>Ga0164295_10003712_pt1 | contig 12194 bp, 9 predicted proteins | sample GEODES006metaG_FD_111798 | JGI IMG/M metagenome (GOLD analysis project Ga0164295, IMG submission 111798) | Oligotrophic lake water microbial communities from Sparkling Lake, Wisconsin, USA - GEODES006 metaG | ecosystem: Environmental > Aquatic > Freshwater > Lake | place: USA: Sparkling Lake...
GATACACTTGTCATTTTAGCTTTTCGCTATAAATGATACACTTGTCATTTTAGCTTTTCGCTATAAATGATACACTTGTCATTTTAGCTTTTCGCTATAAATGATACACTTGTCATTTTAGCTCAGTGGGAGAGCGTCAGACTGAAGCTCTGCAGGTCGGGTGTTCAATCCACCCAAATGACAATTTACTAGTGAGTTTGCCGGAGAGGTTAATGGGATGCACTGCTAAGGAATTGTGCTCTGCACGCAAAAGGTTCGAATCCTTTAGCTGACGCAGCTAGGAATTTATTAAATTTTTTAAATTTAATAATCATATTTTTGCCAAGGTATCTTGCGGATGCTTTACAACAATACCCATTACTTGTGAATGATTTAATAATTCTGTATCATTTCCATCAACTCCGTCACTGTCTCCATAATAGTAAATTTCCTTGTATTGAAAAGATTTTAGGACATCGATAACCTGAGCTTTACTCCATTCACTTGGATACACTGCAATACCAACACTACCGCCTTTTTTGATGGAAATATTTGGAATTTTGAGAGCAAGTAAAATTTGCAATAGTTTATTGCGATGATGTAAATGATTTTCTAAAAAGTCTGCACGCTCTTCCAGAGTCGCATCCATTCCTATACAAGAAATATACACAATACCGTTTCGATAATCAATTAAATGACCGCATAATCGATAAGAAACGGATGATAAGTACAATAAAGCTTGTTTAATAATTTTGTCAATTTTGTCAATGGACGAATGTTGTTTTATATTTTTAGCATATTTTAAAACACTCTTATAATGATACAAACAACCACATTCACTAAATATATGATCAAATTTCTCAAAGCTTTCACCAAGCTGTTCACAAATTTTTGTAAAAGTTCCCCCGCCAACTATACCTAAACAATGACCTGCATTGTGTAATTCAGCTAATTTATTTTGCATCGAGACATCCAATTTTTGTCCAGAATGTGTCAAGGTGTTATCAACATCAAATAAAAATAATTTTGTCATATTTATTATTTAAAATTGAAATACTTAAATTTCGAATTTTTTAAATTCAGCAACTTATTTAAGAAAATATAAATAATTCAATTGTACCAATTGGTACGACAAAGCCCCTTTAGCGCAGTTGGATAGCGCGTGCGCCTTCTAAGCGCAAGGTCCTAGGTTCGAGCCCTAGATGGGGTGCTTTAAAAATTAATTTCGTTTAGCATTTTATCAATTGCAGGGTGATGACCTTGTTGCATGCGTTTTAACTTTATAACTGGGTAATTTGCGTGCAACAGATATCTACTGATTTTAGAATTATCATAATGAATATTGACTCCTGGATCATCTGCTTCATATAATGCTTTTCTGTTGCCAAAAACATTTGTAGATTCAATTTCATAAACCATTATCAAACTTTGTTCATTATGAACTCGATGCCTGTTATTATTAAAATATTCGATAAGCTGACCAATAGATCTCGTTTTATAACTTCTCAAAAAATCCGGAAAATGATATTTAATTTGATTGGAAGCTAATAAACTAACCATATCATAATTCTCATTCATTAAACTTCCATAATTTTCAATTGAACGACAAATAACAAATGAATCATTTGTTATTATAAGTTGTTCATATTGCGAGTAACTAAAATTTTGCAAATAATACAAATATTTTGCGTGACATAATAATACTTTGTCATTATCAATATACTTAAAATCAATATTTAGCGAAGGGTGTGTATTCCTAACTTGGCTTTGTAAATTATTCGATTGACATTCTGCTGAATCGATTAGAACAAATGCGTCTGCAATTTTAGATAAATATTTTAAATTATTTACAATTAGTTTTACTTTTGTAGGAGTCGTACTGTGACAAGCCATTATACACAGAGTAGATTTTCTTGGACCAGAATAGTTTTCTTCGCTTGGAATCTCATATGTTGTCTGTGTAGGAGCAGAAGGACCTGGTGCACGTACATGAATGTTTTGAGTTCTTGTTAACCTTCCCATTCTAATATAATAGGATATATTTAAAATTTATCGCAAGCTCTGTAATTGCTTTCGCATCTGTTGTAAAATTGCTTGGTTTCTTTGTGTTAATGATTTAGCTTGTTGTTGTCCAATTAATCGTTGTAATTGTGCAACTCTTTTTCTTTCATCGATATCTTTAACTAGACCTGTGTAATTTCCTGAACCGAGCTGTGTCGTTATTATCTCTGTAAAAATATCTGGATGAACAGTTCTAGCGTATTGTAAGACAGCGGCTGTCGTTTCGTCTTGTTGGCGTTGTGCGACAATTGGATTGGCAGCTGATCGGATCGTATGTAATCTAACAAATTCATTCATATCTTTTGCCATTTGAATCAATGCTTCTGTTGTATCTTCATCAAATGTATAGGTTGCTGTCAAATTACGATGATGACGATATAAATCTAAACTAGCATCTGTCATACCGTAATTATCAGACAAGTATTGTTCAATGGCTTCGGGACGCAAATTAAAATATTGTCTCTCGATTTGAGCAACTCTTTGTGGTGTACCAGCATACGCGCTTCTTAAACTTGGAACTGCGCCTTGAGCTGGGGCATTTACACTTGGGAGTATATTGATTCCAATTTCACCATAGGGAGATACAATCCATACAATCCTCGTGTTGACTGTTTGTACCTCTTCTGGAGTTAAAGGTGGTAATCCTGCTTGCTCGCGTGTATAGTTGATAACTTCATCAATTGGAATAATCGTATTTAGTAATGCTACAAAGTTTTCTGGAAATTCTCTAGGTACCTGTTGCTGATCTTGTAATTGTGGAAGTAATTGTGGATTCATTTTTATTATTAAAATTATTTTAATTCTTGTAAAAGATTTAAAAATTCTTTTAGCGATATCCAAGAGTGCTTGGTAAATAACCCTCTTGCTTTGCTCGTTTAATAAGTAATAATCTTTCAATGTACTGTAAAGCAGTATTTGGGAAGGGTCCATTATTGATTGAACTTCTGCTATTCGTATCAGTAATAAATCCTCTTGCTTCTTCGTATAATATTCCTTTTAAAATTGATCCAGGCATCCTATTAGTACAAAACATAATTTTATATTTTGCGCGTGACAAGAATAAAAAAAACTTTTTTAAATCAAATAATAAAATGCCAAAACAACAACTTTTAGCTGCTAGAAAACAAATTCAACAAAATCCTGGATTATCGGCAATCGAAAAAGGTAATAAGATTTACGAATCTTTTGCTTTACCAAAAAATACTGAAAACAAACACGCTTTGCAAAAAGACTTTGTCAAAGCCGAATTAACAGAACAACAATTGAATGATTCCTTGGATTATATTGCTTCAATTTATCGCGATGATTTGAAACCAAAATCGTTGAAAACTACACTGTATATTAGAAGAAAAATGCTTAGAGATGTTGCAAAACAAAATAATTTTACTTTAAGAACTCCCACACTAGGGTTTCAGCAACAAAAGGATGATACTACAACAGGAGTAGAAATTACCAGTAGCTCGTCTGATGATATTGTGGATACAACTTCCAGAGCTAAGCAACAAGCACAAATTGCCGCCCAACAAGCAAGAAAAGCTGCAGAGCAAGCAAAAAAATTAAAAAATCTTGAAGAAAATAAAAATATGTCACAGACACCAACACAACAAGACAAAGCTGCAAAAGCAGCACTTCTCGCTTCCTTGACAGGAAATGTTTCCAGCGCAGCTGCCGGAAGAAATAAAGACTACTTTAAAACTTTTCCAAACTACAAAGGTTCTATGATGCCTTGGGACTCGAATGAATATACTCTTAATGTTCCCGGTGTCAACAGACTTAAACCACCAAAGGGAAATAGAGCCGAGTTTCAACAAAAACAAATGAGATTACTCGGCAAGTCCGACAGACAGTCTTTGAAAGCTGAATTGAGCGACATATTACCAAGTTTGTCAGATACCTTCCAAACTGACCCTATAAAAAAAGCTATCATCAGTGGTCGTCTGTCCATCTTGGACAAAATTGCCGCACAACAAGCTCAAGGTGTCGCACAAGCTGCAGCTGGTAGACAAGCCGCAGCTCAACGCACTCAAGCAACAGCTCAAGCAAAGCGTCAAACTGCCAAATCCGCTCAATTCGAGGTCAGCAAACAAATTAAGCAAATTATTGCTTTACAAAAGGCTGTTGATACCAATCAAGGCTTAAGCAAATTCAATCAATGGCTTGCTGCTAAAAACGCGGATACTTTCAAATCACAAACTCAAAAAGCTGCCTTTATTGAAACGATTCACGATGAAAACATGTGGAGAGTAGCTGACTACATTAAAGAAGCTCAACTTAAAGCCGAAGAGAATAAAGCCAAGGCTGATGAAATTAGAACTGATGCAAACAACAAGGCCGATCAAATCAAAACTGAAGCTGATAATAAGGCAAGTGATATCAGAAGTAAGGCTCAAGAGCAAGCTAACCTTATTTTGGCTGAAGCAGAATCAGCTGCCTCTCAAATCAAATCTGAAGGAGATGCTTCTGCTACTCAAGTTAAATCGGAAGGAGATGCTGCTGCTCAAGTTTTGGATGACACCGCTGAACTGTGGAGAACTAGAAACTCCTTGTTGGTCGATTTCTCCAAAAAGTATCACCAATCTATTGTATAAATTTTATTTTACAACCAGTCCATTGTATATTAAACTGACAACAGATTTTATTTGCAACAACAAATGTAAATAAAATCGCTTTAACAATTTATACGCTCCTTTTCTTCTGCCATTTTTTGGCTATGCAAGTCCATGAAATATTTAATCATGCAGGCAAGTTTATGCGGCATCGCTGAGATGTCAAATTTGACACCGCCTTTGTTAATCTTTGGCTTGTAAGGAATCGCGTCGTGTGGAAGTTTATCCTCCAAAATACTATAGTACTTTATTAAAGCGTAAAGTACTTCGACACCTTCAGCATCTAAATCCTTATTAATCATATTACAAATGTTCATTTGATCTTCGTAACTAAGAGTTAGATTATCTGTCTCACTTTTTTGTTTGAGACTGCTATACAATGGAAATGACGATTGGCTCATTTTTAAAAAATGTTGAATTATTAATAAACGACTTCATTTTTTATTTTGTTTATAGCAAATGGAAGAAGATAATTGTCAATTTATAAGTCCTCATGGTATTGCAAAAATTGCAGATCAAAAACCAATTGTCAAGGGATCCAAACAATTTGACTATGCATTTGATTATAATAATCAAGAAGGAGAGACCATTTATATTCAAACTGCTGATTTGGAGAATTTTTTCAAAAATCACGCCAATCGATTTGCGAATAAATTTGTACTCATTTCTGGAAATTATGTAACTTCGATACCAGATAATCTTCCAGAATCGAAAGATTACATTAACCATCCAAAATTAATGCAATGGTGGATTCAAAACTATGTCGGTGGTTTAGGAAAAAAGGCACATTATTTACCACTAGGTATTGATTATCACACTTTACATTTTAGTGAAAATCATGCTTGGGGTAAAAAAACTTTACCAAAAAAACAAGAACAAAATCTTCTCAAGATTAAAAAAAGTTTAATTCCAATTCAAAATACAATATCAACAAAAGCGATTGCTAATTTTGCTTCTACAACTTTTGGACAGCCCATCTTGAGAGAACAGCGACGAGCACCCATACTTCAAATTTTGCAAAAAAAAAGCTGTGTTGAGTTTTTACCTGAACAAAAGAGAGAGAGTTTTTGGCAATCAATGTGTTTTTATGCTTTTGTAGTTTGTCCACCTGGTTTTGGATGGGATACACATCGAGTTTGGGAAACATTAATGTTGGGAAGAATTCCAATTATTCAATCTTCAGGAATTGACAGGGTTTATACAAATTTACCCGTTGTTAAAGTAAAAAACTGGGAAATTTTAGATGAAGACTGGCTTCATCAAACATTCAATGAAATTGTATCCAAATGGGATACTTATGAATGGGATCGTCTTAAATTATCCTATTGGCGTGATCGAATATTTCATATAAAATAGATTACAAAACTCAAGTACTTAAGCTTGATCGAATTAATTTGCTTAGCGCTTTTTTATCATTTCGATACATTACACAAGCATCCAAATTTGCAGGCGATTCTAAATTAGGTTCAGTAAAGAGATTCATGATGCATAAAAATACACTCTTCAAATCCAGAGTTGGTTTCCATAGCTCTGATTCGTGAAAATATCCTGTTTCATCCGATTTATTAAGTAATATGGAAAGACAAACTTTTCCATCTGTATAAATATTAGGATGCAAGACATTTTGATCAAAAACAATTGCTGGAGGAGAATAAGGATAGTCTGTGGGAATTTTTACCAATCCATTCATAATTACACCCGACCAAGGCGTTGAGTGAGGACCAACGAGTGTAAAATGGACTTTTAGACCATCGGTTTCATTGGGTTCCAGAATTAAATCTTCAAGTGGATCTTCAAAGTATTTTTCAAGTTGTTTGTGTAACGCTTTGCATGACATTTTTAGTTTTGTACGGTAAAACTAAAAATAAATCAATTTTTACAAGGTGATATTACATCTTCTTTTTAATTTTGCAAATACCTCCTGCACATGACCCATTTTCTGTCGCAGAAGTATCAAATCCAATATTAAAGGTTTTTTGCATAAAATCTTTACGAAGTTCTCTCAACATTTGACTGGCTTGATGGGAATTTTTCTCTGGATCTTCATACCATAATTTTTGTATTTTGCGAACCTTGTCTGGTATCTGACACAATACATCTTTATATTTAGCTTCTTTGTCCAAAGTAACTGCTTCTTCACTTAATCCTTCAATGGCCAAGAAATGTTTGATACAACAATCATAACAACGCTTTTTATCGTGACTTAGATGATCCTCCAATAAAATACATTGCTTACAAATTTCTCGCAAATTAAAACGACAATCTAAAACCGGTAATAAAGATTCATTTTCTGCATGTTCAGGTTCTCCGATCAATGTTTTGCAACTTTGTGGTGGCAGCGGTGATTGTAATGATTTAATTGGAGTTTTGTTATACAGTTCGGTTGCATAAAAATTGGTAGAATTTGGGTCAAAGGGGGTAATGATGGGTGGTAAATTACGACTTTGAGGATTGTATTGTTGGACAACTTGAGGAACAGTATTATCGACACTTGGAAAAAATGGAGTCTCTGAAGGGACTTGGTTTGGATCTTGATAATATTCACGATGATAATATGGAGTTGGAAAATCTTCATAAAATGGATTAAACTTAGAGGGACTTGGAGCAGCTAGATTGGGACAAGATTGCAAGTATTTGTCAGAGCCATTAAATGAGTACTTGTCATCATAACTTGAACATGTGTATTTTTTATCTACAGTGGGTGCGTGTGCGGAACCAATTTCATACAAACTTTTATACATTTTTTAAACACCTTTTATTTAAATTTCAAAAAAATTTAAATACTAATTTTTTAAACAAGTTAATTTTAGTTTATTGATATATTTTTCCAATAAGAATACCCCCCTCCAGCATCTCCTTGTAGCCCGATATAAGTTCCTGCATCTGGAGGAAGTTGCATCTTTTCTTGTTGTATATATCCATTAATATAGTAAGTGCATACACCAAATGCGTCAATTACAATTGCAATATCATAATAAGGTGAACCTAATGTTACACCATTTGGATTACCTGACCAAGTATTCCAATCAGTAAGTGTCATCCAACCACATTTTGCTCCTGATCTTGCATCTAAACGAAGAGCAAAACCTTTTCCATTTTGATTGCACCCAAAGGCAAAATTTCCAAGTTTGTCTGTATGGAAGCTAAATTTAATTGTTCTATTAAAAATGCTGGCTCCGATATTTCGAATGGTAAATTGTTTATTACCTTGGCAGCAAAAAGCAGATTGCCCATTTATACCCCAATTACAATTACCACTCCAACCATCAAGACTGTTCGTGGTCAAAAGTGTGTTAAGCATAAAAGTAGGATCTTTTGCAGGATAATCAATATATAGATTGGTGAATGCACTAGTACCACCACCATTATCACCACTTATTGCAATATAAGTATCTGATGCACTTACACTGGTTGAACCAGGTTGTTTGATACCATTAATATACCATGTTGAAGTACCACTCGCACTTGTGTTTATTTGTATTTTTAACCAAATACTTGAAGGTATTGTTGGCCCTGAAATTGAACCTCCACTTGTCCACGAATTTGTTGTAGTAAAACCACTTGTAGCACCATTACGAGCGTCAAGACGCAACATTCTTCCTTGGCCTGAACGATTACATCCAAAGAAAAAGTTGCACAGATTTTCAGAATACAGCATAAAAGTTATTGTCGTGTTTATAAGAGAACGAACAGCAAGACTAGCAATAGAACCATTTCCAGGTGCTTGGAACCAACCGTTATTGGTTATCGTAATGGGATTGGAACCAGTTGCTGGATTATTCCATTTTTCCAAGTTCAAGTTTGGAACACAATTTAAATATAAATTAATTGAACCTTCTTTTTTAGGTGGTTGAACAAATGTACTAGAACCGAATATAGAAATATCAGTAAAGTAACTTTGAGCACCTCCTCCTGAAATTAATCCAATGTAATTTCCTTTATTTTCAATTGCCGCCATCGTTCCTTGCCAGATTCCTTCAATATAATATGATGCTTTTCCATCAGAACCAATACTAATGTCAACATTATACCATGTACCTGAATTGAGTATTGGACCAGTAAAATCTAAAGACGCATAACTAGTCCAACTATTGTTTTTGGCAAAACCAGACTTATTATTAAGGCGAGTATCTAAACGAAGCGCTGTTCCGTCTCCAGCTGCACCACAAGCAAATCTTATATCCGCCCAGGATCCAATACAAACTCTAAACTTTATTACAGTGTTAAGGATAGATTGTTGGATTTCACGATTACAGGATCCATCATTAGCAACTATAATCGCATCTCCATTGAATCCACCAATGTTTGCATTTCCAATCGTGGTTGAACTAATATTCCAATTACTTAAATTATTTCCACTATTTGTATATATTTTCTGTGCAAGAGGTGGTCCTAAAATCAATCCAGCACAATCTAATTTTGTAAATTGTGGCCAATTCTGATCCCAAGATCCTGCTACAGTAGGATTTGGATAGTGTTGAATAGTTCCATTATTATATCTGTATACTGCTCCAGAATTAGAGCCTTTGGGATCATTATTATCACATTGTACAGGAGCACCAGATTGCTTTGTTACAGCTGTCAAATTGGGACCAACTTTTATTCCAGAACAATCGATAGTTGAAGGATAGCCCCAATCAAGATCAAAAGAATTTGCGATATCTCCAGTTGGATAATAATTAATTGTTGGATTATTGTTATTATTTGTAAATCTCCAAACAGAACCATCCGTATGACCTGGTGGAATACCTGCATTACATTTAATTGATGCACCAGACATTACTGGTAACACTCCAAGACTTGAACCTTTTGTAATCCCGCCACAGTCAATATATTTCCCATCTGACCATTTGGGATCCCATGAGTTGGCGATATCTGGATTAGGATAATGAAAAATTGTTCGGTTATTGTTATTGTTAGTATATCTATAAACTGCCCCAGAATTATTACCTAAAGGATCATTTGCTATACATTTAATTGATGCAGCAGGTGGAAGATCTTGATTTTTAACTGGTTTTACAGTTGTCTTTCTATTTGAATTTACTGATGGTTGATCAATTGAAGATTTTAAATAGCAAATATTATTATCTGTACCAAAAACAGAAGCAACGCATTCATTCTTGGCATCACATGCAGCAATACAAGCATCTAGATTCGAATTTTGATTCTCTTGGATGTTGTTACCAGAATAATCAATTCCACTAAGAGTTGCTTTCCCAACATTCGACGGAATATAAGATTTCATCGATACTATTCTATTTGCATTAATTGATGGTTGATCGATAGAGGATTTTAAATAGCATAAATTATTATCTTTACCTAATACTGAAGCAACACATTGAGAATTTGAATTACAGGCATCTTGACAAGATTTAAGCGTTGAGTTAGGAATTGCATCGCCAATATTTTGTCCTGAAAAGTCAATTCCATTATAAATATAGAATCTTTCATCTGGTGGGAGAGACGGTGGAAGGGAAGGTGGTAGGGAAGGTGGTAGGGAAGGTGGAAGTGATGGTGGTAGGGAAGGTGGTAGGGATGGTGGGAGAGATGGTGGGAGAGATGGTGGAAGCGATGGTGGGAGAGATGGTGGGAGAGATGGTGGAAGCGATGGTGGGAGCTGCCCTTGTCCGAATTGACCTTGACCAAATTGACCTTGACCAAATTGACCTTGACCAAATTGACCTAGGCCAAATTGCCCTTGGGGACCTTGCCCTTGAGGACCTTGCCCTTGGGGACCTTGACCTTGAGGACCTTGTCCGAATTGACCTTGAGGACCTTGTCCTGGAGGACCTTGACCTGGAGGTGGAGGAGGTGGAAAAGATCCCATCATTCCTGGAGGTGGAGGAGGTGGAAATGATCCCATCATTCCTGGAGGTGGAGGTGGTGGAAATGATCCCATCATTCCTGGAGGCGGAGGTGGTGGAAATGATCCCATCATTCCTGGAGGCGGAGGTGGTGGAAATGATCCCATCATTCCTGGAGGAGGAGGAGGTGGTGGAAAAGATCCCATCATTCCTGGAGGAGGAGGAGGTGGTTTTTGTCCAGGCGGACGTGATTTTTTTTGACCAGGCGGACGTGATTGTTTTTGTCCAGGTGGTGGAGGTGGTGATTGTCCAGGTGGTGGAGGTGGTGATTGTCCGGGTGGAGGTGGTGATTGTCCAGGTGGAGGTGGTGATTGTCCAGGTGGAGGTGGTGATTGTCCAGGTGGAGGAGGTGATTGTCCAGGTGGAGGAGGTGATTGTTTTTGTCCAGGCGGAGGAGGTGATTGTTTTTTACCAGGAGGTGGTTTACATGCTAATAATCCATTTTTATTGATTACTGATTTTGGCGCACACTTAGCAAGATCAATACTTGATTTACGAATCCCCTCTGGGCCTTTACAAGTTGCAAATAATTTTGATCCTTTTATAACTGTATTTGTGCAATTTTTAATATTTATATTTGGTTTGCATTGTAAAATTGATTTATTATTTGCGATTGTACCTTTTTGACAAAAGGTAGTATCAATAAAAGTCGATTTGTTTGGACCTTGTTTACAATTAGCGTACAATAATGAACCATCAACAGAGAGATTACTACAGGTTTTTACATATGGCCCTGTTGGTACTTTTTGATTTGCTGGATATTTTCTAGGAACGCACTGATTAACACCATTTATCATATAAACAGCATAATTTGAATTAGTAGGACAGCATAATTTTGTACCGGTAACCTGCTTAGTTTTAGGAGGACAACGATTCTTCGAGTCGGGTTTTTTCGCCGTTGAAATTTGTAGATTTTGATAAGCTTCTTCAATATTTTGATGTAATTTTTGCATAATCTTTTTGGTTTTATTAAAAAATAAATAATCTTTTTGTGCAAAAATTTTAAGCCTTTAATTACAAATTTTTCATGTCTTGAAAATTTAAAAAATGTATATAATAAATTTTTTTGAAAAATAAAACATCCACATATGTTTTCATTTGCATCTTTAGTATATCAGGATTCTGTTTATTTTGGGGGTTATCCGAGTAAAGAATGGTTTGATATTTTAGCAAATCATGGTACCAAGATTTTTGTCGATGTTACCAATGATGAAGAAAAGGCATCCTATAGTTTGTATCCGTATTTTACAAACTGTCCTCAAAATGATATCGAGTATTTGAATTATCAAATTGAGGATAATAATATACCCGAAGATATTCCAAAATTTAAAGAGTTTGTTTACAATCTTAGTGAAAAAATTAATAAGCTTAAAGCAGGGGAAAAGGTATATATACATTGCAAAGGCGGGCATGGCCGATCGGGGATGTTAGTTGCGTGTATACTTTGTTACCTGCAAAACATTTTTCCCGAGACGGCCTTGCAAATGACCACCCTCGCACACTCGCAAAGAGAGAACTTGCGGTCAAAGTGGAAAAACTGTCGTTGCCCACAGACTTTTAGACAACGAAAATTTGTCATTGATGTGTTTCGCCCTATCATTATAACCTCGACTTTGTATCAAGAAAAAATTTCCGACAAGTGGGTTGATTTCCTCCACGAATCTAGCATACGCCCCATCAAAGA
>Ga0164295_10003713_pt1 | contig 12192 bp, 7 predicted proteins | sample GEODES006metaG_FD_111798 | JGI IMG/M metagenome (GOLD analysis project Ga0164295, IMG submission 111798) | Oligotrophic lake water microbial communities from Sparkling Lake, Wisconsin, USA - GEODES006 metaG | ecosystem: Environmental > Aquatic > Freshwater > Lake | place: USA: Sparkling Lake...
TAATCTTATTTTTCTTCATTAAAAAAGAAATCCCCCCATTCATTTTCTCCACGACGCCCGTCTTCCGAGCAATCATTTGCTTTAAATTAACTTTGGGTTTAGCGATGTCGATGCCATGCTCCTCAAAATGATGTACCGCATTGTAATAATGCTCAGATGAATCCAACAAGGCTTTTGAAGGGATACAACCCACATTCAAACAAGTCCCACCCATCACAGCATATTTTTCAATAATGGCCGTTTTTAAACCTAATTGGGCCGCACGAATAGCCGAAACATAGCCACCAGGGCCTGAACCAATTACAATGACATCAAATTCTTGCATATAGGCGTTTGATTAAATATCTAATAATAAACGAGCCGGATCTTCCAGCAATTGCTTCACCCGAACTAAAAAACTAACCGATTCCTTGCCATCAATAATTCGATGATCATAAGACAAGGCCAAGTACATGATCGGTCTAACCACAATTTGGCCATCCACCACCACGGCACGTTCTACAATATTGTGCATTCCCAAAATCGCTACTTGGGGTGCATTGATAATCGGCGTAGATAGCATAGAACCAAAAACGCCACCATTCGTAATAGTAAACGTTCCTCCGCTCATTTCCTCTAAACTCAATTTATTATCACGCGCTTTAACTGCCAAACGCACCACTTCAGATTCAATTCCGGCCAATGATAAATGCTCCGCACTACGAATCACAGGAACGACTAATCCTTTTGGAGCCGAAACAGCAATAGAAATATCGCAATAATCATGGAAGATCATTTCCTCGCCGTCAATTTTAGCATTCACTGAAGGGAATTCCTTTAAAGCCACACAAACTGCTTTCGTGAAAAAGGACATAAATCCTAATCCTACTCCATGCTTTTCCTTAAACTTATCTTTATACTTCGATCTCAAATCCATGACAGGCTTCATGTCGACTTCATTAAAAGTCGTCAACATAGCCGTTTCGTTCTTCACGGCGACTAATCGGCGAGCGACGGTCTTACGTAAAGAACTCATTTTTTCCCGACGAACGCCACGAGCATCGCTTGGGCCATTCGAAACAGCAGCTGCTACAGAAGGCGCTGCTACTACCGGAACACCTGGAACTGCATTTTGCGCATCTTCTTTGGTAATTCGACCGCCCACTCCTGAACCTGCTACGGCATTGGCCGCAATTCCTTTTTCATCTAATATTTTGGCTGCTGCTGGAGATGGATGACCTGCAGCATAGGTAGTAGCTGATGCCCTCGCGGCATCAGAATGCATGGGTTCATTAGCTGTCGCCGCAGGGGCAACCGCAACCGGAGCAGCCGAAACCGCGCCCACCGTAATTTTAGCTAATATTCCACCTATACTTACAACAGAACCTGATTCGGCAATAATTTCCAAAACTCCTGAAGCCTCAGCAGGCAACTCAAACGTGGCCTTATCTGACTCCAATTCACAAATTACTTCATCCAACTTAACCGAATCTCCTGATTTTTTATTCCAAACCGAAACCGTTACCTCTGTGATGGACTCACCAACAGCCGGAACCTTTATTTCCAAAACCGTTGCGTTGGTTGCAGGTGCAGCAGCGACCGCTACCGGAGCAGGTGTTGCATCCGCTAGCACAACAGGCGCAGCAGGAGCCGCTTCAGCCACGACCGGAGCCGCGGGAATCGACGCTCCAGCAACGGGTTCGATTGAACAAATGACAGCTCCAATGGGCAAAACATCCCCCTCAGAAGCTACAATGTGCAATATCCCCTCCGCCTCAGCAGGCAATTCAAAGGTCGCTTTATCCGATTCTAATTCGCATAAAACCTCATCTAGTTTCACGTGATCACCCTCTTTTTTATTCCAGGTGGCTACGGTCACTTCGGTAATCGATTCACCCACAGCGGGCACTTTCATTTCTATGGCCATGGTATTCGGCTTAATTTAAATTATTCAAATGCTTTATTTACTAAGGCTGCTTGTTCCTCAACATGCACCTTCAAAAATCCTGTTGCCGGAGACGCGCTTTTCTTTCGAGCGATTAACCCCTTAAAACGAGCCCAACCAAATTCCCTGATGATATAAGACCAACAGCCCATATTTTCAGGTTCTTCTTGGACAAAGTATAGGTCGGCCGATTTATATTTAGCCAATTCTGCTTCAATTTGTTTTAATGGCAATGGATGTAATTGCTCAATGCGAACGATAGCCACATCTTTTCTTGCGTCTTTTTCTTGGCGTTCCAATAAATCAAAATAAACCTTACCGCTACACAATAACACCTTTTTAACTTTAGATTTATCTGCAAAACCATCTCCAATAACCTCTTGGAATTTACCCTTCATAAAATCTTCAATCGGTGACATCACTTTAGGATGACGGAAAATTGATTTGGGCGACATCACAATGAGCGGCTTTCTAAATTCCCAGGTCAACTGCCTTCTCAAGGCATGGAAGATATTAGCCGGTGTCGTTAAATTAGCGACAATCATATTATTTTCTGAGGCCAACTGCAAAAAGCGTTCAGGTCTGGCGTTTGAATGCTCAGGTCCTTGGCCTTCATACCCGTGTGGCAATAACATCACCAACCCATTTTGGGTCCCCCACTTAGACTCATGAGAACTAACAAATTGGTCAATCATGGTTTGAGCTCCATTGGCAAAATCACCAAACTGAGCCTCCCAAATCACTAATGCATCCGGATTAGCCAGCGCATAACCAAACTCAAAACCTAAAACCCCGTACTCAGATAAAAGAGAATTGTAAATTTGAATTTTTTCTTGGCCTTCCTTAATGTGGTTTAACGAGCAATAATTTTCATTGGTATTGGCCTCATGTAAAACCGCATGTCTGTGTGAGAATGTACCTCTTTGCACATCTTGGCCAGATAAACGAACTGCTTTCCCCTCTAAAAGCAAAGAGCCATAAGCCAGCAATTCTGCCGTAGCCCAGTTCAATTGGCCCTTAGCGAAATAACCCTTTCGGTCTGCAATTACTTTTTCAATTTGCTTTAACGCAACAAATCCTTTCGGCGTCGTGGTTAATGAATTGGCAACTAAGTCGATTGTCTCCTTTGAAATAGATGTTTTAGGAGAACTCTCAAAATCTTTCTCGTTGGAAAATCTCAATAAAGACCAACGATTATCTAATTTAAGCGGGATGTAAGGAGGGCGAACTTTTTGCTTCACCATATCTAATCTTGCCTGCAACTCTGACTTGAATTCAGCATCCATTTGCTCAGCTAATTTGGCTTCAATCTCCCCCGACTTAATTAATTTTTGCGTATATACTTCTCTCGGATTCGGATGATTTGTGATATTGGCATACAGAGTAGGCTGCGTAAAACGAGGCTCATCTGACTCATTATGCCCATTTCTACGGTAACAAACCATGTCGACAAACACATCCTTATTAAATTCTTGTCTATATTCAGCCGCCATTTTAGAAACAAAAACGACTGCCTCAGGATCATCCCCGTTCACATGAAACACAGGAGCATCTAAAATTTTTGCTACATCGGTGCAATAAATGGCCGAACGCGCATCCTCAAAATCTGTGGTAAATCCGACCTGGTTATTGATCACAAAATGTATTGTTCCGCCAGTAGAATAGCCCTTCAATTTGGCCATTTGGGTTACTTCGTATACAATTCCTTGGCCTGCAACCGCTGCATCTCCATGAATTAAAATAGGCAAAACCTTATCATAATCACAATCATAATGTGCATCAGCGCTAGCCCTACAGAATCCTTCCACCAATGGATTCACCGCTTCTAAATGGGATGGGTTGGGGGCAAGCTTTAAAGAGATTTCATTTCCTTTCGGTGAAATATGTTTACTAGAATAGCCTAAGTGATATTTTACGTCTCCATCACCATGAATTTGATCCGGCACATTTCCTTCAAAACCATCGAAAATAGATTCATATGATTTATGCATGATGTTAGCCAATACATTCAACCTACCTCGATGCGCCATCCCGATCATCGCCTCTTTCACACCCGAATCAGCAGCCACATTAATGATGGCATCTAAACCGGCAATGGTGCTTTCTCCTCCTTCTAATCCAAAACGCTTTTGGCCTAAATATTTTGTCCCTAAAAAATTCTCAAAAACGACAGCCTCATTAATTTTTTGAAGGATTAACTTCTTTTCATCTAAACTCGGCTTAAAGGTCATCGCCTCTTTTTCAATCTTATTGCGCAACCATTCTTTTTGTTGGACATCACGAATATACGAATATTCAAAACCGATAGAACCCGCATAAATAGTATGTAAGGCATTCTGAATATTTCTCAACGTAGTAGGACCCAAGTCCATAAAACTACCCGCTTGGAATACCGTATCTAAATCGGCATCTGAAAGCGAATAGTCTACTAAATCTAAACGAGGCTTACGATCTTTACGGACACGAACTGGGTTTGTTTGGGCCAATAAATGTCCACGAGAACGAAAAGCCTTGATCAAACTTATGACCGACATCTCCTTTTTTACATGCTGAATGTCAGCAACTTGACTTGTGCTGGCGCCTGATCCTAAACTATTTTGAGAGGCCTCCCCTTTCCAGGACTGAGAAAAATCAAAACCTTTAAAAAAATCACGCCAAGAGGTATCTACCGAATTGGGGTCTTGAATATATGCATCATACAAATCTGAAATGACTTGTGTATCTGCATTGGCAACGTAGGAAAATGGATCCATATGTATATTTCTAAGGCAAGCCGCCTAAGAACAGTTTCAATATTTATAATTATTTTGGCCTAAAAGGTAATCTTAAAAATCTACGCAATTTACTACAAGCAATGTAATTATCCCATAAAAAAATGATGGATTTTGCATTTAAGTAGACAAATTTGATTTGAAAAAAGGCAAATCTAAAATGGTTTAAATAATTCTTTAATAATTTCAATTTTATCTTTCAAAAATCAAAAATATTCCAACTCTATTTAATGTCTAAATTCCGCTAATTTTCCATTTCCCGTATCGAGTTCATACCGGATAAAAATTTGGTGAAATCCCGAGGCTGTGGTCGAAATGGACGAATTTGCTGACCCACTAATGCCAGCAGGTAACGTAGATACATTTTCACCTAAAAAATCGTAGCCGTAACCTACTTTGAAATTTTTACCTAAGGGCGCTTCTAAACTTCCTATTAAAGCCGGATTGCCAAGTTCAGATCCTGTATTTTGCCACCAAAGCCCAAAACCCAAACGTTCTTGCCACCAGAAAACACTATATAAGTCAATTTGCGTATCAAGCCCTTTAATAAATCGAATGACACTGCCTGATTTCAAGGCATTACCTGATTTTGCTTTAAAAATATATTGACCTTTGATGTACATGGGACTTGTCGACTTCCAATTCATTTCTTGCATTTGTACGGCTGGCTGACTAAAACCTAACGTGAATTCATCTTGTTTGAGCAAAAACCCCCATCCATATGACCCCGTTAATTCACTCGTGCCGCTCCGACCAATAACCGGATACTGATTGATTCCTAGTTGGCCGCCCGCTCTAATTTCCCGACCACGTCCAAAAGAAATGGATTTAGACAATAGCCCCGCTAAACCTAAGTTGGACGCAATACCCCCTAAAGGCATGGCATAGGCTTGATCCGTGTTGTAGGCCAAAAAACCCATTCCCCAGGAATTATTTTTAATCTGCTTATCAAACGAAAAATATTGCTGGGACGAGCTCGACATCCCAAACTGCTGAATCAAAGGCTTTTTTCTATAAATACCTGTCACAGAAATAACGCCATTAGCGCCAGCCTCAGCGGGATTTAATGAAAGCGGCATAAAAGGGTAAACCATTCTGAGCGCTTCTTGTTGGGCTACCGCAGTAAAACTCAAAAGACAGACAAAAAAAACAAGTATTCGATTAGACATAAATAACTGACAATATGACACCCAAATTATTTTTGGAAAGTAAATTGATAAAAGAACACCCAAATTTATAATTTTTAATCGCATAAAAAATGAAAGAAACAGGTAACATCTCCATTCACACCGAGAATATTTTTCCCATCATCAAAAAATTTCTCTATTCGGACCACGAGATTTTCCTTCGTGAGTTAGTTTCCAACGCAGTAGATGCCACTCAAAAAATTAAACGTCTGAGCTCCATTGGTGAATTCAACGGTGAATTAGGTGAGTTGAAGGTTAAGGTTAGTTTTGACAAAGACAAGAAGACCATCACCATTTCAGATAATGGAATCGGAATGACGGCGGAAGAAATAAAAAAATACATCAACCAAATCGCTTTTTCAGGAGCGACGGAATTTGTTGAAAAATACAAAGACAAGGGGGATGACAAAGGAATTATCGGACATTTTGGACTAGGTTTTTATTCTGCCTTCATGGTAGCAAAAGAAGTCGAGATCATCTCAAAATCATATCAAGACAAGTCTGAAGCTGCTAAATGGGTTTGTGACGGATCCACCGAATACACCATTTCAGCCGCTAAAAAGAAAACAAGGGGAACGGATATCATTTTACATATTGCTGAAGATTCAGAAGAGTTTTTAGAGGAGTTTAAATTAAAGTCCGTCCTGGAGAAGTATGGCAAATTCCTTCCGGTAGAGATTGAATTTAACGAGAAGGTCATCAATAACCCAAATCCAATTTGGACTAAAACTCCAGCAGACTTAACGGATGAGGATTATTTGAAATTCTATGAGGAGCTTTATCCATTCCAAGAGAAGCCCTTGTTTTGGATACATTTAAATGTTGATTATCCATTTAACTTGACCGGAATTTTATACTTCCCTAAGGTTAAAAATGAAATGCAATTGCAGCGTGAGAAGATCTCCTTATATAGCCGACAAGTATTTATTACGGATGAGGTAAAGGATATTGTTCCTGAATTTTTAATGTTGCTTCATGGGGTCATTGATTCTCCAGATATTCCTTTAAATGTTTCGAGAAGCTTCTTGCAAGCTGACTCAAATGTCAAAAAAATCAACAGTTACATCACCAAGAAAGTAGCTGATAAATTACAAGAATTATTCAAATCTGATCGTCCAGCTTTTGAAGATAAATTTGCCAGTATAGGCTTATTTGTCAAATATGGTATGATTTCGGATGAGAAATTCATGGAAAAAGCGAAGGATTTTTGTTTAGTTCAGGATACGGCGAGCAAATACTTCACGCTGGATGAATATGCGGAAGAAGTTCAAGCCGCGCAGACCGACAAAGACGGGAACAAGGTTTATTTATATACAACAGACCAAGAACAACAAGACGCCTTTATCCAATCGGCAAGCCAGAAAGGTTATTCGGTTTTGAAAATGGATAATATGATCGACAGTCATTTTATTAATACCATTGAAACCAAAATCGAAAAAACGCAGTGGAAGAGGGTTGACGCAGATGCCGTAGATAAATTAATCGACACGGGAATCAACCTAGAAGCTATTTTAACCGATGCGCAAAAGGAGTCTGTTAAAAAAGTATTTGAGGATACCTTACAAGACAAACAAAAGATTGTTGCCGTAGAAGCGATGTCCCCAGACGAATTACCAGCCATTGTTACTCAAAATGAGTTTATGCGCCGCATGAGCGATATGTCGAAAACCGGTGGTGGAGGAATGGGGATGTTTGGTGCGATGCCAAATACTTACAACATCACCATTAATGCCAATCACCCATTGATCAGTAAATTAGCCGACTTAAAATCGGAAGATGAGCAAAAGGCTTTAGCCAAGCAAATTTCAGATTTAGCTTTGCTCTCACAAAATTTATTGACCGGTTCTGATTTAACAGCATTTATTAAACGAACGGTGGGTGGGTTTTAAATTAGGTAAGAAAAATAGGTAATAAGTAATAGGTATTAGGTAAAAATTAGGTAATAGGTATTAAGTAACAGGTAATAAAAAAATAGGTAATAGGTAATAGGTAAAAATTAGGTAATAGGTATTAAGTAACAGGTAATAAAAAAATAGCAATAGTTAAAACAATCATTTGATAATACCTATTACTTATTACCTAATACTTATTACCTAATTTTTCACCTAATACTTATTACCTATTACCTGATACCTAATAGCTAACCTACTGTTTCCTTACAATCAATTTCTTAGTAGCTACCGAACGACCGTCGATGCTCAACTGATACATATACATTCCACTATTGAATTCGCGCAATGAAATATGTGTGCTTTTTTGATCTTTTTCCAAAACCGCTTCTTTAACTTCTTGGCCTAACACATTGTAAAAGGTCAATTTAACCTCACGCACAGACGAGGCGATTTGAAAGTCGATGTCAACAAAATCTAGCGCGGGGTTTGGATATACATGAGAAACCCAAACTCGGTCATTTGAAAATAAATAATTTTCCGAACTATTTCTACTTTGAGTCTGCGCCCAAGCGGTGTTTCCCACCAGCAAGCTTGCAAAAAACAAAAGGCCAAAAAAGAAAGTTCGTAAATTAATTTTCATTTAAAAATATTTAAATCAAAGGTAAGCCTTTCTATTAAAATTGCACCTTGGGCCATCGATCAAAAGGCTTTAAATGGTAAATTTTAAGGTTTTTTAACAGTATTTGTGTACTTAACGCGCTCCAACAAATAAGGCAAAGTCAACTTTTCCTTATCACGCCATTTAAAACCATCCAAGTATTGTAAATCTTCAGTCCACTCTTTGGGCGGGATGAATTTAGCTTCGGGCTTGGTGATAAACGTTATCTTTTTCACTTTATTGTCCTCAAAAAATAAATTCATCCGACTACATTCGACTCGATTCATTCCGGTGGTAATCTTTTTTTCATCCATTACGTAATAAATACTTTCCCCATTTCCCTCTACATTCACGCGCCTCAACTTGCTATCCGGGTCAAAAAACACCCATACTTTTCGGCCTTTGATTTGATTAAAATGGTCTGCAGAGTCCTTAGAAATAACAAACGATTTACCCCGAAGACGCATTTCCTTCAACTTTTGATTCGTGAGAAACAAGGATATGGAATCCGCTTGTGATTGGGAATCATTCGTCCACAAAATAGGCTTTTGATAAAAGTGAATGACAGAATCTGTGACATCATAGGCAAGTGAATCGCATTTACCTGATAAATCGGATTTGTAGAGCAGGACGTTTTTGTAGGCGTATAATTTACGAATCGAATCCTTTTTATTGTTTAAAGAAACCAAAGTATCCGCCGTTAAGTACAACGTGTCCTTTTCCATAATGTTCTTCATTAAGGCGTGACCATACACGCGGGTTAGCCCCGTTTTTCCTGCATACCGACCATGATCCCCAGTTAAAATCACTTTTTCCTTTTGGCTTAAAAACTCAACTCGCCCCCTGGCAACGCCTATTTGAGTCGGTGAATCATAAAATAAGGTATCTGCCGACAAAATATATTCATCCGTTTTAGCCGTAGACCGACCGGTGAAATTGGACACCTTCGTTTGCGTATTATAGAATCCCGCTGAAGTCAAAACCGTATCTTTTTTACTGATAATCTCTGTGGGACAGATGAAATACGCCTCTTTTGAAGCTGTATTATACCGCATGGAATCGGCTCGAACCGCCCCACCATCTTTATCGATCACGCGAACTTTTTCCTTAAATAAAAAATTCTTAGTCACTGTATTGTAAAAACCTTCTTTGGATGTCAACGTGGATTTCTTGTCAATAATCTTAGCTCCCGTATGGTAAATAGCCATTTTTGAGTTCAAGTCGTAATCCAGTTTATTGGTATTCAAGATAATGGTATGGTCATCCAGTTTCACACGCCCCGACATAAATGCCTGGCGCATATCCCCGTTGTATAAAGCGGTATCACCCGTAATGGTAACCGTATCAGCCTGAATAATTTTCACATGGCCATAAGCCTCTACATTATTGGTCGTCGAGTTAAGAACCGCTTGGTCACAACTTAAAGTTGTCGTACCCTGACGCAACAATACGTGCCCCAAAAGCTCCTTGCGCATAACTAAATCTTGTTGATACCCTTTTAAGCTATCCGCCCGTATTAATTCTACTTGGCTTTGCCCCTGACTTATCCAAGGCAAAACCAAAAAGAAAAACATTAAAATTCTAATTATATACGGCATCTTAAAAGCGAATCGTTAATTTCGCTAATTGTTTTGAACGCGCAATTTACCAATTTTATGCTGGAAGATTTTATCAATTTTGTCCAAAAAGAGAATTTATTCAAGCCAGATCAAAAAATACTGATTGCGGTCAGTGGGGGAATTGATTCCATTATATTATCCAAATTATTTTCATTGGCTAAATTTAATTTTGGTATCGCGCATGTAAATTTCAGTTTACGGGGAGAAGAGTCGTTAGCGGATGAGGTATTTGTAAAAAAGTTTGCCAAAACATTAAAAGTCCCCTATTACACGATCTGTTTTGATACGAACGCCTTTGCTGAAAAGGAAAAGTTGTCAACTCAAGTGGCGGCAAGAATTCTTCGCTATACTTGGTTTGAAGAAATCAGAATTAAACATAATTACGATTTTATAGCGACCGGTCATCACCAATTGGACAGTGCGGAAACGATGTTGATCAACCTCACCCGAGGAACGGGCTTGGCCGGATTTCATGGGATACCCATAAAAAATGGGCACATTATCCGACCTCTTTCATTTGCAAATCAGGAAACTATATTTGATTTTGTCGTTGAGCAAAAACTGGCCTGGCGTGAAGATTCGAGTAATTCAACGACCAAATACCAACGGAATTTTATACGGCATGAAATAATGCCAAAATTCCAGGAATTGAACGCTCAATTTGAACAAACACTCGCAGACACGAGTGAGAAAATTCGAAATATTGAACATTGGATATCAGCGGAATTAAATGAATTTAAAGACAATCGAGTTACAAATGATGCGGATGGCAATATATATGTTGCCTTCGGGGAAGGATTTGCGGCAGAAAAATGGACGGTCATTGCCCAACAATATCTACAGGAATTCAATTTTTCTTTTGGGGTGATCAATCAAATTTTAGCCCATCCCACTGATAAGGTGGGGAAACTCTTTGAATCGCCAAGTCATATTCTAAACATAGACCGAAATCAATGGGTCATTAGTCCTAAAGATCAAGCAGCATTCAAACCAATTTTAATTCAAGAAGAAGATGAAATCGTGGAGTTTGGATCCAATGAATTACACGTTTTTGTTGAGGAAAATAATGCATCATTTGTTCCATCGACTTCGCCAAATTTTGCTTGTCTAGATGCGGATAGCTTAGAATTTCCATTAGAAATTAGAAAATATCAAGAGGGAGATTGGTTTTGTCCTTTAGGGATGAATTCCAAAAAACTTATTTCAGACTTTTTGACGGACAAAAAAGTACCCTTGAACATCAAAAAAAATACACAAATCTTATTGAGCAAGGGATCCATTGTTTGGGTGATGGGACATCGAATCGATAATCGAAATAAAGTAAGTGATAAAACGGAAACTGTGATGATTTTAGAAATTCGTCCTAAGTAAAATTCGTAAAACCCTAATGAATTGGCCCTTAAAATGAAGGCCGTTATAACCTAGTTATCGAATCAATTTCCGATACTGCTCCGTACGAATCGGATCCAATAAACTCAAATACGCGAAGGCTTGTTGGCGCTCCGAAGCCGTCGCCTCATCCATAATCGAAAAAATCTCATCGGATTTGGCATCAAAAAATACACGAATATTTGCCGCGCCAGGTCTTAATTGGTTCACCGTTCGAATCTGATTCAGCAAATCCAAAATTCCTTTCCGCGTATCATCAGGCTTTTCTTTAAACGAATCCAATAAAATTCGATGGTAGATGTAATTAACCTCACGCATGCCTTGCACTTGTTGATTGATCAAATTTTCAGCAATTGACAATCGAGATCGTACGTCGGTAACTACACCCCAACCCGACCCTGAGGTCTGAGCCAGATTCGTTAAATTATTCAATTTTTGAACAAAAAAATCGCCACCATATTTACCAAAAGAATCGTAGTGATACGCACAAGACAAATACGCATAATAAGCCAATAAGGAGCTTAAATTATCAATAAAAGTATTGTCGTTGTACGTAATAGGCATTCCTGTTTGAAACTTAAAATTGAAACTCTTATCGATCATATTTAAAATAACCGTTTCATAAGACGTTCCATAAACAGGTCTTAGTACTTGAACGCGGGCATTCGCCTCGAAATCACCTTGGGATGAGGCCTTTGTCAACAATAAATTAATGCTGAGTTTGATTTTTTCGTCCGGCGCAAAATTGTCCA
>Ga0164295_10003714_pt1 | contig 12191 bp, 9 predicted proteins | sample GEODES006metaG_FD_111798 | JGI IMG/M metagenome (GOLD analysis project Ga0164295, IMG submission 111798) | Oligotrophic lake water microbial communities from Sparkling Lake, Wisconsin, USA - GEODES006 metaG | ecosystem: Environmental > Aquatic > Freshwater > Lake | place: USA: Sparkling Lake...
GCCGGCCTCCTCGAGGATCTTCTTGCCCAGACCGTGCACACCGCCATCGAGGGCGGCGACGGTGGCGCTACCGGCCGGCCGGGTGCGGGCACGTTCGCCCAGTTCGGCGAACAACTCCTCGAAGGTCTTCACGGCTCCGGATTGTTCCATGCGGAGCCCGGTGCCGTCACGGCGGTTTCCGCCGAGCGAGCCACCGGCTCTAGCTGTTCGCGAGTTCGCCGTGCATATCCTCCAAAGACACACCCTTGGTCTCGCGGACCCATTTCCACACGAACACCAGCGACAGCACGGCGCAGAGCGCGTAGAAGCCATAGGCCAGGCCGAGGTTGTTGCGCAGCTGCGGGAAGCTGACGGTGATCAGCCAGTTGGCTGCCCACTGGCCGGCGGCAGCCAGACCCAACGCGGCGGCGCGGATGCGATTGGGGAACATCTCGCCGAGCAGCACCCACACCACCGGACCCCAGGACATACCGAAGGCAACCACGAATAGATTCGCCGCAACCAGGGCGATGGGTCCTTCCGCACCGCTGAGTTGCGGGGTGCCACCCACCTGCGGTGCGGTGCCGAAGATGAATGCCATTGTCGCCAGGGTGATTGCCATCCCGGCCGAGCCGATCAGCAGCAGGGGCTTGCGCCCGATCTTGTCGATGAGTGAGATAGCGATCAAGGTGGTCGCGATATTGACGATCGAGGTGATCACCGTGATCACGAAGGACTGACTCTCGTCGAAGCCCACCGCCTCCCACAGCACATTGGAGTAGTAGAAGATCACGTTGATGCCGACGAACTGCTGGAAAATCGACAGCCCCAAACCAACCCAGACGATGCCGTAGACCCCGCCGCCCGGCTTACGCAGATCACTCCATGAGGGTTTGGCCTCGCCCGCAAGGGTGCCCTGGATGCGGTCGATGGTGATATCGAGGTTCTTCTCCCCCAGAAGCATGGTGAGGACTTTGCGAGCCTCCGGAATGCGATGGCGGGCAACGAGATAGCGCGGCGACTCGGGAATGGTGAATGCGAGCACTCCGTAGACCACCGCCGGCACAGCCATGATTAGGAACATCCACCGCCAGGCCTCAAGCCCCAGCCACAGATCCTTGCTAGCGCCGCCGGCCAGATGGGCCAGTAGGTAATCGATGGCTAGTGAGATGAAAATGCCACTCACAATTGCTAATTGCTGCAGCGAGCCGAGTCGGCCTCGGATACGCGCGGGCGAGGTCTCAGCGATGTATGCCGGGGCGATCACCGACGCGACCCCGACGCCGATCCCGCCGATAATGCGGAACAGCACGATCATCCAGACACTGCTCGCCAAACCGGTTCCGATGGCGCTGATGAAGAACAACACCGCGGCGATCTTCATGACCGAGATGCGGCCGATACGGTCGGCCAGCCGGCCCGCCGTCATCGCGCCCGCAGCCGCGCCGAGCAGTGCCGAGGCGACCGCGAAGCCGAGTGAGGCGTTGTTGATATGGAAGTGATTCTGGATCGAGGCCACCGCGCCGTTGATCACCGCACTGTCATAGCCAAACAGCAGGCCGCCGAGTGCTGCCACGGAGGCGATGCGCACCACACCGCGCCCGGAGAACTCCTCGTCGTCGAAAACCGACGGTGTGTCGCTGATGGGCCCTTGGCCGGCCATGTGGCGTCCCTTTCCGAAAACTATCCGAACCGTGTGGAAATACGATTACACAGTCAGCATCAACTCGGTGTGGATCTCCCGCACTAGAACGACGTTCAGACCGCGCAGCGACGTGACATGGCGTCGCCTGGGGCTACCCGGCACCTTGACGTCATTGGGCACCACCAGAACGGGACAGCCGGCCTCCTCAGCCGATGCGGCCCCGGTGACCGAATCTTCGATAGCCAGACATTGCGCAGGGTCGAAACCCAGCAGTGTCGCGGCCCGGTGGTAGGGATCCGGCGCAGGCTTGGGACTCACCACCTCATCCCCACACACACTGGCCGCGAAGTAATGCCGGCCGATGCTGTCCAGGGCTCGCTCGGTCAACGCGCGTCGGGTATTCGTCACCAACGCCATCGGCACGGCAGCATCCGCCAGGGTGTCGAGCAGTTCACGAGCGCCCTCGCACCACGGCAGCCCGCCGTCGAACAGGTCGGCGGTGTAGTCGTGCAGCCAGTCGGATTGAGTCGCCATCTCATCAGGATCGGGGTCAAGGCCCATGTCCGTGTACACCATCTGCATGAGGCTCTCGGCGGAACCGCCGACGGTAGCCTCGCGCATAGCCGGACTCAGCTCCCCGCCGAGTCTGGTGTAGAGCACCTGCAGCGCCACCTCCCAGAGTTTCTCCGAGTCGACCAGCGTGCCGTCCATATCGAACAACACGGCTTTCATCATCAATCCTCCGGGTTGTAGCCGAGGTTGGGGCCCAGCCAGCGTTCGGCTTCGGCCAGTGTCCAACCCTTGCGCTTCGCGTAGTCGGCCACCTGATCCTGGGCCATCCGGCCGACCACGAAGTACTGCGACTGCGGGTGCGAGAAGTACCAGCCGCTGACGGCAGCACCGGGCCACATCGCCATCGACTCGGTGAGCTCGATGCCGGTCCGCTCTTTGACATCCATCAAGTCCCAGAGCGTCGTCTTCTCGGTGTGCTCCGGGCAGGCCGGGTACCCGGGCGCAGGACGGATTCCGGTGTACTTCTCACCGATGAGCGCCTCGTTGTCCAACTCCTCGTCCGGTTGGAATCCCCAGAACTCCTTGCGGACCCGTTGGTGCATACGTTCGGCGAACGCCTCTGCCAGCCGATCGGCGAGCGACTCCAGCAGGATCGCGCTGTAGTCATCATTGGCTGCCTTGAACTCGTCGATTTTGACTCCGCTGCCGAGCCCCGTGGTGACGGCGAAGGCGCCGACGTAGTCAGCCAGACCGGTGTCCTTGGGCGCGACGTAGTCGCCGAGGCTCCGGTTCGGGATACCGTCCCGGTGCTCGCCCTGCTGACGCAGGTTGTGCAACGTGGCCATAACCTTAGTACGGGTCTCGTCGGTGTAAACCTCGATATCGTCGCCGACCACGTTGGCAGGGAAGAACCCGATCACCCCGTTGGCAGTGAGCCACTTCTCCTTGATCAGGGTGTCGAGCATCTCGCTTGCGTCGTCATACAGCTTGCGGGCAGTCTCGCCCGACACCGGGTTGTTGAGGATGTCGGGGAAGCGGCCCTTCATCTCCCAGGCGTTGAAGAACGGCTGCCAGTCGATGTACTCGCGTAGTTCGGCCAGGTCATAGTCCAAAAATTCCCGTACGCCCAGGCCCTGGGCAGGCTTCGGCGGCGTGTAGCCGGCCCACTCGATCGGCGTCCGGTTCGCACGCGCCTTCTCCAATGTCAGCATCGGCCGCTCGTTCTTCTGCGCGTGCCGTTCACGAAGAGACGCATAGTCCGTTTCGGTGGCTTCCAGCAGAGGACCCCGCTGCTTCTCGTCGAGCAGTGCGGCAGCGACCGGCACCGACCGGGAGGCGTCCTTGACCCATACCACCGGGCCGGAACGACGCGGCGATATCTTCACCGCCGTGTGGGCGCGCGACGTGGTCGCCCCCCCGATCAGTAGCGGGATCTGCAGTCCCTGACGCTCCATCTCGACGGCGACGTTGACCATCTCGTCCAGGGACGGGGTGATCAGACCGGACAGTCCGATGATATCGGCGTTATGTTCTTTCGCCGCGTCCAGGATCTTCTGCGCCGGCACCATCACACCGAGGTCGATCACTTCAAAGTTGTTGCACTGCAGAACAACTCCGACGATATTCTTACCGATATCGTGGACGTCACCCTTGACGGTCGCCATGATGATGGTGCCGTTGGTGTCCTTGCCTGTCACTGCGCCCGACGCTTCTTTTTCCGCCTCGATATACGGCAGCAGGTACGCAACAGCCTTCTTCATCACCCGGGCCGATTTCACAACCTGGGGCAGGAACATCTTGCCTGCCCCGAAGAGGTCGCCGACGACGTTCATACCATCCATCAGCGGGCCCTCAATCACCTCGATCGGTCGACCGCCTGCAGCGGCGATCTCGGCCCGCAATTCTTCGGTGTCCGCGTCGACATTAGCGTCGATGCCCTTGACCAGAGCGTGCGTGATCCGTTCGCGCACCGGAAGAGATCGCCACTCGGCCGCTACCGGATCATCAGCTTTCTCCGAGCTGTTGAACCGTTCAGCGATCTCCAGCAGCCTTTCCGCCGCGTCCTCGCGACGGTTGAGGACGACGTCCTCAATTCGGTCCCGCAACTCGGGGTCAATCGAGTCGTAGGGCACCAGCGCACCAGCGTTGACGATACCCATGTCCAGGCCGGCCTTGATGGAGTGGAACAGGAACACCGCATGGATCGCCTCGCGCACGGGGTTATTGCCGCGGAATGAGAACGATACGTTCGAGATACCGCCGGAGATGTGCACACGGGGAAGGTTCTCCTTGATCCAGGCGCACGCCTCGACGAAGTCGATCCCGTAGGTCGCGTGCTCCTCGATACCGGTCGCCAGCGCGAAGCAGTTCGGGTCGAAGATGATGTCCTCAGCCGGGAAGCCCACCTCGTCGGTCAGGATCCGGTAGGCACGCCCGAAGATTTCCTTGCGGCGATCGAGGTTGTCGGCCTGCCCCTGTTCATCGAAGGCCATCACGACGACGGCGGCGCCGTACTTGCGGCACAGCCGAGCCTCGCGGACGAACTTCTCCTCTCCCTCCTTGAGAGAGATCGAGTTGACGATCGGTTTGCCCTGCACGTTCTTCAAGCCCGTCTCGATGACCTCCCACTTGGAGGAGTCGATCATCACCGGGATCCGGCTGATGTCCGGCTCAGCCGCGATCAGCTTGGTGAAGCGGTCCATCGCGGCGACGCCGTCGATCATGCCCTCGTCCATATTGATGTCGATGATCTGGGCACCGGTTTCGACCTGTTGCAGGGCGACTGAAAGCGCGGTGTCGTAGTCCTCGGCCTTGATGAGGTTGCGGAATCGGGCCGAGCCGGTGATGTTGGTGCGCTCACCGATGTTCACGAACAGGGAATCGTCGGTGATGTTGAGCGGTTCCAGGCCCGAGAGTCGGGTTGCGACGGAAATGTGGGGCACTTCTCTCGGGCTCAAGCCTTCGACGACGTGGGCGATCTCAGCGATATGCGGCGGCGCTGTTCCGCAGCAACCGCCGACCAGGTTGACCAGGCCGGCCTCGGCGAACTCGGCGAGGTAGCCGGCCTGGCGCTGCGGGGACTCGTCGTATTCGCCGAAGGCGTTGGGCAGGCCGGCATTGGGATAGCAGGAGACGAAAGTGTCGGCGATGCGCGACATCTCGGCGATGTAGGGCCTCATCTCGGGCGCGCCCAGGGCACAGTTGAGGCCGACCGCAAGCGGCTGGGCGTGCCTGATCGAGTTCCAGAACGCCTCGGTGACCTGACCGGACAACGTCCGTCCGGACGCATCGGTGATGGTGCCCGAGATGATCACCGGCCACCGCCGTCCACGTTCCTCAAACAGCGTCTCGACGGCGAACACCGCCGCCTTGGCGTTCAGTGAGTCGAAGATCGTCTCGATGATGAGCAGATCAGAACCACCGTCAACCAGACCGTTGGCAGCCTCGAGGTAGGCGGCCACCAGCTGGTCATAGGAGACGTTGCGGGCGCCGGGATCGTTGACGTCCGGCGAGATCGACGCGGTCCTGGTCGTCGGCCCGATGGCGCCCGCGACATAGCGGGGTTTGGCTGGCGTGCTGAACTCGTCGCAAACCTTGCGGGCCAGGGCGGCGCCGGCGTAGTTCAGCTCGTAAGCCAGCTCGTGCATGTCGTAGTCGGCAAGCGACACCGCGGTGGAGTTGAACGTGTTCGTCTCCAGGATGTCAGCGCCTGCCTCGAGGTACTCGCGGTGGATTCCGGAAACTATGTCCGGCTGCGTCAAAGTGAGCAAATCATTATTGCCCTGAAGCGCCGTCGGCCACTCGCTGAACCGCTCGCCGCGATAGCCGGCCTCATCCGGCCGATCCCGTTGGATCGCCGTGCCCATCGCGCCGTCGATCACCATGATCCGCCGACGCAGCGTTGCCGTCAGCTCATCGGTGCAGTCGGGGCGAATATCTGCCGCGAAGCGGCTATTTTCTGGGGCACTCAATCTGGTTCCTTCCACAGCGGAAGGCGTCCTTAACTCTGCCGAGCGTGGCGGATTCCGGGGAGGACCAGAACCCGTTGCAACGCCTCTCGACCGGACGAGTCTACGACGTCACCCCGGTCGACGTCTCCCCCACCACTGTGAACCGCGTGCCACTCTCGCGGCGGTGGATCACCCTGGATGGCGGCGGGGCCGGTCTTATCAGGCTCATCGCGGCCGGGCAGGGCTTAGGCTGAACGGGTGACGGCATGGAACTTCGGAGGCGCTCAGGGGCCTGATCTGCCAGAACTCCACAACACCATCATCGTCGCGGCGTTCGAGGGCTGGAACGACGCCGGCGATGCCGCCAGTGATGCCCTAGAACACCTCGACGCGATCTGGGAAGCGCAGCCGATCGTCGAGATCGACGACGAGGCCTACTACGACTACCAGGTGAATCGTCCGGTGATCCGCCAGATCGATGGCGTCACCCGCGAACTGGTGTGGCCGTCGATGCAGATCTCGCACTGCCGGCCGCCCGGCTCAGACCGCGACATCGTGCTCATGCACGGGGTCGAGCCCAACATGCGCTGGCGCAGCTTCTGCGCCGAGCTGCTGGCCATCGCCGACAAGCTCAACGTCGACACCGTGGTCATCCTTGGTGCGCTGCTGGCCGACACCCCGCATACCCGGCCGGTGCCGGTCTCCGGAGCCGCCTACTCACCGGAATCCGCCAAGTTCTTCGGGCTGGAGGAGTCCCGCTACGAAGGCCCGACCGGTATCGCGGGGGTCTTCCAGGACGCCTGCGTGGCCGCCGGCATCCCGGCCGTGACCTTCTGGGCGGCGGTCCCCCACTACGTCTCACAGCCGCCCAATCCCAAGGCCACCGTGGCGCTGCTGCGGCGTGTCGAGGAAGTGCTCGATATCGAGGTTCCGCTGGCCGACCTGCCCACCCAATCCGAGGAGTGGGAGGAGGCCGTCAACGAGATGACGGCCGATGACGAGGAAATCGCCGACTACGTCGCGAGCCTCGAGCAGCGGGGCGACGCCGAGGTCGACGTCAACGAGGCGCTATCCAAAGTAGACGGGGACACGCTGGCGGCAGAGTTCGAGCGCTACCTGCGCCGCCGGGGGCGTTAGGCCTACAATCCGCCGGTCCCGTCATGCGATACCGTGCTGACGGCACCCGTTAGGAGATTCGAGGTCACATGAGACTGGCACTGAGCGAAGCCGATACTGCTTTCCGCGATGAACTGCGCGAGTTTTTCACCACGCAGATTCCGGCGGAGATCCGCGGGCGAGAGCGCCACGACGGCTCGCAGTTCCGCGAGGATCTGATCACTACCCAGCGGATTCTGAACAAAGCGGGTCTGGCGGTCCCGAACTGGCCGGTCGAGTGGGGCGGCAAGGACTGGTCGCCGCTGCAGCACCAGATCTGGTCGGACGAAATGCAACTCGCGTGTGTGCCTCAGCCGCTGACCTTCAACACCGGCATGGTGGGGCCGGTGATCGCGGCGTTCGGGTCCCAGGAGGTCAAGGAACGCTTCCTGCCCGCGACGGCGAACCTCGACATCTGGTGGTGCCAGGGCTTCTCTGAGCCCGAGGCCGGATCCGATCTCGCCTCGCTGCGAACGACGGCGGTGCGCGACGGCGATCACTATGTCATCAACGGCCAGAAGACGTGGACCACGCTGGGCCAGTTTGCCGATTGGATATTCCTGCTGGTACGGACCGATCCGAACGCGCCGAAGAAGCAGGCCGGCATCTCGTTCATCCTGGTCGAGATGTCCACCCCGGGCATCACGCTGCGGCCGATCAAACTCATCGACGGCAGCTACGAAGTCAACGAGGTGTTCTTCGAAGACGTCCGCGTGCCGGTCGACCAACTCGTCGGCGAGGAGAACGCCGGCTGGAGCTACGCCAAGTTCCTGCTGTCCAACGAACGAACCGGTATTGCCCGCATCGGCACCACCAAGGTGTGGCTCTCCGAGGTCAAGGAGCGGGCCGCCAAGACACCGTTGGGTCATGAAAGCCTGCTGGAGGATCCGCTATTCGCCGCCCGGGTGGCCGAAGTCGAGGGCGAACTGCTGGCGCTCGAACTCACCCAGATGAGGGTGAGCGGTGACGAGGCCAGCGGAAAGCCGAACCCGGCCTCGTCGATCCTGAAACTGCGCGGCAGCCAGTTGCAACAGGCCGTGACCGAGTTGCTGGTCGAGGTCGCCGGCCCCAACGCACTGCCGGTCGAGAATGGGGCACACAATCCCGCATCGAAATACCTCAACTTCCGAAAGACCTCGATCTACGGCGGTAGCAACGAGGTTCAGCGCAGCATCATCTCTGCGACGATCCTGGGATTGTGACAATGAACTTCGATCTGTCCGACGAGCAGCAGTTGCTGGCCGACACCACGCGCGACGTCCTGGCCCGCAGCTACGACACCGAGAGTCGCAATAAGGTCGTCGACTCCGAACTGGGCTGGAGCCGTGAGGTGTGGCAGCAACTCGCCGAGATCGGCATTCTGGGCCTGGGCTTTGACGCCGAGGAGTCCGGACCGATCGAGGTGATGGTGGTGATGACCGAGATCGGTCGTCGTCTCGCGCCCGAACCGGTCGCGGCGGCAGCCTTGATCCCCGGTGCGGTGATCGCGGCTCATGGATCTGATGAACAGCGCGCACTGCTGGACGATGTGGCCGCCGGTGAGAAGCTACTGGCCTTCGCCCACACTGAACCCGACCGTCGGGGATTCGCCGAATTAGCAACGCGCGCGACCCAACAGGGCGATTCGTGGACAGTGAGCGGCCGTAAGAGCCCGGTGCTCGCCGGCGACACCGCCGATGTCCTCGTCGTCAGCGCCGCACTGCCCGGTGGCGGTTCCGGGCTGTTCCTGGTCGACGGCGCCGCAACGATCAGGCACCCCTTCCGGACCTTCGACGGTAATCGCGGCGCCGACATCGAATTCACTAGTGCTACGGCCCGGCCGCTCGGCGCAGGTGGGGATGCGACCGCAGACATTGAGGCTGCCGTTATCCGATTCCAGTCGGCTCTGTGCGCCGAGGCAGTCGGCGCGATGGAGGAGTCCCTGCGGCTGACAACCGACTATCTCAAAGCACGCAAGCAGTTCGGCGTACCGCTCAAGACCTTCCAGACCCTGACGCAGCGCGCATCCGATATGTACGTGTCCCTGGAGTTGGCCCGCAGCATGAACTTCTACGCCGCGATGAGCGTCGCCGATGGACGTTTCGACCCGATGGTCGCATCCCGCTCCAAACTGCAGATCGGCCGGTCCGGCCGACACATCGCTCAGGAGGCGATCCAGATGCACGGTGGAATCGGCGTCACCGCCGAGTATCCCGTCGCGCATTATGCTGCCCGACTGACCGCCATCGAGCAGACGTTCGGTTCGTCGACCGATCAGTTGCGTTACCTCGGAGGCGAAATCGGCAACTACGGAGTCGTCGTTCTCTAGGGCCCTCCACTCACCGTCCTAAATCTTTACTCCCAGTAGCGCGTCGGCGGCAGTGGCAACCGATGCCGGAGCCGACGGGTCGTGGCCGCCGTACTCCAGTGCGTCCGACACCCAGCCATCGATGGCGGCAAGAGCTTTCGGGGTGTCGAGGTCATCGGCCAGGTATCGCCTGAGTCGCCGGATCACGTCAGCCGCGTCGGGTCCGGTCGGCGCGGTCATTGCGGTCCGCCAGCGGTCCAACCGCGCACTGGCTTCGGCAAGCACCTCGTCACTCCAGAATCGATCGCTCCGATAATGCCCGGCTAGTAGTCCCAATCGAATCGCAGTCGGGTCTACGCCATCGGCCCGCAACCGTGATACCAGAACCAGGTTGCCGCGACTCTTCGACATCTTGTGTCCGTCCCAGCCGATCATTCCTGCATGAACATAATGACGCGCGAATCGCCGCTCCCCCGTCGCGGATTCGGCGTGCGCGGCGGAGAATTCGTGGTGCGGAAAGATCAGGTCACTGCCGCCACCTTGAACGTCGAATCCGAAACCGATGCGGCTCAGTGCAATTGCAGAGCATTCGATATGCCAACCCGGTCGGCCAGGGCCGAACGGCGACGGCCAACTCGGCTCACCGGCACGCTCGGACCGCCACAGCAGCGCATCCAATGGCTCGACTTTGCCGGGCCGTTCCGGGTCGCCCCCGCGCTCGCTGAACAGACGCAGCATGGTGGCATGGTCGTAATTGGACTCATAGCCGAATTGTGGCGTCGCATCCGCGCGGAAATAGACGTCGGGATACTCGGAGTCATCGACCACATAGGCGGCACCGGAAGTCAACAGTTTCTCGACCATCGCAACCACTTCGGCGATGGCTTCAGTTGCGCCGATGTAGTCCTGCGGCGGAAGCACTCTCAGCGCAGTCATGTCATCACGGAAAAGTTGGATCTGCTGCGAACCGAGGTCGCGCCAGTCAACTCCGTCTCGGCCTGCCCGCTCGAACAACGGGTCGTCGACATCGGTGACGTTCTGGACATAGTGCACACGGTGCCCGTTATCCAGCCAGATCCGGTAGATCAGATCGAAGGCCAGATACGTGGCCGCGTGACCCAGATGCGTTGCGTCGTAGGGCGTGATACCGCAGACATACATCGTCGCGGTGTCCCCGACTGCCGTGGGCCGAACCTGCCGATCGGCACTGTCGTAGAGCCGCAACTGCGGCCCCTGCCCAGACAACTCAGGAATATCGACGGCCGGCCACGCCTGCATATCAGCTCGCCAACCACATGGCGTCGAGGAGTAGGTCGGCCATCTCCGGGCGACACATCAACAGATCGGGGAGATACGGGTCGCGTTGGTTGTAGCGCAGCGGCGAGCCGTCGATTCGGGTGGCATGTAAACCCGCCGCCTGCAACACCCCGGCCGGCGCGGCCGAATCCCACTCCCACTGCCCACCCGCATGGATGTAGGCGTCGACGTCGCCGCGCACGACCGCCATGGCCTTGGCGCCGGCAGAACCGATCCGGACGAACTCGATATCGAGGCGGTCGCGAAGCCGCCACAGCACCGCAGGCGGCCGGTTGGCGCTGGCCGTGATCCGGATCGGGCCCGGCTGTGGGAGCGGCGGAGCCTTCACGGTGTCGCTGCGGTGCACCTCGCCAAGAGCGGGCAGGGCGACCGCCGCGTCGGTAATCGTCCCGTCCGGGCTGCCTGGGCCGGTCCGCTGCCACAGCGCCACGTGCACTGCCCAGTCCTCGCGATAAGGCAACGAGTATTCATAGGTGCCGTCGAGTGGGTCGATGATCCAGACCCGGTCGGCATGGATGCGCTTCAGGTCGTCGTGCGCCTCTTCCGAGAGCACCGCGTCACCGGGCCGCTCGGCGCGCAACCGCTTCAGCAGCATCGCGTTGGCCCGGATATCACCGGCATCGCCCAACGCCGGCGGAAAGTCGTGTCCGACCTCGTCCCGTACCGCCAGGAGCAACCGTCCGGCCGTCTCGGCCAGATCTGCGGCCAATTCAGCGTCGGTCAAACTCACCAGGCCAGTATCGCTGACCGCATAACCAGCGCTCCCCCCGACGCCCCGGCAGCTAGATTCGCTGGCATGCGGATATTGTTTGCTCTCCCGATGTTCGCCCTGGTTCTAGCGGGCTGTGGCTCGGCCGCGGCGCCTGAGGCGGTGTTGACCGGAACGAGCTGGCAGCTGTTGAGCATCGAGTCGATGGCACCGGCTGAAGAGCCGAGCACTGCCATCGACGAACCGGCGCTCTACACGGTGACCTTCGGCGACGACGGCCGGGCCGCATTCCAGGTGCACTGCAACCGCGGCAGTTCGACGTGGCAGGCCGAGGCGGCGGCACCGGACTCCGGCAGCCTGACCTTTGGGGAACTGGCCCTGACCCGGATGTTCTGCCCACAACCATCGGCCGGCACGGTGGTGGCCGCGGCGCTGGGACGGGTCCGCAGCTACCTGCTCTCCGACGGAAAGCTGCACCTGTCACTGGAGGCCGACGGCGGCATCATGCACTGGGAGTCGCTGCCGAAGGTCCAGTAGCCCCGTGGCCTTTCTCCACAGTCTGGTCTTGATTCACAGTTTATTGAGTGGTGAGTGATTCTGTCGGTCGGCCCCTTTATTATTCGAACATGCTTTCGA
>Ga0164295_10003715_pt1 | contig 12189 bp, 6 predicted proteins | sample GEODES006metaG_FD_111798 | JGI IMG/M metagenome (GOLD analysis project Ga0164295, IMG submission 111798) | Oligotrophic lake water microbial communities from Sparkling Lake, Wisconsin, USA - GEODES006 metaG | ecosystem: Environmental > Aquatic > Freshwater > Lake | place: USA: Sparkling Lake...
TACGGTTCTCCTGTACTACAATTGTACTGTAATGATCTCATGCCACTGTGCTCGACTGGTCGACGAATTCCGCAACGGTAAAAGGACTGATAGAACAACAATGGACCCAAGTTCTCCCGACCCGCTGTCACCCACGGGCCCGCTCGACGCCATGCCGCCGCGCGGCCGTGTACTCACTGCACGCCTACCAGGTGGCGTGCGGAAAGAGGCGTCACGTATCATCTACGGCACGCTCTTCCTGCACCTGCTACCGACCGAGGAGGAAGTACACAAACTGCTGGACAGCGTGTGGGCGACGGGTTGCAATACCTTTGACTGCGCCGCCATATATGGCGGCGGCCTCTGCGAGGAGCGCATGGGCCGCTGGCTGATGGCACGGCAGCTCTGCACAGGCAGGGCGCGCGAGGACCTGGTGCTCATCACCAAGGGCGGCTGCGAGACTCAGGAGAAGCTGTGGGCATGCACGATCAGTGATCAGCCGCGCGTGCGCTCCGAACTCGAGCGCTCGCTGCGCCGGCTCGGCGTCGCGTACCTCGACGTGTACCTGCTGCACCGCGACGACCCGATGGAGCCGGTCGAGCGCATCGCGGACTTCATGAGCGCCCTCGTGGATGAAGGGCTGATTCACGGCTGGGGCGTGTCCAACTGGCAGCTGCACAGGCTCGGCGCGGCTCTCGAGTATGCGCGCCGCTCGGGCAAGCACGCGCCGATCGCCGACTCGCCTCAGAACTCGCTCGCCGAGCCCTCTCGCGCCGTGTGGCCGAATACGAGCTTCATGAGTGCGGAGACGCGGCCCGCGTGGGCGAAGGTGACGCGCGGCCAGGTGGCGATGCTCGGCTGGGAATGCCTCGCCAAGGGCTTCATGTGCGGCAAATGGACGCCCGAGGATGACCAGGGCCTAGTGGAGATCTCGCTCGGGAAGGACAACGTCGCCGAGTGGCGCGAGTGGCAGTTACGACGCGCGTACTGCAACGGTCCCCTCAACTTCGATCGACGTGACAGGGCGGTCGCACTCGCGGCAGCCAAGGGCGTCGACCTGCCCGTGGTCGCTCTGGGCTACGTGCTCTCGCAGTCGCCGCTCAGCTTTGCCCTCGTGGGGACGACGAGCACGGCTCACTTTGAGCAGAATGTGCGTGCGGCGAGCCTGTCGTCACCCGTCGCGCGCATGAGCTCCGCGGAGCTCCGATATCTCGAGACGGGCGCGCCGCTGCCGGCGCAGCGCTCGCCGGCTTCGCTCGCGCCGTCTCGAGCCCGGGCCATGGGCGCCTTGGGCGCCGTAGTGGGCTGCTGGTCGGCCGCGCTGCTGGTCGCCGCCATGGGCGCCGTCGCGGGCACCAACCCTTCGTTACACTCGGTGCAGGCCAGCAGCGGACGTACCGATCCCGCGGACGGCAGCTTGCGCTTCGACGGCGGCTCGACGGATGCGGGCCGTGTGCAATTCTTCCGGAGAGGCGTGTGGGGAACCGTGTGTGCGCACGAGGCGGATGCACGGCGTGTGTCGGCCGTCGCTTGCCGTCAGCTCGGCTTCGGTGCGGCCACGGGCACGATGCGCATGCCTTCTGCTTCCGACGGCCCTATGTGGCTGCGTGGGCTGCGCTGCGTCGGTACCGAGACGCGGCTGGCTGAGTGCGAGCACGGCGGTGTTGGCGGCGAGGGCGAGGCTGCCGGCAGCCACTACAGCGCGGCGCCATGTACGGAGGCTCTTGGCGTCAGATGCCTTGCATGCATCGAGGAGGCTTGTGAAGTGTACACCGTGCCCGTGACATTGCGGGGTGCACTTGAGGCAGCTGCCCAGGTAGCGCCCGCCTACTACAATGCGAGCCGCGCGTTGCTGGACTTTGGGGTCGTGCTGATGGCGCAAGCGCTACTCCTCGAGTGCGCTAAACGTGAGGGGTCGAGCTCGCGCGTCTCGCCTGTCGACTGCCACGTGAGTACATATGACGAGGCAGTCTATATGACGAGTACATATGACGTCCGCACAGATGACGTGAGTCCATATGACGAGACAGAGCCGCGGCAGCCGAGCGGTGCGGACGCCGCATGCGCAGCCCCGACAACACAGCGCGCCGACGAAACCGATGCCGACGAAACCGACGACGACGACGACAGTGTCCTCGCCGGGCTGCCGGACCCTTTTCGACCCGAGGTGGCGCGCCGGGCGTACGTCTTCAGCGAAGGGCTTCAGGCCGAGTACCGCGCGCGGCGGCGCGCCCTCATTCGGTACCTGAGGGCACACGAAGCGGACGCGGCGGCGCTGCGCCGGCTGGTCGGCGAGGGCGTGCTGCAGTGGAACGACGCGGGCATCATGCGCCGGCCGTTACTGAGCGCGCTGAATGCGAGCTGCCGGGAGATTGGGCTGTTACGCCTCCTTTACCTGTCGCCACGTGTCAACATCGTGTGGGACCTCGACAAGGCTGTTGGCGAGCCGAAGGCGATCGAGGCGCTCGAGGCCGACGACCCGGCCGCCGCTGCGATCGCGCGCGGGCTGCAGCAGGAGGGGCTGGCCACAATCGACGACTTCGGGCTTGATATCAACGCAATCGAGGAGGCGGTCGACGCCGCCCTTGCACAGCCCGACCCCGCCGTCACGTCCGTCGCCTCCAACGGAGCGAGCATGGCGACGCGTGTGTACTTGCCAGCCCTTGCCCCGCTCCTCTCGAACAGCACGATCCTCAAGGCTGTTCGGGCCTACCTGGGACCAGACGCGGCTCTCGACGGGTACAAGGCAGTTCGCCTCGCACCGAATGCAAGCGGCGCACAGAATATCGCGGGGCTCTGGCACAATGACCGCGCAGGCAACCGCCTCAAGATCTTCGTTCGGCTGCATGCAGTCGACCCTCGGCCAGAGGCGGGAGGTCACCCAACGCTCGTCGCGGTGGGCTCGCACGGTCTGCTCCATTACTCTTTCGAGGGGTACGAGCACTCGCGATACACCGATGGCTTCGTACGCTCCGAGTACACGGTGGCTTTCCTCGGAGGCCCGCGCGGCTCCGGCTTCGTCTTCGACACCAATACTCTCCATCGGGGAGTCCCCGAGGGACTCATCGCACGCACGACTCTCGTGCTCGAGTACCACGCCGCGGCCAAGTGCCCCGTGATCCAGACGCTCGACCTGCCCATCCCGTGCCCTTCGGGTGACCAGCGGCTCCTGAGCAGGCGCGAAAGTCAGCTGACGATCCTCGAGAAGCCAGCCGCCACCCCCTCTTCCTCCCCCACTGTTGTCTCTGCGGCCGGCCACACGACGACTACGATGGAGACGGCCACCATGGTGCCCGGCGCAGGCAATCAATGCGTCGCGTGGACGGCCCTGCCATACGAGGTTACGCCCGGCCTTACTATCGTACGATCCGTAGATGATCCCGGCCTTGCTATCGTACGATCCGCAGATGATCCAGATGATCAGCTGCAGCTAAAACCGCTGGGCTCATGGGTCGGGACCGGCCTGGCCCTGAGCGCGCGCATCGGCTGTACCGTCCAATGGCGCTTCTACTCATTCGACGTGATGCCGATGGATGGCAACACGGTATGGCTCGACACAGTGCTCAACGCCCCCTCAGGCCGGCAGGGCATCTGCCTGCTCGACAACGCGCTCGGGCGCGTGCCATTTGGCGGCGAGCATGCGGGCGGTTGCCTTGTGCCGGGTGCGCTCACTGCCGCCTTCGGGGGTTTCCACATGCTGCTCGCTTTCCGTACGCCATCCGCGTCCGAGCCATCCTCGTCCGAGACCCGCGCCGAAGCCTCCGCCGCGGCGTCCCTCGCCACCGACGCCGAAGCCGAAGCCGCCGCCGCCGCTGCGCGCGTGGCGCCAGAGGTAGAGGTAGAGGTAGAGCGGCTTCGTGCGCTCGTCCTTGAGCACGTGAGCGACGACGACGCGGCGATGCTCAAGGCGGTGACACGTGTGAGCGTAGCCGACTTGGTCGGGCGCGTGGTCCGTGCGGCCACGGAGCCCATCGCCACGATGCAGGGTATCGTGCTTATCGATGCTGTGCTCTCTGCCGTGCGCTTTGTGCCTCATGCCCTCAATGCGGCTGGGCTGCACTTGCTGCGGGTACTACTCGCTGAGCGGATGGACGACTCGCGCCGCCGACTCGCATCCAACTGGTCGGCGGAGGCGGAGGCGCTACGGCCGGCATGGGAGCGTGACGGTGTCCTACTGCTAGATTGGGCAGAGTATACATCCTCACGTGGGACTGGTAACGAGCGACTCAATGAGGTCCTTCGGATGGCGGCTGCCTCGTCGATGCCCGAGCACACGCTTCGCTTTGTGCCCCGGGCCGTGCGACACGTGGCCGGCGACCCGCAGTACGCTCTGCACATGGACACGTTCCACAGCGTGGTCAAGATTTGGGTGTACCCTCGAAACATGAGCGAGGCTGAGGGGCCGCTGCACGTGGTGCGCGGCTCGCACCGCTGCTCCCCAGCGAAGCTGCGCTGGCTGTACGGGCGCACCCAGGCCAACGCACCCGACGTACTCAAAGAGCCGTCGATCCGCTTCGATGCTGCCTCGAGCACATGCACCCAGGCCGCCGCCGTACTGCACGCGATCGGGCTCCCTCGCGCTACGCCCATCCTGCCACTTCCAGACGTGGAACAAACGATCGTCGTCGCCGACACGTCGGCTCTTCACTGCCGCGGCGAGGCGCCGCCGCACACGTTGCGCACGGCGCTACGCCCCATGGGTACCGAGAATGACGGCGGCGTCCGCCGGCTCAACCCCTTCCGTAGCATCTAGCCTACCGTAGCCACACTGCAGTCTGCACCGACCACCGCACCGCGCCGTCGGACCGTGAGTCGAGCCCCATTCCCAATTCCGCTTTTCCGCAATCGCGAATGCCCACATCTTCATCTACGAAAGCGCTTTTAGAGCATAGCCGCCGAGCGAGGGCCGAGGCAGAGCACAGAAGACCCGACAGTTTTTACACTTTAGAACGAGGACCCCCGTCATTTGATCCACGTTTCAGATTAAAGTTTACAGCTGCACTATGGATATGACGAGAGAGTCCACCTATGGCTAATTAAACGGAGGGGAGCGCAGCGCACTCCCGAACACGATCTATGGCAAGATACGTGCTACGAGCCGGACCGGTGACTGTAAAGCTCATCGAAACGGCCTTCACAGATAGAACCGCACGCACGCACGCGTCGCGCGTCATCCGCGCAGGACAGCACCTTAAGTGTAGCAAACTCACGGGGGGGGCGATGGAGACGGGAAGGGCACATAGTACGTCTCGACGTTCGTCGTGCCACACCATGCGTTCTCGCCGATAGCACGCGCCATGCAACCCTCGAACGTGCGCGAGTTGAGATTGTTCTCGCCATACGTGTCGCGGTTCCACCCTACGGGGAAGTACGCCGTACTGTTCGCAGTGCGGCAGCCACTGCCAGCTGCGCACGGACAGCCCGATGGGTGCTGCATCCAGCACGAGCCATACGGCGTTGTGGGCACCGTCAGAGCGGGCGCGGGCGTTGGAGGCGGAGGCGGAGGTTGAGACGAGCGGCTTGACATGTGCAGCCCCACCTCCTCTGCGAGCGCAGCGTTACTGGCCAGCTTGAGCCGAATGCGCTGCTTGTTGGGAACCACCTCGTTGTGCAGGCTGAGCTCATACGTGCGCTTGCCACCGGCGTCAAAAGGGCGGTACCAGCGCTCGACGTGGCCGCGCGCCCACGCGTACGACATGTGGTCGAAATGGTGGTGGTAGATTGGGCTGCGTGCCGACGAGATCGAGTCCTCGTTGAAAACAATGCCCGCGGGATCGCCTTTGCGAAGGAAAAAGTCCATGCGCACCATGTCCATCCCGGCGACCAGCGCTGCAGTTTCGGCCATGAAAAAGGCGCGCTCGAGGTGCCCCTCAGTCACAACCCACTGGAGCACCTTGGAGGACACGTGCCCATGGAGCATCGAGAGCCATTGATCATGGTAATCCTCCATCGTACCGTCGCGCAGCAGCAGGATGTCGTGGATCGAACCCATGTACGCGTGCCCCCAGATCACATACGTCTTCAACTCCACGACCGCACCGACCTCCTCTGCAGCTGGGTCGTAGTTGCCCACGAAATTGCCAGGGTACAGCTCCTGCACCAACGCGCCAGGCGAGAGCGTGTCGGTGAGCATGTTGTGCGCCGCCGCCCAAGGCCTCTCCCAGTCGTCCGGGTGCACTGCCCACAGCTTTCCAATCCAGTCCTCAACCTCTGCACGATTGGCCTCGAGCTCCTCGCGGCTCTTGAGCCGTCGCGTCGCACGCTGCCAGCCCTGAGTGAGATGGCACATCTTCAGGTACATCGGAAAGTCATGGCCCGTGCGGTTTTCGAGCAGGTCGGTGACCACCTGTTGGGCCCCACTCGCGGGCGAGGTGCCCCACTCGCCGCGCGCCGACCACCTGTAGATGACGCGCATCGCACGAAACCCGTTGAGCGCGTACCAGTCATACATGTCGCACTTGTTCTTCTCCATGCGGAAGTCGTCGGCGCGCGGGTCGGCGCGCATCTTCTCGAGCATCATGTCGTACCGATATGTGAGCAGCGAGTACCACTCGTACTTCTGTAACCCGGGGAACCAATTCGTTTCCATGGACGGCACGGTCAGGTTCTTGCACCAGTAGTCGAGGCAGTCGAAGCTGCGCGCGCTCGCCTCCAACAGGGGCAGTTGCTGCTCAAAGTATTCGCGCCCTTTACGAGAGGTTGCGCTCGGTTGCAGGACCAGGTTGAACAGCTGCGAGCTCGCAATCAGGCGTGGCCACAGCCGCACAGGGCTCTTCTCCGGAAGAGCCAACGGTCCTTCATGGTCAAGGAGCGCCTTTATGATGGCGCCAGCAAGCGCCAGAAGAAGCAGGAGACAGCAGCAGCAGCAGCAGCAGCGGCGGCAACATTGTCCCTTAGTGCGCTTGGAGCGCCCGAGCAACTCATCGTTTGATTGACGCAATCGTTGGATTGCGCAATCAACAGCAGCACGCGTCCTGTCGATCTCGAGATCGTCCCCGAGATCGGCAGCCTCCCCGTCAGCAGTCACCATTGGTTTGCGCTCGCTCACGTACTCTGTTGCGCGCTCGCGGGCAGCGGCGGAAAGAGCGGCAGCGCTTCGTCGCGACGAGGTGGCCATCGCGGCGGCAGCGGCGGCGCGGCGGCGGGCGCCCGTTTTTCCCCAAATTTGGGGTCGGGGGCGCACCCGTATCCGGCTCCAACGACTGTTCCCCCCAGTATGACACGCGCGTTCACCTCAAACCCGTCTGACCGCCGTCGACCATTCGTTCACACTCGCTCCTTCGCTGCCAACGGCATCCTCCATGACGCAAGCCGTGCTCCATGACGCGCCGGTACAGGTTAAACCCAACAACACCGAGTAAGGCAGCTTGACAGAACACTCTTCTGTTGTCAGGCCACCGGCCGCCCCCTCCGCCTTCGCTCACTCGTCCGGTGGTCCGTGCTCGCTCTCGCAGTGACATCGACATCGAGAAGCTTCGCAAGAAGTACAGCCGTCCGCGTGCTGACCTGCAAGCGGAGGCGAGTCGTGACGTTCGCCGCGATGTGCTTTCGAGTTCCGAGCAGAAAATGACCGAAGTGACCATGTGCCAGGCCTGCCAGGCGCACGGCACCGTCCAGCGGCAGTATGGCTTCCGTGTCCTCACCGAGGTATGCGAACAGTGCAATGGCGAGGGGTGCTTCATCAAGGGCCAGGGCAAGCTGGCGAGCATGGAGCTGAAGGAGAAGGTTGCGAAGGTGGAGGAGCTCATCGCCGCATGCGAGGACATTGACGAGCTCGAGGAGCTTGAGGCCGCGCTCAAGGATAAGTCGATGGTCAAACTGGACGCGGTGCTCAAGAAAGCTCGTATGAAGATGATCCTCGCGCGCGAGGCAGAGCTCGCGGCCGAGGAGGCGGCGAAGGCCGCGGCGGCGGAGACATCGACTGCCCAGAGCTCCAGCGACTCGCCCGCGCCTGCAGAGATCTCGTGAGAAACGCGCCGTGGGATGGTCCCACGTTGGGCGTGCGAGGCCACCGCGTCGGCCTTTGGTATACTCTCCTTGAATCACATTGATGCAGCAAACGCTTAGGCAAGGTATATTAAGTCCGACTGGCCCAGCTACACCGATCCCAAAAAAAAAATTCATCAACTTCGCATGACGCATCGCGCGCTCGAGCGCGGCCGCGCTCCGGGCATCGATGGCTCCGGGCCCGTCCGCGCGGCTCGCCCGCGGCAGGACCGCCGCCGCCGCGCGCATGCCGCATCCCGCCCGGATTGCCGACGATCACGATGGCGGAAATCACCTCATCCATATTTATATGTTCTTGGAGCAGCGCCAGCGGACAACTTCCGACTTTTGAGTAGTCAAGGGTGAGTAGTACATTGTACTTACACGCTGTATCTGCCATGGGGAGCAGCGCCGCCGCCGGTGCGCCGCACTGAAGCACTGGCGGACTGCTTCCGACTGTTCTCTTTTGAGTCTACATGTACTACAATGTACATACACACTGTGTCAGCGAACTTATGCACTAACTGGCACATGCAGGTGCCGACGTACACGCGACTGTTACTTTCGCAATTTCGCACAAACTTGTTCTTTCCGACATCCGCATTCCCAGCCCCTTGGCATTCCTGTCAATGCCAAGCGCCCTTGCTCCGGCATGGCTCGGCAAGTCGCGCTATGCTTGGGGCGTGGGCGTGGAGGCGACCGACATCGGCGGCGGCGTGCCTGGCACGGCGATGAGTGGAGCAGGTTCTCTGTATGGCTCAAAACTCATTGAGCCACGTGCGGAGGCACTCACCCTAACTAGCCAAAGATCTGGCTCACCACTGTGGGGATCCGAAATGGAGCTGCTGTCCCCGATGACCGGCACCGACACGCACCGTGCCGCGCGTCTGGCGGCGCGGCGGCGCGAGCTGCGCATCGCCATGGAGGAGGAGAAGGCAGCGGTGGAAGCGGCGGCGGCGGCTGAAAAGGAAAGCGTGATCTCGCCACCCGACACCGTTGGCGCTCGCTCCGACGCAAGCATGTCGCCTGTGCCCTTTTCGCTCTCGTCGATCGGCGAGGATGAAGACGGCGCGGGCCGCACTCCATCCAAGCGCGGCGCTCGGAAGAATGCCCGCTCGCAAGTCATGCCCGCCGAGGAAGCTCACCCCGACGAGAGTACCCGTCGCGCAGGCGGCACGCCGCTCCAGCCCTCGTCGCGAAAGCAGAGCAGCAGGGTCCCGCCGTCCTCGTCGCGAAAACAGGGCAGCAGCCACCGGCGACGAGCCAGCGGCTTGCAGGCGTTCGCGCGCACGCCCTCGCCCTCGCAGCCCTCGCGCCGCGCCGGAGTGAGCCTGACAAGCTCATCGTCGTCGCCAGCCGGCTCGTCGTCGATGGCGAGCAGCCGCGCGGTTACGCTGGGCTCGACGATTGATGTGCGCTCGGAGAGGGAACGCTATAAGCGGGGAATGGTGGCACAGGCGATCAGCGCGGACGAGCAACGCGCCCGCGTGCACGCGCGTGCCTCGCAGCTGAATCGAGTGCTTGAACACAAGGCCGCCGTCAAGCTGCAGACCGCGTATCGCCAGTGGCATCGGCGCACGGAAGGGGACTCGCAAGCCCGCGCTGCGCTGCGCCGTGTGCGCCAATCGCCCGGTGGCAGCGCAGACGAGAGCAGCCCGGCAGCGCCGCGAAACCTTGCCGCGAAACCTCGCCTGTATGAGTGGACGAGCCAAGTCAAGCCAAGCCAAGCCCGGAAGCGCACGAGCCCGAACAAGCAACTTCCCGCTGAGCAGGAGGGCGACATTGTGGACCCGATGGTGGCGCGCGATGCAGCCGCGGCGAGCGGCGCGCCCGGCTCGGCCATCTCGGTACGAGAAAGCGCACGCACCGCGCCCAACTCCGCATGCTCATCACCCTTTTCGAGCCGCTCGCTCATCGGCGGAGGCGCTGCGCTTAGCGAGGCCCCCAGTGTACCCCTGCCTGCCTCTCCGCACTTCGCGCCCTTCTCGGGCAACGCCATCATCAAAGGGAAGACGCCCCGCCGACCAGGCGTCCCGAGCGAGGAAGAGGAAAAGGAGATGCGGCGTAGGGCTGCCCTCGCCGCCGCGGAGAAGCGAAAGCGCGCGTCGCTCGCGAAGGCGCAGGTGCGTGATCGCCAGGCAAAGCTTGCCATGCTCCTTGAGTCGGGCCATGCCACCGTGGTCCAAAAGTACGCGCGCCGCTGGCTCCTCAGGCGTCAGAACAAGCTGAGACTGGCCGCCGCCGCCGCCGCCGGCGCGCCTTGAGGGGTGGCACTTGCCAAGCGAAGCCTGAAGCCCCAGTGCTGGCATGCGGGCGTGAAGTGCTGGCTTGTGGGAGATCGGCCATGGCCAAGAGCACACTCGAACTTGTGTGCATGTGCGAGCCGCCGTTCGGGCGGGCCGGAAGTGAGAGCTGTGCGCGGCGGGCGCGGCGGGGCGTGACGAGATTCTTGTGTGGCGTGTGCGGGCCGTGGCCACAGGCACGGTGCGCTGGAGCCTTGACACCGCACACCACGGCTTCGATACAATGGGTCCGTGCGTTATCGCCCCGGAGTCCGGTAAGGTGAAAGGGTTTGAAAAGCAAAAGGGTCGAGTCCGGCGCGTCGGGGCCCGTCGGCGTCGCGCGGCGGCGGCGCCCGGCAGCAGGAGCAGCGAGCAGGCCGAGCGGGCGCGGCGAGCTAAGAGATCATGATACTTTGACTATCGCAGCGGAAAAGATTACGTTTGCAACTCGGAACCGCGGGAACCCATCGAGGCGTGTGGCCGCTCGGTGCAGGTGAGGGTGCTCCCCGCCTCGCGCTGCGCCCTCGCCGGTCGCGCGGTAGAAAGCACACTCTTCGACAGGCGGTGCCGAGCGCGCGCCCCCACCGTGCGACGACTGACGTGACGGGCGGCACAGTGGAGTGAGTGCACAGTCACACGCGGGAAGAAGTTTCCCCCGCGTCACAGATTGCGGATGGAAGGCAAGTCAAGTCAAGTCACATTTGGCGCACGCGGGCGGCGCACTGCGGCTGGTCGCAACGCGTCACGAGTCCCAATCAGAGATGGGCTCGTTATTGGGCCGTTTGGGCCACTCCTCGAATGGCGGCGGCGGCGGGCCACTGCTGCTGCTGCCCCCGATTACTCCCTGATGCACCTTGAACCCAAAGACCCGCGGTACGTAGGTGCGCGAACACGCGGGCGGCCGCAGCTCGCTGTATGTTTGCAAAAAAAGGTGCGGAAACGTGGAGCCGAAGAATGCGCCGTCAATGTAGTTGCCGCCCGGCACGTTGTGGTCGTACAGCTCTCGGCAGCGCGCGCAGTAGAGCTTCATCGGGTTATCGCCGCTGAGCGAAACTGAATCGCTCAACCCGACAGGCAACACTGTCTGCTTCTCGCACAGCGTGCGGGGGCACGCGCCAAACTCGCACGCCTTGTATTTGGCCTTCATGTCGCTCAGGCCCTGCGCGGTCAGAATGTACCGCCCGTGGATCAAGCCGTACAGCACGCGCGCGGTCTCGAGCACCTTGTGGATGCGCTGCGACGGGTCGGCCAGCTGCTTCTCTGCGAGGAGAGGACAAGGCGCGTGGTTGCGATGCAAGCGGTGAGCAGTGGTGGTGCAGTGTGCGCGCGAAAGCCCTCGCCGCCGCAGCCCGTGAAGGCCGCTCAGGCAGGCACACGCGCAGCCGCTCGCAAGGCGCAGGGGTCACGCAGCTTAGAGACTATGCAATTGTGTGCGTTCATCCCGCCCCGTCAACCACGCTGCGCGGCGACGCGCACCAGTAGGAGCATAGCCAAGGATCATCGTCATGGCCTCGCCGTACAGCGGGCCGACGACTTCCTTGAGGCCGTATAGATTGAAGCGATCCTGCACAAACGCAGGGTCGACCTCGCAGAAGAATTCGTGGTTGCGCAGCATGCAAAACCACGACACCCACGATGGCTCGTCGAGCGACGAGCCCTCCTCTGAGCTGCTCTCCAGCTGACCCTGATCCATGCCTCTTGGGGCTCTTCTGATTGCGAGGCGAGTGCGCGCGCGCGGCGAGGCTCTGCGCGCGTGTGATGTCCAAGTTCTTTGCTTCGAGCGGCAGACGATTGTGAACCAATGCCTGTGAAGAGCCTGTCAGCAGCGCTTTGCACACGCAAAGTTGCACGACTTCTCTGTCCCCTGCTCTGTCCGTCTGTCGATGGCCACGCGGGGGGGTCGCGCGGCGGAATCGGGAGCGAACGCGCGGCACTAGGTTAA
>Ga0164295_10003717_pt1 | contig 12183 bp, 14 predicted proteins | sample GEODES006metaG_FD_111798 | JGI IMG/M metagenome (GOLD analysis project Ga0164295, IMG submission 111798) | Oligotrophic lake water microbial communities from Sparkling Lake, Wisconsin, USA - GEODES006 metaG | ecosystem: Environmental > Aquatic > Freshwater > Lake | place: USA: Sparkling Lake...
GATCAGGCAATTCAGGCACTCCGCGGGTCCGCGGCTGCCACCATCCTCAACGACATGCTGACCAGGTCTCCCGTCACCGGGCGCCAGTTCGTAGTCATTGCAGGAGAAGTGTCTCCGAAGGACAGGCCTCTCGTGCCTGAAGTCGAGAAGGAGACGGAGAACCAGTTCATCCTTAGCCGTGAAGCATCTCGCATCAGCGAGGCAGAGGGCAAGAAGCTGCTGGCTCTCGCTGTGAAGGCAGAAGCACCGATCATGGTCGTAGACGTGCAGGACATCGAAATCGGTGACCTGAATGCCCGTGCTGCGGATGACGGTCTCGCGATGCTGAAGGAGCTCTACGCTGTTCTGGCGAAGGAAGGCCGCATCTTGACGACGCCTGTCGTGTACGCGTTCGCAGGCTCCCGCAACGCTTACCGGGTCGATTCTGCGATCAGCCAGTTCAAGGAGGCGATCGCGAAGGGGCTCGAAACGCTCCCGGACCGTGTGCCTCTGACCGCTGTCGAGTTCAAGGATCTGGGCGCGAAGGGCTCTGCTGCACTTCGTCGAAGGGCGGCTAACCCCCGCCAGCGCATGGTCCGGCAGGTTGCGGCACAGTGGATGCGTACCTACCCGTTCGTCGGTTGACTCTCGCGCCCGGCGGGATACTGTCGGGGCATGGCAGCACACGTCGAACTTGAAGAGTGGATAACGCCCGACCTGGTGGAGGCCGCCTACCGGACCGCCATCCGCATGCAACAGGCTCGGGCGGAGTGGTGGTCGAACATCGGCTGGAAGGCAGCACAGCAGCGCGATGCGAAACTCCTGAAGGCGCTCGAGAAGGCCGCAGAGATCCTCACCAAGATGGATGAGGATCAGCGCGGCCGCACTCGGCGTCATGCGGAGTACCTGTCGCATCAGACCGAGACGACCGAGACGCAGCTCTTCCGGGAGGCGTACCGCCTCATGGACGAAGGTCGTCCGATCGAGAACCTCAAGTGGATCTACGGCGCAGGCGCCTGGCTGTGCGGCTACAACAACGCATGACCACAGATCCGCGAGTTCAGAAGTTCTACGACGAAGCGAACGCGGCCCGGAAGGAGCTGCGGCGACTCGCTATGGACATCGCGGGATGGCGAATCGACCATGCAGACAGGGGGCTGATCTATCTGCCCTCGCCTGCTTCGCCGCCTCTGGCCGTAGAAGTCTGCCCCGATGTCGTGTGGGCACTCAAGAACGGCCGGCTCGACATCGCGGCTCGAATCATCGAGATGGTCGACCAGTACAACAACTCCATGGGCTCGGCCGAGATGATGCAGGCTCGGGTTGACCATGAGACGCACATGAAGGCTGTGCGCGCTCGAGAGGAAGGGGACGGGCCGGAGTACTTGGAAGATGAGGAGGACCCTGGCGTCATACGGTTCTCGCCCGAAGAGGCGAAGAGCGCCTTCTCATCCCTCGACGAGGACTGACGGCCGCGTGCTATCTGGGGATTGCAGTGGGACAAGGGGCTTCGTATCCTGCGACCCGAGGCCTCCATGCACGATCACTCTTTCAGCGGTCCCGCTGTCGACTTCACGAATCTGGGTTCTGCGGATCTCCTCGCAGAGGCGAAGTCCCTCGACACGTTGATCTCGAACCTCGAGGTCGAGGCGTTCCGGCTCGCGTCTTCGGGAATGCAGGCACGGAGCATGGCGGCTACCCGCCGGGCGCGGGAGCTCAAGGGGCGGCGCACGGCCCTGCTCCGCGCTCTGAACATGCGGAACCTGTCGGGTGCCTTCGGGGACTTTGGCGCACCGCCGAAGAAGAAGGCGGCGCCCGAGGTCAAGGCAATGCGAGAGGCCGCCTTCCGCAAGCGTGCGGCTGCAGAACGCAAGATCTTCGACATCGAGAAGCGTCTGTCTGCGTTCGCCAAGAAGGTTCAGGGGAAGGCGATCGCGAGCGGGGCGGAGGATGTCCGCGCCAACTACCTCGAGATGGCCAAGTCCGCTCGCGACTACGTGGAGGCGAGCGGCGCCGTTGAGGTCATCCAGTCCGGCAATCTGCTTCGCCGTCAGGCGGGAGAGCGCGACGGGATCCAGATGCTTCTCGGCCGATACAGTCGGTTCTTCGACGCGCTCCCGAAGAAGCTCCCACGAAACATCTGGGAAGCCTTCTCTGGCAGCCACTCGGCCTACCGGACCGTGCTCACACGCATGTCCCGTCCCCGCGCTGTTGGGGCTGAGCGCCGTCCGATCACCACGGTTTCGTGCGTCCCCAACACGAAGTGTGGCATCGTCGTAGGCCGCCTGTCGGCCCGTCCGAAGCGCACGGTGTCGGCCACCAAGCTGAAGAACGTCAAGAAGACCATCCTGCTTCGCCAGGGAGCCCGCATCCCGGATCCGATCGTCATGCGGATCATCGCGCAGCGCATCGCGACCCGGTACCCGCGCCCGAAGACCATGGATGAGGTGCTCTACGCCGACCTCATCATGGAGCTGACCAAGCGCGCGGCGGTGCACACTGCCAACGCTCAGGCAGCGGGAACGCCTACGGATGCCGCGGTCAAGCAGGCGGCTGAGACGGTCGTGAAGGAAGACCTCCCCGCGGTCAAGGAAGAAGTGACCACGGGCGTCAGCGCTCCCGCAGGGGAGCAGGTCGCCGCTGCTGCTGTTCAGTCCGCCGCTGCTCAGGTTGTTCAGGGCGCCGCGGACGCGGGCTCGATCCCCTCGGTGCCGGCCGCCTCTACCGCTGACCAGACCACGGTCGCGCAGGTCGCCGCGTCTCCCGACCCGGCGGCAGCGGCGGCTGCTGTTGATCAGGCCGCGGCCCCGGCCTCCGCAGGGAGCGGCGCGGGCGTGGTCACGGACATGAACATCGAGGCTGCCTTCAGTGTCAGCCCGACTGACGGATCTGCGTCCGTCTCGCAGGCGGGGGCGGCCCCGGCCACTACTGACAGCCTCCCTGAGCCCGAAGCCATCGTCGAGTCTGCGGGAGCAGGCAGCGGGACGCTTGAAGAGTCGACCCCTTTCTACAAGCGGCCGGTGGTCCTCGCTGTCGGGGCACTCGCGCTTGTGGGCGGATACATGTACCTGCGCAGTAGGAACAGTGCCGGGGCAGTTCCCGGTACCCCGTCGTCCGCTGCGGAGTAAGACATGAAGTGGAACGCTATGGCGATGCTGCCCCTCGTGACCAAGCTCGGGGAGTATCTGAAGGACGGTTTCGAGCACTACGCTGCGCTGCACGCCTCCGGGCAGAGGCTCACTCCGGACATGCTCTCTGTCTTCATCGCCATGAAGATGGCGAGCTGGAACCCGCAGATGAACGGCAAGTCCCTGATGGACGATGAGACGCGGCAGGCCGCGGCTCGCTTCCTGGCGGGAGTTGCAATCAACATGGCGAAGTGAGGAACGATGTACAACGAGACCGGCTACGGCGGCGTGCCAGACGAGCTGCCCAGCAACTATGGGTACGCTGACTCGGCCCCTTCCACCATTCACTCGAATGCGGACACGGCCAAGACGCTGTTTGAGCCGGTCGCGCAGTACCCGGTCACCGTGACCACGAACGGACGGGGGAACGTGGGGTCTGCGGCCTACAACCCCGGCCGTTCCGCTGGGTACGGAGCTCCGCGCCAGCAGGTTGTGGTCCCCTCTGTCGATCAGCGGGGCCGGATGCGGCCTGTGGGCCCGCCCCAGTTCCAGTCTTCTGGGCGCCACACCACGGCGACGAACGCCGTGGCCATGCGCACCCGGGCGACAGAGCAGTTCGTGCAGCCCGGCGTGCCGCGGGCTCTCCGCTACGAGGACCTGCCCGAGAATCTCGGAGCAGACGATGATGACGCACTCGGCGCCGACTACGGCCTGACCGCGGAGGAGAAGGCCGCCAAGAAGAAGGCCAAGGACGAGAAGAAGGCCGCTGAACGGGCAGCGAAGGAAAAGAAGAAGTCCGATGCCGCAGGCCTGAAGGCCGCCGACAAGGCGAAGCTCCGCGACTGGCAGCAGGCGGCCCAGCTCGGGCTCCGGTTTGATCAGGCTCGGGGCAAGTGGTACCGCGAGGTCCGCATCTCGGGCGTGGCCGAAATCACGGAAGTCAAGACGGCGAAGGAGACCTCCTCCGACCGCCCCGTTCTGTACAAGGGCGTGAAGGGTGCAACCGCGGCCATCAAACGCGCTCAGCGTATGCTTGCCGAGAAGGGCTACCCGGCCGGAAGCGATGGTGTCTACACCGACAACATGAAGAAGCAGACCATCGCCTTCCAGAACTCTGTGGGTCTGGAAGCGGATGGGAAGATCGGCAAGGACACCTGGGAAGCCCTCGACCCGACGACTTTCGACACGTCCACCGAGGCCACTGCCGCGGACGGACAGACCATTCGTCAGTATCAGGACGGCGCCATCGCCATCATGAAGGGGCCTGTGCCCGCAGGTGCGGCGAAGGGTGCCGTTCTCTCACCGACCAAGTTCCCAAAGGTCGTGGCTGCGATCAAGGCAGAGGTGGAGGAGAACTACAACGCCTTCCCCCTGCCGAACCTCACGCCGCCGCCGGCGAACTGGGACTTCAAGCTGGGCAAGATGAAGCCCGGCTTCACCCTTGATGTGGCCAAGCTCCAGAAGGAGATCACGGCGGCCGCCGGCAAGTTCAAGGCTTCCGGAAAAGCGGCTCCGGCTACTGACAGCAGTGCGAGCGCCGACACGTTCACCCCCGGCCCGTCCGAGGAGACGGCAAAGGGGCCCAACTGGTTGCTCATCGGCGGGATCGCTGCCAGTGTTCTTGTTGTCGGCGGCCTGATCATCGCGTTCAGCGGCGGCAGCGACAAGAAGCCGGCGCAGTAGGAGCCTCCATGAACCGGTACACGCACAGACGGTTCCGTCAGCAGGCCTTCGGCGCCGCTGCAAAAAGCATGGAGACCGATGCCACCCGTCTCGCCTCCCAGGGCATTGACGTGGCGTCGTCTCTGGCGGTGACCGGAATCAACGCGCGTGCCGCCCGGAAGCTGGAGCAGGAAAAGCGCAAGACCTCCAAGGCCACGAAGAAGTACGACATCAAGATCGAGGCCTCGCGCAGCAAGTCGGAGGCCGCAAAGGCCAAGGCCGCCGAAGCCGAAGCTGCGGCCCGCAAGGCCGAGGCCGAAGCGGCCTCGAAAGCGCAGACCACCAAATACGCAGTGTTCGGCGGCGTAGGCCTGGCCGCGATTCTCGCTGGCGTACTCATCGTCAAGACGATCAAGAGGTAGGGCATGTACAACCGCCAGTTTCAACCTCGCTATGCAGGCTACGGGGCGGCTTACGCCGGGACGCTCGGGCAGACCGAGGTGACCCCGGAGAACGCGCAGGCTGCGGTTGACTCTATCGCCCAGCCGCCCGCGACTGTGGGGGAGTACGACGAGTACATCTCGTACTTCAACAAGTCCGCGGAAGGGCTCAAGACCCTCCTGTTCGGCAAGGACGCTCGAACTCAGGCTGCGATCCTGAAGGCGCGCCTGGTCAACCTGAAGGGCGACAAGAAGCGCTACGGCAAGATCCCCGTAGTGGGCAAACTCGTCAGCGGGTTCGTTGACAACCAGATCCGGTCTGCTCAGGCTGAGTACAACGCTGCGGCGACGCAAGCGCAAGAAGAGCAGTACGCGGCGAACACGAAGTTGGTGATCGGCACGCTGACGGTCGGCCTCGGGGTGCTCGGCTCTGTGGCTCTCCTGCAATACATCGCGTTCCTGCGTGCCCGCACGAAGGCTATCAGCTGATGAGTAGCCCTCTCAAGAACAAGGGCAACTCCTGGGCCGGGCGCTCGTACGGAGAGATCAGCGGAGACCCCCGGTATGCCGAAGCGTACTCGCGCTGGCACTGGGGCGTGAACCCGGCGAATACGGTTGAATGGAACGATGAGTCGAAGGATGGACGGGGTAAGGACGTGTACCCTGACGCGCTGATCGAGTGTGGCCGGCTCGTCGAGCTGCGGTTCCGCGCTCCGGGATCACGCAAGGACATGGCGATGACCCTTGAAAGGGATCAGGCCAACCGCAGCCATCTGACCTTCGACCCAGACCACCCGTACGAGAGGCTCTACATCCTCCTCCCCAAGGATGTGCTTCGCGGGTCGAAGCAGGCGTACTGGAAGCAGAACCCGTATGAAGCCGTTCAGATGAACGACCTGGCTCGCGCGGTCGGGGGGCGTCACGGGAAGGGCGGAGATTACCCTCATCTGGAAGTGAAGCCTGTCGGCATCCTCACTTCGTTCGTGTACGCGTGCGAGAAGCAGGGTGATGGATTCTCGATGTATGTGCACAGGGCCGGTGAAGAGAGCGGCATCCGCCCGTGCCTGGCGGCGGACTGCGAGGGCCGCCTCTGGGTCGTGGGTGGGAACTACACGTCTCCCACTGCGGGCGTGACTGACTGATCACTCGTTGACTTCGGGAACCTCGAAGTCCTCGTCCATGAACTCTGCGGCCTCGGCTGCGAGCACAGCATCGAGCGCATCGAGGGCCGTTTCTGCCTCGATAGCCTCTGCCTCTTCGCGCAGGTCTTCGTCCTCGCTGTCGATCGCGGGAATGGCCATGGCGCTCGGCACAAAGACCTTCTTCAGGCCCGCGCTGGCGGCCGCGAGACGCTTTGCGCTGGCGTTGATGTGAAGCCAGTCCATGATCGCAGAGCGCACGAGGTCGCTCACGGTCGTGTACTCGCCCGTGGCGTGGGTCTCCTCCATCGCGGCGGCTTGAAGGTCATAGAAGTGCTGCTTCTTCACGCGCACGCGGAGCAGATGAAACGAAGCGTCGGGACTCTTGGAGGGCATAGCACACCTCGGGGGCTCTGGGGATAGCACTCAACTTGTAACAGCCGGTTGGCTGGTCTGGTAGTCGCATGTCATGGTGCACCCGAACCCCCAAGGAGGCTTCATGGCCACGTTCTTCAATCCCATGCCCCTCGACGGCGCGCACTTCGTCGAGAACCCCGCGAAGGTCTTCGTCGGCCGTGTCGCTCGCGCTGTCCAGTACGACAAGCAGCTGTACGATGCCTACAAGAATGGCACCTTCTTCGACAGCGAGGCGAACCTTCGCAAGGCCATCGAGGCGTCTCTGCGCTTCCGCGGCAACGAGGGCAAGCTGATCCGTGAGGCCAAGGCTATGGCCGCCAAGGAACTCGGCGGTCGTTCTGGCGACAAGAAGGCTAAGTTCGAAGCGCGGGTTAACGAGCTTCTTCAGGGGAAGGTCGACCGCTCCGCCCTGGCCGGCAAGAAGGCTTCGAAGCCGCTCAGCGACGGCTTCCGTGAGGCCCTCGCGGTTGCGATGGGTCGTGGCGTCGGGTTCCAGAAGGCGACGGAGCGTAACCGCGCCCGCTACCTCGAAGTCTACAGCAAGGTGACCGGCAAGGGCCTCGCGCGCCGCAGCGGCGAGCTCATGCTCGGCAAGAACTACCGCAGCTACGGCATCCCCAAGGACAAGGGCTCTAAGTCGACGCGCGGCATCGTGCTCGGCTCGACCTTCCGCGGTCAGCTCAAGGCTGCGCCGACCCCCGACTACTTCAAGCGCGAAGGACTCCGCGCGTTCGGCTCCGGCTCCGCCAGCGCCGACAAGGCCGCTCTCCTCGAGGAGATGCGCGGCTTCACGGAGAAGGATGCTCGCGGCCGCGTCATCACCCAGTGGTGGGATGTCCCGGGCAAGCAGGAAGAGTACGACCGCCGTCTGGCTGAGATCAAGGGTGCGCACAAGACCGCCTTCGGCGCGTCTCCGCGCGGCACCAAGAAGGCCCGTCCGACCGAGGATCAGATCGTCAACGCGATCATGACCCGCTTCAAGGACGCCGCCACGCTCCGTGCCGAGGGTGCCTACGCTCCTCTTCTCAGCAAGGAAGGCCGCCTGCTCTCGAGCTACCCCGCGCGTTCGGCGGCTGGCGGAAGCCAGGCCTCCGATGCTGCCAAGAAGCGCAACATCCGGGCGCGCGTCAAGGCGACGGGCGAGATCGTCACGGTCTCCGAGAAGGAACTGCAGCGCCGTTCCAAGACGCTCGAGCGCGTCGCGAACAACCCGTTCGGCGACCTCGGGTACGACAGCCTCGCGCTGTCCAACCCGACGGGCATCGGCATCATCGACAGCGTCGAGTCCGCGGTTGATGGCGTGCCCGTGGTCGGGCCGGTCATCGCCCCGATCGTCGCTCCGGCGGCTCTCGGCGCCGCTGCGGCCGCGGTGCACATCCTCGTTGTGCCCCGCCTCGAGCAGTACCTGCCCTCCTGGGCGCAGGCCTACTCGTACTCCATCGGCGGCGCGGCCGTCGGCATCGTGAGCGGCTTCGTGGCCTCCCGCGCTTCCGACAGCACGACCCGCACGGCGGCCGGCCTCATCGGCGGCGCCGCGGTGGCGATCGGCCTCGGCATCGACGCCTACCGCATGTTCGTTGCCAAGGGCGGCGCGACCGCGGGCGACGACATGGGCAGCCTCGCCCTCTCCGGCGACGAGCTCGGCGACGACATGGGCTCCCTCGCGCTCTCGGGCGACGACATGGGCTCCCTGGCGCTCTCCGGTCTCGGTGAGTCCGCTCTCGGCGATGGCGGTGCGTTCCAGATCCAGAACCTCGGGTACGCGGGCGACCACAACGCCCTCAGCTCGATGTACTCGGACGCCTCGATGGCCGACGCGTACTTCTCGGGTCCGGACCTGGACGGGATGGAGGGTGAGGCCGCTCTTGCTGGCGCCTCGACCTTCATGGGCACCTTCGGGGCCGCCCCGATCCGCGCCGCGGGTCAGAAGCGCGTTCAGAGCCGCCACGCCGGTCTCCGCGGTCACCGCTGGGGCTGGATGATCAAGCTGGTCGGGTTCGAGAACTTCCAGAAGATCGTCGCGCTCTCCCCGGAGCAGCGCGTGAGCGTCATCAAGCAGCTCCGCGAGCAGGCCATGGCCTCCGTGCAGCGCTTCGTGGACGAGAGCAAGGCCGCGCAGCTCGCGTCGAAGCCGGTGACCGCCCCCGATGCCCTCTCGGCTCAGGGTGCGACCGCGGGCTACGATCTGTCGGGTTACGGCGCGACCCTGTTCAGCGGCAACGGCTACTGATACACTGAGCGTGTGAGAGTGAGGGGCGAGCGGCTGAACGCCGCCCCTCATCACCCCACACCATCTTCTTCAACCTTCACACGTTCTCTCAGGAGTTCCCCATGTTCGGTGCACCTCTCGTCTCTCCCGATGCCGGTCCCATCCCCGGCGTGCCGATGGAGCAGCCCAAGAACCTCTTCCGCTTCGGCGAGCAGACCATCTGGTCGACCCAGTTCCACAGCGCGACGGCTCCTCTGGCGTCGGGCACCTTCCGCCTCTTCACGACCCCCCTCGGGCAGGTCGGCCAGGGGTTCGGCCAGGCTCTCTCCATCGGTGAGACCAACCTGAAGGAAGGCGGCCGCGTGCCCAGCGGCGTCGCGTACGACGTGTTCGGCGTGGCGTGTCAGGTGGAGGAGTCCTCGACCCTGAACGAGCAGTCGGGTGTCGCGACTCTGAACCTCCCGATCAACAGCCCGGAGGCCGTGGGCAACCTCGTCAACATCATCCAGAACGGCATCCTGAGCTGGGACTTCACCCAGACGCAGGTCGACATCTGCCCGATCACCCTCGCGGGTGCCGGCGGTGGTGCCTTCGGTGCGGTTGCGACGGGTGACACGGGTACCCCGGTCACGACCGGCCACATGAACAACGGCAACGGCGGCGTGTGGATGTACCGCAAGCACCCCGTCGCGCTCCCGGGCACGACGACCTTCGCGATCGTCCTCCGCTACGGCAGCCGCGCCGCGGTGGTCGGCTCCAACGGCTCCTGCGCCGTGCGCGTGACCCTGCTCGGCTACTACAAGAACGTCATCGAGATCGGGTAGTCTCTACCCGGCTGCGATCACGCTCAGCCAACGAGGGGGCGGTCAGGGAATCCTGGCCGCCCTTCTCGCGTTCAGGAGTAAGAGTGCGGAAGGGGAGTGCCCTCCGGCCGCCCAATGTGATACTCGTGCAGATACGCTGCTAAGCGGAGCTACCTCATGCCGTACGATCAGTTTGGGCGTCCCATCCCCGGCCACGCCCCCACGCACGACCCGCACTACCAGCACTACGGCCAGGCCGAGACTGGCGGGTACGGGGACGCGAGCGGAATGGGCAACGGGCCTCACGAAGGCTACCGTCAGGCTCTTCTCGCCATGCCGTCCGCGGGACAGCTCGGTGGGCCGGGTCCTGTCCCGTTCGTCCGGTACCCCTTCTTCCCGACCGCGCCCTTCTACAGCACGAACCCGAACGTCGGGTATCAGACCCGGTTCTACTCCGCCGGGGTCCTGTACACGGACGCGGACTACACGGTCGGGTCGGAGATGATCCGCACCATTCAGTTCGACATCCCGTGCCGGCTGGTGGCGTTCAACGGCTCCGCTCTCTACTACTTCGGCAACCCGGTCGCGGTGGCGTCCCTGCCGATCGGTGTCAAGCCGAACGACACGTACCTCTTCCGGGCTGAGTACACGACCGGCGACAAGCTCCACATCTCGTCGCGTCTTGGCTCTACGGTCGTCGGTTCTGACGAGAACCCTGGCGAGATCGGCGGTACGGGCTACACCATCGACTCTGGCGCGTCGTTCGTGCTCGGGATCACGCCCCTGCTGCCCAACCTTCGCATCGACATCACCCTTGTTTGCCTCGAGATGCGCGGCCCCCGCAACTTCTCGCGGTAAGAGGTCCACTTGTCTCAGCAGCAGGGACCGCTTCCGACTCGCGCGTATCCAGGGCAGCCTCTGCCCTACGGCGAGCCGTACAACCCGAACTCCATGTTCGCGAATGCGGGCGGTACGATTCCCGGACCGCCGGTGTCGGGTCTGCCCTATTCGCAGTGGCAGATCCCGCGCACGCCCCTGAACTGGACGGTCCCCGGTCCGCTGGACGCAGGCTACGTCACGGCCGGGTACTGGTCCTCGCCACTCTATGACCTGAGGCCCGAGATTCGAAGCGCCGACGGCTCGCGCTCGATCGGCAATCCCATCTGGGGGGCTTCCGGCAAGAAGCTGTGGGTTCAGGTGGACGGGCTGCTGAGCGTGTCGGACGGGGTGGTGGCGACAGCAGACCTCTACGTGGTGTCGCGTGAGTACGCGAACATCTTCGACCCGACGCAGGTCTTCCGGGTGACGGCAGACGCGGACGTAAGCGCGGAATGGGCTTCTGGCACCAACCAGCCCGACAGCATCGTCCTCTCGTTCCTGCCCCCGGGTTCGGGTTACCCGGTGCGTTACTGGCGCCTAGAACTTTCATTCCGCAGGCTCGACCGCATCACCCACCCTCTGGCCATTTCGGCGGCGTTCTACTGACATGCCCCTCAACAGAACTCCGCTCACAGGCAACCAGATCGTCGCCATGGCGAACGTTTCGCTTCAGCGGAACTACACCATGGTGGGCCCGGGCATCTTTGGCGATACGTTTTACATCGTCAACAACGAGATCAACGTCCTCGGCTTGCCCTCGCTCACGTACTGGGTACGGCTGAACTCGAACGTCCCCAACATCGTCTTCACGCCGCTGTTCGCTGTCCAGAACACGACTTTAGGCGGAGTCACGGTCCCGAACTGGCTCCCTTTCACGAACGGCGCAGTCCTCGTGCCCGGAAACGTGTTCACGTTCATCGTTCGCTCGGCAGTTGCTAACGCCGCTGTTGAGTTCGGCATTCCGGGCTCCGTCCCCGCGTCCACGATCAACGCTGACGTTGTCATCACGGCAGGTGGCTGATGCCCATCAACGTACCCTCGACCACGCTGGGGCAGGCCCCATTCCAGTTCGCCTACGTCGCTACCGACCTGGGCACAGCCGCGTGGGTGTTCCCGTCGAACCGGAATCAAAACGTCCTGAATTGGCCGTCCTCGAACACCCGCCAGATCGTCATCCTGAACACGGGGAACAACCCGCTGTTGTTCGGCTTGACCACGTACCCAGACCAAGCAAGCATGCCTGGTGCAGCATCCACCGGCCTGCCCATCCCGTACTCGCTCGGTCCTGCCTTCGTCAATGCGGTAGGTCCCGGCCCTAATCCGGTTGAGGGAGACAACTGCACACGGATTCCTCCGGGCGCATCTTTCTCTCTGGATCTCCTGCCGTATCAGGAACGCGGCAACTTCGTCCCGATTCCCCCGGGCGTGTTTGCTGCACAGGTGGTGTTGAAGACCGCTTTCCCGACCTACCTCATCTTCTTCAGCTCTGTGGGCGGGAACACGACAGCCGACATCACCTACGTCAAC
>Ga0164295_10003718_pt1 | contig 12179 bp, 12 predicted proteins | sample GEODES006metaG_FD_111798 | JGI IMG/M metagenome (GOLD analysis project Ga0164295, IMG submission 111798) | Oligotrophic lake water microbial communities from Sparkling Lake, Wisconsin, USA - GEODES006 metaG | ecosystem: Environmental > Aquatic > Freshwater > Lake | place: USA: Sparkling Lake...
CCTGCGCCGGCATCCAGCGCAACTGGCGTCGCGCCCCCGGCCACCCGGAACTGGTGCAGGGCGCTCCGCACCACGCCAAACGCAGTCACGGACTGGTCGCCATCACCCCCTACAAATGCGACCGCTGCGGCACCGCCTGGGAGTACGAAAACAACAAAGCCGACCAGCATGTGGGCTGGTCCGTGGTGGGGCGCTAGCCCGCGTCACCCGGCTGGCCTGGGCAGAGCCAAGCTCTGGACTGTCCTAGAATTAAGTCATGCACGCCTTGATCACTCTTCACAGCATAGAAATTGCGGCTATTTGCAAGCGCTTTGGCGTTTCGCGCTTGGAGGTTTTTGGCTCGGCGGCACGGGGGACTGACTTCAAAACTGCAGACAGTGACGTGGATTTTTTAGTCGAGTTCTCACCGGGCAAAGCAACCGATCTACAAGCTTTTTTGGCGACCAAAACAGCGCTTGAAAAATTGCTCGGTCGGGCCGTGGACTTGGTGGAGTCTGATGCCGTGCGCAACCCCTACGTACTGGCCAACATCAATCGTAGCCGTGAGCCGGTTTATGCAGCGTGACCCGCGGGCATTTTTGTGGGATGTGCGGGAATCGGCGCTTGCCATTCAGGCCTTCACGCAGGGTATGGATGCCGCTGGCTATGCGGCCAATGCCATGGTGCAAGCTGCAGTCGAGCGGAAGTTTGAAATCATGGGCGAGGCCCTTAACCAGCTGTCCCGAATCGATGCAGTTCTTGCGAGTCGAATTCCCCAGATGGGCCAAATCATCGCCTTCAGAAACCAGTTGATTCATGGTTATGCCAAGGTCAATGTACTGACTGTATGGGGCGTAGTACAAACATCGCTTCCTGAATTGTTGGCCTGCGTGAGATCACTCTTGAGTGAGGCCGGTGAGGGCTGACAGGGTCTTCAGACCTGCCCTTGCGCAAGGCGCACAATCGCGCCCATGAAAGCTCCCCCCAGACTGCAATCCCTTGTTGAAGAGGGTCTGATCGACACGGTGGTTCGCCAGCTCATGAGCGGCAAGGAGGCCATGGTCTATGTGGTGCGCTGCGGCGACGAGACGCGCTGCGCCAAGATTTACAAGGAAGCCACCAACCGCAGCTTCCGGCAGGCGGTGGACTACACCGAAAAGCGCAAAGTCAAGAACTCGCGCCAGGCGCGTGCCATGGCCAAGGGCAGCAAGTTCGGCCGGCAGGCGCAAGAGGCCGCCTGGCAAAGCGCTGAGGTAGATGCGCTGTACCGCCTGGCCGCGGCCGGCGTGCGCGTGCCGCAGCCCTACAACTTCCATGACGGCGTGTTGTTGATGGAGCTGGTGACCGATGCCCACGGCGACGCTGCCCCGCGCCTGAACGACGTGGCCTTCACGCCGGCCCAGGCGCTAGCGCACCATGCCACCTTGATCCGCGAGGTGGTGCGCATGCTGTGCGCGGGTGTGGTCCACGGCGACTTGTCAGAGTTCAATATCCTGCTGGCGCACACGCCGGGCGCCGAAGGGGAAGAGGGAACTGACGGCCCCGTCATCATCGACCTGCCGCAGGCGGTGGACGCGGCCGGCAACAACCACGCGCAGCGCATGTTGATGCGTGACGTGGCGAATTTGCGCGATTTTTTTGGCCAGTTCGCCCCCGAGCTGCTGACCACCCAGTACGGAGCCGAGATGTGGAGCCTGTACCAAAGCGGCCTCTTGAGCAACGAGACACCGCTGACCGGCCACTACGAACGCGCCCATGCCGACGTGGACATGCAGGCCGTGCTGCGCGAGATTGACGACGCGCGCGCCGAAGACGCTGCGCGGCGTCTGCGCATGGCCGCGGCCTAGATTTCCCGCTGTACGCGCCGGACGCGTCTGCAAAAAGACCGTTCACAATCCGTGTATTAAAGAAAGAACACGCAGAGATGGCAATTCAATGGTTTCCCGGTCACATGCACTTGACCAAAAAAGCCATCAGCGAGCGGATCAAGGAAATTGATGTCGTCATCGAGCTGCTGGACGCCCGCCTGCCGGGCTCCAGTGCCAACCCGATGCTGGCTGAACTCACGGGCGGCAAGCCGGCGCTCAAGGTGCTTAACAAACAAGACCTGGCCGACCCGACGCGCACGCCGCTCTGGCTGGAGCACTACAACAGCCAGCCGGGCACGCGGGCCATCGGGCTGGACGCCAGCATGAGCACACCGGCCAAGGCTTTGATCGAGGCCTGTCATCTGCTGGCGCCCACACGCGGCAGCATGGTCAAGCCCATGCGCGTGCTGATTTGCGGCATTCCCAACGTTGGCAAGTCCACGCTGATCAACACGCTCACCGGCAAGCGCGCCACCAAAACCGGTGACGAGGCGGGTGTCACCAAAATCGAGCAGCGCATCGTGTTGGCCGACGGCTTTTACCTCTTCGACACGCCCGGCATGCTGTGGCCGCGCATCATCGTGGCCAAGAGCGGCTACAACCTGGCCGCCAGCGGCGCCATTGGTCGCAATGCCTTCAACGAAGAAGAAGTGGCGCTGGAGCTGCTGGACTACCTGATTCCGAACTACCCGGATCTGCTCAAAGCGCGCTACAAGGTCGAGCTGCCGGCCGGCACCACCGATGAGCTGTTGCTCGAAGAGATCGGTCGCAAGCGCGGCGCGGTCTTGAGTAAAGGCCGCATCAATTTGCAAAAGGCTGCTGAGATCGTGATCTACGAATTTCGCCAGTCCACGCTGGGGCGTATCACGCTGGAGACGCCGCAAGAGTTCGCGCAGTGGCTGGCTGCCGGGCAAAAGCTGGATGCCGAGCGGCAGGTCAAAAAAGACGAGATTGAGCTCAAACGCCTGGTCAAGCTCAAGAAAGTTCCCCGCCCGGCCAAGCTGGACCGGCGCGGCAACGAGGACTGAGCCCCCGCGCTGGCGTCAGACCTAGGCTACCAAAAAATTCAGTGCCGCGGGCGCATCACACGCCGGCCATAGGCCACGCCAAAGCCGATGCCCAGCACCAGGGCAAACCAACCCACCAGAGAAGCGTTGGCCACGATGCCCTGCATACCCGGGGATTGAATGAAGTAGGGCGAGATCAGCACCCCCAGGCCGATCAGCACGCACAGCACGGCTTTAAAAAGCAACTCCTTGTCGGCTTGTGCGCTCTTGGCGTTGGTCAGCGGGCGGGTGGGTTCTTGGGGCAGGGGCATGAAGGGGGTCCGTGTCTGAGCAAATGCGATGAGCAAGGATAGCGGGTTTCATGAGCTTCACGTCGCCTGAACCCCCTGAACTCCATTCTTTTACACTTGTACTCTGCCAAGGTTTGCAAGACTTTGCGTTTGATTTCAATTTAATAAACAGGAGACCCCATGAAAAGACGTCAATTCACAGCCGCTGCCCTGGCCGCCGCCACCTTTGCCGCAGCGCTGCCGGCTCTGGCGCAAGACAACACCTTCAAGATCGGCTTGATCCTGCCCATGACCGGTCAGCAAGCCAGCACCGGTCGCCAGATCGAAGCGGCTGCCCGTCTTTACATGGCGCAAAACGGCGACACCGTGGCCGGCAAGAAGATCCAGCTGATCGTCAAAGACGACACCTCACTGCCTGACACCACGCGCCGCCTGGCCCAGGAGCTGGTGGTCAACGACAAGGTCAATGTACTGGCCGGCTTTGGCATCACGCCTTCGGCCCTGGCCACCGCGCCGATCGCCACGCAGTCCAAAACACCGCTGGTGGTGATGGCCGCTGCCACCTCCAGCATCACCGAGGCTTCGCCTTACATTGTGCGCACCAGCTTCACGCTGCCGCAGGTTTCCGTCGCATTGGCTGACTGGGCACCCAAAAACGGCATTAAGAAAGTGGTGAGCCTGGTCTCGGATTACGGTCCGGGCATCGACGCTGAGAAATTTTTTAAAGATCGCTTGATCTTCAATGGCGGCCAGGTGACCGAGGCCTTGCGCGTGCCCATGCGCAACCCTGACTTTGCCCCTTTCCTGCAAAAAGTGCGCGACAGCAAGCCTGATGCCTTGTTTGTGTTTGTGCCCTCCGGCGCGGGTGCGGCGGTCATGAAGCAGTTTCTCGAGCGCGGCTTGGACAAGGCCGGTATCAAGCTCATCGCCACGGGCGACGTGACTGATGACGACCAGTTGAACGACATGGGTGACGGCGCCCTGGGCGTCGTGTCGTCCCATCATTACTCGGCAGCGCATCCTTCGGCTACCAACAAAAAATTTGTAGAAGCCTTCGGCAAAGCCAACAAAGGCATGCGCCCGAACTTCATGGCCGTGGGTGGCTATGACGGCATGCGCGTGATCTACGAAGCACTGCGCACCGCCAAGACCACCGGCAAGGCAACGCCTTCGGGCGACGCCCTGCTGGCCGCCATGAAAGGGCAAATTTTTGAGAGCCCGCGCGGCCCGATCTTCATTGACGCGCAAACCCGTGATGTCGTGCAAAACGTGTACCTGCGCAAGGTCGAAAGAAAAGACGGTCAGTTGTACAACGTCGAATTTGATGTGATCAAGGATGTCAAAGATCCGGGCAAGACCCGGTAAATTTTTGGCGCTTTCTGTAGCCATGTTCAGTTTTTCGACAAACTGTGCATGGCTTTTTTCTGAGCTCAATTTGTCATGTTGACGATTCTTTTTGACGGTGTTGCCTACGGCATGCTGCTGTTCATTCTGGCCGTGGGGCTCGCCGTCACCATGGGGCTGATGAATTTCATCAACCTAGCGCACGGCGCCTTTGCCATGGCTGGCGGCTACATCACCGTGCTGCTGATGCAGCGCATGGGCGTGCCTTTTCTGGTCTGCCTGCCTCTGGCTTTTCTGGGCGCAGCCCTGATGGGTGCGCTGCTTGAGCGCACGCTCTACCGGCCCATGTACAACAAACCGCACCTGGACCAGGTGCTGTTTTCCATCGGGCTGGTGTTCATGGCGGTGGCCAGCGTGGACTATTTTCTGGGCTCGTCCCAGCAAAACATTCACCTGCCGGTCTGGCTCAAGGGTCGCACCGAGATCGGCAGCGACCCCTTCATGCTCGGCATGGGGCATTACCGCTTGTTCATCATCGCCGTCTGCGCCGCGCTCACGGTGGCTCTGCAGTATGTGCTGACGAAGACCCGGTTTGGCAGCCGTCTGCGCGCCTCTGTCGATGACCAGCGTGTGGCCGCCGGCTTGGGCATCAATGTGAACCTGGTGTTTTTATCCACCTTTGCCGTGGGCTCCGGCCTGGCCGGCCTGGGCGGTGCGCTGGGCGCCGAGGTGCTGGGGCTGGACCCCACTTTCCCCCTCAAGTTCATGGTGTATTTTCTGATCGTGGTGGCGGTGGGCGGCACTTCATCCATCACCGGCCCTTTGCTCGCCGCGCTGCTGCTGGGCATTGCCGATGTCGCGGGCAAGTACTACATACCCAAGCTGGGCGCTTTCATTGTGTACAGCCTGATGATCGCGATTCTGATCTGGCGCCCGCAAGGCCTGTTTGTGCGCAAGGCGGGCAAGTGACATGCAGACTTTGAGCGCACAAGCTTCGCTGTTGCAGCAAAGCCGCATCAAACCGTTAGAGCTGGTATTTTGGCTGCTGGCCTTTGCGGCGCCGGTGCTCACGCCAAGCCACGCCCTGATCATTAATGAGATCGCCATCGTGGCGCTGTTCGCCATTTCTTTGGACATCATCCTGGGTTACACCGGCATCGTCTCGCTGGGCCACGCGGCCTTCTTCGGCCTGGGCGGCTACGCAGCGGCGCTGTTTGCCAAACACGTCATGCCCGACCCGATGGTCGGCCTGGCGGTCGGCATTGCGGCGGCCACGCTGCTGGGCTTGATTGCATCGCTGACGATTCTGCGCGGCTCCGACCTCACGCGCCTGATGGTCACGCTGGGCCTGGGCTTGATCCTGATGGAGCTGGCCAACAAGCTCGACTGGCTGACCGGCGGCGCCGATGGTTTGCAGGGTGTGGTGATGGGGCCCATCCTGGGGCGCTTCGAGTTTGACTTGTCGGGCCAGACCGCCGCTTACTACTCACTGAGTGTGTTGCTGGTTTTCTTTGTGCTGCTCAGGCGCGTGACGCAGTCACCGCTGGGCGCCACGCTGATGGCCATCCGCGACAACCGGCTGCGCGCCATGTCTATCGGCATTCCGGTCAATTCGCGCCTCACGCTGGCCTACACGCTGGCCGCTGCGGTGGCCGGTGCGGCCGGTGCGCTGATGACCCAGACCACCGGCTTTGCATCGCTGGACCTGTTTGAGTTTCACCGCTCTGCCGATGTTCTCTTGATTCTGGTGATAGGCGGCACCGGCTGGTTGTACGGCGGCGTGGCCGGCGCCATCGTCTTCAAACTGATGCAGGATTTCCTGTCGTCCATCACGCCGCAGTACTGGATGTTCTGGATCGGTCTTTTCCTGGTGGTGCTGGTGCTGGTCGGTCGTGACCGCCTGATCCGTCCCTGGACCTGGCTGGGCACAGGCCGTAAGGGCCAATCATGAACTCAGCCCTGCACCCCAAGGCCGCCCTGGCCAGCGAAACTGTCTTGTCCGCACAGGGTCTGGAGATGCGCTTTGGCGGCATTGTGGCGACCAATTGCGTTAACCTGGACTTGAAAAAGGGCGCACGCCACGCGCTGATCGGGCCCAATGGCGCCGGCAAAACCACCTTTATCAATCTTCTCACCGGCGTGCTGCAGCCAAGCGCCGGTCGCATCGTTCTGGAAGGCGAGGACATCAGCACGCTGGCGCCCAATGAGCGTGTTGGCCGCGGCATGGTGCGCACCTTCCAGATCAACCAGCTGTTTGACAGCATGACCCCCTTGCAAACGCTGGCGCTGGTGGTCTCGCAGCGTTCGGGCCTGGGGCGCCGCTGGTGGCCTTCGCTCGGGCACAGCCAACAAGTGGCGCAGCGCTGTGAAGAGCTGCTCACAAAATTCCATCTGGCCGAGGTGATGAACCAGCGCACACGCGAGCTGGCTTACGGCAAGCGGAGGCTGTTAGAGATTGCCATTGCCCTGGCCTGCGAGCCGCGCGTCTTGCTGCTGGACGAGCCGGTGGCCGGCGTGCCGGCCGGCGAGCGCGAAGAGCTGCTGCAAACCGTGGCCGCTTTGCCCGCCGATGTGTCGGTGCTGCTGATCGAGCATGACATGGACATGGTCTTCAGCTTTGCCACGCGCATGACGGTGCTGGTCAACGGCGCTGTACTGACCGAAGGCACGCCGCAAGAGATCGCTGCCGATCCCCGGGTCAAGGCCGTGTACCTGGGTCATGGCGAAGGAGCCGGCGCATGAGCGAGTTGTTGCACGTCGACAATTTAAGCGCCGGCTACGGCGAGGCGGTGGTGCTCAGCGGCGTCAGCCTCAGTCTGGACGAAGGACAGACACTCGCCCTGCTGGGGCGTAACGGCACCGGCAAGACCACCCTGATCAACACCCTGGCAGGTGCCACGCGCCAGCATGGCGGCAGCATCATGCTGGGCGGCCGCGCCCTGCACACTCTGGCCCCTTACGAACGCGCTGCCGCCGGTATCGGCTGGGTGCCGCAAGAGCGCAACATCTTCAAGTCGCTCACAGTGCACGAAAACCTCACCGCCGTCGCCCGCCCCGGCAAGTGGACGCCAGACAGCGTGTACGCCATGTTCGAGCGACTGGCCGAGCGCAAAGGCAATCTGGGCACGCAACTCTCAGGCGGTGAGCAGCAAATGCTGGCGGTGGGTCGCGCGCTGGTGCTCAACCCCCGTCTGTTGTTGCTTGATGAGCCACTCGAAGGCCTGGCGCCCATCATTGTCGAAGAGCTGCTGCGGGCGTTACGCCGCATCACGCGCGAAGAGGGCCTGTCGGCCATCATCGTCGAGCAGCATCCACAGGCGGTGCTGGCCATCTCAGACCGCGCCGTGGTGCTGGACAGGGGCAGTGTGGCGCATGCGGACAGTGCGCAAGCGCTGCAGCAAAAGCCTGAATTGTTAGAGCACTTGCTCGGCGTTGCGCGCTGACATGGCCTGTCCGACTTATAGTTGAGTTCGATTTGGCGGCCGGCGATTTTCAGCGCCAGGCCTGTCCTACTGCCGACCCTTTCCCCAAACCCCGGAATTTTGTTGTGACAACCCAGCCCCACTCTTTAGCCCCCACATCCGCCGTCCACACCAGCCTGGAGACCGCTCGTTTCGGCAGCGGACAATCCGTTCGCCGCTTAGAGGACGATGCCCTGCTCTTGGGCGCAGGCCAGTTCACTAGCGATGTGAACGCAGGCGGACATGCCAGTATTTTCTTTTTGCGCTCGCCTTATGCTCACGCGCGCATCCTGTCTATAGACATCAGTGAAGCTTCTGCCATGCCGGGTGTGCTGCAGATCGTTACCGGCGCTGACATGGTGGCCGCCGGCGTCAAACCCATTCCCGGGTCTACCTTCAAGCGCTTGGACCGTCAGCCCTGCGCGGCGCCCGCACGTCGCGCGCTGGCGCATGAACGCGTGCGCTTTGTGGGTGAGGCGGTGCTTGCCATCGTTGCGCTCACGCTGGAGCAGGCGCGCAACGCCGCCGAAGCCGTGGCCATCGATTACGAAGAACTGCCCATGGTGGTCAATTTGCGCGATGCCATCGCTGCAGATGCGCCCCTTTTGAGCGACGCGGCTGACAATCTGGCCGGTGAAACACGTTATGGCAATGCTGAAGCTACGGCCCAGGCTTTTGCGCTCGCTGCCCATGTGGTGACACTGGACCTGGTTAACCAGCGCGTTGCGCCCTTGAGTCTGGAGCCGCGTACTTTGTTGGCCCTGCCCGATGCCCAGACCGGACGCCTGACCCTTCGCATGAGCACGCAGATGCCCTCGGGTGTTCGCAATTCGGTGTGCGATGCGCTGGGCATTGCCAAGGCCGATATGCGAGTGATTGTGGGCGATGTGGGCGGCGGCTTCGGCATGAAAACCGGTGTCTACCCTGAGGACATTGCCGTGGCCTTTTGCGCGCGCTCTCTCAAGCGGCCACTCATGTGGGTGTCTGAGCGCAGCGAAGAATTCGTTTCTGCCTCGCACGGCCGCGACATTGAAACCCGTGCCGAGATGGCCTTGGACGCCAGCGGCAAGATACTGGCGCTGCGCCTGGCCACGCTGGCCAATGTGGGCGCCTACGCCACCGGCACCGGCGTCACCATTCAGGTCATGATCGGCCCCTGGGTGCAAACCAGCGTGTACGACATTCAGACCATCGATTTTCACTACAAGGCGGTGCTGACCAACACCACGCCCCCGGGCGCTTACCGCGGGGCCGGCCGGCCGGAGGCGATCTTCAACATGGAACGCTTGATGGACGAGGCGGCTCGGCACATGGGCATGGACCGGCTGGCGCTGCGCCGGCGCAACTTCATTGCCCCCGCGCAAATGCCTTACACCAACCCCATGGCGCAAACCTACGACAGCGGCCACTTTGAAGCCATCATGGACCAGGCCCTGGTGCTGGCCGACTGGCAAGGCTTTGATGCGCGCGCGGCGCAATCCAAGCAACGCGGCAAATTACGCGGGCAGGGCATTGCAACTTTTCTGGAGTGGACGGGTGGCAATGCGCTGGAAGAAACCGTCACCGTGGCGGTGCAGGCCGACGGCATGATCGAGGTGTTTTCAGCCGTCAACGGCATGGGGCAGGGCATTTTGACCTCGCTGGCGCAACTGGTGGTGGACGCCTTTGGTGTGCCCATGTCGCAGGTGCGCGTGGTGCTGGGCGACACCGACAGGGGCGACGGTTTCGGCAGCGCAGGTTCGCGCTCCATCTTCACCGGCGGCTCGGCCATGCGCGAGGGCGCTGAGCGCACCATCGCCGAGGCCAAGCGCCTGGCCGCCCAGGAGTTTGAAGCCGCTGAGCAGGACATTGAGTACCGCAACGGCCGCTTGCAAGTGGCCGGCACCGACATGACCACGGATATTTTTTCGCTGGCCGGCCGTCAGCCTGAGCAGCGCATCTTCATGCAGTCCACCACCGCTGTCAGCGGGCCCAGCTGGCCCAATGCCTGCCACATCAGCGAAGTCGAGATCGACCCTTTGACCGGCCACGTGGCCGTGGTGGCCTACGCCTCGGTCAACGATGTTGGCCGTGTGGTCAACCCGATGATTGTGCGCGGTCAGCTAGACGGTGGCGCCGTCCAAGGCATAGGCCAGGCCCTCTGCGAACACCTGGTGTATGACCGCGAAACCGGCCAGATGCTGACCGGCAGCCTGATGGACTACGCCGCACCGCGCGCCGACGACAGCCCTGATTTCAAGACTGAACTCGATACCAGCGTGCCCTGCCTGAATAACCCCCTGGGTGTCAAAGGCGTCGGCGAGCTCGGCACCATTGGCGCCACGCCCAGCGTGGTCAACGCCGTGGCCGACGCCCTGGCCCGCGCCGGTATGGCCGCCAAAGCACCCCTGCTGCAGATGCCGCTGTCACCCGCGCGCGTCTGGACCTTGCTACAGGCCTGACGCTAGCCCCGTCATTCCCGCGCAGGCGGGAATCCATCGTCGTATGGCTTGACGGTCGAATGGCGGACAATCCTGAATGTTGACCGCTCAAATTGGCAAATTCAGGGCCTGTTGTGAGCTTGAGCGTCTAAAGTCGGGTTTTATGTGATTTCTAACCAAGCAACGCGTCAAAGGAAGACCAGCGCATGTCAGATACACCGTTTGTGTTGGCCGGGGTGATGGGTTGGCCGGTGGCGCACACGCGCTCGCCTGCCATTCACAACCACTGGATAGCCCGGCACGGACTGAAGGGCGCTTATGTGCAGCTGCCAGTGCACCCCGACCGTTTGGAGGCAGCCATTCGCGGCCTGCCGGCACTGGGCTTTGCCGGATGCAACATCACGGTGCCGCACAAGGTGAGTGCCATGCATTTCATGGACGAGCTGCACCCGGTCGCAAGACGGGTGGCCGCCATCAACACGGTGGTGGTGCAGCCCGATGGCAGGCTGCTGGGCATGAACAACGACGGAGCGGGTTATATCCAGAGCCTGCGCGATGCCGACCCCTCCTGGCGCGGCGATGCCGGACCTGCTCTGGTACTGGGAGCCGGCGGCGCGGCGCGGGCCATTGTGGTGGCCTTGCTGGACGAGGGCGTGCCGGAGCTGCGCATCACCAACCGCACGATGGAGCGGGCTCAGGTGCTGGCCGAGGCCTTTGGCGACAGGGTCAAGTTGCTGCCTTGGTCAGAGCGTCACGAGGCCATGACCGGCGTCAGCCTGCTGGTCAACACCACCACGCTGGGCATGCATGGCCAGCCGCCGCTGGATGTGGCGCTGGATGCGCTGCCGCTGGCGGCCATGGTCTCGGATGCGATCTACATTCCGATGGAAACACCCCTGCTGACAATGGCCCGGCTCCGCGGTCAGCGCACGGTCAACGGTCTGGGTATGTTGATCAACCAGGCCCGCCCGGCATTTGCGTCGTGGTTTGGCGTGTTGCCCGACATCACCCCCGAGTTGCGCGCGGCGATTCAGGCTACTTTTTAGGAACAGATGAGCATGATGGCCGGTGAAAGCGTGCAGCACGGCTTGCAGCTGCGCCCCGAAGTGCTGCTCATTGATGAGCCTATTTGAGGCAGTGCGCAGTTTTATTCATTTATTTTTGGACACTCAAACCCCATGACCACCACCGCCGCCGCACAGACCAACCGCGAAGCCATTTCAGACGCGGAGAACCCGCTCGGGCTCGATGGCATTGAGTTCATCGAATACACCACCAGCAAACCCCAGGCGTTGGGGCAGGTGCTGGAGATGATGGGCTTTCGGCCCGTGGCGCGGCACCGCTCGCGCGAAGTGCTGCTGTACCGACAGGGGGCTATCAACATCATCGTTAACGCCCATGCGCCTGCGCTTGGAAACGCTGCCGCGCAGGGTGACAAACCGGTGATCGCGGCCGTGGCCCTGCGTGTGCGCGATGCAGCCGCCGCGTACCGCCGTGCGCTTGAGCGTGGCGCCTGGGCCGTGCCTTCGCGGGTCGAGGTGATGGAGCTGAACATCCCGGCCATCCACGGCGTGGGCAAGAGCCGTATTTACTTTGTGGACCGTTACGACAAATTCTCTATTTATGACGTTGATTTTGTGCCGATCCCGACGGTCGACCAGCATCCGCCTGCGGTGGCCGGCTTGCATTTTTTCGGTGTGGTGCAGTACATCGGCAATGACCGTACACAAGACTGGGCCGAGTTTTACCGCGAACTCTTTGGCTTTACAGAAGTGCCTGCCGGCCAGCGCTTTGGCGTCTTGCCCAAAGG
>Ga0164295_10003719_pt1 | contig 12177 bp, 7 predicted proteins | sample GEODES006metaG_FD_111798 | JGI IMG/M metagenome (GOLD analysis project Ga0164295, IMG submission 111798) | Oligotrophic lake water microbial communities from Sparkling Lake, Wisconsin, USA - GEODES006 metaG | ecosystem: Environmental > Aquatic > Freshwater > Lake | place: USA: Sparkling Lake...
GCGCATCAGGGCTTTGCCTTGATCACCTGCGATCAGCTTGGTGCCGGCCTCGGCCATTTCCTGGCGTGTCTGCTGGTCCTGCACGCTCCAGTCCTTGGGCAGTGGCAGTTCCAGGCCAAAGAATGCATTGCGATACACGCCTTCCGTCACGGTGCCGTAATCGATCTCGTCCGAGGCCTTTTTCTGGCAGGCCGTGAGCACGAGGCAGAAGCAAAGCAACTCGCGGGCAGGCAGGGCTTTCATGGCGGTGGGTGGGTGATGCAGACGAGATCGCACGAGCGCTGCTGAGGACATTCGGGTGAACGCTCCGGCCCTCAACCGTAGGAACTGTCAGCGCTACTTCTGCGCGGTGTAGTCAATGACGAGGACCTTGTCCAGGATCGGGCGCAGCAGGGCACCGAAGGCTTTGTGATCGGGGTGGGGGAGATAGACTTCCAGGCCCGCCTTGTCCTTGAACGTGACGAAGAAGCAGTGCGTGAAGCCGTCGTCCTTGCCCTCGGGACTGACATTGGTGCCCCACTCGAAGCCGGTGATGGTGTTGATCTTGGACGGCAGCGCTTTGAAGGCGGCCTCCACGGCCTGCACTTGCTCAGGGGGAGCGCTGTCCTTGAATTTGAACAACACGACATGGCGGTAAACGCCCGTTTCTTCGGCAGTGGCTGGGGTGGACATGAGGGTGAGGATGGTGCAGGCCGCGAAGGCAAACAAGGAAAGAAGACGGGCGGAAGTCATGACGGAAGTCGAGCCGGGAGCGGCGGGGAAAGCAAGCCTGATGTCGGAGGCGGCCTCACTTTTGGGTGGAGGTCGCGGGCAATCTCGGCAAGAAAGACGCATGATATGATGGCTGATGATCATCTTGATGTGCGGCTCGCTATGCCAGTGCGCCCAGGTCGGCCCGCTGCCGGCCCCCATGTCGATCCCTGGCAACCTTAGGCTGTCTGACTGGGAAGAGCAGGGTCTGGCCGCCTATTACGGGGAGGAACTGCACGGGCGGCCCACGGCCAGCGGCGAGGTTTTCAACATGCGCGACTGGACGGCGGCGCATCCCACGCTGCCGTTTGGCACGCTGGTCCGGGTGTTGAATCTGAACAACGGGCGCTGGGTGGATCTACGGGTCAATGACCGCTGCGGTCACGCCGCACGGGCGATTGATGTGTCCAAGGCAGCGGCGGTGCAATTGGAGATGATCGGCCCGGGCGTGGTGCCTTCAAGTATCCGCGTCTGGGAGCGGGCCTACTGACGCGGCCTGTTACCTGGCGGAGAGACGCTGATACTGGCTCTGCACCAGGCGCTGGAAGGCTGCCCATCTGGCCCCCGGCCTGCCGTTGTCCATGAGGAAGTGCGGGCAGGGCTTGTGCACTGGCTTGGTGCCCGCCCTTGCCCAGTGATAGTGCGGCACCACACGGCTGAGCGGGATGCGGTGCTTCCACATCAAGTAAGCCGCGAGCTTGGCCGTGCGGTTCATGACGGCATTCAGATCGACGCCGTTATACTCGCACATCTCAATGCCGATGGAGGTGCGGTTGCCTGGGCCATTGAAGTCCGCGTGACCGCCCTGCGTGAAGGTGGACAGGTGCTGGACGGCATAGCTTTGATCCACGGTGAAATGCCACGAGAGACGCCCGGAATGGCTGGCTCCGGCTCGGAGCCTGGAAGGCAGGCCGCGGGACATGGCGGCCGCAAAGTCGGAGGCCTTCATCGTGGAACTGGCCGTGGCATGGATGGTGATGTAGAGCGGATTCATCGCGGGATGCTGGGAGCGATGAAGCGCCTTGGGCGAGATGAGGCGTGACTGCACCCGCACTTCGTTCAGCAGCGCGGCGGGTGAGACCGGAAGGCTTGGCCATCCGCTGGTGGCCGCTGGCTGGCGGCCGGCCACCACCTGCGGCGGCGCGTAGCCGCCAGGCTGGGCCATCACCCAAGGCTGGGCGTTGAAGCCTAACGAGAACGTGGGCTGGCCAAAAGGGCCGGGAATAGGCTGGCCATTGTAAGGCACGCAACCGCTCAACGCGGCGATCAACAGCGCGGAGGTGCCCATGCTGGCAAGACGTGGCTCGGGCATAAGGGCAGCTCCCGCAGTGGGTTAATGTTTCCAGAGAGGTGCGGCGCGGTGCGGCCGGAAGATCTTCCCGGTCAGCGGCGGCGGCGGGCGCGGAGCAGCTGCGCAAACCCAACGAGGGCGATGAGCAGGGCGGACCCGGGCTCCGGCACCGTGGTGTGGGTCTGCAGCACAAAGCCTCCCGGCGTGCTGCTGTAGTCTCCAGGACCTTGTGTGTCATTCAACCCGCCGAAGGGGCTGGCGGTGGCGTCTTCGATACGCCAGTCGATGGACGTTGCCACGTGCCCGGAGGGCGCGGGCATCAGCCAGTCGTCGCTGGTGGTGCCATCGGTCGAGTCGTTCGTGATCAGCGCCCATTCATAACCCGAGGTCAGCTGCGGATTGCCGACCACAGCCATCCGGCCACTTTAGCAAGGGTGGAGTGGCTGGCCGCAGCCCCACGGATAGCTTCGGCTGTGAGGGAGATTCGCTTCGTTTCCAAGTCTTCGACAACCTGATCATGGACCGCCGGGTCGCCCGCCCACAGGGCCAGTAGGGTGGCCTGGGCCTCTGCGTTCGTGGCATTGGTCCCCACAGGCACGAAATAGATGGCGAGGTCCTTGGCGGGGAGGTTCTGCATCACCTCTGTCAGCGCCTTGAGCTGCCGGACACAATGCGGGCAGTCATGATTCATGAGCATGACGGCGGTGTGCTTCGCATCGGTGTCACCCAGGCGGGGAAGGCTGGCAGCGGCCAGATGGCTGGTGCCTGCCAGCAGGGCGAGTTCTCCCCCGCGTTTCTCCACCAGGAGTTCGCTGGATGGGCTTAGCATCACGGAGCGCGTGGAATCATGTGGTTCAATGACCCAGGGTGAGCCTGCCGCCAGCAGGGACAAAGTGGCGAGCGCGCCTACGAGCACCGGACGGAGGCCGAAAGCAGGCGAGGAGCCGCTGCCTTTCATCGCAGACAGCAGGAAAGCGGCCGCCAGACCGGCACAGAGATGAATCGTGACGCATAGGGGGCAGAATTGCTGGAGCACCCAAGCCTGGACGAAGCTGAACCAAAGAACGGCACCTATAATGACACCGCAGAGCGCGCGAATGGCCATTCGCTTTGTGGTGCTAGATGGAGAGAGCCGCCAAGCGGTGGCGGTCAGTCCCGCATACATGGCCAATCCGGCCCATTGAACTGGCAGCACGGCCAGCCAGTAAGACCAGTGCCCACCAATAACCTGGGAGCAGCCGCTGCCGTCAGAGCCGCTACAGGCAGCGAGCAGGCGGGACTGGGGAAGCGTCACCATCGTCAAAGCCGCCGCGACCAGCAACAATCCCAGAGCCGCTTTGTGGAAAAGCGGATTAGCGTGCTTAAGGGGGAGCATGCTTTCTGACATAATAATTATCAATAATTATGAAAAATACAAACATCGCCAATAAAGTGATATTATAGATTTTACAAAACGAAGCATAAATACCATATCTTCAAGAGAAATTTAAATTTTATAGATTTGATGGCAAAGCAGAGCATTTAAAAAAATAAGAAAAAACAAGCCATCACCTTCATGACTTACTGCCTACAGGGGTAGGAGCCCAGTAGGTTATGTTTTCCGGCGTGAGGCTTCGAGCTGGCCTAGGTTCAGTCTCTCAAAGCGATGTTGTAGAATCTATGACAACAAGGTATTTCAGAAGAATTAACGTTTGCGCCAAAGTCACGTTTATGTATAATCCATAATTTTGATAACTGAAGGTATGGCGACTCCCTCCATTCAGAGAAACTCCGTTCCCGGCTCCTCAGCTTGGGGGCAGGGCCTGTGCCACCTTCTGTGGGTCGTCCTGTGCGTCCTCTTTATCGATGCCCCAGTCACGGCCCAGGCGCAGAATCTCTGCGTGGGCAACTTGGTGTATCTGGATGCCAACAGTAATGGCGTCTATGACTTCAATGAAGGCGTGGGCAACGTTAGGGTCGAAATTTGGCGGCTCACCGGAGACCCGGAGAACCCGGAGGTGCTGGCCAATGCTTACACCACGCAGTCGTCTGGCTTCTATCTGTTCGTTGGCCTTGCGAACGGGACCTACTACGTGAAGATCCCGGGGACCGAGTTTGCTGCGGGCAAACCTTTGCATGGCACGGCCAGCCTGCCAGGGGCGCAATTGATCGGGGATGACAATGAGGGGGAGGATGGCTTGGACAGTTTTGACCTCGAGCTATCCGGGGCCAGTTCCATAGAATTCATTGTGGCCCCTGGCTTTGGACCCGTGGGGAGTGAGGAGCCGGGCTTTGCGGGAACGATTGATGACAGCGACGACATCAATGGCGACATGACCATTGATTTTGGTTTCTACCGGCCGGTGGGGCTGGGCAACCTAGTGTTTGCGGACATGAATGGGAATGGTCGCGCCGACGCGGGCGAAGGTGTGCCTGGCGTGGCCGTTCAGTTGTTCACCAGCACAGCCCAGATCGGGGTGGATGCGCCGGTGGCAGATGTCATCACGGACAGCTCGGGGCACTATCAGTTTGGCGGTCTTCAGGCAGGCAGCTACAAGGTGCATATTCCTGGCTCTGAGTTCGCGGCGGGTGGCCCGCTGGAGCAGGCTCTGTCGATGACCGGCACGGGCTTGCCTGAAGATGATGACGATGCCAACGCGCCAGGGCATCTGGGAGATAATGGAGTGGATGAGGCAACGCCGGATTTGCAGGGAGTCACCAGCGGCACTGTGACCCTAGCGCCGGGCACAGAGCCTGCGGGGACGAGCGAGTCCGGCGCGGGCGGGGCTTCGGATGACTTGGTGGACGCCGACAACGACTTGACCGTGGACTTTGGCTTTGTGTTCCCTCCAGATGCGCTGGGTGTGGGCAATGTGGTGTTCGAGGACTTCAATAACAATGGTCGCTACGATGATGGCGAAGGCATTTTCGGCGTGAAGGTGCAGCTCATTGAGGAGGCGACGGGCGCGTTGGCCGGCCAACGCACGACGCGTCTGGACGGCAGTTACTTCTTTGGCAGCGTGCCGGCGGGGGACTACCATTTGCACGTGCCGGTGAGCGAGTTTGCCCCTGGCAAGCCTTTGTTCTCGGCGTTGTCAGTGGAGCAGACGGCCTCTGGCGATGACCACCTGGGGGAGGAGGGCGTGGATGTGCCCTTTCCAGAGTCCACCGGCATCAACAGTGTGGCCTTTACTTTGCAAGCTAGCAGCTTGATCACCGATGCCGAAGCCGAGCAGGGTTACAACGCGGCGAGCGACAATTTTCGGGATGAACGGGTGGATTTGACGCACGACCTGGGCTTCACGATCCGTGCCCGCGAGCCGCTCTCGCTGGGCAATCTGGTGTTTCTTGACACGGACGGCAACGGGCGTCTGAATGATGCTGAAGCCGGGATCGCCGGGGTGACGGTGAAGCTGTTTCGCCAGGGCGACAATCCGCTGAGCGCGCAGGCGGTGGCCACGATGCAGACAGCCAGCAATGGCACGTATCGATTCACTGGTCTGGTGCCAGGCTCTTATTTTGTGCATGTGCCTGCGGCAGAATTCGCGGCTGGGCGTCCGCTGCTGAACATGCGCTCGTCGCCGGGCCACGCCACTGATGACAACGCCGATGATCCGGTGAGCGAGAACGGCGTGGATGCCGCGACGCCATCGGTTTCGGGAATCTCCAGCGTGGTGGTCGAGCTGACAGACAACGGGGAGCCGGTGGAGATCGGTTTTGAGGCCGACATGGACGCCGAGGATGACAACAACGGTGACATGACGGTGGACTTGGGCTTCACCTCCGACTGCCCAACTTTGAGCATTTCGCCGCTGACCCTGATGGATGCGGCGGTGGCTGCAGCGCATTCGCAAAACTTGACGTTGGTGGGGGATAGCGGCCCGGTGGTCTGGAGTCTGGCCAGTGGTGTGCTGCCGGACGGAATCACCCTTTCGACGGAGGGCGTGCTCTCCGGGACGGCCACCCAGTCGGGCACCTTCACCTTCACCGCGCGGGCCACCACGGTCTCGCTATGCACAGCCTCGCAGAGTTACACACTGACGGTGCTGCCAGCGATGAACTTGGGCGTGGGCAATCTGGTGTTCCTGGATTCGAACGGCAATGGCCACGCGGATGTGGGAGAAGGAGTGCCGCAGATTGAGGTCAAGCTTTATGCGGAAGGCGCTGTCGTGGGCTCCACGCCCGCGCTTCAGAGCACGACCACGGATACCAGCGGACGCTACCTTTTTCAGTCGCTGATCGCTGGACGTTACTTTGTGCATGTGAGCGCTGGTAACTTTGGGGTTGGCGCGCCTTTGCATGAGAAGGTGTCCATGACTGGTGCCGGCACGGACAAGCCGAAGGATGACGACGTGGACGAGAATGGTGTGGATTCGTTGAATCCGCCCAGCACGGGCATCAGCAGCGGCGTGTTCGAACTCTCCGCTGGCACGGAACCTTCGGACGCTGGCGGGGAGTCCGGTCTGGATGCGGCGGCTGACAACGCTGCGGACAGCAATGTTAACATGACCATCGACTTTGGCTTTGTGCCCTCTCCTGCCGTGTCTGTGGGGCTGGGCAATCTGGTGTTCCGCGATGACAACAGTAACGGTGTCTTTGATGCTGGTGAAGGGCGTGATGGGGTAGTGGTGCAGTTGTTCCAGGCTGATGATGATGTGGTGCTGGTGCCCCCGCTGCGCAGCACGGTCACGGCTGGTGGAGGTCGCTACTCATTCCTGGGCCTGGCCGAGGGCAGCTACAAAGTGTATATCCCTGCCAGTGAGTTTGCCCAGGGCAGGCCCTTGTATGGCTGCTTGTCGGTCACGGGCGCGGGCGCGGATGCCGCGGCTGACGATGATGTGGACGAGAACGGGGTGGACGCTGCCAATCCTCTGGCAACGGGGGTGGCAAGCGGTGCCGTGGCACTGGCGCTTGGGACGGAGCCGATCACGAACAATGGCGAGACGGGCGCGGACAAGACGCTGGATGATGCCGCCGACACGAACGCGGACTTCACCGTGGATCTTGGATTCGTCCGGAATTGCGGCACAATCATTGTGAGCCCTGCCAGCCTGAATCCGGCTCCAACGGGCGTGGTTTTCAGCACGCAGTTTACGGCCTCCGGTGGCACGGCTCCGTATGTGTTCACGTTTGCGTTTGGCGAGCTGCCGCCAGGGCTGGAGCTTGCCACCAACGGCACGCTTGCCGGCACGCCGACCACCAGTGGCATTTATGAGTTTGCGGTGCAGGCCACGGATGATCTGGGGTGCTTCACCATTCATCCGTGCAGTCTGGAAGTGGCGGCACCGCCGCTGGGCGTGGGCAACGTGGTGTTCTTCGACAAGAATGGGAATGGCCACGCCGATGCCGGTGAGGGCGTGGACGGTGTGACGGTGGAATTGCACCTGGGCCCAGATACACCGGGGCCGGGCTCCTTGGTGGCCACTACCAGCACCAGCGGCGGCGGTCGTTACCTTTTCGATGACTTGGACGCGGGCGACTACCGCTTGCACCTGCCGGCCTCCATGTTTGCCCAAGGCGCTCCGCTTTGGAAGATGCTGTCGGTGCCGGGCGAACTGGCAGGATCGGATGACGAGTCGGGAGAAGATGGCCAGGATGCGCTCGATCCGGCTGTGTCAGGCATCAGCACGGCGGTCTTCACTCTGCAAGCCGGGCTGTGCCCGCTGGACGCGGTGGAGCTGGGCCAGGGCGGCAGCAGCGACGCTGGTCGTGATGGCGATGTGGATCTCACTCGTGACTTTGGCTTGGTGGATCAAACGGTCTTGCCCTCGACCTACTCATCCTGGGCGGTGGAGCATGGGTTGGATGGATCTAACAATGCAGCGCATGACAACCCGGATGGCGACGCGGACAGCAATCTGCTGGAGTATGCGCTGGGTAGCAGCCCTGCGTCGGGCGGTGCCTCGGATGCTTTCAAGGTGGTGGAAAACCAGCTCACGGGGCAGATGGAAGTGCAGCTGCGCCGCCGTCACGGCGGGCTCGCCGACCTGATTTACACAGTGCAGGTGCTGGCAGATTTGGGCCAGTCGCCAGGCGGATGGTCGGCGACGCAGATCGTGCCCACCGTCAGCAACAATGGCGACGGCACCGAAACGCTGACCTACTCGGGCTTGGAACTGGATACCGCCTTATCTGCCAATGGCTTTGGCTTCGTCCGTGTGAAGGTGGACCTGGACGCGAATCAGGACACCACACCCGAGGCTTCGGCCGCCACGGCGGTGTTCGGCTGGCAGCACCGGACTCTTGAATTGCGCAACCAAACGTATGCGGTCTGCCTAGTGCCGGCGGCGGTCTTCACCGGGGCGGTGGGCGGTGTCAATGGCAGCTCGGTTGACCTCTCCGGTTCGGCTGGCACGGCGGATGTCGCGGCCCTGTTGACCGGCTCGCGGGAATACTATTTGGAGATCATCGCTGGTGACCAAGAAGGGCACCGCTGGGAAATCGACGAAACCGCCAGCAGCGGAAGCACCTTGTTGCTGCTGCCTGCGGAGGCACGCAGCACCCAGACCACGGTGCCCGCCAATCTGGCGGGAGACACCATCGCGCTGCGCGCGCACTGGAAGATGATTGAGCTGTTCCCGGCTTCAGATTTCCATGCGACCACGGACCCCGGCACGGCGGATAGCTTGATCGTGTGGAATGCCGTCAGCCGTTCCTACAGCACTTACTGGCTGGCCAGCACGCCGCAAGGACAGCGCTGGCTGCGGGTGGGCGATGCCACGCTGTCGAATCAAAATAACCTGGTGATCGGCCCGTGCGACGGATTGTTCACCAAGCCACGAGTCGGCAGCGTGTCGGCGACGATGGTCGGTCAAGCGCGGTCCTGGCAGATTGCCTGTCCGTTGGTCGTAGGCACGAACTTGGTGGGCAATCCCCATCCTGTGGCGCAGAGCTTCAGCGCTCGGGGCATGACCACGGCCAATGGCTTCACCGGCAACACGATCGCAACCGCCGCAGACCGCGTCAATGTCTGGGCCGGCGATGCCTCCTCCGCCACCAGCTACACTTCCTACTACTTGCTTAAGAGCGGCGCGACCGAGCGCTGGCTGAAAGCCGGCGACGCCACGCTCGTGGACCAGAGCGCCGCTCCCGTGTTCGGAGCCGGGCTGGCTGCTTTCATCAATTCTGTCACAGGCAAAGTGGACTGGATGCTGCCCGCCCCCTGGACTCCTTGATCCTCCATTCTCCCCCCAACGCTTCAATGCCATGAAAACCCGTGTCTCGCTTCTTCTGTTCGCCGCCCTGCTGCTGGCATCGCCCGCAGCCAAAGGCTCCGGGGTGGGCTGGAGCAATTCGCCGTTCGACAGCCTCTCGCTATACGACAGCACGGGCGCTCTGCTGGACGACACGTTTGTGTTTGAACTCGGCACCTTTGGCAGCTTTGTGCCGCTCATCAGCAACATCGACCTCTGGGCGGCGAACTGGAAGCTGCTCGATTCCGCCCAGGCACCTGATACCAGCGGCTGGAACTCAGCGGCCCAGTATTTCACCAGCAGCTTCACCTTTGAAACGGATGGCACGGTGCAGGGGCTGACTGGCTCCTCCATTTTCACCACGGGCGAACAGGCCTATCTTTGGGTGCGTAGCGGTGACGAATGGGCGCTGGTGACGGACAACACGGCGGGTGTGGGCCCGGACAACATCTGGCAGCTGCCCAACCCTGCTGACTCCCTGGGCCAGCCCTTGACCTGGAATTTGAACTCGGCCACCACTGCCGTCATTGGCGGAGTCAATGGAATCCAAGGGGGCGGTGATTATAGCGTCAACCCTGGCTCCTCCATGCGACTTCAGACTCATGTCGTTCCGGAGCCTGGCACGGCTTTGTTGATCCTGGTGGCGGGCTGCCTGGCGCGCCTCCGCCGGTCCAAGCGCCGCTAGACCTCGCGTCATGAGCCGCAGGCCGTGGCCTGAAGGAATGAAGTGCGCAGTCTTCTTGATCCAACGGGCAGCGCATCCTCGCGTTGACGGGGGCTGTCTGGCAAGTGCTTGCCGAAGCGCGCTCCAAGAAAGCCGATAACCAAGCCACGCCCAGTCTTGGGATGCGAATTGGTGGGACAGGGAAGCCTTTTTCGAGGCGATTCTGCAACATTTAGATGTTTATGGAAATAATAATAAACATTGAATATTTCATAGAGTTGGTAAAAATAGGAGATCCCTCTTCCCTCCGTGCGCATGTCCCGCCCGATGCTGCTATTCGACCGGCTGTTCTCCGCAGCCAACGGAAGGCTATGCTCACTGCGCGGCACGCTGCTGGTTGCGGCCGTTCTGTTGGTGACAGCCGGTGAAACGATCGCTCAGTCGACCTCTGTGCTGGAGTGGAGTTTCGGCACCACGACCTACACGAACGCCGCCCAGTATCGCCATGCTGCCGTGAGCACCAATCCGGTGAGTCTGGCGGTCAACCCGGGCTCGGGACTGACCACCACCAGTATGGGCACTTCGTCCGACCGGCAGCTGCGTGTTGGCAGCTTCAATTCCGCCGAAACGGCAATGACCACCGGGAGAACCAGCACGAGCCCCCTGGCGAATGCCAAAGTCCTTTACACCACTTTCGTCATGGGCAGCGCTGCCAACGCCGATCTCTCCAGCCTGGCGGTGCAGCTCAAGTATCAGCGCACGGCGACGACCTCGCCCACCAAGGTGCGCGCCTATCTGACATGGCTGGAAAGCGGCACCACTTACCGGACCCGCTATTCTTCGGCGATGACCCTGAGCGGGACCAGCTGGACCGCGCTGGACCTGCCTCTCAACCAGGGAACTGCAGCGCCCGCGAGCATCAACGACAAGACCTTCCTGATCGAACTGCATTTCTGGAGCGTCAGCAACTCGTCAAACACCATCAACCTGGACGACATCAAGCTGCTCTGCGGCAGCATGAGCAGCACTTGGGCGATGACGCCTGCGGCGCTTTCCACCTGGCCGCAGAACAAACCCTACTGGGCTCAGTTTGCCGTGCCGGGGTATGGTTCGGCCATCACCTGGAGCCGGACCGGTTCTTTGCCCGCAGGGCTGAGCTTTGACTCGGTCAACGGGAGGATCACCGGCACGCCGACCGGCACGGGCACCTTTGCCTTCAGTGTGACGGCGAGCGGGAGCGGCCTCACCCAGACGAAAAACTACTCGCTGAGTGTCACGGCTCCGCCGTCCACGCCGCCATCCGTGCCGGCCATCGTCAAATGGAGTTGGGACGGCGACACTGGTAGCACCACCTTCCAGTCCCTTCCGGCGGCGGATGTGAACGCCGCCCTAGCGGAGGTGAGCTACGGTTACGATGGCACTGGCACCTTGTCCGGCAGCCTGCAAAGCGGCGGCACCACCTCGACCAGCAATTCGCCGATCAATCTGGCGGCGGGTGGAAAAATGCGCGGGTTCTTCGGCCAGGAGGCCATCCACGGCTACGCGGACACGCGCAATTCGCTGCTGCATTTCAATTCGGGTGCCAACAACCGGTTCAACGTCTACCCGGCTGCCAACACCGCCAGCATTCCCACCGCGAGCCAGACCGGCACCGGCGAGTCCGCCGCCTTGCAGTTTCGACTGAAGTTTGACCCGAACGCTGTGGGCGACCTGAAGGCGATGTATTTCGACGCCCTTCGCTGGATTCAGGACAACATGGGCCGGGATGGCACCGCTGGGCCGCGCTGGGTCGAGTTGCACGCTTACTGGACGAATGACAGCGGGGGTATCGAGAGGTGGGACAGCCCGATGGAGGACATCAACGCTGTGTATCGTCCAGAGCACCGGGGCGTGAATCAATTCCGGCGCTTCTGGTTTGACCTCGACAACGGTTCCACCGGTCTGAACCAGCGCATCAAATCCACGGCCTCGAAATACAAAAACGGACGGCAGGTGTTCTTTGATCTGTATGTCTTCTACGACACTGGAGCTGATTTGAGCGGTCTCGGCGGAGCCAATCCCCCGGCGCTGTTGATTGATGAAATGGCGGTGCTGGGCAGCTTCACCAACACACCGCAGACGATGGGCAACATGGTGTTCCATGACCGGGATGCGAACGGCCGCTTCGACCATGCGGACCTCGGTGTGCCCGGCGTGACCGTGGAGCTTTATGACGCGAGCACGAACGCCTTGGTCGCGACGACGAACACGGGCAGCACGACCTCGCCCAATGCTGGCTTTTATTTTGAGGAGGCACTCAC
>Ga0164295_10003721_pt1 | contig 12175 bp, 9 predicted proteins | sample GEODES006metaG_FD_111798 | JGI IMG/M metagenome (GOLD analysis project Ga0164295, IMG submission 111798) | Oligotrophic lake water microbial communities from Sparkling Lake, Wisconsin, USA - GEODES006 metaG | ecosystem: Environmental > Aquatic > Freshwater > Lake | place: USA: Sparkling Lake...
CTCCTAGTGTCCCAGCAGCTGGCTATGCAGCTGTTATCATTACTCCGTCTGCGTCAAATGTTGAACCCGAGTTCGCATCTGTTACTCGCAAGATGAAGGTCAAGTCTGGTCTCCGCGCAGGCGCTGATCAAACAATTACCAATGGCGTCTTGACACTAACGATTTGCGGAGACACTGGTATGCTTTGCAATTATGCGGATTCGTCATCTTCTGTCACCTCTCCCTTGGCCCAGTCGTTCTTCTATTACAATAGCTCCATTGGCATCGATGCACCAAAGGACGGAACCTCGGATAACTTGCAGCCGTCGGGAGCTTACATTTTTAGAACAAATTCAAGCACAAACTTTCCACTCTCCACTACTACCCCAACTGTAACAATTGTGACAGGCCCAATCGTGAGTGAAGCCCAAATTGTCGTTGCTGGATACGTAACTGAGGTCATTCGTCTCTGGAAGGGAGCTCTCACTGCTGATATTGAGATGACCGTTGGACCCATCTCTAATGGCCCAGCACCCACAGGTAAAGAGATTGTCACTCGATACTCCACAGGTATGAAGACTCAAGGTGTATGGAAGACTGACTCGAACGTTCGTGACATGGTTGTTCGCACTAGAGATTACAGACCTTCTTGGAATTATTCGGTTTACGAGCCGATTGCTGGTAACTACTACCCGGTAAACGCTCGAATCACAACCACTGACGGCACCAATACTCTCAGCGTTGTGGTAGACAGAAGCCAAGGTGGATCATCGATGGTTGACGGTAGCGTTGAGTTAATGGTTCAACGACGCCTCCAGATGGATGACCGAAGAGGCGTGGGCGAGCCAATCAACGAGCCTGGCCTTAACGCACAAGGAACAGGACTCATTGTGCGCTTGACTCATAGGCTATCGATCTCTACGAATGCTGACGCTCCAGCTGTCGGCAAGCAGGCCATTCAAGATATGATGTTCAAGCCGCATTTGACCTTTTCCGCCCTCAATGTCTCGGCATCTCAGTGGCTTGCAGCTAACAAGCCAAGCTTTACAGGTCTTTCTGCGCCGTTACCATCCAACATTCACCTCTTGACCACCCACGCATTGAGCTTTACTGACGTAATTGTTCGCCTTGCTCACTTGTTCGAGGTTGGTGAAGACAATGCCCTTTCGTCGTCAGTGACTGTTTCGCTTACGAATATGTTCAAGCTAGTCACTCTGTCCAACTGCGTAGAAATGACCGTGCCAGCATCGAAGATTCTAGCAAACGTGCCTGTTCGCACAGTCAAGATTGAAGGTGAGGGCCCGTCTACATTCCCAACTCTTCCTTCTCCCCCTAATGGAGCTAGTCAGACCGTCACGATCAACGCAATGGACGTACGAACATTCACATGTAACTATGCGCCATTGTGAAGGTAACGCCATTGTGAAGGTAAAATTGTAGAGTGTTTTGTGTAAAAGAAATGGAACTATGAAGTTGTACGTTTATTGTATATTATTGCGCCCTACAGAGACAGATTGACATATGTGCTCTCAGGTGTTCAATAGTAGATAAAGTAGCACGAAAAGGAGGTAAATAAACGAGTGAGTGAACTTTGATCTATGTCATCCTCTTCATACGTGTGAAACCATTCCTAAAGAAACGATACTTTATTCTACCCTGTATAAATTACTCACTTTCCCTAGCCGATCATAAAGTCTCTCTTCGTACGATTTTCCAGAAAGCTCGCACATTTGGTCACAGTTCATCCCTTGAGGTATAGCGAACGTAGAAAGAGGGATTGGGTCATTTGAGTACGCACTTTGATTGAACGTCCACGTGTTATTGCCTACATTGAATGTAGGATATCCCTCGTAATATTTAACAGGAACGCGCCTGTTTTTATCACCTCTAGACGCGACAGACGTCCAATAATAATTCTGCTCGCCACCTTGCTTCATCCACCCGTCGGCTTGAATGCCTTCAAAAGTTTGCGTACCCTGATATACTGCATCTTGTTGAAGCCAAGTTGGTGATATGATTCCACAGTAATCGGTAGTGTTGCAAGCTCGACAGCAGTAAGAAGATTGAGGGTAATAAACATATAACCAGCCATCGATATTGTCAATCAAGGAGCAAGGTTCATCAGAATGTGCTTTCGATTTCACATCTGTGCAGACCTCGTCATTCTGTCCTTTTCCATGTGCAGACAAGGAGGAACCAACAGGTGTTGTTGTTGAATCGTAAAAGAACTGAACGTAGTTATTCCACTTGAAGCCCATATAATTTATCTCTTGTGAGAACGGAGCAGTCATAATAGGACCAAACAGAGGAGGAGTTGGAGGTGCGGCTGCTGAAGCAGATAGCAACGCAGATGCTGAAATAAAGATGCACTTATTCATGATAAGCAGTTAATGAGGAAGACAGGCAGACCGATATAATGAGAGGGAAGTCGCACTCGTGTGAGGATTTAATGTATTGTGAACAAACTATTTAAAAGTTTTCGAGTATCCAAGCGGTAGTTTTTTGAAGTGAAATCGTACACTGAAATTCAGATTATGATTTTGAAGTGAGATCTTTTTAAAACAGAACAAGAACTTGATCGAGATTACGTCTAAACAATAAGTGAATTATTATTCGATCGTACTGACGAACTTGATCCACTCGAAGACGGGCTAGATGAAGAACCAATCTAATCACTTTCCCTTCTTCGGACGGGTGCAAATAGCTAACTCTCTTAACCAAATAAGGGGAGCAAATCAATGTACCAAAGGCTTGGATCTAATATCCGTACCAGCAGTGTTTCGATCCTTTTACACGTTGCCATCAGAAGACGTTGGTTCGAATTCAGCCCGCAAGGACTTTTTTGCATGTACTTGCATTGGGTTTGCGGTTGCAAAGTTTTGGGGAACATTAGTATCATTGGTATCAAATAGGGATGAAGAGGAGGAGGAGGAGGGAGAGGAGGAGGAGTCAACTTTTGAACCATCTTCTTTAATGGGACGACAAAAGTAAGCATAGTAGACAATCCCCGCGCCAGCAAGAAGAACACCAGCTATGATGATACCAGCTATTGCGCCGCCTGTTAGAGTTTGCGCCTTATTATCTACGGCAACAGCAGGAGGAGAGACAATCGAGGCGACGTCAACCTCTGCGCTAGCTGTACTAAAACTAACAGAGTCACTAGACTTTAGACTTGTCAAGACAGATGCGCTAAATACTGTTGCGCTAGTCTTGATCGAGTTGCCAATCTCAGACGCCTTGGAGATGCTATCAGCCTGAATAAGAGACGTAACCTCAATGCTAGTAACTTGTAAGAGACGAGAAGAAGAGGAGGAGGAGTAAAGAACTTTTCCTGTGGCCTTGTTACTGACACGAATGATCTTTACCTTGCTTGAGTCGACACCTGCCGCTTTTGCAATAGCTGAAGCAACGTTCGATCTACCAGATGAACTGTTGAAAACAGAGACAGCGACATTCGAAAAGGAAATAGCGACTTGAACGACGGGGTCAAATGATAAAGGAGATGATGGAATAGCAGAATGAGAAGAGGAACGCTCTGAGATTACGCCTCCAGGTGTCGATTTCGGAATGATCGATTTTGATGTTGCCGTCGATGAAGCTGTGGAAGATGCCGTTGCCGTCGATGAAGCTGTCGAAGATGCAGTTGATGAAGATGTGGATGTCGAAGATGCAGTTGATGAAGATGTGGATGTCGAAGTTGATGATGATGAAGATGAAGATGTCGAAGATGCGGTTGATGATGATGAAGATGTGAATGTCGAAGTTGATGTGGATGTTGAAGTTGCAGACAATGTAGCGTTAGTGCCAGCGATTGTAGCATTCGAGTTGGTCGAATTATTATTCGATCGTACTGACGAACTTGATCCACTCGAAGACGGGCTAGATGAAGAAGTCGGCGAAGGAGTTAGAGCGATCCGTCGTGGGTCGGTTGACGACGTTGTAGGCGATGACGACACAGTCACTGAAGAAGAAGCGCTAGCTGATGAAGTGATTGTCGAACTGGCAGAAGCTGAGGTAGAATTCAATGTTAAGGCATCAGCTGAAGGATAAGCTGAAAACGAGACTGCCGATGACTTGCTAGGTGTAACACTTCCCGAGCTAGAAAAGGAAGGATTCGAACTAAATGAGCTACTAACTGAGCTAGTGGCAGTCACTGAGGCGGTAGGTGAAGGAGAACTACAAACTGTGTCTGTCGTGGTTGTACATGCTGCAGAAACAATTCCACTTCCAGGACTTGAGCCACATGTAGAGCAGGTAGTGCAAGAGGATTGTCCAGATAGTTTCTGAAATGTACCTGCGGCACAAGACGTGCACTCAGTGAGGAGGTGAGATGAAGAAGTTTGAAACGTACCTGCGACGCAACTCATACACCCATCACTGGCTCCTATTGATGCACCAGTAACAGCCTTCTTTCCAGCACCACAAGTGTAGGATCCAACACAAGAGGATTGGCCAGAAGAAGCTGAAAAATAGCCAACAGCGCAAGGGGAACAAGTAGATGCGCCAGCAGCAGCAAAAGTTCCAACAGAGCAAATGCTGCAGCCAGCTGCATTTAATGATCCAGAGCCAGTTATTGTTCCTGCGTAACCTGGAGCGCAAATAGTACACGAAGAAACAGATGTTTGACCTGTGAGAGAATTGGTTGTAAAAATTCCAGTAGGACACGATGTACAAGCACCTGTATCAGTATTAGCAGTGGCTCCTACTTTAGCGTACTTGCCAGCGGCACATTGATGAGTAAGAGTTACACAAGCGCCACCGCTGCTTGTTGAATAAGTGCCTGCAGAGCAGTTAGTACAATCGCCTGCCGCATCGCTCCCAGCAGGAGATGAAGTACCAGCAGCACAAGAGCCGGTACAAGCTGTTCCTTCGCTTGTCTGTCCAGTATTAGAGCCATACTTGCCTGCAGCGCACAGATTACAAGATGATTGACTCGTCAAAGCTTGATACGAGCCAGCAGCACAAATAGTACATCCAGCAGTGTTTGCAGTCACGCTTCCTGAAGCATAATAGCCAGCTGCGCAAATTGAACAAGATGTGGCTGCTACTGCGCCAGTTGAGGGTGTAGTGTAACCAGAAGCACACGAAATACACGATGTCTGGCCTGTGGAAGCTTGATAAGAACCAGCAGCGCAATCAATGCACGCACTTCCTGACCAATACTTTCCAGCAGCACAGCTTTCAGGCAATGTGAGCGTGACTAATGGGTGGTCTGAACTATAAGAAACTACGACTCGAGCAACAAATTTTACAGATCCAGCACCAGCAGCAGGAGCTGTCCATGAACCTGTCACTAATGTTTTGTCAGCCCCGCTAGTGTGAGTAATAACATTAGAACATCCTGAATTGGCCTGCGAATTGGTACCTGCTGATAGCGATCCTAATCGAACGTCGTCAAAGGATGAGTATGTGGCCGAAAAGGGACCGATAACAAAACCCTTGATGTTATTTTGATTGGGTGAACTAAGCTTTACCGTGTACGTAGCGCCAGGGATGTATAAAGATACAGGAGATGCATCCTGTGAGAGCAGTTCCAGAGTGTAACCGCCTGGAGAGGAGGAGGTACTGCCATGTCCTGGAGTGTCAGTGCATGAGTTAATACCATAAGAGTATGATTCCACCTTGGAGAAGAGGGCAAATGAAAGTAGAAGAGGAAATAGCATTTTTCGTTGCTCTTTTGCAAAATTGCAGGCGTCACAAAAAACGTCAGAGAAATTTCCTGACCTGTTATTTATCCACGCACACACACTCTTAGTGTTATAATCAATAATCTATATATCTATCTTTCGTCGGAATTTACAGGACCGGAATATTTAGATACCGTTCTCGGAGTCAGCTTTGAAGACAAGATTCTCAGGTGACTTAATCGGTGCTCAACCGGCTAAACTTGCTAATCGGTCGCACCTCAGCTGAGACTCCTTGACCCTTGACCCATTCTCTCTCCTTACTATAATTCCGTAATTCCGTAACCTTATCTACCAGCAGAAGTTTTGGAGAATGTCTTCAGATTCCTTAATCGTTTGTTCTTTTCCCTTGGACGGAATCATCACGTTCGTAACTCGATTTCTTCGAATGCTCAACTATGGATCAATCACTCCTGTTTTATTTCTCTATTGCAAAGAGATTGGACTAAGTGAGCTGCAGACGGGAGTGTTAATTTCCCTTATTTTAGCTGGAGATCTAGTCATTACGTTATTTCTTTCGACACGGGCTGATAAGATCATCGGTCGTAGAAGAACGCTTATCATTGGTGCTGCTTTGAAAATTTTTGCTGGCTTGACGTTTGCATTTACTACAGAGTATTGGATCCTAGTCATAGCGGGAATAATCGGTGTAATATCTTCTTCTGGGGGAGAATGTGGGCCATTTCAAGCTATTGAACAGTCTTGTCTCACCGATTCTATCTTAAAGGGAGGAAAAGGAGACGCAGGAGGTGTGGCAGTAGTCTTTGGGTACTATTCTTTTGTGGGTTACGCGGCTGCGTCACTCGGAGCTCTTACATCTGGATTCACCTGTGTGACCTTACAAGGAAGTCCCTATAATTACTCTCCATTACAAACGTATAATCTCGTCTTTATCAGCTATGCAATTATTGGTTTAATCATGGCAATTCTTTATTCTTTCCTTAGCATTCATACAGAGGCCAAGGCAAAAGAAGCAAAGGGAGTCGAAATAAATCAACAAATTCATGATGATGATGATGATGATGATAATGAATCAAGATCATCCAAGTCTATCTTAACAACTATAGGCCATTATCTTGGCTTGAAACGCCCCGAGTCGATCTATGTCATAGGCCGTCTCTGTTTCTTCTTTGCATTGGATTCGTTTGCTGGCGCTTTCGTTCTTCAGACGTGGATCTCATTCTATTTCGAAGAGCGCTGGGGGTTTGAAGAAAATTACACAGGCACCTTGCTTTCGGCTTCTAATGTAATGGCCGGCATCTCTGGGATTATGGCAAGTTACTTTGTTAAACGTTTTGGCGCAATGCTGACAATGATCACTAGCCACCTACCATCGAATTGGTTCTTATTTGCGATTCCGTTTGCTCCGAATGGGTATGCTGCCGGAGCTCTTCTTGTGACTCGTTTTTCAATCAGTCAGATGGATGTCCCTGCTAGGCAAGCTTACGTTGCCATGGCTGTATCTTCAGATGAGCGAAGCGCAGCTGGTGGTATCACAAATATTGTAAAAAGTCTCGGAGCAGCGCTGGCCCCAAATCTGCTTGGTTACCTCTCATCAGCTCAGCCGCGGACTTCTCTTCTATTTGCTAGTCCGTGGTTAATAGCTGGCGGTTTAAAATGTGTATATGATATCTCACTCTATGCGCTCTATCTCTCTGATCCAACAATGGTTAATGCAGGAAAGAATTCCAGTGGAACCGCAAACAATTCAAAGAACAACAACAATGCAATAGTTACGAGTCACTCAACTGTCGTTTCCGATGGAAGCGCTGATGACTTGAAGAAGAGTCTATTGGAAGAGGACCACTCGACCTCTACTAATGGAGACTCAAAAAGGTAAGGATATGAGTGATTAATTGACAGTATTTTGTGATTAATTGACAGTATAATAGAAACAATTTGAAATCTATTCTTTTATCTATCTCTCTAAGACTAATTACCATAACCGCTATTGAAACGCCCCGAGAGGTACCCATTTCCTGACAGTTCTCCTCGGAGCTCGTCCTTTGTGAAGTCAGCTGTTTCAGTCATTTTCATTCCTGGCAACAAGTTCTTCCTCTTTTCGTCTCTTGCTGACCGCAACCAGTGCTCAATCGTTCGAAGCAAGGGAGCCACAGTGCCTGACTTGAACCGATCCTGAAGGTCAGGGAATTCCTCAACACGTCCAAACCTTAACAGCTTTCCATCTCCAATCCAAGCTAAATGCGTAGGCCAGCTATCGAGTCCGTCAAAGATATGAGTGGCATAAACAATAGTTGTGCCGTTCACTTGCGCTTCCTTCTTCAAGTGGTTCAAAAAGTCCTGGCGGGTGATTAAATCTAAATCAGTCGTAATCTCATCAAGCAACATGATATCCACAGGGCGGAGCAGCTGCAACATGATCTGCACGCGCCTCCTTTGGCCATCGGACAATTGGTGCATGCGCCAGTCTAGATCAACCCCTAGCAACTCAACGAGCTCGTCGCGACGCGCACGAAACTCCTTCTGTGTGTCTGCCATCATCTCGCTTGCTGCAACATCTACCGACATTGAGCTAACTCCAGAGAACGCCACTGTCTTTCGACCCCAATCCGTTGAGAGGTACGCGCGCTTCTCGTTTAGGGTTGTGTCGAAGTACGATTCGCGACCGAGGCACTGGACAGTGCCAGACGGGTGAATATGCTTTCCAGCCAAGAGCCGCAGTAGCGTCGACTTTCCTGCGCCATTGTCTCCAACAAGCAAGGTGCGAGACCCCTTTGGGAGTTCAAAATTCACATTGTGGAGAACAATCTTGTGCTGAGCCGCTGCGCCATAGGTGAAGTTCAAATTGTTGACTGCTATAACAGGAGTTGACTTGGTGGTGGTGGTGGTGGTGGTGGTGATATCATCAGAAGGCATGATAATTGACTCGATCTGTATGGATTGAAGATGAAAAGGGTTGATGATGTGGTGTTTTCGGATCGAGTACGTCACGAAAGAATTTATAAATTTCCTGGTAAACGGTGTGTGCTGATTCCTTTCGTAGATAATAACTCACTTATATTCTATAAAAAAAGATGTTTGATTTCGAAGACGAAGGGCAGTTCTTTTCAAGTTCTTTTGAAATCGTTCTGGAAAAGGTTGCTGCTGCATCGAAGGACTCTTTAACTGCTTGTGAATGTATGCTTTTTCTCTCTCGTCTCTTGTCTTCTGAAGCTCTAAATGCAAACTCTACTCAGCAACAGCGCTTGCTTCTATCTTCTCGCCCCTCCTCGTCTTCCGTTTCGGTTACAAGTGAAAGTGAAAAAACTAATCAAACAGCTTCGTTGCCAAACACATTGACGACTATAATCGACCGCACAGGGCTACTTTTGGATGCGGTTGAACGTGCTCTCGAATCTGGTATCCTAAAAGCAATCCTCCAGTCGCCTCAACTGCTCGATAAAGCAGCAATCAACATTATTGACCCGGTGCGAATTTCGCAAACTCTCATGTCGCTTCCCGATAAGTGCGCAAACCTGTCTCTCTTGTCGAGAAGACAGCTAAGAGAATGTTTTACACCTTCCATTTATTTTTTCCAGCTAAGAGAAGCCCTCATTGATGCCATTATTGCATCTGTAGAGGAGAAAAGGGAGGACAAGGAATGCATAAATTCAACGTCGGAAGGTGCTGAGCAGCAGCAACGGCAACAAGTGGAAGATGGGAAGAATGATTTGATAGAGCAAGTTTCGGTATATACAGACACATATAGCGATCGACGGGCTGCTCTTATAGAGGCTCTCTGTACGCAAGGACACAGTGCATCGTTGGGATCAGAGTGGGTGCGTTGCGCTTATAATTTCACAGGCGCTGGCGGTTGCTTAGCAGCCGTTGAGACGTATACTAGCCCAGTAGAAATCAAACATGGCTCTGAGTGGCCCTCGTTTAAGAAGGAATTTGCACGCTGCGAAGCGAGCGGACGTGCAGGAAGAACGTTTGCTCAATTAATTCCTAAACGCCACATTGCTTCCTTTACCATTAGCATTCTTCTTGCGGCTACAGGCATAGCTATGGACTTTGTCAGTTGTACTCCTGCAGCAGGACGAATGGCACATCCTATAGAGACAGAAGTAAACGTTGGCCCGCTTCTTGCTGGTATCCTATTCGCATCTATCGGAAGGCCAGGAGATTCGCTACAATCAAACATTCATCAATATCTTCAGTTAGATGTGTTCTTTAGTGGAATTCCACTGCCTGGATATGTCTCTCGAGCGCTTTTATTTTATTTACTTTGTCCAGCTCTTACCACAAAACGACTGCAAAATAGACGTGAAAACAGTGAGAGTCCCACTGATACCAACAGCAGTGGAGGAGATGATCAATACACACAACTCTTGTCGAGAACTCATGGATACATGGCTTCTGATCCAGAGTTGTTTGACCTTTCCTACTGGCTCTCTAGAGTACCACTTATTGAAATTGTTAATCGCTGGACGACATATAGCAGCGCAACTTCTTCTTCTTCGTCTTCACTGTCTTCTTCCACTTCCACTGCTGTTTCTCAACGTCATTCCTATTCACCTCTTCCAACTCTCTCACACGATGCCTCCTTGAGCAGAGTGATTCTGCACCTTGTATTTTTGTGTCCACAGAAAGCGTTCGACGTAGATCACACGCTCCTTCCTCTTTTATTGCAGGGAGTCCAGCGTCGAATCGACAGCCCGAACGACATCGATCGACGAATTGCCATGCGGATCGCTCATGCATTTTCACTTCGCACTCAAGACCAGATGCTTAAACGGTCGGTAGACGCAGCTGGAAAAGCCGCTGACCATGACGAGGATCGGCAAAAGATCGTCAGAGACTTTGCTGAACTCGGCGATGAAGCAGGTGGAGACGTAGAGCTAGACGTTTCAGCAAAAGAAGCTTTGAATCGTCTTCGACGATCACCGCAAGGTCCTCTAGGTGCATTCATCGATCGATTTGCGTATGCAGAGATTGAATCGCCTTCTACAGATTCGTTGGAAACGATGAGTGTATCTCATTCAGTCGTTTCTCCTCCTCATATTCCTCCTCCTTCACCCTTTATTCCTTCTCCTCATCCAATTATGTCGACAGCTCCTGTCTCTGGCCATCCAAGCAATCCGTCGTCTCTTGTAAAATCTCATAGTCAATCTGAGCTAGAGTCGGTCACACAAGCGCGTCATGTTTTTGCTGCAAAATGTCCTCAATCGTTATCGTCTGCGTATACACGACTCATGGCATACATTAAAGATGACGGCGGAGGCGGAGGCAATGCAATGCCTATATCTGGAGGTGCATCCCTTGACGAGGATGCACAAGCTGTTTCTGGCACTCCAGATGGAGCCGTGGCTCTTTTTTCAACGTTGGAGCGACTTGTACGCTCTTCTGCTGAGGATGATCAAGGCAACGGCCAGTCGCTTCTTGCGGAGCTAGCAGTCCCTTTATTAAACGCTCTTTTTACCTCTAGCAATCGATACGAGCTTCGAGATGTCCCATTGTGGAGATTTGCGTCCATGGTTGCAGTAGTGTCGTGTGCAGTTCCGTTGTCGTGTGCCCATGTCATGAGTAGGCTCTCGTTAACTCACGATTCAACAGAAGTGTCAAAGCTTGAAGCGCTCGATGTTCTAGTGGCTGCTGCTAGAGAGTTATCACCTTCGCCATTTGATCTGGAGAAAAAAGACAAGCGTAATCAAAAGCAGCATTCGAGAGAAGTCTCTACTCCTCCTCTAAATTTTCTTGTGGCTCCATTACCGCCTTGGGAAAGAAAGCACTGGCTGCCTGACATCGTCGACGACATCAACAATATCGACACCACCACTAATAAAAACAGCAAAACTGGTAATGCAGTGGATGAGTGTGAAGAGGATCGAGAAAAGGCTCTAAGGGATGCTGGAGTTAGATCAAAGCTGACCCACGGCGGGAATCTCTTTGCTACGGTTGCGGCCCAGCACTTCTTTTTCCCTCTTCTTCATGTCTTGACTGTTCCAGCGCATGGAAGGCTCAACACCTCAACCATCAAGAGTAGTCAAGCTAGGCTTGTTGATGAAGATCTTGGACGAGTGCCTGGAATTTCGACATCGTTTTCTTCCTCCTCCTCTTCTTCTTCTTCAAATAATGCACATACATCTATGCTGAGTTTAGCACTAGATGGAGACAGCAAATCTGCCATTTTATTTGATACTAAAGGTGCTGCTCATAACAGTGGTAGAAGCAGTGATGATGATAATCCAAGTGGCCGTTCATTTGAGCTTTTATCTTCTCAATCCATTCGCGGACTTGCCGTTTTCCTTGAGCTTTCTGGGGATGGTTTAGATTCAATCAAGATGGCTCGCGCATTGCTTCCACTTGCTTGGTTAGCAAGGTCAGGCGGTGTGCTGCTCAGGAGATCATCGCTGTCGTCGTTCGCTGCTGTGATTGCTTGCTGCTACCGATGCGGAGAAAAGCTACTCTTTACGTCTTCTGTGCTTGACAGCGCCATTGCGTCGACTAGAGGGTCGTCAATACCAACAAGATCCACGGACGCACTTCAGGTCCTTTCAACCGTGTCTCAG
>Ga0164295_10003722_pt1 | contig 12174 bp, 17 predicted proteins | sample GEODES006metaG_FD_111798 | JGI IMG/M metagenome (GOLD analysis project Ga0164295, IMG submission 111798) | Oligotrophic lake water microbial communities from Sparkling Lake, Wisconsin, USA - GEODES006 metaG | ecosystem: Environmental > Aquatic > Freshwater > Lake | place: USA: Sparkling Lake...
AGCAACAGAATATTCAGTAAACCAGGCCATCGCAGCAGGCATGAGTCCAGGTGCCATGGGTGCTCAAATGGCAGCATCAAACTGGGCTACCACAGCAGCAGGCATTGCTTCAGGCCTGCCTGGGCTGACCGCAGCAGAATTGGCAGCAGCATACGGCACCACAGGAGCAGGTTCTTTGTATGCACTTGCTGGCGGTCCAGGTGTGAATACCACCAACATGATCCCCACTGTGGACGCAGCAGGCAATCCAGGATATTTTGATCCTGCCACAAGCAATGTGTACAATGAATCTGGTCAATTGGTCAGCAATGCAGGTTCAACCGGTGCAGGACCTGGCACCCAACTGGCCGGAGAAACTGTGCAAGTGAGTGGTGTTCCAACCTATGCTGACACCATAAACATACCATCCAGTATAACTCCCAAGCCGGGTTTTGAACTCATGCCCAGTGAATTCAATCAACTGGGAGCACAACTGCCAGCAGGAGCCTATTACGATCCTGTGCAAAATGCCTGGTTTATGCCATCCGCAGATGTAGCAGCCCTGGGTCCCATTGTGCCTGTAGAACTTGCTCCCACTGTGCCCATAGGACCAGGCATTGTGACCGATGCTCTTCTTGCTGAAGAAGCAGCCGCTGCTGCTGCCGCTGCTGCTGCCGCAGGTGCTGGTCCAGCACCATTCATACCACCCACTGCTGTGCCTGGCACACCACCTCCACCTTTTGTTGGACCACCCAGTGTGCCACCTGTTGTGCCACCTGTTGTGCCGCCTTTTGTGCCACCCACTGCTACACCAGGCACACCTCCACCTCCCTATGTTGGACCGCCCGGAACAACTATTCCACCAGTTGTGCCCACATTGCCACCCACTGCCACACCGGGCACACCTCCACCACCAGATGTTGGACCTCCAGGCACAACACCGGGCACACCTGGGCCTGTGGCACCACCCACTGCCACACCGGGCACACCTCCACCACCAGATGTTGGACCTCCTGTGGAGATACCACGGGCACCAGTAGAACCTGTGGATATCACATCACCTCCTGGACCACCCTCCACACCGGGCACACCTCCACCGCCAGATGTTGGACCTCCTATGGAACCAGGACCTGTGGCACCACCAGACATTCCGCCTTCAGTAGACATTCCTCCTGCACCTGTGGAACCCCTGGACATAACACCACCTCCTGGCATCAGCACAGAAGCATTGGCAGTGCAGGCTGGTTTTGATGCAGCAACCATTGCCAAATGGTTAGCAGCCGGATACATTGTGAAAAGCATATTGAGTCCTCCGGTGCCAACCATACCCACACCCGCACCATTGGGTCCCACAAATTTTGGCACAGGTGGTCAGGTAAACTTGCCAGGACTGAATCCAGGTTATATGGTCAATCCACCCAGGTACTACAACATGCCTGGTTCAGTGGCCGCACAATACTATTATGGTCCACGGTCTCCACAGCCAGGTCCCACATTTGATCCGGTATTGTACAACACCTTGCCAGTGGCACCACCACCTGCATTTGGATTGAAAACCATGTATGACCCTGGCACACAAAATATACCCACATTGCTGGCTGGAGTGCAAAAGGCCGCGGCAGCAGGACCAGTAGCACCACGAGTTTAGCCCGTGAAACAGGATTAAAGTAATGAATACACTAAATATTACATCACAAGGAGTATCACCATGAGCATGGGAAAAGGCGGCGGCACCACCATAAACACACCGCAGTTGACTGACGAGCAGCGAGCACAGGTCAAGGCTCAGAATGAATTCTTCACGGGAACCATTGCTCCTGCATATCAAGGTGCTGTGAAAGGTGCCACAGATCTTTACAATCAAGGCTCTGGAGGCGTGACCAACGCAGCACAGAATCTTGCTGGCACAGCAGGACAGGTACAAAACACAGCCGGCAGCGTGGGTGAATCAGCCCTGCGTACAGGTGTGGCAGGATTGCAAAGCCTGTTCTCACCAGAATATGCACAAGAACAACTGAATGCTGCCATGGCACCGGCACAAGCACAGTATGAACAAAACTTGGCAGATCAACAAGCAAGATTTGGTGGCACTGGTAATCTGGGATCGGCACGACAGGCCATTGCTGACCGTCAATTGGCCGGAACCACACAGGCCACACAAGCAGCCACCGCTGCCAACATACTGAAAGACATCTCCGCACAGCGAGCACAAGTTGGCACCAGTCTGGCTGGTATTGGTTCTGGTGGTCTGAGTCAAGCCATAGGAGCAGCACAGACTGGTGTGACCGCAGCAATGACACCGCAACAGTTGTACAACCAATATGCCAGCGTGATTTTTGGCACACCAAGCAGTTCTTATAACCTTGGTCCAACCGGCACCAATCAGACCAGCAGCAATTACAATTTTGGTATCAGGATTTAAGGCACCACATGGCATACATACCAACCACGGATTATTATCAAGGCAACACAGGCGAAACTGAAGAAGAACGCCGTCGTCGCCTGGAACAACAAGCAGCAGATGCCAGGGCGGATGCAGAATCAAGAAGTGCTGACAGAATGGGCAGCGTACAACCTGTTGCACCTGGAGTTTTTGAACAAGCATTTACCAATAGAATCAACAACATTGGCCAGCGATTTGACACGGCCATAAATCAATTTGCAGATCCTGGTCAGGCCTTTATTGATCGTGCATCACAACCTGACGCAGCCAATACCGAAGTACAGAGTCAACAGGTCAAGACCTATGCGGATGGCAGCCAAGAACAAGTGGTCAAAACACAAATGCCTGCTCCTATAGCACCTGTGGCACCTGCCGCTGCGGCACCACAATCTATGGCAGCACCACAATCCATGGCTGCTGACACTGTGTTGAGTGATCAGCAAAGACAAGCCGCTGTGGCAAGACTGCAAGCGGCACAACAAGCACAACAAGCACCGGCACCTTCAGCGGCTCAAATGCCTGCTGACATGATAGGTGAAGGAGTTCAACTGGCAGGACCAGTGGTTCCTGGCACTGTGGCAGCCAAGCCGGCATACGGACCTGTGGTCACAGCAGCACAATTAGGCAGTCAATCATTTCCAATGACTGCTGCTCCAGCAGTTCCTGTAGCACCTGCTGCGGCAGCGGTGCCACCTGCACCCGCACCTGCTGCGGTGGCCCAAGGGGCACAGGCATTGTTGGCTGCTGCACCTGCAGAAGCAGCCTGGATCCAGGAAGCCAATTCTGCCGAAGGTGATTTCAATAAACTGTTGGACATTGCTGCTCGCTATCCTGAAAGCCGTCGAGCCATACAAGATCAACTGCGGACCAGTTTTGACAATCAAAACAAGGCTGACGAAGCCAGGAAAATCATGGAAGCAGCAGCCCGAGGTGATCCCAAGGCCATGAACAAGTTAGAACTGGCCCTGCGTCCCAGCAGTGGCAAACAAAAAGAAAAAGAAGAAATCACCACCAAAGATTATCTACAGGCCATTCTGTACAAGAGACTGGGACTGGATGACCTGGCAGCCGATGTGCAACGCAAGATCCTGGGCACAAATGTCAAGTTTGGTCAGTTGGATTTGGATGGCACCAAGTGGAGTGCTGAATACAATCCCAAAACTGGTGAACTGATTCGAGCCACAGACAATGAAGGCAATGCAGCCACTGAAAATACCTTGAACAAACTGCGATCGTCTGCTGTACCAATCTCCACTGCTACTCCTGCCGTGAGTGGTGCCACTCGTGTGCGTGACAGCCAAGGCACTGAATGGAGCGTGGTTCCAACTGCAAAAGGCAGTGTGTTCTTTGACAACAACAACAAGCCGGGTGTGCCACAAGGCCGCACTGTGCCTATCACTGTGGGCAGTGATCTTGAACTGGCACAGGCCAGACAAGACATTGAAACTGTGGCCAAGTTTGGTAATATGACCGCAGAAGCACGCCTGGGATCCTTTGCCAATACCAACAAGTTGAGAGCAGATCGTGGATTGCCATTGTTGTCATTGGCTGAAATGGGATTGAATGCTGATGGCAGTCTGATAGGTGAAGGCACACGCAGACCTGGAACAGTGGTGACACCAGCAGCACCAGCAGCACCAGCAGCACCAGCAGCAGCACCGGTAGATGCTGCGGCTGTGACAAGAGCACAAAATGATCTTGCGGCTATTGATCGAGAAATCAAACGAGTTTCACCTCGAGACACTGCACGCCTACAAGTATTGAATCAAGAACGAGCAGCCATACAACAACGCCTGACACAAGCGGGTGGTGCCATACCCACAGCAGCACAGATGGCCGCACAAGAAGCCGAAGCCGCAAAAGCACGAGAAATAGCCAAAGCCAAGGCAGTTGAAGATATCAGAGTCGCAGGTGCTGTTGATCAAGCAGCAAAAGTAGCACCAATCACTGTTGAAACAAATCTTGAAGAACTCAAGAACAAGATTCGCACCACAATGCCAGCAAGTGAAGGCAATGTGGTTCGTATCCTGACCACACTCAATGACATAGCCACACATCCTGGCCTGGACAAAACAGTTGGTTTGCCAAGATTGTTATCAACTCCATTGGAAATGATTCCTGGCAGCGATCAGAGAGCATTTGCTCAAAAGTTCAAACAACTGGGTGGCCAAGAGTTCTTGGCTGCATACAATGAACTGCGTGGTGGCGGTGGTATCAGTGAAGTTGAAGGTCTCAAAGCCGAACAGGCCATCAGTGCTCTCAAAGACACTGGTATCAGTCCAAAGGCATTCAGACAGAACATGTGGATATTGCAGGATGCTGTGAAAACAGGATTTGACCGTCAGCGTGTGTTGATTGGCTTGCCACCCCAGTATCAAGAATCTGTTGAAAAAGAACAAGCCAAGGCCTGGTTGCGAAACAATCCAAATGATGCCAAAGCCGAGGCTGTGCGTAAACGATTGGTAGGATTCTAACATGGCATTTGATCCAGATGAATTTATCAAGAACAGCCAGCCATCAATCACAGCCACTGAAACCTCACCTGATGCTGAAGCATTTGATCCAGATAAATTCATACAAAAAAATCCAGTAGTCACAACCGGGGCTGAACCAGCCATGGTGGCCGATATCCAACTGGGACCCAGCCAACCCGGCGTGTCCATGGTACCACCACCAGAAACCAGTGCTGTACCACAAATGCCAATCACTACATACGGTCCAGGTGTGATGGATGCGGCAAAAACAGCCATCACAAGCACACAAGTAGGAGCAAATGCCTCCAAGATAATGCAACCTTATGTGACTGGCGGCACCCGGTTGATGGGTCAGTACGCGGCCAATCCTCTTACCAAATTAGCACCTGACCTTGTGGCAGTGGCATCAGGTGTGCCACCACCTTTTGCTACTGCACAAGCAATTGGTGCCACCCAAGGTGCTTACAATGTGGCAAGAACATTGCCACCTGCACCTGGTCCTGTGCCTGCAGACCCATTGTTGAACACAGACATGGGAAGAGAAATGGCCAGGCGTGCTGCTGCTGCTGAAGCAGAAACCTTGGCCAATCGCAGCATGATACAAAAAATCGCCATGAACAAACTTGTGCAAAACACCATGGGTGTGGTTGCACCAGTGTTGAACACCGCAGCAAGAATTGCAGGACCAGCAGGCCTGGCATACAATACCTATGAAGCAGGCCAGATGGCTCGAAACACACAACTGGGTGAAAGACTTGCTCAAGGTCAAGGCAAGTCAGCCGAAATTGCATTTAGACAAATGATACCTCAAACATCCACTCGATCAGGATCTTGGACCGACTCAATCACCCCCGACCAAGCCCGAGCAGCACTGGCCAATGGCAGTGCCCGAGACATACAAGCCCTGGGCGGGTCAGAATTCTTGCGTAAGAGAGCATTAGGACAACCATGAACACAGCACAACTTTTAATTCAAATTTTCAAAGACAACTTTGTCACATACTTCCGCAGTCATGTGGCACATGTGAACATCACTGGCAGAAACTTCCGCAGTGATCACAAATTGTTGCAAGGTGTGTATGAACGCCGCCAGGCACAGATTGACCAGATTGGTGAAATCCTACGCACCATGCAGGAATACATGCCCTGCGATCTGGCCGAAGTTGTGGCCACCAGCGAAATTGATTCAGGAGAACTGTCAGGCAGTGCCGATTTCTTGTTGGCCACGGTGATGGAAGATCTGGAACATCTTTGCGAAGAATACAAAGATCTCATTCGTACCGCAGCGGAGGATGGTCTTGAAGAGATATCCAACTACGCACAGGACCAGGCCTTGGATCTGGAAAAATCTATCTGGATGTTGCGTAGCACATTAGAGTAGTCAAGTGGCCCAGAACACTATCCAGAATCAGTGAGTTTTGCCACTTTCCTCACTGGGCATCACGGGAATTGGCAGGCCCACTGGTGTCGTGTTCAATCTTTTATAAGCATATGATCCTCGCACATCATATCCTAACCTGCGATGTAGATCCAAGAACCCAGATTGGTCTCGTCGCATGGTGGTGCTGCATACCACATTCACTCCGCATTCGCGAGCCCAGGTCTCCCACAACACAACCATGCCTGTGACCAGGCGTAATCTCTGTCGAACAGGCAGTGATAAGTCCACATGTGCTATCTTTACACAAATCAACTCCTCATCTGACCATGGGGTTTTTTCGCCGCGGATAGCCCAGACATAAGCCAACATACGGTCAGTATCCTGTTGTTTAGCGACTTTTAACAACTCCAGGCCAGGATTGTAGAATTGTGCCACTGTGGCCAAGGTCAGGTTCCTGGCATATGCTATGGGATCTGGCTCAAACACACCATCAATCTCGGTTTCAAAATGATCTTGTGCCATTGCCACTATGGTGTTGATATCTGTGCCTGTGGTGTTTGTCCATGTCCAATGCATTGGGGTTCCTTGCGAATCGTGTATTTATGACATAAATACACCTGAAGGAGAAACTCATGGCCAAGAAACAGCCCAAAATACAAATATACGATCTCATGATGCGTTGGGATTATTATGAACGACACCAGATACCCAATGCCAATGCACAAGGTTGCACACACTGGAGTGGTGGCCGACACAAGCAAGGATATGGCATGGTAGGTGCTGTGCGTATCAGTGATGGCAAGGACATCATGACCACCACACACAGAGTAGCAGCCCGGATCAAATATGGTCGTGCCATAGATTCAAAGGAAATGGTATTGCACACCTGCTCCAACATGGCCTGTATGAATCCAGATCACCTGATCATTGGCAATCGAAATGACATGCAGGACATCATGGTTGCCAACAAACGACACAGATATGGTATCAAGATCAGGATCAAACTGCCCACAGTAAAGGCAGTGGCAGAAAAAATGTCAGATCATGATCTGGCTCGGGTGTTTCTCCTGCCCAATGAACAGATACAACGGGAGTTCCACATGAGTCCTTATCGCAGCATGCATCTCAAACGGGCTTGTGGAATTGAACGCCGCCGGCGTCGAATCGCACGCCTGGGCTTGACATAAGGTGACAGCAGTGCAGGATCGAAAAGGACGATATGTATGGCACACATCAAGTTTTATAGGAACCAAAAGCCAGGCTTATGGGGTCCGTCGATCTCGGACTGCGTTTAATCACATGGCTGTGATCTGCACTGCGGTCCTGTTTATTTATGCCAGAAAAAAAATCCCAGGATTTCTCGTGGGATTTAGGCCATGTGCTTGATTTGTTTTTGTGGCTTTGCCTGCACAGGATACTTATCCATACGCGGCAGTTCTCGAACCAAGGCCTCTTGCATGAGTTCTAAACACTGATCTGCACCGTGGGCTTGCACCAGCCGTTGGATTATGCTTTGCAGACGCAGGCGATCCATCAACAGTTGGTGGTTCATTCTGCTGCCTCTTGTTCGCTGACATCTTCAATCACAACATCAGCATAGTTGATCACATCCATCCAATCGCATTCACCATAGGCCCATTCTTCAGCCAGTTCGCGAGCAGAGTCTTCATCCACAGCCTCTACTTTATGTTCAATCATTAGTGTGCGGGTGATCTGAACAGTAAACTTTTTCATTGCATGCTCCTTGAAGCGTTGTTGATAAGTGTGTAGTATAGCATTCTCCACGATACCGGTCAAGCACAAAATGCCAACCGCAATTGCGATTTTGCCAAAAACTCCACAAAATCTCCGGGTTTCGAACACATTGGCTAAATAATAGTGAAGGAATATTGTATGGCAACAAATCAACTAAATGCGGCTGATTCACAAATACCGCGAGAAGTATATAAAGAACAAAATACAAAACTATTGATCTCGCAAGAAGGTCGCGAAGATCATGACAGGGAGAAGGTCTCTGCGAGACCTGCCTTTGGCCCCGAGGGCAAGCCCTCGAATCCACTGGCCTTTGACTTCGTCATCTCTCCCCAAGAGAGAGAGGTTAGTTGTATCAGCCCGCGAGAACAATGTTCTCGCTATTCAGGCATCAGTGTGCAGCATGTGAGAACCGAAAAAGGAATCAAAGTAGCCATAACACTACAACAATCCGATTGGGCTGCTACCGGTGCTGTGCAGTTGGCCACAGCAGAACTCAAACGCAGTGATCGCTTGAGAGAAGTCCGGGCCCGAGCAGATGACAGTGAGGAGTTTGCCTTGTATCTGGAAGATGCCAAACAACAATTGCGTCCAGTAAAGGCACAAGTGGCCATGGGCAGATTACATCAGCGAGGTCGGCGTAGCAGTTGGATCTATGACACACTGATAGTGGCTTTCTTCGAAAATGACAAAATGAACAAAGTGATGTTGTATTTGGAAGGAGAAGAAGTTATTATAGAGATGGATAGAGAAATGAGCATGAATCAACAACGATACTATCTGTCACAAGGCATCATGGGGTCAATACAAGGCTCTAAGAAAGTACCAAGACTTAGTGATCTTCCCATGAGCAAGTTTGGAGAGCAGTAATGAAACGCCAGATTCGATCTCCACAACAACGCCATGCCACGCACCCTGCGGAAGTTAGACCTGGACGAGGACCTCATGCTGCCCAACTCTATTGTGTGAAATGCCGCAAACATATCCAATGGATCTCACAAGCACAATATCACGCATGGCAAAAATCCAATCACTAACCATGCCTTTTTTAAGTAGTCGCATAAATATCATTGAGGACACACTCAATGAGCACATTCTACTACAAACGATTACACACAATGGAACCCCGAGCAGGACGCCGGTATGCCACCATCTATATCAAACAAAGTGCGGAGGAGCATGGTCGCTTGCTGACCTGGCTCACTGAACGAGCACAAGACATCATAGCAGTGTGCGAACACTATCCGGATATGGCAGCCTGGTTCCAACGACCCTGTAGAGATTTTCCACGCAGCAGCCGGCGAGATTTCTACAGCCCCGAGGAAATACTCACGGACATGATCCAACAGTTGAGTCTGGGACGAGACATGCCCAGGGCCATGTGGGCTCGCTGGAATAGACTGACGGATCAAACCCCTTGGACAATAACCATGCTGTCACCCGAGGGTCAAGCACTTGATGCTCACGATATTCAATCCGGCGTGGCCTCCACTCGCGAGCAGTCCGCTGCCATCTCCACTCTAAATAACCTATTTTCATATTAAACCCAATGACCAAAACTGCTGTTCCTGTAAGACTACGCTTGCCCATACCTGATCAACACGAAGAAATCCACATACATGAACCCGTTGCTTGGTGGGTTGTGACTTATCAAGGTGTTATTGTGAACTTCAGCAGGCACGATACCATGACGGATCGTGTGCATTACACACGCAATGGCTGGAGCCAACAAGCCTCAGCACTCAACGCAAGAGACCGACTGCGAACACTTGGCCACACACATGACTTTGATGTGGTCAACTTGGTTGATGTTCTATCTCGAACCGCTCAACTCCACAATGCTCACAGTGTATGCTCTGTCGATACAGCCAGGACCTGAACTGACTCACGCTGACTTCTAATCTGGTGCGATCTATTGAGTTAGCGGGTATGCGTAGCACATACAAAGGCCGCCAGTATCGATTTCGCACACGATACTCTTCATCACATGTGGCAGCAGTGTCAGATAGATAACGCACAGTGACACCACGAATCTCTCCTGTGATCATGTCTATGGTGGTGGCTGAATCCACAGTAATCACACGCGACTCCGCGAAGGCCGCATACTCTGGTTCAGTGAGAGCAAGATAGAAATATTTCAGTTTGGGTATTCTCATGCGTATACTTATAGATTCTCAACGGAACCACTAAATACAACATGGAACAGATCATTCAAAAACAAAGCCAAGGTGGAGCACGACCCGGAGCAGGCAGGCCCCGAGGCTCTAAAGCCCGTGTGAGTGTGGAAAGCCTCTTGGCAGAACTTGAATTGCGATCCCCAGGTGAGAGTTATGAAGCATTGTTGTTGGATGACTTCTTGAGAGCCAGACTGGAAGACGACAAGGGCCTGGTGCTGAAGTATCACAATCTCATACTGAACAAGGTCATGCACACCTTGACCACAGTGGAGGTGGTGGAAGGTCAAGATGCCATCGACGCCAAGAGCCGTGCTTTTGCAGAAGCCATAGCACAGATAGTGGGTATTCCCGCCAAGGACTAAATACAAACATGAAAGAGAAACCAGGACTGTATGCCAACATCAGAGCCAAGCGTGAGAGGATCGCAGCAGGGTCTGGAGAACGCATGAGAAAGCCAGGCAGTGCAGGATCACCCACTGCGGAAGCATTCAGACAGAGTGCAAAGACTGTGAAGAAACCAAGAAAGAAATAACATGCCATTAGACAAAAGCAAAAGCCCCCGGGCGTTCCAGAACAACATCAAAACAGAACTGAAAGAAGGCCGGCCCATGAAACAGGCAGTGGCCATCGCTTATGCCATTGCTGGCAAGAAAAAGAAGATGGGTGAAAAGATCTCGGCCACCATGAAGAAAGATTCAGCCATGAAATCCAAAGGAAAAACCAAATGAAGCCAAACTCAAAAACACAGATGGATACCACTCTCAAGTTTGATGGTGCTGAAAAAGAATCCACCGGTCGTGTGAATCAGAAACTGCATGTGAATGCATGGTCAGGACATGCCAATGATGGTCGTGAAGTGAACATGGGTCGTGGTCCTACCAAAGGCAACATGGGCTGTGGCAAACCAGGCAAGCCAGGTGCCATGAACAGTGTGACAATGGACACATATCGTGACTGTCCAACCACCAAATCAGTGCCTGCACTGCCAGCACAAGGTTCCTTGCGTGACAACATCAACCGTGGGCCACAGGTTCGCACTCCAGGTGGCACAAGAGATTGGATGCCTTCAGCCACACAGAACTACAAAGGCAACCCTGATCAGATCCGCATTGGTCAGACAGGCGGTCCTGGTTATGGCAATACCAGCCGGGGCAAGCGTCCTCCAACCGACGCAGGCAAAAACACATTCAACTTCGGTCCTCGCAGCCAGTACTAAAGGAGCATGATGAACATACCATTCCAACTTCAAGGCACCTGCTACGCTGTAGATTCAAGCACTGACAGTTCACTGTTTGAGTTCCAGATCTCCAACGGTCAGATGCCCAACGCTCTCCTGGTCAGTGTGCCTGTGTCAACATCAAACACCGTGGTAGCAGTGAATGCCAGTTTTGACCAAGGAAACTCTGACGCTTTTGTGCCAGTGGATGGCACACCTGGTCAGGGCTTGATCGTGATTCCTGGTGCTCCGACCTTGTTCACTCTAAACACCCAAGCCGCTGCCACAGGCAATCTGTATGTGAGCGTGGCCAGCACAGCCAATGTCACAGTTTATCTCAGTGGCTTGGTCATTTAAGGATTCAATATGGCAACAACCATTACTCCAGCCGTAGAAACTGTGGTCAACACAGGCAGTCAAAACTTGTTCACCATCAGCACGGTGTCAACCATTGCGGCCATCAACCCAGCCAATGTCACCATTGCCAACACAGCCGGTGGATTCACCACAGACTCATTTGCGTCATACCGTGTGGGCGACACCATCACAGTGAGTGGCAGCCAACTGGGCACAGGATCAATCACAGCCTACACTTCACCCACCACCTACTACATCACGGCCACTGACCAAAGCACAAGTTTTGTGTTGAGCAGCACCCTGGGCGGAGCCAATGTGATCACTGCACCAGGTACCACAACAGGCATGACATTTGTGGCCAGCAATCCAGCATTTCCAGCCGTGATCGGAGCCACA
>Ga0164295_10003723_pt1 | contig 12172 bp, 11 predicted proteins | sample GEODES006metaG_FD_111798 | JGI IMG/M metagenome (GOLD analysis project Ga0164295, IMG submission 111798) | Oligotrophic lake water microbial communities from Sparkling Lake, Wisconsin, USA - GEODES006 metaG | ecosystem: Environmental > Aquatic > Freshwater > Lake | place: USA: Sparkling Lake...
CAATGCCCTCCATCACATCGGCACGGGTGAGCAGGGTGCGCCCTTCGCTCATCAGTTGCGCCACAGTCTTGCCATCGCGTGCGCCTTCCATGACGGCCGCACTGATGAAGGCCACCGACTCTGGGTAATTGAGCTTTAAGCCACGGGCTTTGCGGCGCTCGGCCAGCAAACCGGCAGTGAATATCAAGAGCTTGTCTTTTTCGCGGGGGGTGAGTTCCATGTTGACCTATTGTTAAAAGCAAATTGAACGCAGTGCATTGTGATGCAAGTGCCGTGCCTTGCGACAAAACAATTTGAAGATCCATGATGCATATTTATGGTGCTTGTTTAATTTGAGTATGGGTTTTGATGGTGCAATTTGCTCTAATTTGAGGCATTCCTTGCAATGTATCCATGCGTTGAATCAAGGGTAAATACCAGTTACGATAAAAAAAACCAGATTTAATATTGCTTGACACAATTTTCAATAAACCGTCAAGAAAGCCGGTTTCTTGAAGGAGCAAAAAAGCCCCATAACGTGCATGTCGCGTCGTGGGGCTTATTGCGTTTTGAGTGGTAGTTTACTTTGTGAAATATTGTTTAAGGAGTCAACATGAGTTTGTCATCACGTCGTCGGTTTATTCAAAAAGGCAGCACCTTGGTTGCTGCCACGGCCCTACCGGGCGCGGCACTTTGGCCAGGTTTGAGTCAGGCAGCTGACGAGGTCAAATTGGGCTTGCTGCATTCAATGTCAGGCACCATCGCTTTGGCTGAAGCTGCCATTGTGGACGCGGAAAAAATGGCCATTGATGAGATCAATGCAGCAGGCGGTGTGTTGGGCAAAAAAATTGTCCCAGTGCTCGAAGATGGCGCCAGCGATTGGCCAACATTTGCTGAAAAAGCCAAAAAATTATTGCAACAGGACAAAGTCCCTGCTGTGATTGGTTGCTACACCTCTGCATCGCGCAAAGCGGTCTTGCCAGTGTTCAAGGCCAACAAAGGTTTGTTGTACTACCCCACCTATTATGAAGGTCAGGAAGAAGATCCTCAGGTCATCTACACCTCACAAGAAGCAACACAATCTGTTGTCGCTGCTATGGAATGGATGGCCAAGCAACAGGGAAAAACTTTCTTCTTTGTCGGTTCGGATTATATTTATCCACGTACTTGCAACAAAATCGCCAAAGCAACTGCTACCCGTCTAGGTTCAAGCGTGGTTGGCGAAGAATATGCGCCGCTGGGACATACCGAGTTTTCTTCCATCATTAACAAAATCAAGGCAGCTAAACCTGACTGGATTTATTCAACCGTGGTGGGTGGCTCTAACGTTGCCTTCTACAAGCAACTAAAGGCTGCAGGCCTTGATGGCGCCAAGCAAAAGCTGTTGTCTACCGTGGTTTCAGAAAACGAAATCGATGGTATCGGCAAAGACAATGCAATTGGCTATTACGCATGCATGGGCTATTTCCAAAGCATCAAGTCACCTGAAAACGAAAAGTTTGTGGCGGCCATCAAAGCCAAATACGGCAAAGACCGTGTGGTAGGTGACCCGATGGAATGCGGCTATAACGCTGTGTATTTATGGAAACTGGCCGTAGAAAAAGCCAAGTCATTTGATGTGGCCAAGGTGATTGCGGCTTCCTCAGGAATTGAATTTAAAGCGCCTGAGGGTCTGGTGAGGATTCATAAAACCAACCATCACGTGTGGAAAAAAGTCCGCATCGGACGCGCACGTGCAGATGGACAGTTTGACATCGTTCATGAAAGTCAACTGACCGAGCCTAACCCGTTCCCCAAGCTGTAATTTTTGAATTGAAGTATTCGGATTGCCTGCCGGGTAACCGGCAGGCTACCGAGGAGAGTTTCTGTGAGTCTTGAAATTTTTTGGATGCAACTCTTCAGCGGTGTCAGCTACACGGCAATTTTGCTGCTGATGTCTTTGGGGCTGGCTATCGTTTTTGGTTTGATGGGCGTCATCAATATGGCCCATGGGGAACTGATGGCTTTAGGGGCCTATGTGACTTTCATGGTCGCCAACGTGTTTTTAACAGTATTTCCCGATTCGATAGATACCTATATTCTGTTTGCTATACCGATCGCGTTTTTAGTCACATTCTTGTTCGGTATGTTTTTAGAGTGGTCGGTGGTTCGCTGGTTTTACAACCGCCCATTGGACACATTGCTTGCAACTTGGGGTTTAAGTTTGATTTTGCAACAAACTTACCGCACCGTGTTTGGACCGCAAGAGGTAACCATACCTATGGCTTCGTGGCTGGATGGCGCCATAGAGCCTTTTACTGGCGTGCAATTGCCGCTGAATCGAATATTTATTATTGTGCTTACTTTTCTAGTGGCGGGGGTCGTGTACTTGCTGTTCTTTAAAACCCGCATGGGTTTAAAAGTTCGCGCTATTACACAGAACCGCGCTATTGCTGAAACGGTTGGCATCAATACGCGGCAAGTCGATATGTACACCTTCGCACTTGGTAGCGGATTGGCGGGTATTGCCGGTAGCGTATTCACGATGATCGGTTCTACCAACCCAGGTACTGGACAGTTGTATATCGTGGATACCTTCATTGTGGTCGTCTTTGGTGGCGTTGCCAGCATCATGGGTACTGCGTTGTCAAGTTTCATCATTGCGCAATTGCAAACTACTTTTGAATTCATGACGACCAGCTCATATGCCAAAGTGCTGCTGATGCTGATCGTGGTGGTGATTCTTTACTTCCGCCCGAATGGCCTGTTTTCTCCCAAAGTGAGGAGTTGATATGCCAAAAGAATTTTTACGTAAAAGCTGGTGGGTGAATTTCATCATTATCTTCGGCTTGCTTTTGTTATTGCCGGTCGTATCGCCTGAATTCAGAGTGCCGCTGTATGGAAAGTACCTCTCATTTGCCTTTGTCGCCTTAGGCATTGTGCTCAGTTGGGGCTATTGCGGCATTCTCAGTCTGGGTCAAGGCATCTTCTTTGGCATTGGTGCCTATTCGCTTGCCATGTTTTTGAAGCTGGAAGCTTCCAGCCCTGAACTGCCGGACTTCATGGTTTGGAGCAGCGTTGAGCAACTGCCCTTAGCTTGGCTGCCATTTCAAAGTTTCAGTTTTACCTTGCTCTGCATTTTTGTATTGCCTGTGTTGGTGGCATTTCCATTTACATATTTGATTTTTAAGAAGCGCGTTAGCGGTGTGTATTTTGCAATACTGACACTGGCCTTATCTCTTACCTTGACGGTTTTGATTATCGGCAGTCAAGGCGGTACGGGAGGCGCCAATGGCATCACTGATTTCAGCACTTTGCTAGGTTGGGATGTTGCTTCTGATGAAGCGCGAATGCGCTTGTATTTCATGATGTTGGGATTGCTGGCCGTGTGTGCGGTGGTGGTGCAATACCTTGTTTCATCCCGTTACGGCAAAGTCTTGATTGCAATCAGAGACCGAGAAGACCGTGTTCGATTTTCTGGCTATGACACGGCATGGATTAAGGCAGCTACCTTGTCTGTGTCTTGCGTGCTTGCTTCCATAGGTGGTGCGATGTTTGTGTTGTTCACCGGATTGATCACGCCACAGCTTGTAGGTGCCGTTGCCTCAGTTGAAATGATTGTTTATGCTGCTTTTGGTGGTCGTACCTCTGTTCTTGGGGCCGTATTTGCAGCTTTTTCCATTGGTTGGCTCAAATCTGCTCTGTCAGAGGAATTTCCTCAGGGTTGGTTATTTTTCTTAGGTGGGTTGTTCTTGCTTGTCACGGCGGTACTGCCACAAGGTTTGGCAGGTTTACTTGGAATGTTTAAAGCCCGTTCAAAAACTGCAGGTGACAGTCAATGAGCAGTCAGTCGTTGTTGGAGGTGCGTGATTTAGTTGTCAGTTTTGGTGGCTTTGTGGCCATTGACCATGTCAATCTGACAATACACAAGGGTGAGATACGTTGCATCATCGGACCGAATGGCGCTGGAAAAACCACTTTGCTTGACGCCATATGTGGCAAGACACAAGCGACCCAAGGCAGTATTTTTTTCAAAGGTATTCGAATTGATATCGAAAGTGAATTCAAGCGTACCCGCATGGGTATGGGAAGAAAATTTCAGACTCCCTCGGTCTACGATGACTTGACGGTTTACCAAAATATACAACTATCAGTGCCCAAAGGGCAGAGCATGTTGTCTGCCATCTTCAACAGTGATGATCAGTTTAATCAAGAAATTATTGATGTGGCTGAGATCACCAACTTGGTCAATATGCTGGAGGTTCAAGCTGGCACTCTCAGTCACGGGCAGAAGCAATGGCTGGAGATAGCGATGCTGCTGGTTCAGCATCCTGAATTGCTTCTGCTAGACGAACCGGTAGCAGGTATGAGTTTGAAGGAGCGTGATCAGACTGTAGATCTGATCCAACGTATTTCCGCTATTCAGGCCATCGTCGTGATTGAGCATGATATGGATTTCGTCAAGAAGCTTTCAGGCAACGTCACTGTGTTGCACCAAGGTGCGATTTTGTGTGAGGGTTCAATTGAACAAATTCAGGCAGATCCCCGTGTTCGTGAAGTCTATTTAGGCGATTAGGAGATGACTTTGCTGCAGACAACAGACTTGATGGCGGGTTATGGACAAAGCATTGTTTTGCATGGTGTGTCGTTTGACATGAAGGCCCATGAAGCTGTCGCTGTGATTGGTAAAAACGGAATGTCCAAGTCCACTTTTTTTAAAACTTTGGTGGGTTTGTTGCCAGTGCATTCCGGTCGTATCGAGTTCATGGGGCAGGACATCACTCGCATGCCTGTGTTTGAGCGTGCGCGTTTAGGGTTGGGCTATGTACCGCAAGGTCGGTTGTTGTTTGGTCAGTTAACGGTGGAAGAAAACCTGTTGACGTCCCTGAATACGGGTCGTCTCAAAAAAATTCCTGACCTTGTTTATGAATTGTTTCCGGTTCTGTCTCAAATGAAGGATCGCAAAGCAGGGAATTTATCTGGCGGTCAACAACAGATGGTCGCCATTGGCAGAGCACTTACAGCAGGCCCCAAATTGTTGATATTGGATGAGCCAACGGAGGGAATTCAACCTTCCATCATTAAGGAAATTGCAACTGCTTTGATCAAGTTGCAAAAGGCAACTGATTGCACTGTTCTGTTGTCAGAGCAGGTGTTGAGTTTTGCTGTCAGTGTGGCTGACCGCTTGGTGGTTTTGGAGCGTGGGGCTGTCGTGCATGCCTGCGGCAAGGAGGCGGGGGACGTGGATGCCGTCAAGGCATTTTTAACTATTTAACAATTCAAAGGAGAACTCAAATGAGACATGGTGATATTTCAAGTAGCAAGGATTGTGTCGGCGTTGCTGTTGTTAACTACAAAATGCCTCGTTTGCATACCAAGGCTGAGGTGTTGGACAACGCGCGCAAGATTGGTGACATGCTGGTTGGTATGAAGCAAGGTTTGCCCGGCATGGATCTGGTCATTTTTCCTGAGTACTCTACCCACGGCATCATGTATGACTCTAAGGAGATGTACGACACTGCCGCAACGGTACCTGGTGAAGAGACTGAGATTTTCGCAGCCGCCTGCCGCAAGGCCAAGGTTTGGGGTGTGTTCTCTTTAACTGGTGAACGTCACGAAGAGCATCCTAAAAAAGCACCTTACAACACCTTGATTCTGATGAACGACAAAGGTGAAATTGTGCAGAAGTACCGCAAGATCATGCCTTGGGTACCTATCGAAGGTTGGTATCCCGGCGATTGCACTTATGTGTCCGATGGACCTAAGGGCATGAAGATCAGTCTCATCATTTGCGATGATGGCAACTACCCTGAAATCTGGCGCGATTGCGCCATGCGCGGCGCTGAGTTGATTGTGCGCTGCCAGGGGTATATGTATCCCGCCAAAGACCAACAGGTGATCGTTGCCAAGGCCATGGCCTGGATGAACAATTGTTATGTTGCTGTTGCCAATGCATCCGGCTTTGATGGGGTTTATTCTTATTTCGGTCACTCAGCCATCGTCGGTTTTGACGGCCGCACACTTGGCGAATGCGGTGAAGAGGATATGGGCATTCAGTATGCAGAGCTCTCTGTCAGTTTGATTCGCGATGCACGCCGCACCATGCAATCACAAAACCATTTGTATAAGTTATTGCACCGTGGCTACACTGGAAAAATCAATTCTGGAGAAGACGCCAACGGTGTGGCAGCTTGTCCGTTCGAGTTTTATTCCAAATGGATTAACGATCCAGAGGGAACTCGCAAAATGGTTGAATCTATCACCCGATCTACACCTGGAACTGATGAGGCGCCGATAGAGGGTATCCCCAATCAATCCACTAAGCACCGGTGATTAGCCTTTGACTATTTCCTATCATCCGCTAGGTGACGAAGAGCTGGTTTTTCGAAAGGCTTTCGACCATCATCTTCCTTTGCTCATCAAAGGACCTACCGGATGTGGAAAAACAAGGTTTGTCGAGTACATGGCGCAACAGTTGAAGTTGCCGATGTGGACTGTTGCCTGTAATGAGGACACCAGTGCCAGCGATCTGGTGGGCAGATTTATCCTTAAAGGGAATGAGACTCCTTGGATAGATGGCCCACTGACGCAGGCTGTGAGGCAAGGCGGCATTTGTTATCTGGATGAAGTCATTGAAGCTCGGCAAGAAGCACTGGTGGTTTTAAATGCATTGGCTGACCATCGTCGTCAATTATTCATTGATAAGACCAATGAAGTCTTGCATGCGCCTGCCCATTTCATGTTGGTGGTTTCTTACAACCCAGGGTATCAAAGCGTGATGCGCGACTTGAAAGAATCGATCAAGCAGCGCTTTGTGGCTGTGCGCTTCGATTACCCTGCTATTGAACTTGAGCAGAACATCATTTCCAGTGAGTCAGGTTGTACTTCCGCGCTTGCGCGAGCACTTGCTAATTTTGGTGCGAGTTCACGCAAAATGGCCGGGAGTGGATTATTTGAAGGGGTATCAACGCGTATGTTGATCCATGCCGCTAAGTTGATGTCACAGCAAACTGGGCAACAAAATCTGTTGGAAGCGGCATTGATAGATCCCGTCACTGATGAGCCCACCATCAGAGCAAGTTTGCTGGCTTTACTGCCGCTGGTCATGGCCGCAGTTCACATGTGATTACGTAGCCATGGCCACAGTGATTGCTGATAAGTGGCTTGAATCCGTCTTGCGTGGCTTGCAGCAACCTGAGCAAATCTTGCCTGTGGTGTCGGTTGATCGAAGCCAACAACAACAAAGATTGGCGATCACTCCATTTGGCTTGTCATTACCGCACAGCCTGTCCAACAAGCTTTCAGGTGTGCTGCAGGGCGACTATAAGCCCGTGGATTTACTGTGTATGGTGGCACACGCCCAAGCTCATTTAAAGCACTCTGCATTTTTCCAACCGGTTGGTAAATTCAAACATCTATCGCTGGCTCTTATATCTTTGCTTGAAGATGAAAGGGTAGAGCGTTTGATCAATGACGATATTGAAGGCATAGGGGCTGTATTCACTTCGCGCATGGATATGGAACAGGCATTGAGCATAGGAGGCGTGGAAACCCAGTTAGCAAAAATGTCGGTCTGTCTGAACCGCAGACACAATGTATTTGAAGACTATTGGTGCGGCAAGGCGCTGGACATGTATGAGCAAGCTTTGAGTGGCGGCGGTGGGTTTGCTGCATTGCGCGAAGCAGGATCAATTTTGGCCAACGACCTTGGTCAGATGCGTTACCGTTTTGACCATACAAAATATGCTGTCTGGCCAGCTTACCGCGATGACAACTCCATACTTTGGACAGATGCTTCTGCAGATCAAAAAGTGCAGGAAACGGTCACCCATTCACGAACATCATCTCCCACAGAGCCTGATCTTCCTCCGAAGGAAGAGAAGCTGATTTTTTACTATGACGAATGGAATGCAGATACTCAAAACTTGAATAAAGCTTTTGTGACTGTGAACCACTTGGGTTTGTTGCCAGTATCTGGCTTGCAACGTATTCCGCTTCGTGCCGCACACACTGCATACTTGAAATCTCGTAGAAGGCGAGCAATGCGTGGGGAGTTCAAATTATCTGTTGATTCAAGCGAACAACTGTGGCTTGACAAAGCCATAGAGCGCAGCATTGATCTGCATTGCCAAATTTCTCCAGATGAAAATATTTTTTTGCAGTGGCAAAGACAGCAATTGAGTGCGGGTGTGATGGTGCTGATAGACGCCTCTGAATCTGCCAACGACCGTATTGCTGGAAGTTTTACGAGTATTCTTGATCTGGAAAAAAAAGCAATTACTCATCTAGCAGATTTTTTCCAATCGGCGCGTATTCCATTTGCTGTCTCAAGTTTTCATTCCAATACAAAAGATGCTGTCAGTATTACCCTGCACAAGGATTTTGTTTCACCATGGACAGACGCTCAGTGGCGCTCATTACAAGGACTGCAGGCTTGCTATTCCACCAGACTGGGTGCCGCACTAAGACACATGAGCACTTTGTGTGTAAATCGGTTACAGCAACCCATGGTGCTGGTTTTGACCGACGGTGTGCCCAGCGATGTGGACTGTCCGGATGAAAATTATTTATGGCAAGACAGCCAATTTGTGGTCGCTCAATTGAGAGAAGAAGGCGTTGGCGTGATGTGTTTGAAAATAGGCTCTTCGCAGGCTCAGATTTGTCAGAAAATCTTTGGCTCATCACAAACGGTGGTTTGTGAGGCGGTCAATATTGAATTGGCTATGCGCAGTGTGTTTAAAAAAATTAGAAAGAGCATTCCATGAAGACCGTTATTCCTGTAGGCGTACTTTTTTCGCAAACAGGTGCTACCTCTGTGATTGAGAAAACCCAGTTGCATGCAACCTTGCTGGCTATTGATAAGGCAAACAGCCTGCTGTCAAGCTATGGTTTAGAAATAAAGCCGTTTTATATGGATCCGCAATCCGACCCTTACCTTTTTTCTTCAATGAGTGAAAAGTTGATCAGCGAGCAGGGGGTCAGTGTCATTTTCGGTTGTTACACATCGATCAGCCGCAAGTCCGTGCTGCCGGTGATTGAGAAACATAACAAACTGCTTTTTTATCCCACCTTGTATGAGGGCTTTGAGTTTTCACCCAATGTCATTTATACAGGCGCGTGTCCAAATCAAAACATCATTATTTTGGCTGAATTCATGTTCTCTAAGTTTGGTAAAAATTGTTATCTGGTCGGCTCTGACTATGTTTACCCTTATGAGTCCAACCGCATCATGAAAGACATGGTCAACGGATTCGGCGGAAAAATCATGGGTGAGCATTACCTCAATATCGAGGCATTGCACGCTGAATTCAGGCCTGTGGTGGAGGATATTGCTGCGTGCAAACCTGACTTTATTTTCTCCACGGTGGTCGGTTCTTCTACAGCTGCTTTTTATGAAACTTATGCACAAGCAGGTTTGCAACCGCTTACATTGCCGATAGCCAGTTTGACCACCTCTGAGGCTGAGTTGGCAAGTATGCAGCCATTTGCCAGAGCGGACCACTTCACCGCGGCTCCCTTTTTTGCCTCGCTGCTCAAAAATTCATCCATTCCTTCCTTGAAGCAATTGGCTAACCACACCAGTCAAGTGCCTATTAATCAATGCTGGGAATCAGCATATTTTCAGGTTATGCTGTTTGCAAAAGCTTTAATAGAAGCAAAGGACACCCATACAGAAAGTCTGCTCAAAGTATTGCGCGGTATGGAAGTAGAGGCGCCTCAAGGTCGTGTACGTATTGACCCAGATAACAACCATTGCTGGGTGTATTCGCGCATTGGAAAGTCTACAGAAGATGGAGATTTTGAAATTGTGAAGGAATCCAAGAGGACTGTGCGGCCAGACCCATATTTGATGTCATATGCCATTTCTGCCTTGTAGTTTTTCATATTGACTAAATTTATAGCGCACCGAGTTTACAGATTTTTTTCGTAAAGGTGGATACATGGAACAGGGAGTAGTCGCAGGTTTGCGTCAGATGCAAGTGGGTTTATGCCATCCACTTGGAGCTGAATGCCGTTTGATTTCCCAGCAACTTGAGCGTTTGGGCATGCCTTACCAGCAAGTCTGGCCTCCAGTGATGAGTGAATTGCTTAGCGTTGATCTGGTGGTGCTTGCCTTGGTGCCAGAAGCTTTTATCAAAATTGATCAGACCTTGTTGAGAACATTAAAAAATAAAATTGTGGTGTCTGTATTGCAATTTGAAAGTCCCACGGTCCTAGACTTGGCTTGCCAGTTGAATTCCTCAGCGCTGCTATTTTCCCCGGTTAAGCCGTTTGGCGTGCTGTCAGCAATAGTGCTTGCAGTGAATCAGCACAAGGTTCGTGAGGATCTGCTCAAGCGCATCAATAAGCTTGAAGGGCGGGTTGAGTCCGTAAGAGTTGTTGAGCAGGCTAAACGATTTCTGATGGACACCAGCGGTATTAGCGATGCCGAAGCTTTCAAAATTATTCGAAATCGTTCCATGGATAAACGCTGTTCCATAGAGGAAGTCGCTCACAGCATCAATACTGCCAAGGATGCGCTTGAGTCTGCTCTTGGTGAAACCAGTTCCGTCAGCAGTTCACACAAGTCAGAGACTAAGTCCAAAGGCACAGGATCTGTGGTTCGTATTAAATAAAAATATACCGGTTGATACTAGAGCCCTGATTTGGCGCTAAATCTTCATATGCACCTTTAAACGGCGCAACCATCATTTTGTTGTGCGAGCAGTACTACGATTTTGCAGAGGAATTGGCGGACCATTATTTAGTGATGGAGCGTGGATTTTCACCCGCACAGGAACCACCGAAAAACTGGGGCAGTTGTAGCGCTCAATATCTTCTGCATGCAGTGGGTAGGAATTGCAGTTGGAGAAACGTCGCCAAGTTGAATCGTAAATGCCGCATTGAAATTTATCTTCGCCCAAAGGCTCCAGAAAAAAGCACTTTTTCTCTAAGCAGCAATTGCCACATTGAACGCAAGAGCCTTGTATCTGAACAGGGATATTTTTATTCTGCAAAAAAACATCTTCTAAAAAATGCCGCACAGGTCCTTGCGATATCGCCTCTAAGTGGATGCGCATTTTCTTCACACTGTTGCCGTACTCAAGAATGAATTTCTTTTTCCAAAACAGCAAGGACATGAGCAAAGGGGAGACAGGTATCAACAGGGATATGACAAACACGATGAGTTTTGAGAACAGCTTTGAAAAGGTTTTCACTTAAGTCCCATACAGTTTGCATAAAAAGTGACTGTGGCTGGCCAGTCTGAAAAGATGCCACGAATGCCCACATCCTTGTTCAGAACATGAAGCGCTTCAAGAATGTCACCTTCATGGTGGATTCCAGCGGTGACCGATTGGTAATACCAGCCGCCTTTGCCCAAAGCCATGACACCCGAGCGCTCTAGCGACCAAGTGATGATGTCAAGCTCTGCTTTTTTGATATTTTTGGCGTAGGCCGATGGCACAAGTTTTCCATCTTCCAAAGTCAATAAAGCAAAGATAGGGGGCGCCACAATCTTGACGCCTTGTCGTTTGTAGTCATTGAGCTTCTCTAGGGTGGGCAAGTCTTTGACAGTTTCTGCTGCGTCGAGGAACACCGCTTGCGTGGCAAAGCTTGGTTCGTTTTGTATCCAATACAAAATGTCCTGCTCATTGAATGATTGCGGGAACACTTGGCTGGGTTTAACGCCTGCCTGTTTGTATTCATCGATCATCTTTTGGGCGTATTGCTGCTGCGTGAACCCCTCGAATGGCAAGGCGACCGACGCTTCTTTCAACTCGGGGGTCATCTTCACACCCAGTCGTTTGAACAGCGTAATGCTTTCCTTGTGGCTCATCAGCGTGCCGCTGGTGGGTCCAGAATACAGGTCTGTTCGCCAAGCAGGTGTGCCAGCCATAAATTCTTGTGCTGTCAGGGCCTTTGGGTTGAAGCCATCCATTTTCCCGCGCAGAGATTTGAATTCGGCCAAGGTGATGTCGCTGGCCCTGCACTCGGCAGATGCAGCTGTGTTGGTGTTGGGGTCAAAGGGGCTAAACGGCTTGGTGCATTTGGCTGCCAAGGGGGTGAGCAAAATATTGGTCGTGGTGTGCAAATCATTTTGTGCATGTCGGCACACCAGTTCTTTGTCTTTGGTGAAGGTGACATCACACTCCATCACCCCTGCGCCCATGCGAGCTGCCGCCTCATAGGACTCGACGGTGTGCTCAGGGAACATCAAGGCCGCACCGCGGTG
>Ga0164295_10003724_pt1 | contig 12172 bp, 12 predicted proteins | sample GEODES006metaG_FD_111798 | JGI IMG/M metagenome (GOLD analysis project Ga0164295, IMG submission 111798) | Oligotrophic lake water microbial communities from Sparkling Lake, Wisconsin, USA - GEODES006 metaG | ecosystem: Environmental > Aquatic > Freshwater > Lake | place: USA: Sparkling Lake...
CCGCCATCTACCTTTAACTGGTGGGTTTGCGAGAATTAATATAAACTATAGCTATAGACCTCTTGCAGTAAATAAGAAAAAGCTTGGAAATAGTATAAATAGAGGGATCACGATGCTCACTTCAGCTTCAAATGTTCCATTAAGGTTTGTAACCTCTATTTCTCTTTTTGCAGCTGTAGCTAATGTACTATATTCAATTTATGTAGTCATAATTGCAATATTCAAAACAAATGTAACACCAGGATGGATTAGTTTATCATTACAACATTCAGGGATGTTTTTTTTAATTTCATTAGTTCTTTTTGTATTAAGCGAGTATATAATGAATATAGTTAGTCTTACAAAAGAAACTAATAATTATAATATAGATCAAGAATTCACAAGTTTTCGTAAAACTTTTTATGAAAAACTAAATGTAGAAGAAATAAAACTCCAAAGAAATGAATTAAATTTGAATTATAAAAATGATGAGAAAGTAATTTAAAATGTTGCTTTATGATAGCCACTTCGACGCAATTGTTATTGGCGGTGGATTTTATGGTACATCAATTGCAATTTATCTTGCAAAAAAGCGGGGTCTAAAAAGAGTTTTATTAATTGAAAAGGAATTAAAGCTATTAAGTCGTGCTTCTTTTAATAATCAAGCACGCATTCATAATGGCCTTCATTATCCTCGTAACTTTAAAACAGCTTATAGAAGCAGAATTAATTTCCCAAAATTCATTTCTGAATGGACACCTTCTGTTAGAAAAAATTTCACTAAATTTTATGCCATTTCTCGAAATAACTCGAAAGTAACAGCTAAACAATTTGAATTATTTAGCAAAGAAATAGGTGCTGAAATTGAACAAGTAAGTAAGTCAGAAATGGCTTTATTTAATACAAGAACAATAGAAAAAGCTTATAAAGTTCATGAGTATGTTTTTGATGCAAATGAAATTGAAACACTGGCTAAAAAAGAACTTCATGAATCAGGCGTTTTGATTAATGTTAACACACAATTAACTTCTATTGCTTCTTCGACTGATAATAAAATAAATGTATATTTAAAATCTGATAATAATGAAAAAATTGCGACAAGTAAGTATGTTTTTAATTGTTGCTATAGCGGAATTAATAAAATTGAAAATAAATTTTTTGATGATATTAAATTTAACCTTAAACATGAAATTGCAGAAATTGCATTAATACAAGTGCCTAATGAACTTCAAAATGTCGGAATTACTGTTATGGATGGACCTTTTTTTTCGACGATTCCATTTCCCGCAAGGGAGCTACATTCTCTTAGTCATGTCAGGTATACACCTCATTGCAACTGGGAAGATTGTGCTAAAATTGATCCATATAAGAAATTAAAAGAATATGATTGTAATACTAGAGTTGATAGAATGATTAGAGATGCTGCACGATATGTCCCAATAATTTTTGAATCAAAATACATTGATTCAATCTTTGAAATTAAGACAGTTTTAACTAAAAATGAAATTGATGATGGTCGCCCAATTTTATTTGATAAAAGTATTAAATTATCTGGATATTACTCAATATTAGGGAGTAAGATTGATAATATTTACGATATTTTGGAGAAACTAAATGAAGAAATTTTTTGAAAAATATTTATTAAAATATTTTATAATATTCATTATTTTTATAACACTAATCTTAGTTTTTCAAAAAAATTATTTTCGCACTGTAGATAATTATTTTTTTAATACTTTTCAAAAAGATTCTGAAGCCTTAGTTATTGGCGGTATAGTTGCTAGTAAAATGCAAATTGATAAGCAAAATTGGAATTTAGGTTTTATTTTAAAAAATGGTTCATTAGATCCAGGTTTTGCTTATGATTCATATGAAGTTTTTCCAAATGTAAATAATTATCCAAAATCTACATTTTTTCCTTATAAATCACAAATTGGCTTTCAATTTTGGTATTATTCAATTATTCAAAAAATAATGAATTTTTCTGACCCTAGCAGGTTAGGATATTTTTCGTGCGCAATATTGTCAATACTAATTATAGGTTTCTTTTTTTTATATAAAAAAATTTATGGAACATTTTATTCCTATATATTTGTTTTAACAATATCAATGTCTCCATGGATAATTTCAATGGCAAGAAATTTATATTGGTCAATTTTTCTCTGGTTTATTCCCCCATTTTTTGCAGGTCTTGCATACCTTTATAAAGATAAAAAAATTAAATATCTTTTTTATTTTCTTGTTTTAATTTCTATTTTTATTAAAAGTTTGTGCGGATATGAATATCTTTCTACCATAGTACTATTTACAGTTTCAGTTTATATAATTGCACCATATTTTAATTTTAATACTAAAAACCAAACTCCTGAATGGAAAATGGCTTTTAATGTAATTTTATTATGTATATTAGGTTTTTTAATAGCACTACTCTTTCATGCTAGTTACAGGGGTACATCAATATCAGATGGGTTACTAACAATTTTTAAAGAAGATGTTCAACGCAGAACTTTTGGAGATTCCAAAAACTTTAACGAAGCTTACAGTCCTTCATTAAACTCAAGCGTTTTTGTCGTTATAAAGAAATATATATTAGATTGGTCTACTCCTCTTTTTGTGGGCTTACATGGTAAATTATTTCAAATATTATTAGTTTTATCTTCATTTGGATTAGTTTATAAAAAAATAACGAAGCACCCCATGTTTAAACGCGATTTAATTTTATTAACTTTTACAATAATAGGTCCTTTATCTTGGTTTATTTTAGCTAAATCTCATTCTTATATCCATACCCATATTAGTTTTGTATTATGGTATATAGGTTTTGTTCCTGCACTCGTTTTTGTTTCTTTAAATTCTATTGTATTAGCAGCCTATGAAATACATAGAAATATAGGAAAAATAAATATAAAGGATTTTTAATATGAGTAATGCTTTAATTGGTTATTCTGGATTTGTCGGAAATCTGCTTGTAAAACAAAATAAATTTGAATTTTTATACAGATCAACAAATATTCATGAAATAAAAAATAAAAGTTTTGATACTGTAATTTGCGCAGGAGCTCCAGCTCAAAAGTGGATTGCAAATAAAAATCCTCAAGCAGATTTACAAACAATTAATTTATTAATTGAAAATCTTAAAACAATTAAATGTAAGAAATTTATACTAGTTAGTACTATTGATGTGTTTAAAAATCCACAAAATGTAAATGAAAAAACCATAATTGATGAGGAAGGTCTTCATGCTTATGGCATGCATCGTAGATTACTTGAAAAATTTGTAGAAAATTATTTTAATAATTATCATATTGTACGTTTATCTGGACTTGTCGGTCCCGGTTTAAGAAAAAACGTCATTTTTGACTTACTTAATCACAATAATGTCGAAACAATTGATAGCAGAAGTATTCATCAATATTATCCAATGGTGAACTTATGGAACGATTTACAAATAATCATGCATGAAAATTTACCTTTAGTTCATTTGACAGCTGAACCTATTCGCATTTCTGATATTTCATATTATGGTTTTGGAAAAACATTAAATCAGCATTTTAAAACTGATCCAATTTTCTATAATATGGAAACATGTTACGCTTCCTGCTTTGGAGTAAATGGAAAATACCAATATAACAAACGTGAAACTATACAAGCCATTCGCCATTATGCACAGTCTGAAAAAATAACATTGAATGTGGAAGCTGAGAAAAGATTATGAGAATTGCTATATCAAATATTGCATGGGATACAATAGAAGATGAAGCCGTCGCAAAACTACTGTCTAAATACAAGATCGACGCAATAGATATTGCTCCAGGAAAATATTTTCAAAATTTTTCATCAATAAATAAAAATGAAATTTTAAAAGTTAAAGATTGGTGGAATAATAGAGGTATTGAAATTTATGGAATGCAGTCCATTTTATTTGGCAAGCCAAATTTGAATTTGTTTGGCGATTCCATAATACAAAAAGAACTAATTGAACATTTATCATCTGTATTTTTTATTGCTTCAGAATTAAGTATCAAATATCTTGTATTTGGATCACCAAAAAATAGAGATAGAACTGGTATTACTGATGATCAAGTTATAAAAACAGCTATTTCTTTTTTCAGGCAACTTGGTAATATGGCACAAAAGAATAATTTAATTATTTGCTTAGAACCCAATCCAACATGTTACGGATCAAACTTTATGACAAATTGTAAAGACACTTCTTTTATTGTTGAACAAATTGATCATCCTGCTATTAAAATGCAGCTAGATACTGGTGCAATAAATATTAACAATGAAAATATTGAATTGATTTTAGAAAACAGCTCTCACTTAATTGGACACATTCATGCAAGCGAACCAAATTTAGCACCCCTTGGAGACTGTAAAACAAATCACATTGAAATTCACAAATCATTGGTTAAATTCCTTCCAAATCATCTTGTGACAATTGAAATGCTTGCTACTAAAAACGAACCTCATCTTACTTCTATTGAACGTTCATTAATTTTTGCAATAGAAAATTATATGTAAACTTATTTTATTAGAGGGAATGATGACTAAAAATATTTTTTTTGAATTGATTAAAAACTATGAATAACAAAACAATCTCTTTTGACATAAAAAATAAATGGCAAATACCAGACTATGAAATTGCATTTTGGCTTGGCCCAAAATTGAAATATTGTGTTGTTATACCAGTAATTAATGAGGGTGAACGCATTCAGAAATTACTTAAAAGAATGTTTGAATTATGCATTCATGAAATAGCAGATATTATTATTATTGACGGTGGAAGTAATGACGGATCTTTAGAAATTGAATTTCTTTCTAACCTAAAAATCAGAGGACTACTTGTTAAAAAAGGTTATGGTAAATTAAGTGCACAATTACGTTGTGCATATTCTTTTGCTCTTAAACATGGTTATGATGGAATAATTACGATTGATGGAAATAATAAAGATGATCCTGAGGCTATACCAAATTTTATTTTAAAATTAGATCAGGGGTTTGATTTTATTCAAGGGTCGCGTTTTATTGACGGTGGAGTTGAAGAAAATACCCCTAAACTAAGAAAATTAGCCATACGTTTTATTCATGCCCCTGCTCTAAGTTTTGCATCTGGATTTAAATGGACAGATACTACACAAGGATTTAGAGCTTATAGTAAGAATGTTTTACTTGATCCAAGAATTAATCCATTCAGAGATATATTTATAAAATATGAATTACTTTCATATTTATCATATCGAATACCCACACTTAGTTTCAAATGTGTTGAAATCCCAACTTCAAGAAAATACCCAAAAGGGCAAGTACCTTCTAAAATAAATGGAATTATGGGTAATATTAATATTTTTATAGTTCTTCTAAAAACATGCTTAAAATTTTATAATACAAAAATACGTTAATTAATTTAATATTTAATTTATTAAAATAAATTTATAATCTTGTTTGAATATATAATGATAAGTTTCTATTTAAATATGACATTTATTATTAAAAATTACTAATTATATTTGCTTTTTTATAAATAATTGTTCACAATAAAAACCGAAATAAATTAAAGAATCTTTTACTATTTAAATTAATGAGAGTTCACATGTATTATCAAAAACTATTCATGAATTTTAAAAGAGCACTTAATTTTATAAGACCAAGTCCATGTTATATTCCTCTAAAAATAGAAGAATTATACGGAAATAAAAATATAAATAATTCCATAGAAAAATTTATTGATATTTATTACTCGACTGAGGTAGCACCAAGTATTAATTGGAAAGGAGTACCAATTTTAAAAAATATTGAATGTAAAATTAATACAATTGATATTAATAACAAAATAAATTACGACTTCAAAAAATTTGGAATTATTCCAATACAAGGTATGTCAACAGAAAAAAAAGTGCATCAAGAAGTTCAAAATATCATTCAAACCAATAACGAGTTAGATAAAAGAGTTTTAGTTTTTTTAGACTCTGAGCATAGTTATCAAAATGTCACAAAAGAACTGGAGATATACCCTAGATTTGTTACTTTAAATTCGTATTGCATTGTTGAAGATACCATGGTTAATGGACATCCTTCATTCCCTTCATATAGAGCAGGCCCTTGAGAAGCGGTACAAGATTTTATTAAAAATAATACATTATTTATTATAGATAAAAGCTGTGAAAAACATTTATTAACTTATAATCCTTTAGGATGGCTTAAAAGAGTAAATTAAATACAAACTAAATTAGAAATAGAAGAAATAAATGCCTCATTATTTTTGCTAACTGCAACCAAATTCCATATTTCTGAGAAATCTTGGTCAAGTTTTCCATCACTTCTTAAGCGATAAAGCTGATAATCTTTTAATTCATTCTTAATTTCATCTATAGTAAAATATTTTTCTGAAACATAGTTATATTCAAAAATAATTAATGGTTTTTTTTGTGCGATTAAATCTTTTGCGCCTTTCATCACTTGAAGTTCGAATCCTTCAACGTCAATAAGCATAATAACTTCGTTACCTAAAATTTCATCATCACTTATTTCATTTTTTAACGTTGTTACTTCAATTATATCTGATGAATTTAAATTATCTGCCGCTTCAACAAGATATCCACCATGAGGATTTGTAACATTACTTTGCATTTTACCAATAGATTCTTTAAAAGATACAGCTTTCTGAATAAGTTTAAAACTTTTAATTTGATTAGCTTGTAAACTTTTTAAACAAGCATCATAACATTTTTTATTTGGCTCAAATCCAATTACCTTAGATACATTTGCTTCTAAAGCCATATCAATCAAAAATTCTCCAATATTTGCACCAATATCAATAAATACAGTCGGTTTATTTAATTTTAGGAGAACAGATTTCAAAAAAATATGAGTTTCAGGCTCATTATATTTTCCTATAAGCATTCTTGCATAACAATCAGAAACTTCACTAGAGATTATAAATTTTCTATTTTGGACATAAGTTGTTACATCTTTTTTAATCAAATTTCTTAATAAAAAACCAAGGCCAGGTAGATTTTTTTTAAAGTTTTTATGCAAAATAAATGATGCATAACTATACATTTTCAAGACACCAAGCACCATGAGTTCAATCCTTTGTTAAAAAAGTTTTCCATACATTTAAATTTACATAATCACAGTAGCTATGTAAAATTCTAACAACTTTTTCGGAAACATTTATACAATCATAATCTTTTGGAATTGTTACTTCACTTCTAATATCAAATCTTGATTGATTCTTTACAAGCTCTATTCCTTGCATAATTCTTTCTAAATTCATTCCTGTCATTACAACTGCACCTTCATCCATACCTTCTAATCTCTCATGAGCTTCTCGAATATTTAAAGCAGGAAAATTGAGAATAGAAGCCTCTTCCGTAATTGTTCCACTATCTGAAAGGACAACAAATGAATTTATTTGCAAATTTATATAGTCAGAAAAACTAAATGGCTTACAAAGAGAAATTAAAGGATCTAATTTGATGCCAATTGCATCAATGCTTTTTCTTGTTCTTGGATGAGTAGAAACAATAATAGGAAGTTGATAAAAAACAGCTAGCTTATTTAAAATATCACAAAACTTTTTAGTTGCATTATTTAATTCAATATTTTCTTCACGATGAATACTAACAAGTAAATAATTATTTTTCTCAAGTTTTAATTCACTTAATATTTTAGAATTTTGGAACAAATTTTTACTATAATGCAATACTTCTTTCATTGGACTTCCCGTTTTAATGCAACGATCCAAAGAAAGGCCTTCTTTAATAAGATTTTGTCTAGCCAAATCACTATAACACAAATTTATATCACTAATATGATCAACTATTTTGCGATTAATTTCTTCTGGAACTCTTTGATCAAAACATCTGTTTCCAGCTTCCATATGAAAAACAGGAATTTTTAATCTTTTTGCTGAATAGGCAGAAAGACAGCTATTTGTATCACCCAAAATCAAAACAACATCTGGTTTAATACTTTTTAATAAATCATAACTTTTAGCTATAATATTACCGACTGTTTCCGCAGCAGAATGAGAATTTGTGGCCGCATCTAAAAAGTATTGAGGAACAGGAATTTCAAGATCTTTAAAAAATATTTCATTAAGTTCATAATCGTAATTTTGACCTGTATGAACTAAAAAATGCTCTGTAGTTTCATGCAGTTTTTTGATTACTCTACTTAATCTAATTATTTCAGGACGAGTACCAATTATTGTCATTACTTTTAATTTTTTTATTTTCATTTCAATATATCTCTGTATAATTTATATTGTTTTTATACTATTTCTGAATATGTATCTGGATTCTGACTATCAAAAATTTCATTAGCCCAAAATAATGTAACTAATTCTGAATTATCAATATTAGTTATATTATGAGTATGATAAGTTGGAATATCAATAAATTGAGGAACATTACCATCGACTATAAATTCATCAATTTTATCAGAAAATAATTTTCTAATTTTGATATTAGCTCTTCCTTTAATTACACAAAATCTTTCCACTTTTGTAAAATGAAAGTGATTTCCTCTTGTAATACCAGGATTTGTTGAAGATATAAATATTTGATTTTGGTGATTCAAAGATTTTAAAACTTCAAATAAGTAACCTCTGTTATCAGTGTGTAACTTAAGAAGGGATGGAAAATTTTTGGGGTATAAATAATTTAAATAAGTATTAAATAATTTTTTTTCGGTGTGATTTTTTTGATCCGGTATTATATTATTTTCGTATTTATTTTTAAATAAATTAATTTTTTCATATAATTCAGAAACAGAAATAACTTCACCTGAGACTCGTTTTTCTGTATATTTTTCGCTATTTGAGTTTTGTATTATTTCTTGAATAAAAAGATTCGCACAATCAGATGCATGAATAAATTCAATTTCTGCTATTGAATTTATTTCTGCTTTCTGGTTATTTACAAGTTGATAGCAAAAAGTAGAAACCACGGTATTATAAAAAGGTTTTCCAAACTCACCAAATATATTTGGCAGAATAAAAGCAGTTGCTTTTCCACCACATTTATTTGACCAATCTTTTAACATTTCCATACATTTAAGTTTAGATTTACCATAACTTGAATCTCTTGAAATATGAGTAGATGAAGAAAATATAATTTGTGGAGTTACTTTTTCTTTTTCGCAAGAAGAAAGTAATTTATCCATTAATTTAACATTTGTATTATAAATTATATCATCATCACCACGATTCATTCCTGCAAGATGAATAATAACTTCATTATTTTTAACAAATTGATTTAGTTTATCTTCATCCTCAAAAACTTCTCTACCAGCTCTATTCATTTTAATATTTTTTTCAATAAAGAATCTAGCGGAAGTATGAAAACCTAATAACCCCATAGCTCCCGTTATTCCAACTTTAATCATATTTAAAGCTTTCTTTTAAAAAAATTAAATAAACTTTTATTTTAAAAGTTCACCACTTTCTAAATGTCCATTTTGATTTGGTAGCAACTGATTACTTTCTAAAAGCAAATAAGTATTATCTAAGCTTAAAGTAACATCTGCTGAACTGAATTCTTTTTTAAGTAATGGCTCTGCTCTATTTTGAATTGTATTAAGCTCAGGAAGCATTGAGCTAATAGCATAATACTTTCCTCGCTCTTGACTATAAGGCGCTTCTTCATCTGAAATTAAAATTTCATGCATCTTTTCTCCTGGCCTTATACCAGTTATTTGTATTGTTATATCTTTTCTATCTCCAATTAAAGCTTTTGCTATATTTTCAACAGTTGCAGAAACTGCATTTGGAACAAAAATTTCACCCGATTTTGCTTCTTTATAAGCTGCAAATACAGTGTCAACTGCATCATTTAAGCTTATTAAAAATCTTGTCATAGAAGGAACAGTTATTGTTATATTTTTAGAAGTAGTTAATTGATGTCTAAATAATGGAATAACAGACCCTCGTGAAGCAAGAACATTTCCATAACGCACACAAATAAACCTAGTTTTAGGATTTAAAATATTTGCAGAAATAAATATTCTCTCTTGAATTGATTTGGTCATTCCCATTACATTAACTGGTTTAACAGCTTTATCGGTGCTAATCCCAATTACAGTTTCTACTTTATAATTATTTTCATTTATTGCTCTTACAATATTTGAAGCCCCCTGGCAATTTGTCATGACTGCTTGATCAACAAAATATTCGCATGTAGGTACTTGCTTTAAGGCTGCTGCATTCACTACAATATCAACATCTCTCACAGCAGAACAAACATCTTGATAATTTCTTACATCACCAATACGAAATTCAAGAAGATTTCTAAAATTATTATAAATAACCTCATCTGTAGCAGATGTTTTATTTAAATAAGACACTCTCATGTCATGCTGCTTAGCTTCATCTCTTGAAAAAATGATTATTTTTTGAGGCAACCCAAGTTCACCAGAAAGAATTCTTCTTGTAAGAACCTTTCCCATAGATCCCGTACCGCCCGTTATTAATATTTTTTTTCCTGAAAAACTCATAAATTACCTCATGTCTTTGAATTAATTTTTAAAATAGACTTAATTGTATTTTCTAAATAAGGCACCCAAGATTCTTGTTCTACTCCATAATCTTTTAAAATATTATCACAGGCAAGAATAGAGCTTTTTGGTCTTTTAGCTTTGCTAGGATATTCTGCAGACGTTATTGGAACTACGTTTTCTACTGTTAAAGTAGTATATTTCCTTGCAATTTCAATTATCTTTAAAGCAAATTCATACCATGTTACCTTTTCTAAACCTGTATAATGATAAATTCCAAAATTATATTCTTTATCTTTTTGTTTTATTATTTGTAATAAAACTCTAGCAGTATCATCTGCTGGTGTGGGACATCCTGTTTGATCATGAACAACCTTTAATTCTTTTCGCTCTTGAGCTAGCCTTAGTATTGTCTTAACAAAATTATTTCCGTTTATACCAAAAACCCAACTCACTCTTAATATAATAAAATTATTTATTAAACTTAAAATCTCATTTTCTCCGAGCGCTTTGCTGTTCCCATATACAGATTGAGGAAAAACAGCATCATTTTCAAAGTTAATTTCATTATCACCAGAAAATACATAATCTGTTGAAATATGAACGAGTGGGATATTAAATTTTTTACAAATATTTGCAATATTTCTTGAGCCTATTTGATTAATTTTATAAGCGATTTCATGTTCATCTTCAGCTTTATCAACTAAAGTATAAGCTGCTGAGTTAATAACAAAATCAAGATTATTAAAATATTCCCTTTTTTTATCTAAAGAATTTATGTCAGTAATATCTAGTTCTTTTGATGAAAAAGAGACTACTTCAATATTATTTTTAGTAAATAGTTCAAATATTTCAGAACCAACTTGCCCGCTTTTTCCAATTAATAAAATCTTCATGTTACTATTTCATTTCTTATTTTAAAAGGACCCACTTGGTAAAAACTCCCTATTAATACTACTTAGCAAGCAATTATTTGAGTCTTTTTGAGATAAAATAGGATTTAAATCCAATAAAGGCCATTCAATTCCAATAGAAGGATCATTCCAAATGATACCAAATTCATCTTTAGGATTATAAAAACTTGAACATTTATAATAAATATCAACAATATCACTTAAGACATAAAAACCATGAGCAAATCCTTCAGGAATGTATAACTGTGAATGATTTTCGTCACTTAGGACTTTCCCATACCATTTTCCAAATGTCGGAGAATTTGCTCTGACATCAAGTGCTACATCAAAAATAGAACCTCTGAGCACAGTTAGGAGTTTAGCCTGGGGATTTTTCAATTGGTAGTGCATTCCTCTAAGAACACCTTTCGATGAACGAGAAATGTTATCTTGAACAAACTTATGACATATACCTGCTATCTTATAATGAGATTCATGATGATTTTCAAAAAAATAGCCTCTATTATCTTCAAAAACTCTAGGAGTAATGGATAATACTCCAGGAAGAGAAGTTTTTTCTATTTTCACTTTAGTTTCCGCCTTTTTTATTTTTCTGTTTTTTTGTGATTAATATATTATATCCGACTAGAATAATTGATACTCCTAAAAACGATAATATTAAGCAAAGAAAAAGAATATTGATATAATTTTTAACACTCATCGGAATTAAAAGATTTAAAGAATCTGACTTTATAATATTAATATGAGGAATTAATGAAAACTTTGTATATACAGGTGAG
>Ga0164295_10003727_pt1 | contig 12168 bp, 8 predicted proteins | sample GEODES006metaG_FD_111798 | JGI IMG/M metagenome (GOLD analysis project Ga0164295, IMG submission 111798) | Oligotrophic lake water microbial communities from Sparkling Lake, Wisconsin, USA - GEODES006 metaG | ecosystem: Environmental > Aquatic > Freshwater > Lake | place: USA: Sparkling Lake...
CGTGTCAGACAGAGCGACAGCGTCAGTCGCTTTTTCGCTCGCGTTACGCCCACATAGCACAGCCGCCGCTCCTCGGCGATCGCCTGCAGGCCGTCGTTCAGCGAGCGATGGTGGGGCAGCAGGCCCTCCTCCATCCCCACCATCCACACGCAGTCAAATTCCAGCCCCTTGGCGGAGTGGAGCGTCATCAGGCGCAGTGCCTTGCCCCGGGGCTTGTCGTCGCGAAAGCGTTCCGTCTCCCGCACCTCCAGCACGAGATCGTCGAGGAACTGCCGCACGAGCCGGCCAAAGTCGCGCTCGGATCTGTGCTCGGCCTGATGTTCGGCCAGCGAGTTGGCCACCTGCTCAATGCAATCCCAGCGGGCCTGCTGCTCGGCGACGTCGTCGTATTCCTTTTCCAAGAACGAACGGTAGCCCGCCGTCTCCAGAAGTGTGCGGAGTGTTGTGGCGGCATCGGCTGTCGTTTCAGTCGGGCGCAGCGCGATCAGGCGCTCAAGCGACGCCACGCCGCCGCAGGCGGCCGGGGAGAGCGTGCCGGCATCGCGAGCCAGCCGCAACTGAGCCCAGAGGCTGTGGCCGGCGGTGGTGCCGGTGGCCCGGGCGGAGAGAATGGTTTGTGGGGAGAGGCCACGGGGAGGCACGTTGGCCACCCGCGAGAGGGCCAGGTCGTCGTCGGGATCGACAAGCACCCTCAGGAAGGCCATCGCATCTTTCACTTCGCGGCGGTCGAAGAACGATCGGCTGCCCACGATCTCATAGGGAATGCTGCGGCGGCGCAATTCCTGCTCGAACACGCGCGTCTGATCGCCCGTGCGCACGAGAATCACCGTCTCGCTCGGCAGCACCTCTCCTTCGCGCATCCGGCTCTCCACATCCCCCACGATGCGGCGCGATTCGTCAATCTCGTCCTGAGCCTGCACGATCACCGGTGGGGGGCCCGAACTGGCGGTCGAAATCAGCGTCTTGCCGTGGCGGCGCGTATTGCAGGCGATAAGCAGATTGGCGGCATGGATGATTTCGGGAGTCGAGCGGTAGTTCTCCTCCAGACGCACCGTCACCGCCTTGGGCCAGCGGCGGGCGAATTCCAGAATGTGCGAAATCTGCGCTCCCCGCCAGGCATAGATCGACTGATCGTCGTCCCCCACCACGCACAGGCTTTGGTGATCGCGGGCCAGGGCGGTGAGGATTCGCTCCTGGATCCCGCTGGTGTCTTGATATTCGTCGACCAGGATGTGGTCGAAGCGGCCAGCTTCTGCGAGCCGCACCGCTTCGTGGTTGGAAAAGAGCTCCTCGACCACCAGCAGCAGGTCGTCAAAGTCGACCGCCCCGGCGAGCCGGAGGGCCTGCTGATAGCGTCGGTAGCCGGCGGCCGCCAGCGTCCATGACTCGTTGGCATCTGGGGCGATCGTATCGAACGCCTGATCGGGGCGGACGGCCTGACTTTTCCAGCGGCTGACCCGATCGATCAGTTCGCCTGGCGCCAGCGTGGTATCGGGCACCTTCAGCTCTTTGAGAACCTTGCGGGCCGTCGCCTCCTGCTCACCGCGATCGATGATCGCAAACCGCTCGGGGTAGCCCATCACGGCGGCGTGGCGACGCAGCACCCGGGCGCAGAGAGCATGGATCGTGGAAATCTCAGGCTTCTCCTTCACCTTCGGCCCCAGTGCCCCGGCCGCCCGGGAAAGCATCTCGCGGGCCGCTTTATTGGTGAAGGTCACGGCCAGAATGCGCGAAGGTCGGGTGCCCCGCCACACCAGATGGCCGATGCGGGCAATCACGACGCGCGTCTTGCCTGTGCCGGCGCCGGCCAGCACCAGCAGCGGGCCAATCGGGGCCTGAACCGCCTGCATCTGCGCGGGATTGAGCCCTTTGGAAACCGGACGGGCCGGCGCTGCCGCGGCGCTCGTGGGTGCTACCGGGGCCAGATCGGGGGCCGGATCATCGGGGCCTAGCGGGCTGGGCGAGGGTGAGGAGGAGCTGTCCAACGGTGGAGACTCTCCGCGGGGGGATGGTCTGGCGGCAGCAGATGGCGGACCGGCGGGGGAATGTACCACAGACGTTGAGCGGGCCGCAGGCAGCGAGACAGTCGGGATCGCCTTGACGCCCAAGGCGGGGAAGTTTCTATTGGGAGGCTCACCCTGCGCCGCCGGAGCACCGCCTCAGCCTATCGACAGAGCTGTCGTTGTGCCGGAGTGGCAGGCCCGATCGCGGGTGGGATTCGCCGGTGCAGGGCAGCGCCGCAGCAGGCGCATAGGAGAGAAAAGCATGAACAAAAAATCGCCTCGTCGCTCCGGTCGGCAATTCGGAGATCAGGACACGCTTGACGAGACGGCCGAATCGGGCCGTGGAGGACCGCTGTCGCTGGCTCGCAACGGTGTGGACCACGCCGAAGAACTGGCCGTCGAAGACAATCTTCTGGCTGAGAAGGCGGGGGAATGGCTCGATGCGGTGCGTCCGCACTTCCGCGCGATTCTGCTGGCGCTGGCAGGGGCTCTGCTGGCCATGGTGACATGGATCGTCGTCTCGGGGCAGCGCGAGGCGAGCCGGGCCGCGAGTTGGGACGCCTATCTGTCGGCGGTCGCCACTGGAGAGGGAGTTCGGTTCAACGAGGTCATGAATCGCTATCCGGGCTCGCAGGCCAGCGAGTGGTCGCAGTTGATGACGGCGGAGATCGGCCTCGCGGAAGGCGTTGAACTGCAATTTCAGTCGAGGGAACTGGCCCAGCCCAAGTTGCAGGCCGCTGCTGAAGTCTATGCCGATATCCTGACGCAGCGTCCGCAGGGAATGCTCGCGGAACGGGCCACATTCGGACTGGCAAAGGCCAATGAGTGCTTGGGTCAGCTCGACAAGGCACGCCAAGGATATGAATCGCTCGCGGCTGAATTTCCCGGCAGCGCCATGGCCGACATCGCCAGAAATCGCGCCTCCGGGCTGCGTGCCGCCGGCGCGCAGCAGTGGTACGATTGGTTCGCGGCCCAGAAATTCACACCGCCACCGGCGGCTACCGGGTCACTGGATGCCGCCAGCCCGGCCGCCCCCCCCGCCACGCAGGAGTGACGTCTGGACGAATTGTCTGACGACCTACCGGATCAGGGTTTTCCCGACGGAGCCGAGGCGAACAGCGGTGTGGCCGGGAGCGTGTCTTCGTTTGTAGTCGAGAGCGATCTGGCGGGCATGCGTCTGGACCAGTTTTTGGTGCGGCATGGCGGGGGCCTGAGCCGTTCCTATCTCGCCCGGGCGATCGAGAAGGGCGCAGTGCGGGTGGATGGCGTGGTGGCTCGCGCCTCCCTGCCGCTGAAGGCGGGATCGCTCGTGCTCTTTACGGTGCCACAACCGCCCCGCAGTGGGCCTGAGGCGGAGGAGATCCCCCTCGATTTTCTCTATGTTGATGAGCTGATGGCCGCGGTCAACAAGCCGGCGGGCATGGTCGTGCATCCAGCCAAGGGCAACTGGAAGGGAACACTCGCCGGCGCGCTGAAGTGGCATCTGGAGAAGCTGGAGACAGGGGCGGGCTTATCGACGGTGGGTGGGCCCACCCGGCCTGGAATCGTTCATCGTCTCGATCGCGACACCAGCGGCGTGATTGTGGTGGCCCGTTCGGAAGAGGCGCACCAGAAACTGGCAGCGCAGTTTGAACGCCGCACGGTGGAGAAAGCCTATTTGGCGATCACGCAGGGGCAGCCGCAGTTCGACCGGGATGAAATCAATCTGCCGATCGGGATCCACCCCTATCAGCGGGAAAAGATGGCGGTACGGGCTGATCATTCGACCAGCCGCGATGCGGTGACGAGATTTGAGGTGGTGGAGCGATTCCGCGGGGCGGCGCTGGTGCGTCTGGCCCCGAAAACCGGCCGCACCCACCAGATCCGCGTCCACATGGCAGCGATCGGCTGCCCCGTGCTCTGCGATGCTCTCTACAGCGGACGGAGTGTGATCGAGCCGGCTCTCCTCGGGCTGCCGCCGGGGCCCCCCGTGATCCACCGGCAGGCGCTGCACGCCCAGCAGATCTCGATCGATCACCCCCGCACCGGTGAACGGCTGCATCTTCAAGCGCCGCTGCCGGCCGACATGGAACGGCTCTTGGCGATGCTCAGGGGGAAATGATTTCGCCGGGGTTTTTTTCCCGATCCTCAAGCATGAGAATCATGGCCCGCGGCAGCGTGGAATCGAGTGCCCGTCCCACCGCCACCACAAATCCTCCCGCCCCGTCGCGCCAGCCACTCTGCAGCAGGTAGCTCTTGAGGAACATCGCCCCGCCCCGCAGCGGGAGCGTCCAGGCGGCCGCCGTTTCGTGCTGTCGGCGAAGGATTCGCGCCTTCAGGGGCGCATAGCGCAGGGAGCGCCGGATCACATCAGAGCAGTCTGAAAAACTCGCATGCAGGATCGATCCAGGCAGGAGCGTGGGCCGCTGCTGCGAGAGGACCTGTTCGTGAACCTCCAGCGGCGAGAAATTCGCGGTTGTGCGATTGAACAGCCGCAGCAATCGTTCGCGCGCCCACGGACCGTGACACATCTCCCGCCCGCCGATGAACGTGCGCCGTCGCAGCGCGTAGCAGGCACGCGGATCGGAGAGATCAAGCTTCAGGATCGCGGCCCGCGCTTCTTCATCGAGACACTCGTCGGTGTCGAGCGAGAGGATCCAGTCGTGGCTGGCCAGAGCAACGGCGGCCTGTTTTTGTGGGCCATAGCCCAGAAAGGTCTGGTGTTCCACCCGGGCGCCAGTCTCGAGGGCCAGATCGATCGAACCATCGGTGGAGCCGGAGTCGAGCACCAGCCGCTCCTGGCAGAAATCGACCGAGGCGAGCGCCTGCTGCAGATGGGGGGCAGAGTTGTGCGCGATGATCGCGGCGGAGATGGGCAGTGAGCCGGCGGTCGTCATGGCTGATGGGCCGGCGCAGGGGAGCCGAGCGGCGGAGGGCCGGCGTCGGCGGGGAGTTTCGCGGGGGGGGACTCGGAGGCGAGCGTGAGGGGAAATTCGAGCACGAATCGGCTGCCCCGCCCCAGTTCGCTCTCGGCCCGAATGTCGCCGCCATGCTCCCTGAGGATCTTGCGGCTCACGGTGAGGCCCAGGCCTGTGCCCCGCGAACCTTTTGTGGAGACAAAAAGGTCGAAAATCTCCGCCACTGTTTCGGGTTTCATGCCGGCGCCGTTGTCGCTGACAATAACCCGCACCAATTTCTTCTGGAAATCGGCCTCCACGAAGATCTCCACCGTGGCGTCAGGCCGCTCCTCCACGGCATCCAAGGCGTTACTGACAACGTTGAGGACGGCCCGGGAAATTCCCTCTGGGTCAAAGAGCAGCCGGGGCAGATCGGTGGGGGGTGTCCAGCGAATCTGCGTGCCCGCCTCGTCCGCCCGGTGGTGGACTGTCTCCACGATATCGGCCACGAGGGCCACCAGATCGGTGGCCACTGGATCGGGCTCCCGCTCCTTGCTGAACGAGAGCATGTCCATCACGAGCGAGGAGATCTTGTTCTGGTTCCGCGACACAATATTCCAGCCCTTCTGGAGGACTGCCATATCGTCGTTTTCCAGCCCCATCTCCACCAGATAGCTGCCGCCGCGGATGCCCTGCAGGATGTTCTTGATGTGGTGCGAGAGCGTCGCGATCGTGTGGCCGACCGCCGCCATGCGTTCCGACTGCACCATGGCGGAGTAGTAGGTGGTGTCTTCCACCGCCAGTGCCGCCTGATGCCCGATGGCAATCAGGAGTTTCAGGTGTTCTTCGCTGAATCGCCTCTGTCCTGCCCCCACCGCCTCCGCCAGCGGCGTCAGGGTGTCGACGTAGATGATCCCCACGGTGCCGTAGCGGCCCTGCATCGGCACACAGATCGCCTCCCGTACGCCAGTGCGCAGGACGCTGTGGCCGGAGCTGAAGCGATCGTCGTCCTGCGCATCGCTGGTGAGCACCCCCTCGCCACGTTCCAACACGTAGTCGAGGATTGTGCGACTGATAGCCATTGCTGTGGTGGCCCCGGCGTTGCGGTCGCGCCGGGCCTTTGAATGGAGCGTGCGGGTCTCGGGATCGAAGAGCATGATGCAGCCGCGATCCGCTTCGACCCATTCAAACACCAGCTGCAGGATGCGGTTGAGCAGTTCGTCGATGTCGAGTGTGTGGCTGACCGCCAGGGCGGTGCGATACATCACCTGCAGGTTGCTGCGGGCCCGGGCCAGCCAGCGGTTGTCTGTGTCTTCGGGCACCGTTTGGCCCATGGGACCAAACAGTGCCTCATCGCGCATGGTACGCACGATCCGCGAGCCATCGTCCCGGGGGGCGGAGGCGACAATATCGACATCGGTCGACACCGGCAGATCAGCCGGTTCACGGGCGAAGGCGAGCACGCTGCGGCCGACAAGGATCTGATCGCCGCTGCGGAGATCGGCTCGCTCGATCCGGCGGTTGTTGACGAACGTGCCGTTGGAGCTCTTGAGATCAGCCACCGTGAACGACTCGCCGACGCGACGGATCTCGGCATGGCGCCTGGAAACTTCGTTGTCGTCGAGCTGGACCGTGTTGCCCGCTTCACGGCCAATGCTCACCGCCCCCGAGTGCGCTGTCAGATCGTAGCGGGTTCCGCGATTGCGGCCTTGGATAACGTAGAGCAACGACACGTTCACTGGTCTCCGGATGGCAGCCAAGGGACTGCCCGCGACACAACGGTTGGTTCGCCGCTGGACGCGGCGGTGGGCGAACCAGGAAACCCTCGGCGTTTCCTGCGGTCGACCCAGTGGAAAAAGATCAGGGATGACTTTTTCCGTGGAAGTCGAGCACAAATTCTGGCACACCCAGCGCTCAGCGGGAAGCGGCCTGCGGTCTACAATAGGAAAACGGCGGGGCCGATGGTGGCCGGACCGTCACGAGCCGCTGTCGATCGACTCCGCTGGAGAGCAGGGAATGGAAATGGTGTCAGTCTGGGGCCGGGCCGCCGTCGCAACGGCGCGTGTCGGGGTGCTGGTGGTTGGAGTTTGCTGGGGAGTGCTTGGGCTGGCCGAAGAGCCGCAGCCTATTGCGGACGCGCTGCCCATTGCGTCGCCTCCGGCGGCCGTTGAGCGCCCAGTTGATCCGGCTGTACGGGAGCGGCTCAAGGCGGCAGTGGAGTGGCTGGCGGCGCCGCAGCGCGACGGCCGCGGGCCGGGCACGGCCGGTATCGACCAAGCGGCCGACTGGGTGGCGGAGCAGTTTGCTGCCATCGGTCTGCTGCCGCCGCCAGCCTCTGGTCTGGCAGTGCAGCCCTTTGCCATGACACTGGAGGCGAAGCTGGGGCCCGTCGCGGGCAACACCGCCGAAATTGTTGGGCCCCCTTCTGCCGACGGCACACCGAGCGTGCGCCCTCTGGAGCTCGGCGTGGAGTTCACGCCCCTGGCGGCGGGAGGATCGGGGGCGTTTGACCTGCCGCTGGTCTTCGCTGGCTACGGGATCACCGCCCCCAAGGAAAATTACGACGACTACGCGGCCGTGGCGGCCAAGGGGGCCGCCGTGATCGTGCTGCGGCAGGAACCGCAGAAAGACAATCCGCACAGCGTGTTCGATGGCAATCAGGCCTCGCAGTATGCGGCGCTGGCCAGAAAGGTGGCCAATGCCTCCGAGCATGAGGTGGGCGGCGTGGTGTTGTGTAACGATGCCTCCGACACCAGCGACGCCTTGATGAAATTCGACCGGGCCGGGGATGGTTCGGAAAAACGCGCCCTGCCGATCCTGCAGGTGCGGCGGCAGGTCATTGACGAGATCGTGACGGAGAGTGTGGGGAGATCGCTGCCAACGCTGGAAAAGTCGATCGACGAGCAGTTTGTGCCCCAGAGCACGACGCTTACCGGCTGGCGGATCCGCGGCCGGACCACGATCGAGCGCACCGAGGCTCAGGCCCGCAATGTGCTCGGCTTTTTGCCCGGCACAGGCCAGCCAGCGGTAGCAGACGCTCCGGCCATCAGTGCGGCCGAAACGGTCGTGCTGGGGGCCCACTACGATCACCTCGGCTATGGTGGGAGCAGTTCTGCTGCGCCTGGTGACACGACGGTGCATCACGGGGCCGACGACAACGCCAGTGGCACAGCGCTGTTGGTGGAAGTGGCCAAAATCCTTCAATCAGGGGGCGCTCTGCCGCGGAGCGTGCTGTTTGTGGCCTTTTCCGGCGAGGAGCGGGGGCTGCTCGGCAGTGCGCATTACACTGCCAATCCGGTGCTGCCGTTGTCTGACACTGTCGTGATGGTGAACCTCGACATGGTCGGTCGGCTCGACGGCGACAAGCTCGTCGTGCACGGCACCGGCACCGGCACGGGGTTGGAGGAGCTGGTCGATCGGCTGACCGCCGCCGCCGGGTTCACCGTGGCCAAGGAGCCGGGGGGCTTCGGGCCGAGCGACCACGCCAGTTTCTATGCCAAGAAGATTCCGGTTCTGCATATCTTCACCGGATCGCATGCCGACTACCACCGACCGACCGACACCGCCGAAAAAATCAACTACGACGGCATGGTGCGGCTGGCGAATCTGGTGGCAGGGGTGGTGCGCGAATGCGCCACGAGCCCCAAGCGCCCCGAGTACATCGAGGTGGCCTCCACGATGTTTGCCCGGGGCGGGGGAGATCGGCCCTATTTCGGCAGCATTCCGGACTTCGCCAATCCCGGGAAGGGTTATGCCATCAGCGGTGTCACCAAGGATTCGCCATCGGCGCGAGGTGGGCTGCAGGCCGGCGACTTGATCGTGCGGCTGGGCGAAAGCGCCGTCACCGGCCTGGAGGATTTCGATAGCGCCCTGCGCAAGCACAAGGGAGGGGATACTGTGCCGGTGGTGGTGCAGCGCAGCGGGGCTGAGGTAACCCTTCAGGTAACGCTCGATCCGCCGAAGTAAAGCGGGCTGAAGGAGCGGAACAGCGTTTTCTTGTGACGCCTTACCGCACCTGCGCCGGTTGACGCGTGGTGAGATAGCGAAGTGGGGGAATGCCCGGTGGCAATGCAGCGGCCGCGACCAGCCTGATTTTGGCCTGCGGAGACGTTTGCAGCGGCAATTTTGCCCTTGAGCCGGCGCTGCGGCCTTGGCATGATCCCGCCCCATGCGTCTTCCCGCCATGGTCGCGCCCGAACCAGTCCGTGGCACCAGTCGCTCGCACATTCGGTTGGTCGTCCCACAATCCAGCAGCAAGGAGTGCTATCCGTGAAGTGGCAAATGGCAGGAATTCTCAGCGTGGCTCTCGTGGCCTTTGGTGCCATTGTGGCCCAGGCCCAGGTGCCGCAGCAGGCTCCGGCAGCAGCCCAGACCGCATCATCCTCGGCGCCACCGTCCCATGTGGCGGTCGTCGATGTGGGCTACATCTTTAAAAACCACAACCGCTTCAAGGTGGCGATGGACAAGATGAAGGATGAGGTCATGGCGGCGGAAAACACGCTCAAGACCGAGCGCGACCGGATCACCGGGATGATGGAGCAGATCAAGAGCTACGGCGTCGGCACGCCCGATTACAAGAAGCTCGAAGCAGAGATCGCCAAGGCGCAGGGGGATTTCAACGTCACCGCCCAGCTCCAGAAGAAAGACTTCATGGATCGCGAGGCCAAGGTCTATCTGCAGGTCTACACCGAGGTCGAGAAAGCCGTGGAGGCGTTTGCCCGGCAGCACGGCATCGCCATCGTGCACCGCGTCGATGGCGACCCGATCGACGGCAGTGATCGCAACCAGATCCTCCGTGGCATCACCAAGCCGATTGTGTACCTCGAGCCAGGTATCGATATCACTGGTGATGTGCTCAAGATGCTCAATGCCTCTCCAGTGGCCGCCGGAACGCCTGCTGCCCAGCCTCGCACCCGCTAACTGTCCGCGGAAAAATCTCCCTGACCCTCTCAGGCCCGAGACTCCACTCGGTTGACCGCTGGAAACTCCGCCTGCCGAGGGGCCGGTTGGGGTTTCCGCGGTCGACGGGCAATCGCATCCAGCGTCCGCCCCGATCCGCAACCTGCCTGCCCTGGTTCACTCCCAGATCCCCTCAGTGGAATGCCGTTGTTGTGATGCACGAATCCCTCAGACCACGGATGCAGCGGACCCTCCAGCGCCCCGCTGCTGTCTCTGGTCGGGGTTACTGGAGTGGCCACGAGAACCGGGTGGTCCTCCACCCGGCGCCTGCGAATGCCGGGGTGGTGTTCGTGCGGGGGGATTTCGACCCGCCGATGGCGATTCCGGTCGGGATGGAGTTCCATGTCGATGCCGTCAATCGCACGAATCTTTCGGCGGGGGGTCTGACTGTGCAGATGGTGGAGCACGTGCTTAGTGCCCTGGCTGGCCTCGGTGTCGACTGCTGTCGGGTGGTGGTGTCGAGTGAGGAGCTGCCGGGAATGGATGGTTCGGCGCAGGCGTTTGTGGAGGCGATCGATGCCGCAGGGCTTGTCGACCTGGATCTGCCGCAGGCTCCGCTGGTGATCGAGAAAACCATTCGAGTCGGAGACGACACCTGCTGGATCGAGGCCGGTCCTCCCCGGTTTCCAGGGCTGTCGATCGATTACCAGCTCGACTACGGTCCTGGGGCGATCGGACGGCAGCGGTTGGATATCGATGTCACTCCGCAGAATTTCCGCCGGGAACTGGCCGGTGCCCGCACGTTTATTTCCGCCACCGATGCGGCGAGCCTCAAGGCCGCTGGGCTGGGGCTCACGGTAACCGAACAGGACCTGATCGTGTTTGGGCCCCACGGACCCCTCAACAATCAGCTGCGGTGGGCGGATGAGTGCGTCCGACACAAGATGCTCGATGTGGTGGGAGATCTGGCGCTGGCCGGACGTCCCTTGCAGGCCTCCGTGCGCGCGTGCCGCAGCGGCCATCGGCTCAACGCCGAGCTGGTGGCCAGAATGCTGGAGCAGGCTGGCACACAGCGGGTGGCCTTGCCTGTCTGACGGAGCCGCGACGAGATGGAGCCAGCCGACATGGCAGCTGAAAGCGACGACCTCGAAACGCGGTGTATCCCCTTGGCGGGATCAGCGCCGAGCATTGCGCCGACGGCATTCGTTGAGCCAGGGGCCGAAATCGCCGAGGATGTGCGGATTGGTCACCACTGCTTCGTGTCTGCCGGCTCGGTGATCGGCCGGGGAACGGTGCTGGAGAACAGCGTCACCCTCATGGGCCGGGTGCGGATCGGCGAGCGCAACCGCATTTTCCCCAACGCGGTCATCGGCGGCGATCCGCAGGATGTGAGCTATCGCGGCAGCGACACCCGCGTGGTGATCGGCGACGACAACATCATCCGCGAAGGGGTAACGATCAATCGCGCCAGCGAAAAAGAAGATGGCGAAACAAGCGTCGGCAACGGCAACTTCCTCATGGCCTGCTGCCATGTGGCGCATGATTGCCGCTTGGGCGACCGGGTGATCATCGCCAACGGCACGCTGCTCGGAGGGCATGTGCGGGTTCATTCGCATGCATCCCTCTCCGGTGGTGTCGCGGTGCACCATTGGACAACGATTGGCGGCTGGTCGTTCGTGGCCGGCTTGTCCCGCGTGCTGCAGGACGTGCCTCCCTACATGCTCTGCGAGGGGGCTCCGGCCCGGCCACGCTGCATCAATGTGGTGGCGCTGAAGCGGGGGGGATTTGATGCCCAGTCGATTGAGGCCATCGCCGAGACCCACCGCCTGCTCTACAGAGCCAAAGTGGGGCTGGGGCCGGCGCGCGACATCCTGCAGTCGCAGGGGATGATGAACGCGGCCGTGGAACAACTCATCGAGTTTTTGACGCACCAGTATGAAGGGCGGCACGGACGCGCCCGCGAACGACGGAGAGCGGCATGACGCGGAAAACAATAGCGGTGGTGGGATGCGGTCATCTGGGCACAATCCATGCCCGCTTGCTGGCCCAGCGGGAAGATGTGGAGCTGGTGGCGGTGGTCGATCCTTTTCCAGCTTCCCGGGAGCGGGTGGCAGCGGCCCATGGCTGTCGGGCGCTCTCCGAGCCAGCCGAGCTGATCGGTGTTGTGTCGGCCGCCGTGATTGCTGCCCCCACCGGGCTCCATGCTGCGGTGGCCCTGCCTCTGCTTGAGGCAGGAATCGACTTGCTCATTGAAAAACCGTTGGCATCCACCGTGGAGGATGCCCGGAATATCGTCACCAGCGCCCGCCGGCAGGGGCGGACCGTCGCCGTGGGGCATGTGGAACGGTTCAACCCGGCCTGGGAACTGGCGGTGGAGCGGGCCGGGCGGA
>Ga0164295_10003729_pt1 | contig 12165 bp, 11 predicted proteins | sample GEODES006metaG_FD_111798 | JGI IMG/M metagenome (GOLD analysis project Ga0164295, IMG submission 111798) | Oligotrophic lake water microbial communities from Sparkling Lake, Wisconsin, USA - GEODES006 metaG | ecosystem: Environmental > Aquatic > Freshwater > Lake | place: USA: Sparkling Lake...
TATACAAGGAAAGAAGCATGCATTTGAGTAAATAAACTTCAGTACAATTTAGTATACTGATGTTTATTTTTGCGCATGCTTTCTACAATCCCTCTATGGAAACAAGCGCCGCTTTTAAGGGTTATCATACCTATGTCTATCGGTATAATAACGCAATGGTATTTTCCAATTCCAATGTTTTGGTTGTTGGTTTTACTAACTGTTTGCTTACTTAATTTTTTCTTTTTTTACACTTTATCAATATCACTTCGATACAAATTTCGATATGTACAATCTGTAATGCTTCTAAGTATCATTCTGATCATTGGAATGATGTTAGTTTGGAATAAAAATCTACATCATCATAACAATTGGTATGGAAATTTTTATACAAAAGAACAAGCTATTCTTGCTAGGATTGATGAACCTTTAACAGAAAAAGAAAAAACGTACAAAACCATTTTGTCTGTAAAAAAATTGGTTTTAAATGATTCCAATGTATCTACTTACGGAAATATTTTAGTGTATTTTAAAAAAGAAAAGAACGCATCGAATTTAAAATACGGAGATGTCATTTGGATAAAAAAGCCATTGCAAAATATAACCAATTCTGGCAACCCAGGTTCATTCAACAATCAGCAATATCAATCCTTTCAGCAAATTTATCATCAAGTATATTTAACCGAAAAAGACTACATTAATACAAATAAAAACGAAGCGAATAAATTAAAAAAAACGGTCTACCAACTTCGAGATTTTACCCTATATGTGTTGAAGCAAAACCTCTCCAATAAGAATGGAATCCTTGGAATCGCTGAGGCATTATTGATTGGTTATAAAAACGACCTAGATTCCAACCTTACACAAGCGTATAGCAAAGCGGGTGTTGTGCACATCATTGCCATTAGCGGTTTGCATTTGGGTTTGATTTATGGAATGCTGCTTTGGCTGTTGAATAGAATACCCTATGTACATAAAAATGAATGGATAAAAGCATTGATATTGTTAAGTTGTTTGTGGATGTTTTCGTTAATGACAGGTGCTTCTGCTTCCGTGTTGCGCAGTGCGGTTATGTTTACATGCATCATCTTTGGAAACGTAATGAATCGAAAAGCATCTATCTATAATTCACTTGCAGCATCTGCATTTTTGTTGCTTTGTTATAATCCATACTTAATTTGGGATGTTGGATTTCAGTTGAGTTACTTGGCCATTATTGGAATTGTATGGTTGCAAAAACCGATACAAAATTTAATCAGTCCCAACAATATCATAATAAAAAAAATTTGGGAAATGTCTTCCATTACGATTGCTGCACAAATCATTACTTTTCCCATTTGTATTTATTATTTTCATCAGTTTCCGAATTTGTTTTTAGTGAGCAATTTAATTGCAGTTCCTTTATCTACCATCATCTTATTTGCAGAAATATTTTTGGTGCTATTTTATAAAATTTCTTTTTTAGCAAAGCTGATTTCAACATTTATTTTCTATGCCATTCATTTTTTAAATGAAACCATTTTGCAGATTAATAAAATTCCATTTTCAATTTGGGACAATATTTATGCAAGTGGATGGAACACCGTTTTTTTATATGGATTCGTTGTGTTTGGAATTTTTTGGATGTTACATCATCAAAAACATTTTCTTAAAATTTCAGTTTGCTGCAGTTTGTTATTTTTTGGAAATCAAGCTTTTGCAGAAATCAACGCCCTACAGCAACATCAGTTGATTATTTACAACAATACACATCAGCTTTTAATAGATTACATACACAAAAATAAATACCAATTTTTGGGAGAAGAAGCCATAAATCACGATGAAAAAACGCTTTCATTTTTATTAAAACCATCGCGAATTTCATATCGTGCCAATCAGCTTTTAGAAGAAAACAAGCCATTTGATTTTCATAAACATGTATATGCTTTGCAAAATAAAAGATTGATGGTATTAGATAGTACTGTTTATTTTAAACCTATCGAACATAAAATAAATATTGATGTGCTCGTAATTTCCAAAAACATCAGGATTAATATGAAAGAATTACTTAGTACGATTGAACCCAAATTAATTGTATTTGACGCGTCTAATAGTATGTGGAAAATAACAAAGTGGAAAAAAGAATGTGAAGCGTTAAATTTGCGTTTCTTTTCAATAAAAGATCAAGGTGCATTTGTAATGAACCTACAATAAATCTAAAAATTAACTTTACAATATTTACGATGAAAAAAATTAAATCTGCCTTAATTTCTGTTTTTTATAAAGATGGACTTGAGCCAATAGTACAATGTTTACATCAACATGGTGTAACGATTTATAGCACTGGAGGAACCAGAGAATTCATTGAAAAATTAAACATTCCTTGTGTATCTGTAGAAAGTTTAACTGGATTCCCTTCTATACTAGGCGGCAGAGTTAAAACCCTTCACCCGCTTGTGTTTGGCGCTATTTTAGGAAAACGTGCTGACGATGTACACAAGGCTGAAATGCAACAATATCAAATACCCGCATTTGAGTTGGTTATGGTTGATTTATATCCTTTTGAAGAAACGGTACATAGTTTTAAAAATCAAGAACTATTGGATGAAAGTCCTATCATTGAAAAAATAGATATCGGTGGCCCTTCTATGATTCGTGCTGCTGCTAAAAACCATCAAGATGTAACGGTGGTAGCTGCAAAAAAAGAATACGAATTGTTACATCAATTTTTAAGCACACAAGATTGTTCTACAAGCTTTGATCAACGTAGATTTTTAGCCATAAAAGCATTTGATGTTTGTAGTCATTACGATAATGCGATTTCAAATTACTTCAATCAAACCGAATTTACAACGCCATTTAACAAAGAAAAACGCAGTTTACGATATGGCGAAAATCCACATCAACCCGCAGCGTTTTATGGCAATTTAAACGAAGTTTTTTCACAACTAAATGGCAAGGAATTATCTTATAACAATTTGGTAGATGTAGACGCTGCCATTCAAATCATTCAAGAATTTACGTCAACCACATTTGCCATTATAAAACATACCAATGTATGTGGAATTGCACAAGCAAACACCTTGAAATCGGCATGGGATTTGGCTTTGGCAGGAGATCCTGAAAGTGCATTTGGCGGGGTTTTGGTTTGCAATGACACAATGAATGTAGAAACTGCTAATGCCATCAATGAATTGTTTTTTGAAGTATTGATTGCGCCTAAATTTGATGAGGAAGCTTTGCGTATTTTATCAACAAAAAAGAACCGCATCTTACTTCAACTAAAACAAACCGATTTACCAAAATCGCAATTTAAATCGTTATTAAACGGTGTATTAATTCAAGATAACAATATTGGAAATTTTGCAGAATGGAAAGAAGAAGGCGGCAGAATGGCATCAGCGTCAGAAAAAGAAGATTTAGTATTTGCCAATCTGGTTTGTAAACATTTAAAAAGCAACGCCATTGCATTGGTTAAAAACAAACAATTGATTGGAAAAGGTTGCGGCCAAACCAGTCGTATCGATGCGTTAAGACATGCCATTGAAAAAGCAAAGCAATTTAATTTTGATTTGAAAGATGCTGTATTGGCAAGTGATGCATTTTTCCCTTTTGATGATTGTGTAAAAATTGCACACGAAGCGGGCATTACATCATTTATTCAACCTGGAGGATCTATCCGTGATGCAGATTCTATCAACTATTGCAAAGCACAAAACTTGGTGATGGTAATAACAGGACAAAGACATTTTAAACATTAATTTGAGCGACAATTCGATATATAAATCTTCCGCTGGTGGATATTTTGCATTAGCCACTACCAGCATTTTATGGGGTACCACATGGGTGGCAAGTAAAATTGCTGTAGACCAATTACCCGGACTTCAAGTGGCCTATATTCGTCAGTTTATAGCAGGTAGTATATTTGTTTTATTTTTTGCTTTGTATAAAAAATTACCCTTCCCAACATGGAAAGATTTTAAAATAATCTTTATGATGTCGGTGCTCATGTTTGTAATTGCCAATGGATTAAGCAGTTGGGGTTTGAAATATTTACCTACCGGATTAGCCGCATTAATTGGCGCACTATCTCCTTTAAGTGTTGTGGCTATTGATTGGATATTTTTTAAAAAAAGAAATGTTTCTACACTAACTTTCATAGGATTGATTTTAGGCATCGCTGGAGTTGGATTTGTGTTTTACAAAAACATGTTTAGCAAAATAGATGGTGATTTAATTTTAGGATTATCACTTTCAGTTGTGGCGATGTTTTCTTGGAGCTTGTGTACCGTGTTTTTATCACGAAATAAAATTGGCCTTAATCCGTATTATTCTCTAGGCTGGCAAATGATACTAGGTTCAATTATGCTCTTTACCATTGTACATGTAACACAACACCCTGTTCCTATTATAGAAATCACCGCTAAATCTTGGTTGGCAATTTTTTATTTAATTGGTGCTGGTTCATTGTTGAGTTTTATTGCATTCATTTATTCGCTCAAAAAATTACCACCAGCTATTTCTTCTTTGTATGCTTATATCAATCCAATTGTAGCGATGATTAGCGCGTCTATTTTATTAGAAGAAAAACTCACGCTTACGATTTTATTGGGTACTATCGTTACATTGATTGGTGTATATATTGTAAACCATAGCATTAAAAGAGATCAGGAAAAAATTATTGTTGAAGCTGAGATATAAACTGAGTATGCATTTCTCTCCAACCTAAAAATGCCTTATCTGTTCCTAAAAAATTATTGTGAAAAATAGGTACAAATAAACCCCCTACTTCTTGGCAGATATTTTTATACCGATTAATTTCTTTGAGACTCATTTCAGCATCTTGGTCTTGTTCATAAAAACTGTTGGCATCCATAAAACAGAATGGAATTATTTTTAAAGATGTCATGGTTTCTTTTGATAAATTATACCAATAAAAACTTCCTGCAAAAGAAGCCCTGAAACCGTTGATACTGCCATATCCCATACTAAAATCTTTTTTTATGCCGCATTCAATCAAGCGTTCGTAACCTTCTGGTAAAGTATAGTGAATGTAATGATGACGTGAATAAAAAATAGGTTCTTGCGTAATGGATTCAAGGGATTTTTTTTCTTCTTTTAAATACCTTATGTTTTTTTTACTTTTCCAAGATGGATGCAAGCCTATTTTATATTTATTAAGATGATGTTTAATCAGATTTTGCATCGGATTTCGCTTCAATGAAATGTTTTTATCAAACTGACTAACCGAATTGGCAACTAAGAAAAAATAATAAATATCAAGTTTTAATGACTCATGCATTTGATCTAAATAAGCATACGAATCAAAAGGATCTTTTTTTAATTTAAACATTACATATAATCGTTCCAAACTTGGCTGCTTTATAAAACCGCCTAGGTTTCGTAAAAATCCTTTGTTTTTAAATGACCAAGCCATGTCAATATCATAGGTTAATATGGATTGGAATGATTGGGTTGTAATATCTATACTCGGAAACTTACTCAACAACAATTTTCCAAAGTGTTGAATCCAAAAATTGATTATCGGTTTTTGTAAAAAATTATTTTTAAATGCAAGCGAATTTTCATGTGCATATCGACCAAAAATATCTTTCTCATGTGGTAAGTATTCTTCGTATCTACTTATCAAATAAAAGCTGGCAGCAAAAATATCAAAAGCAAAATCTGCATCTTTTACATAAAAAAAAGCAGGATTACCATAAGCTTCAAAACATTGTATATGCTGAGGTTTGATTTCTGTTTCAAATAGTATCCCATGTGGCTTTATATGAAAAGTATGGGATTCAATTTTTTCATTGCTGTAATTGATTACAACTTGATTTTGATCTAAACAGTCTGATTTATTTGTGGTAATTACATAATCCAATCCCAACTGTTCTTTTAAAATAAAATGACAGATATAGTTTAAACGTGCAGTAATTTTATGGGTGTAGAGCAGTATCATATTGAATTTGAGTAAACCAATAACTCAACTAATATAACACTTTATTTGTGATTTCGAATTGAACCGAATACGTTATTTATTCTCTCTTTCTTTCCAAAGCTGATTAAACGTTTTATCTGTGAAATTCAAATCGCCTCTAGAAGCAGTCCAAGAAGTAAATAATTTATTTACGATTTTATTTTTCATTTTTGAATTTCCGAGATTCAAAAAGCTTCGGTGCAAGTTTGAAACTTTCCAAATTTTCCAGGCAATTTTCTCAGATAAGTCTGTGTTTCCTTGTTCTACCGACTCATGTCTGTTGTCAAGTAGTAATTCATGTAGGTTAATTTTAACCGAGCATACTTCGGTACAATTGCCACATAACGAGGATGCATAACTGAGGTGCTTAAACGATTCTAATCCTTCTAAATTTGGTGTGATTACACTTCCAATCGGACCGCTGTAAGTAGCGCCGTAGCTATGTCCACCAATATTTTTATACACCGGACATGCATTTAAACAAGCGCCGCAACGAATGCAATAAAGGCTTTCCCTTTGCTTTGGATTTTTTAAAATATTGGTGCGTCCGTTATCTAATAAGATTACAAACATTTCAGTAGGCCCGTCGGTTTCATTGGGTTGACGAGGACCGGTTACAATCGTATTATACACGGTCATTTGTTGTCCAGTACCAAACGTGCTTAATAAAGGCCAAAATAAAGCAAGGTCGTTTATAGATGGAATAACTTTTTCGATACCCACTACAACAATATGCGTTTTTGGGAATGCACAGCTTAATCTTGCGTTTCCTTCGTTTTCTGTAATGGCGATTCCGCCAATATCACTGATGATAAAATTAGCACCAGTAACACCCACTTCGGCTTCTACATATTTTTTTCGAAGAATATCTCTGGCAACCAGTGTCAATTCCTGTGGCGTTAAATTGGGATCAGTTCCTAATTTTTCTGCAAAAAGTTTGGCTACATCTTCTTTGCTTTTATGCATCGCAGGTGTAACGATATGATAAGGCGATTCGCCATCCAATTGTTGAATATATTCACCCAAATCCGTTTCTATACTTTCTATACCATTATCTTCAAGCGCTTGATTTAAATGAATTTCTTCGGTAACCATGCTCTTGCTCTTCACCAAAGTTTTACAATCTCTGGCTTTACAAATGGCTAAAATTTCTTTAATGGCATCTTCGGTATTTTCTGCCCACAATACTTTTCCTCCACGCTTATTAAATTGCAACTCAAAATTTTCCAGTTGTTTATCTAAATTTTCTAACGCACGCCATTTGATGTTTTTTGCACGCTCTCTAGCATATTCTAACGCACTAAATTGCAACTTTCCCTTAGGTACCGACGAATTGTATTTTCCAATATTGAAATTTATTTTACGACGATGTTCTAGATCTGCCGCTTTTACATTCGCTTTTTGGATAAATATGTTTGAAGTATCTGTCATGATGATTGAAGTGCAAATTAACCAATGAAAGTTAATATAAAAAATAAGCTGCTGCCGCTAAAGCTCCCCTTCTACCTGGACATTCTAAAACGGCTACTTTTTTATTGTCTGAATAGCGAATTAAATACTCCCCATCCAGCTTTCCTATTTTTTTATAATCAGAATAGCGAACAATATAATTGCCATCAAACTTGAGTAATTTTTTATAGCTGTTATAATCAATCAAATAATCGCCATCGAATTTGTACAACTTTTTATAATTGCTGTAGTTGACTACATAAACACCATCTACTTTTAAAACGTATTTATAAGATTGATAGTCTTTTATTCTGCATTGAGATTTTACGTTTGCAGTAAAAAACAACAAACAAGTTGTGATTGAAATTATATATTTAAACATGGTTATTATTTTATTTAAAATTAAAGTGCAATTTCATTTTATTTTTTAATCGCCCTTATCGAATAAACCATCGGTATTTTATGATCTAATTTTTTAATTTTAAATTTCCCGGGTTCAAATTCAATCGTATTTAAAAAACAACTGTAAGGCGAATAGTCATACTCATCAAAATCATCTACCTGTAAATGATTATTTTTTAACGCCTTGAAAACCTCATTCAATCCATGATTCCACATTACATAGGATTGTTTTAAATCAGCTGTCTTATCTGCATAAGTTCCGAAATATTCTTCCACAATTGGACCGCTATTAAAATAATCGTAACCAATTTTATCAAACTGATCATCAAACATCCAAACGACCGGATGAAATTCTACAAAAACAAAGTTCCCATCAGGCTTTAAAAATGAATGGATAATGTTTCCCCATTTATCTAAATCTGGAAGCCAACCAATGGTGCCATACGAAGTAAAAACAATGTCAAATTCCTCAGTCAAAAATGATTTTAAATTGTAAATATCACAACAAATAAAATTGACATCTACATTCATTTGTGCTGCAATTTCTTTACCCTTTTCAATCGCTTTTTCTGAGAAATCTATTGCGGTTACTTTTGCACCTAACTTAGCTAAGGAAATACTGTCTTGACCAAAATGACACTGCAAATGCAACACAGACTTGCCTTCTATGTTTCCCAATAAATTTAATTCAATCTCTTTTAATGAAGTTTGCCCTTGTAAGAACCCTGCCTGATTGTAAAACTCTGAAGACAAATGAATGTCTACTTTATTGTTCCAAGAACTTTTATTAATGTTGATATAATCAAGTGACATAATGATTTTATTTATTGATGAATATATACACTATCCATCAAAAAGCTAGAATCTGACTGAGGAAATTTAAAATACACGTAGCCTAAATTAGTGGAGCTGTATAAGTAAGTAGTTTGTAAATTTTGAAAAATCATCGTGCAAACACAACCTTCATATTTTACAACTGGTGAAATTACAATCGTATCGTTTGTTGAAGTAACGTTGAAATTATTAAAATTTCCACAGCCATTATTGGCGTTGTAGTGAATATCAATGTTGAAGGGTTGATTTACCAATCCACTATCGGGCATGCTTACTTGTGATACTGCTTCTGAAATAAAATAGGTGCAATCGGTTTCATTTTCGGTTCTGCAAGAACAAAGAAATATCGTAAAAAATAAAAAAAGTAATTTGAATCTAGACATGAAAATAATTTTTTAAAATTAAAAAACAGATTGAAAATACAATTTGGTTTTGCTTATCTAAATCATATAATGTTGCTGGCATTTTAAAATATTTAAACCAGAGAAATCGTTTTTTTATATTTTACGTTTCTTTCTAAAAGATAATTGAAGATAAAATTAAAACAGGCTTCATCATGACCGATTAGTTCTGGCGGAAAGACACCTTTGTGCGTAAACAATCCATTTAAAACCATGTTGGAAGCTGCTGTGGCGGTGTATCCTGTGGTTCTTGCCATAGAAGAGGTATTTGTATTTGTACAAAATTCATCATACAAAAAGTAATTGATTTTTTCTGTTTTGCCTTCATGGTTTTCTCCGGTAACTGAAACACGCATTATGGTTAACTCAGGTTCGTTATCGCCCAGCTTCCATTCGTTAAATAAAATTCTGCTTGTAAAATCCAACGGAGAAATTTCTGCTCCATTTATGGAAATTTTTTGTTGATTAAAGAATCCACTTTCTTTTAAAACACGCACGTATTCTACATGTCCGGGATAACGTAAGGTTTTCTCTTTCATGTTTTTGATGTGCGGCATGGTATAAATAATCGACCTTAAGCCATCAGAATTAAAAGATTCAAGCGTGCCTACTTCATCAAAATGAACGAATTCACAATCAGATAAAGCAGTGCGTGTAATGAGGTTTCCGTTCTCAATATATCTAGCTGGCCTTGTATATTCTTCTATCACATCAACAGGCGAAAAAGGCGCTTTATAGTAAAACGGCCATTTTTTTATTTTGGGTAATCCACCAACCAAACATTCAAAATCAGTAAGTTTATGGGTATGATTATGTCTACCTAGAATAAAATTTCCAATACCTGGTGCAACACCACAATCTACAATAGCTGTTACTTCGTTTTCTTTTGCCAAAGCATCTAATTCCAAAGCGTTTTCAGGAAAGAAAGAAATATCAACTACATTTTTTTTCGCAAGAATGATTTGCTTGATGGTTTCAAACCCTAAAAAACCAGGTACAGCACAGATAACCAAATCTTCATTGGCAATTGCATTTTTAAGTTCATCATGATTGGTAACATCCAGTTGAACATATTTTACAACATCGTTTTTTTGTTTAAGCTGATTCAATCTTTCAACGCTTAAATCTGTAAGTGTAACTGCATGATTTTTTGCCAAATCAAAAGCCATCGCACTTCCAACCATACCCGCGCCTAAAATAATAATGTTGCTCATAAATGAATACTAAATTATAAATAGCGATTAAGGAACAATAGCAAATGCTAAAATAATTAAAATTAATGCCAATATTAAAAGAAACAAGAAACCAAATCCAAGCCAAATACCAGCATTAGCAAATCCTTTTCCGCTGAGTTTACCTTTGCTGTTTTTGATGTTTTTTTTGCTGATAAAACCCATTATAATTCCACCCAAAGCAAATAAAATACCCAGTCCGCCTAAAGCGCCTGCAAAGAGTGATAAAATACCCACCCCACCTGATGCAAAAGCAAAAATACTAAGTGGTTCGGTTTTAACATCACCGTCTATATCCGAGTCCTTTTTAAAATCTAATGTTGAGCCATTTGCATATTTAATTTTAGAGACGTCGGTTTTAAATGATTCATAAGTTGGGCCATCTGTATTATCACAACTTTTATATCGAACAAAATCGCCATCAATGACAATGTTTGTTGCTTCAACTCTTTCCCCATTTATAAAATAAATTACATCACAATTATCTATAGGTGATTTATTAGATGATGCTGATGTGATATTTGTTGGAATAGTCATGCTAGAAAGCACGAATACAATAAAAAAAATCCTAATTACTTTTGAAAATTTATGCATAAAATATCTTTGTAAAAATAGACGCAACAACATAAAATAATGTTGCTTTTAAAATTTTTATTTACTATTGCAATGAGATTATTATTTCAACACATTTAACTCCTTACCAATTTTTATAAATGCATCTATCGCTTTATCTAAATGTGTTTGTTCATGTGCTGCACTCAATTGAACTCTAATTCTGGCTTGTCCTTTTGCCACAACAGGAAAGAAGAAACCTATAACATAAATGCCTTCGTCGAGCAATCGAGCTGCAAATTGTTGCGCCAATACGGCATCATACAACATAATAGGCACAATGGGATGTTCTCCGGGTTTAATATCAAATCCCGCTTCAGTCATTTTTGTACGGAAATATTTGGTATTGTATTCAAGCTTATCTCTGAGTTCGGTGGTTTCGCTTAATAAATTTAAAACGGCAATGGATGCACCTACTATACTTGGTGCTAATGTGTTGCTGAATAAATATGGTCTGCTGCGTTGGCGCAACATTTCAATGATTTCTTTTTTTCCTGAAGTAAAGCCACCACTTGCTCCGCCTAATGCTTTTCCTAAAGTACCTGTAATGATATCGATTCGTCCCATTACATTTCTGTGTTCGTGTGTACCACGACCTGTTTTACCCAAAAATCCAGAAGAGTGACATTCATCAATCATCACAATGGCATCGTATTGATCAGCGAGATCACAAATCACATCAAGCTGCGCAATGGTACCATCCATGCTAAACGAACCATCGGTAACAATAATTCTACTTCTTAAATGAGCAGACTCTTTAAGTTTTAATTCAAGGTCTTGCATGTCATTATGCAGATAACGAAAACGTTGTGCTTTGGATAAACGAACACCATCAATAATAGACGCATGATTTAGTGAATCACTTATAATCGCATCTTCTTCATTAAACAAAGGTTCGAAAACGCCGCCATTGGCATCAAATGCAGCAGCATATAATATCGTATCTTCTGTGCCTAAAAATGTAGAAAGAGATTGTTCTAATTCTTTATGAATATCCTGCGTACCACAAATGAAACGTACACTACTCATACCAAAACCTCGGTAATCAATATATTTTTTTGCTGCTTCTAATACTTTGGGATGCGCAGAAAGTCCGAGATAATTATTGGCGCAAAAGTTTAAAACAGTTTTTCCGTTTACAATAATTTCAGCGCCTTGTTCGCTGGTGATGATTCTTTCGTTTTTAAATAATCCAGCAGAAGAAATTTCATCTAATTCTGCAGAAATTCTTGAAGCAAAATTTTTATTCATGATTTGGTTTTTATTTATGCAAATCTAGGGACAATATGTGAAA
>Ga0164295_10003730_pt1 | contig 12165 bp, 15 predicted proteins | sample GEODES006metaG_FD_111798 | JGI IMG/M metagenome (GOLD analysis project Ga0164295, IMG submission 111798) | Oligotrophic lake water microbial communities from Sparkling Lake, Wisconsin, USA - GEODES006 metaG | ecosystem: Environmental > Aquatic > Freshwater > Lake | place: USA: Sparkling Lake...
GGAGGGCCTGCCTCGATGAAGCGGCGGGCTGAGGAAACGGTATCGGCTGGCGCCGGAGGCGTCACCTTTTCGCCAAAGTGGTGTTTCCCGTGCTGGCACCCGATCAAGCAACGCTAAAACCCCTGTGTTTCCGCTGCTGAAGCGGTTACGTGATCAGCCAGTGGCCACGCCGTGATGAATCTGTGATGTGATCCAAATCACTCTTAACCGCCGGCGAAGGGGGGCAGGACATCGAGGGTCTGATGGGGCCGGAGCACAGCCCCGTGATCGCGGACGGCGACCCCGTCGCAGAGGTATGAACACTTTTTCATCACCAGTGCTAATTCGTCACTCTGACCACAGAGTTCACGGACAGCGTCGGCGATTGTCGCCCCGTATCCCAGCGTCAATACCGTGGACTCGGATTTTGCTGCCGCACTCGCGGCAGCAAAGAACCGGACGGTCACCGGCACAGTAGGGGTGATATCGGTCATAGTCAGCCCCCGATTGCGCTCATCGGTCGCTGCGGCTGCACAAAACCGGGGTCGTTGATGCCGTGTCCGGCGGCCTTGCGCCACATCGCGGCCCGCCAGGCCATCTCCAGCCCGGCGTCGTCTACTCCGGCTCGCAGCAGGCGGCGAAGATCGGTTTCCTCGGTCGCGAACAGGCAGTTGCGAACCTGGCCGTCGGCGGTGAGCCGGGTGCGGTCGCACGCGGAGCAGAACGCCTCCGATACCGAGGCGATGATGCCCACCGTGGCGGGTCCGCCGTCCACCAGCCACAGCCGTGCCGGCGCCGATCCGCGGGGGGCAGGGTCTGCGCGCAGATCGAACTCGCGGCGCAGTGCTACTTCGATGTTCTCGGCACTCATGGTCGCCTCACGGCGCCAGAGTTGTTCGGCGTCGAGCGGCATCTGCTCGATGATGCGTAACTGGTATCCGTACCGCAGGCAGTAGCGCAGCAGTTCGACCGCGTCCTCGGGGCCGGTGACGGGGTCGAGCACGGCGTTGACTTTGATCGGTCCGAGGTGCGCGGCGGCCGCGGCGGTCAGCCCGGCGAGCACGTCATCGAGCCGATCGCGTCGGGTGATGGTGGCGAAGCGGGCCGGGTCCAAGGTGTCCAACGAGACGTTGACCCGATCCAGACCCGCGGCGGCCAGGCCGCGTGCCCGCGCAGCCAGACCGACGCCGTTGGTCGTCAGCGTGATCTCCGGGCGGGGCTCCAGTTGAGCCGTCATAGCCACGACATCTTCAAGCCGGCGGTATAGCAGCGGCTCGCCGCCGGTGAACCGGATGCTGGTGATCCCCAGTTGCGTGACTGCCAGACGCAGAAGCCGGGTCAGCTCATCCGGGGTCAACAGGTCATCACCGGGCAGCCACGACAGGCCCTCGGCCGGCATGCAGTAGGTACAGCGCAGATTGCACCGGTCGGTCAGGGAGACGCGCAGATCGGTGGCGACCCGGCCGAAGGTATCGATCAGCGGACCGTGCAATGGCATATCCGCCGGCACGGGTTCGGGCTGGCGCCCGAAGGCCGGCAAGCCGAGCGTGGTGACCGTCATATCGGTTCGCGCGCCGGCTCGACGGGGACGATCTCCTTGCCCAAAGGCATCAGGGAGACAGGAACAAGTTTGAGGTTCGCCAGGGCCAGCGGAATTCCGATGATCGTGATCGCCATCGCCACGGCGGTGATGATGTGTCCGATGGCCAGCCACAGTCCGCACAGCACGATCCACAGCACATTGCCGATCAGCGCGCCGGGCCGCGGCCCGGGCTTGTCGACAATGGTCCGGCCGAAGGGCCATAACGCGAACGATGCAATTCGCAGCGAGGCGAACCCGAACGGGATGGTGACGATAAGGACGAAACAGATCAGTGCAGCCACGACGTAGCCGAGCGCGAGCCATAACCCGCCGAACAGCAACCAGATGATGTTCAGGATCAGCCGCATGTCACCTCCGTCAGGTCAGGTCACCCTACATAACCTAACCGGAGCACCGCCCGGGCCTAACTTAACCGGGATACCTCCCGGGCCTGTGTTGAGTAGGATCGCTTCACGCGTCCTGCCCGGCGGGACGCTTCGTCATATTTTCTTCGTCATTTTTTCTCCGTGAGACAAGCAGGTGAGACCAGTGCCGACCGGCAAGGTGAAGTGGTACGACTCCGACAAGGGGTTTGGCTTCCTCTCTCAGGAGGACGGCGAGGACGTCTACGTGCGTTCCTCGGCCCTGCCCGAGGGCGTCGAGGACCTCAAGGCCGGCCAGAAGGTCGAGTTCGGACTGGCCTCGGGTCGGCGCGGACCGCAGGCGCTCAGCGTCAAGTTGATCGACCCCCCACCGAGTCTCACCCGGACCCGTCGTGAAGCGGCTGCCGCCGAGCACAAGCACACCCCCGACGAGCTGCATGGGATGGTCGAGGACATGATCACCCTGCTGGAGGGTGCCGTTCAGCCCGAACTGCGCAAAGGCCGTTACCCCGACCGCAAGATCGCACGCCGGGTGTCCGAGGTTGTTCAGGCTGTCGCGCGCGAGTTGGACGCCTAAACCGTCCTCGGAGTCTTGCGCTGGCCGTTGTCATCAGTTCCACGCCAGCTTGATCGACCATTCCGCGTGCGGGACGTCGCGTAGCTGGCCGTTCTGGTCCTGGACCAGGGTCAATAACTGAACCACCAGCCCCGTCACTTTGCCGCGCTGTGGGTCGATCGTCGGGATGGTCACCGCGAGTTGGGTATCGGGCCGGTAGACGGTTGTGGTGGTGTTCTTCTCGTCCTCGTAGACCCGCAGTAGCCGCCAGGGAGCCCGACCGATCGCGCTGGGTACCGACAGCTGTACGGGATAGCGTTCGTTGACCGAAAGTTCTCCTTGCGCAGCATCTTTCACGCAATCATTCAGGTCGATCACATTGCAGTACACATAGGGGCCCACCCGCACCGTCTCGCCGAGGGAGTAGGCGCTGATCTCCGGCAGTGTGGTGCCGTGATCGCGCGTGAGCATCCAGGCGCCCGCCCCGGAACCGGCCGCGGCAAGGATCACCAGGGCTGCCACGACCCCGCCGGCGAGCCGATTCACCGGTGCGCCGCCGCCGGGGTTCCCTCGGGCTCGGCCAGCACCGGACGGTTACCCCCGAAGCCGGGGATCAGCGAGGCGCCGCGATAGCTCATCACGGTTTGGGCCAGGCCGAGGATCAGGAGCGAGCTGACAGCGGTGAATCCCACCCACAGATCTGTGTAGACGAGCACTCCCAGCGCCCCGCCGAGGACCCAGGCCAGTTGGAGTACCGACTCGGAGCGGCCGAAGGCCGAGGCCCGCGATTCCTCCGGAAGGTCGTCCTGCAGGGACGCGTCCAGCGAGGCTTTGGCGATCGCACTGGCACCTGAGGTCACCAATGTGGCCACGGCCGCAACGACGAGAGAGCCGGCGATGGCCGCGGCCAGGGACACTGCGGTGACCGCGATTGCCGCTCGCACCACCAATACTGAAGGCCGGCCAAGCTGCAGCCGGGCTGCGGTGAAATTGCCGGCGAAGTTACCGATGCCCGCCGCGGCCCCGATCAAACCGAGAATGCCCAACTGCACCCAGCCGCTGGCGTCATGCGACTTGGCGACAAACGCCGGGTAGAGGAACAGGAAACCCACCATCGTTTTGATCGTGCAGTTGCCCCACAGGGCGGTGATGATGTTGCGGCCCAGTGGTTGTCGCGGTGATCCGATCAGCTCGGTCGGCTCTTCGTCGAGCCAGCCCCACGCCCCGCCTCGGCTACCGCCGTGATAGCTGAGGGTGGCCGGAACCTCACCCTCGGTGACCTCGACCCACCGTGGGATACGCATCGCCAATGAGGCGCCCGCCACGGTGACGAATACAACGACGAAGAGCGCGCCGGGAAGTTCGAACGCCTTGGAGAGGATGTACTCGATGCCCGCGGCGATACCGCCACCGACGATAGTTCCGCCGATCAGTCCAAACATTGTCAGCCGCGAGTTGACCCGCACCAGGTCGATAGTCGGGGGCATCACCCGGGGCGTGACCGCGCTGCGCAGCACCGAAAACGATTTGGACAGCACCATCATTCCCAGCGCACAGGGGTAGAGGACCCATGACGGGAAGCCGCCCGTGGCACCGTCGTAGTTCATGATCAGCACGATCGCCAGCACCGTGCGCAGCAGGAATGACATCGCCAGTGCGGCGCGCCGCCCATGTTGGATGCGATCCAGTGCCGGCCCTATCACCGGTGCGATCACGGCGAACGGGGCGATCGTAATGAGCAGATACAGCGCAACCCGGCCCTTGCTTTCGCCGGTGGCCGCGGCGAAGAAAAGTGTGTTGGCCAACGCCACCGCCATCGCGGAGTCCACCGCGAAATTAGCCACCACCGGCCAGGTGAGAGCGGTCAGACCTGATTTGTCGGCCCCGTCGGCGGTTGCGGCGCGCTGCACCATGTCATACATCCGCGAACCCATCTCACGGCTGCGCAGGGCGGCGGATCTGGTGACGGTGACCCGTTCAGCGGCTTCGGAGGTCTCCTCATCGAAGTGACTCTGGGCCCGAATGCGATCGGTGTCCAATGGCGGCAGATACCGGTTGGCGTTGACCGTGTCGTCGGTTCGGCCGACCTCGATGCGGTGGAAGTTACCTTCATCGCTGGGGTAATTCGCCATGCCGGGATGCTCGCGCCTGCCGCGGCGGATCGGGGCGGAGGCCGGCCCCGCACTGTGGTGCACTCGCCGCCGTCCGGACACGGTGTCGATTGTCCCTCATGGCGCCACCACAGGCGTGCAGCCGACCGGTGTGGCTGTGCCGATTGCGGGTGAGGCAAGATTGACCTTGATGGACAGCCAGATCGACACCGTAGAACCCACGGACACCGCCCACAGGGCCGAGCCGTCGGAAGCCGTTGCCGCGATTCTGGGAGCGGCGGTCGACCAGGCACGACAGGCCGTTATCGAGTTCAGCGGCGATACCGTCGGTGACTACCTCGGCGTCGAGTTCGAAGACGAGTCTGCCGCCACCCACCGCTTCCTGGCCACCATGGCGGGCTATCACGGTTGGCAATGGGCCGTGGTCGTAGCCGCCTACCCTGGTGCCGAACGCGCCACCGTCAGCGAGGTGGTGCTCGTTCCGGGCCCGACGGCGCTTCTGGCCCCGCAGTGGTTGCCGTGGGACGAGCGGGTCAGGCCCGGCGATCTGGGAGCCGGGGATCTGCTGTCCCCTCTCACCGATGATGTGCGACTGGTACCGGGCTTCGTTGCCACCGGCGACCCGCTCATCGATGACACTGCCTACGAGATCGGGTTCGGCCGTCGGCAGGTGCTCAGCTCCTTCGGCCGCGACGACGCCGCCCAGCGCTGGCATGACGGAGACCACGGTCCGGGTGCGGCGATGGCGCGGGCCACCAAACGGGTCTGCCGCGACTGCGGATTCATGGTGCCCCTGGCCGGCGCGCTCGGCGCGATGTTCGGCGTCTGTTGTAACGCGATGTCGGCCGACGGCCAGGTGGTTGATTTCACCTACGGGTGCGGTGCGCACTCCGACACCCCGGCGCCACCGCTGACCGGATCACCACACTACGAACCCTATGACGACGGTGTTCTTGAGGTCGTTGAGGTCCAGCCTCTGATCGAAGCTCCGGAAGTGCCGCCGGCCGTTGACGTTTCAGATGATCCCGATGTGTCGGAAGCCGCGCCCAGCGAAGATCAGTGACCCTCGGCCGCGGCCTTGATCCGGGCCAGTGACTGGTTCATCCCCTCGAGAAGTGCCGTCTCGAAAGTATCCACGCCGCCCAGTGCCGCTTTGGTGATCGCGGTAGAAGCCGCAGTCACACCCTTTTCCGCATGCCGTGTCTCCACCAGCCGGGTGCCGGTGGCCGTCGGCTCCAGTTCGTAGGTCCACACGGTGGTGTTGATCGGTATCCGGAACGCCAGCTTGCGCTCCGGCACCACCTCGGTGATCACTGAGGTCGTGGGCCAGAAGAGCATATTGTGGCGATTGAGGTTGAGCGTGCGGGTGCCCGGCCGCAGCGGGCCGAGCAGCTTCATCACCCTGCACTGCGGGCTCCACTGCGGCATCCGGCTCAGATCCGAGACCAGGCTCCAGACCTTGCTGACGGGTGCGTTGATCTCGACCTCTGCTTGTAACAGCGGCGCTGCCATGGTTCTCCTTCGACTACTGGTGGGGGTCTAGACCGGTCTGCGCGCCCCTGGCACCCCGGCGGGCCGCGGAACGTTGCCACAGGAAAAGCGACAGCCCGAACACACCGACACCCAGGCCGGCGAGAGTGATCGGTCGCCAACTGTGCAGTGCCGGAACGGTGAAGGCCGCGAGCAGAGCCAGTGCCCAGAGCGCAGCGCCGACTGCGATCACCGGTCGCGGATCCATCAGCGCGGGCGATAGCGGCGGAGGTGCCGGTTCGGGGTCGGGTGCCATCGCCGTTCACCGTAACCTAGCGACGTGGACGGCCCCGGCGTCATCGATATCACGGACCCCGGCGACCAACGGGTTGATGACTTCCGCGACCTCAACAGCATCGACCGCCGGCCCGATCTGCCGACCGGCAGAGGTCTGGTGATCGCCGAGGGTGTGTTGGTGGTGCAGCGCATGTTGGCATCCCGGTTCATCCCGCACGCCTTCCTGGGCACCGACCGGCGGCTTGCGGAACTCGCGGGTGATCTCAGCGGCACGACGGCACCGTTCTATCGGGCTTCGGCGGAGGTCATGGCCGAGGTGATTGGTTTCCACCTCAACCGCGGCGTGCTGGGTGTGGCGCGCCGGTCGCCGGAGTTGACTCCCGCGCAGGTGCTGACCGGCGCCCGTACCGTCGCCGTGCTCGAGGGTGTCAACGATCACGAGAACCTGGGCTCGATTTTTCGGAATGCCGCCGGGCTTGGCGTCGACGCAGTGATCTTCGGTGCGGGGTGCGCCGATCCGCTCTACCGGCGTGCGGTGCGGGTATCGATGGGTCATGCCCTTCTGGTGCCCTACGCCTGGGCCGCGCAGTGGCCCGGCGACTTAGAGTTGTTGCGCAATAACGGCTTTCAGTTACTTGCTCTGACGCCGGACTCGGAAGCGCAGACACTGGCCGATGCGATGGGGAGCGTGAAAGGACGCAAGGTGGCCGTGCTCGTCGGGGCGGAGGGACCCGGACTGACCGAGTCGGCGATGCGTGTCAGCGATGTTCGTGTGCGCATCCCGATGTCGCGTGGCACTGACTCGCTCAACGTTGCCACCGCAGCGGCATGTGCGTTCTACGAGCGGGCGCGAGGCGCAGACCGATAACCTGACCTCATGTCTGACCATTCGACGCCCTGGGGAACCGGGCTGACGGTCGCGGCTTTCGTGGCGGCGGTCACCGCCACGGCAATCGTGGTCTTGAGTATGGGAATGACCCGGGTTAATCCGTGGGTTTCGATCGCGTTGAACCTGGTGGCCGTTGGGGGTCTGGCACCCACGCTCTGGGGATGGCGGCGTATTCCCGTCAGACGATGGTTCGTGCTCGGTGTTGCCGTCGGGGTGACCGTCGGTTGGATAACCCTGGTCGCTTTGGCTGTCCGCTAGGTCAGCGTTCGCCGCTGGACCGCACCCCGAGTAGGACATCTTCCCAGGCAGGTACTGCTGGCTTGCGCTTGTTGCGGGACGCCGATGTCGGCCGCGAGGGCTGCTGCTCGCTGGTCGCGACGGGTGCAGGAGGGGCGGGTGCCTCTTCGAACTCCAGCTGCGACACCGGGGCAACCTGCCGCAGTGGACGTTCGAACTCCGGGTCGATCAGTTCGCTGGCCGACTCGTCGATCGCGGTCACGGTGCCGCCGTGGGCACCCGGTGTGAATCGGAAATGTGCGAAGTTCTCCGACAACCCCGCCTTCCAGCACATCCGGACCGTCCATCGACCGTCATCGGTACGCCAGGCGTCCCAATCGGTGGCCTCAGAACTCAAACCTCGCGCGGACAGTGACGCGGTGATCGTCTCCAGCAGGGTCTCCAGCGCCGGCCCATCGGCCAGTACGGGATGGGCGGCGGTCGACAACTCAGCAGCGCGCTGACGTTCCAGCAGCACCGGGTGCGCGAATCGCTCAACCTTGGAGACATCCACTCCGGCCGCCTCGGCGACCTCCTCGACGGAGGCGCCCGCCCTGATTCGAGCTTGAATATCTTTGGGTCGCAGCACGCCTTTGACCTCACTATCCCGAGCGGTCTGGCCCAGCCACGTCCGGTCGCCGCGTACCGCGGCACGCAGTCGGTCGTCTACCCGAACCAGGAATTTGTCGGCGGGGTCGCCACCTTCGCAGATGACGTGCTTTCCGTCGACATCGAGTCCAATGAGAGTGAGTTCCCGCATGTCGACCTCCTTCTGCCCGGAATCTAACCCAGCCCTCGTCTACCGAATGAACGCGACACGCGCCTGTTACAGGTGGGTCTAAAGGTGTTCGACGACCCAATCCACGCAGTGTGTCAGTGCAGTGACGTCGTCGGGGTCGATCGCCGGAAACATTGCTACCCGCAGCTGGTTGCGGCCCAGTTTCCGGTACGGCTCGGTGTCGACGATCCCGTTGGCGCGAAGCACCTTGGCGACCGCCGCGGCGTCGACATCGTCGGTGAAATCGATCGTGCCCACCACCTGGGAACGCAGGGCGGGATCGGCCACGAAGGGCATGGCGTAGGACGAGGCCTCCGCCCAGGAGTACAGCCTGGAAGACGAGTCAGCGGTGCGTTTGACGGTCCAGTCCAGGCCGCCGTTGCCGAGCATCCAGTCGATCTGATCGGCCATCAGCACGAGCGTGCCGATCGCCGGAGTGTTGTAGGTCTGATTCTTGAGGCTGTTGTCCACCGCGATCGGTAGTGACAGAAAGTCGGGCACCCAGCGGCCCGATTGCGCGATCGACTCGACCCGGGCCAGCGCTGCCGGCGACATGATGGCCAGCCACAGTCCGCCGTCGCTGGCGAAACTCTTCTGGGGCGCGAAGTAATAGGTGTCGCAGTCGGCCATGTTCACGGGCAGCCCACCGGCACCGGAGGTCGCGTCGATGAGAATCAGGGCGTCGCCGGACCCCTCAGGGCGGCGGACTGCCAGGGCCACTCCGGTCGAGGTCTCGTTATGCGCCCAGGCGATGGCATCCACCGAAGGGTCGGACTGCGGCTCCGGCGCGCTGCCGGCGTCGGCGCTGATGATGATGGGCTCTCCCACGAAGGGGTTGGCCGCCACCGCTGAGGCGAATTTTGCGCTGAACTCCCCGAAGGTCAAGTGCAGTGACTTGGAGCCGATCAGGCCGAAGGCTGCGGCGTCCCAGAATGCCGTCGCGCCGCCGTTGCCGAGGATCACCTCGTAGCCCTCGGGTACTGAGAACAATTCGCGCAGTCCGTCGCGGACCCGGCCCACCAGGTTTTTGACCGGAGCCTGCCGGTGTGAGGTGCCGAAGAGACCAGCGGCGGTCGTGCTCAGCGCCGCCAACTGCTCGGGGCGCACCTTGGACGGGCCGCAGCCGAAGCGCCCGTCCAAAGGCTTGATGTCGGCGGGGATTGTGAGCTGGGAGATGTCAGCCATGCCATAACCCTATGATCTCGGCCCCGAGTCCCGAAATCGAGACCGTCAGCAGGGCGGAAGGCAGCTGTGGTGGTGCCCAACTCCCAGGGCCGCTGCGCAACCCCGGTACCGGCTCCGCTGGCCGAAGGCGGGCGTACGGTGATGCCGTGGCTGATCAAGATGAATCGCCGCTCGCGCACCGACTTGCGGCGATGCGGGTGGAGTACGGGTCCGTGGAAAAGGACGGCAGCAGCGACCTCGATGTCGACTGGTTAGCCGACGGATGGCTTTCCTTGCTGCACAAGTGGATCGACGAGGCAGCCGAAGCCGAGGTAGCTGAACCCAACGCGATGGTTCTGGCCACCGTTGATGATGGTCGGCCGGTCACCCGAACGGTGCTGTGCAAGAGCGTCGATGCCGAGGGCGTCACGTTCTACACCAACTACGATTCCGCCAAAGGCGCTGATCTGGCGACGACGCCGTACGCGTCGGTGACGTTCCCGTGGTACGCCCTGGGGCGTCAGGTGCACGTCCGGGGGGCAGTCGCCAAGGTCAGTGCCGGCGAGACCGCTCAGTACTGGGCTCGCCGACCGCGCGGATCCCAATTAGGTGCCTGGGCGTCGGCGCAGTCCCGTCCGATCGGCTCCCACACCGAGCTGATGTCGCAACTGGCGGAGGTCACTGAGCGGTTCGCCGATGCCGAACACGTCCCGGTGCCCCCGCACTGGGGCGGCTACCGGATCGCGGCCGAGGTGATCGAGTTCTGGCAGGGCCGCGAGAACCGCATCCACAACCGTATTCGCGTCGTACCGCGCACCGATGGCGGGGCGGAACGGATCGAGCGTCTGCAGCCCTGACGCGTGAGCGCTGAGGACGCCGGTTCGCGAAGACGGCTGTTCGCTGACACCACGCCATTACGGACGCCCGACTTCCGGCGTCTATGGGTGGCCGGCATCGTTACGGTGATCGGTGGCAATCTCACCATTTTCGCCGTTCCTGTCCAGCTGTACGCGCTCACCCGAAACTCCGCGTATGTCGGCTTGGCAGGACTGTTCGCACTCGTGCCACTGGTGGTCTTCGGACTGTTGGGCGGCGCTTGGGCTGATGCCATGGACCGCCGCCTGTTGCTGATCATCACCTCCTGCGGCCTCGCAGTCGCATCGGTGCTGTTGTGGGTGCAGGCGGCGCTGGCACTGAACAATGTCTGGGTCGTCTTGGTTCTGCTCTCCGTGCAACAGAGTTTTTATGCGGTCAACTGGCCCACCCGGGGTGCGGCGATTCCGCGCATGCTGCCGATCGAACAGCTGCCCGCGGCCAATTCGCTGAATATGACGGTTCAGCAGTTCGGCGCCATCGCCGGTCCGCTTCTGGCCGGCATTCTGCTGCGCTGGATCGACCTGCCCACGCTGTACTTGATCGATGCCGTGACGTGTGTCGTCGCAATCTGGGCGACAGTCCGACTTTCTCCGATGTTCCCCACCGAATCGGCTGGGATTCCGGGGCAGTCGCGATGGGGTGTCGGGGCAGTGCTGGAGGGTTTCCGCTATCTGGCCGGAAACAAGGTGGTGCTGATGTCATTTGTGGTCGACATCATCGCGATGGTGTTCGGCATGCCGCGGGCACTATTCCCTCAGATGGCGCACGAGAGTTTTGGCGGTCCGGTTGACGGTGGCACCACGATGGCACTGCTTGCCGCGGCGATATCAGCCGGAGCCGTGGCCGGTGGGGTGTTCTCCGGCTGGTTCCCTCTGATCCGCCGACAGGGCCTGGCTGTCGTGGCGGCGATCATGGTGTGGGGAATTGCGATCATCGGATTCGGAGTGGCCAGCGGTTGTGCCGACGGGCGGGCGGGGCCGATGTTCTGGCTTGCGTTGGCGTTGCTGGCATTAGGTGGGGCCGCCGATATGGTCTCGGCCGCATTTCGGTCCACGATCCTGCAGGAAGTCGCCTCCGACGATCTGCGCGGCCGGCTGCAGGGTGTGTTCATCGTCGTGGTCGGCGGCGGACCGCGGCTAGCCGATGTCGTGCATGGGACGGCCGCAGCGGCGGTCGGCACCACGATCGCCGCGACGGGTGGGGGAGTGCTGGTGGTGGTCGGTGTGGCGCTGGCTGCCCTGGCGGCGCCGGCCTTTTTGCGGTACCGGCCGGGCCCGGCGAGATAGCCCGAGGAGCGTTGAGGGCGCATGGGGTCGCGATCAGGCCTAGTATCGCTACTTGTGCCCGACCGCACGGGGGAGGCAGCCCTAGGGCTGCGTGAGCTCAAGAAGCAACGGACGCGCGCCGCGATCGTCGGCGTAGCGGCACGCCTGTGTGCTCAGCAGGGGTACGAGAACACCACGGTGGACCAGATCGCCGGCGCCGCGGAGGTTTCGCCGCGGACATTCAGTCGTTACTTCCCGAATAAGGAAGCGGTCATCGGCGCGCTCATCGAGGAGACCGCCGAACACGTCGCCGCTGCACTGGCTCGGCAACCCGTGAACATCACCGAACATGAGGCGTTGGTGCGAGCCCATATCGAAGTGTTCCGGGCGTCCGAGCGAGGCGAACCCGGCGCAATGTCATTCGATCGGGTCAAAGGTTTCCTACAAATCGTCACAAGCTCACCGATGCTCAGTTTGGCCGCGTTCACCTTTCGTCCCGAAGGCGGGCCGACCGGTGTGGTGATCCAGGCCATGGCGAC
>Ga0164295_10003733_pt1 | contig 12162 bp, 12 predicted proteins | sample GEODES006metaG_FD_111798 | JGI IMG/M metagenome (GOLD analysis project Ga0164295, IMG submission 111798) | Oligotrophic lake water microbial communities from Sparkling Lake, Wisconsin, USA - GEODES006 metaG | ecosystem: Environmental > Aquatic > Freshwater > Lake | place: USA: Sparkling Lake...
CCGAACACCTCGAGCCGGATGTGGTGGAAGTCTTCGGTGGCGACACACAAGCCCTTGCCAACGGCCCCTTGCGTGCGCTCGCGCAGCGTGTTGAAGTCAGTGGGGACACCGTGTTTTTCTACACCCAAACGGCGCAAAGCTTGCTGCAGGCGTTGGCGGCATTTCCCGGCGTGCGCAGCCTGCATCGTCCAGCGAATCTAGAGGATTTATTTTTGAAACTGACCGGGCGGCAAATCCGCGAGGAGGGATGATGCGCCTGCGATTTTGGCCTGTGTTTTTACGCAATTTTTTGGTTTGGCGCAAGCTGATCATTCCCAGTTTGATTGCCAATATTGCCGAGCCTTTGATGTGGCTGGTCGCCTTCGGCTATGGCATGGGCGCCTTGGTCGGCGAGGTCACCTTGGGTGAGCAACAAGTGCCCTACATTGTTTTTCTGGCCAGCGGTTCGATTTGCATGAGCGCCATGAATGCCGCCACGTTTGAAGCTCTGTATTCAGCTTTCTCGCGCATGCATGTGCAAAAGACCTGGGACGGCATCATGAATGCGCCGGTGCGTTTAGACGATGTGCTGCTGGCCGAAATGCTGTGGGCCGCCTTCAAAGCGGTGTTCACGGTCAGCGCCATTTTGTGCGTGATGTTGGGGCTTGGCATTGTGCAAAGCTGGAAAGTTCTGCTGGCCTGGCCGATTTTGCTGGGTGTGGGCATCACCTTCAGTTGTCTGGCATTGATCTTCAATGCACTGGCCAAAGGCTATGACTTTTTCACCTATTACTTCACTTTGTTTTTGACACCGATGATGTTTTTAAGCGGTGTGTTTTTCCCGCTTGACAGCTTGCCTGATGCGGTGCGTTGGGTGGCCATGGTGTTGCCGCTGACGCAAGCGGTGGCATTGGTGCGACCGTTGTTCATGGACCAGTGGCCCACGGATGTGCTGTTGCACTTGGGTGTGTTGACGGCGTATGCGGTCGTCGCCTGGTTGATTGCGCTGCACCTGACACGCAAACGCTTCAGGCAGTGAAGTTTGCGTCAGTGACTGCCTGGGCTAGGCTGATTTACATTTGCCGCTCGGGCAGGTAAACGCGCAAACCATCCATGAAATATTCAACCACGATTTGACAGGCCAAGCGGCTGTTGTCTTCACGCGGCATCGCCGTGAAACCCAGCATGGCCTCTTCTTCCTCGCTGGGTTCAAACAACTCTTTGGCGTGCTCAGGTTCAATGAAGCAGTGGCAGGTGGCGCAGGTGCCGTTGCCGCCGCATTCCGCCACAAAACCGCCGACACGCGCTTCTTGCGCCGCACTCAACAGCGTTTGTCCGTTTTGTGCAAATGCTTCTTGCACCACGTTGTCGGGATGGATAAAAAACAGTTTGATCATCAGTCTGCATACACCCCAGCAGCTTTGATGATGGGGCTCCATTTGTTGATTTCAGAGAGTACAAATTTGCGGTGTTCTTGCGGTTCGGTGCGTTTGTCAGTGATCATGACCGCACCCAAGTCTTGCTGCTTTTTCACAAACGCAGGGTCAGTCAACACCTGACGCAAAGCCGCATTCCATTTGGCTTGGGTTTCATCTGACATGCCTTTGGGGCCATAGGCGCCATGCCAGATGCTGATTTGAAAACCTTTGACACCGAGTTCTTGCATGGTGGGTAATTGGCTGAATGTCGGCTGCGGCAAACGCTTGGGCGTGGTGACAGCATAGGCCTTGATTTTTTTGCCCTCAATGTATGCCATGGTGTTGCTGGTCTGGTCACACAGCAAATCAATTTGCCCGCCCATCAAATCGGTGATGGCCATAGACACGCCTTTGTAGGGGATGGTGGCGACTTCGGTTTTCATCGCAGCTTGCCAAAGCAGTCCGCACAAATGCGAAGCCGAGCCGACACCGGCGTTACCCAAATTCACCTTGTCTTTGTTTTTACCGACCCAGGCAGACAGCTGTTTGTAGTCGTTGGCTTCCATGGTGGGACGCGCCACGATGCTCATCGGCACTTCGTGGATCATGCCCAGAAAAGTGAAATCCGTGTCCACTTTAAAACCGGGGTTGCGATTGAGCGAGGGCATGGTGGCCATGCCGATATGGTGGATCAAAATCGTGTGGCCGTCAGGCGCGGCACGTGCCACCTTTTGTGTGGCGATCGCACCACCAGCGCCCAATATGTTTTCCACCACCACCGAGTTCACACCCAGCGGTTTGCGCAAAGCCTCGGCCATGTCGCGCGCCAAACGGTCGGTCGGCCCGCCTGCGGTGAATGGCACGACGATGCTGACGGCTTTGTCTTTGAGGGGGAAACTTTGCGCGAAAGCGCTGCACACGGCCGACAGCGATAACGCGAATGCCAAGGTCACAAGCGCATCTTGCCCGCGCTTGTTCACGCGTTGCAGCAACAAGTCGAGGTCAAAGTTTGCGGTTGCCCGCTGATTATTTGTAACTGCGCGCATCTTCAATCACTTTACCGTCGTTGGGCAAACTGCCCGGCGCGGCAATGACGATATCTGCGCGCAATTTGGTGATGTCGCGCACCGCTTGTTCCACAGATGTCACCCACTCGGTGTTGTGGTCTGCTGTTTCAATATGCAAATGCATTTGGTCTTGCGCCATCTCGCCGCTGATCACCAAACGTGCTTTGCCAATTTGAGTAAAACGCTTGACGATTTGATCAACCTGACCGGGATGCACAAACATGCCGCGCACCTTGGTGGTTTGATCGGCGCGGCCCATCCAGCCTTTGATGCGCTGGTTGCTGCGGCCTGTGGGACACATGCCGGGCAATAGGGCGGTCAAGTCGCCGGTACCGAAACGTATCAGCGGGTAATCCGGGTTGAGCGTGGTCACCACCAATTCGCCCACCTCGCCCTCGGCTACCGGGTCGCCGGTGCCGGGACGCACAATTTCCACAATCACGCCTTCATCCAGCACCAAGCCTTCGCGTGCTGCGGTTTCATACGCAATCAAACCGATGTCTGCCGTGGCATAGCACTGGTAAGCCGTGACGCCGCGCTCAGCCAGCCAGTCGCGCAATGAAGGCGGAAACGCTTCACCGCTGACCAGCGCTTTCTTCAATGAAGGCAGCGCCACTTGGGTTTCAGCAGCTTTATCGATGATGATTTTCAAAAAACTCGGTGTGCCGCAATAGCCTGCGGGGCGCAATTCAACCATGGCTTGCAACTGCTGCTCGGTCTGTCCGGTACCGCCCGCAAACACGCTGCAACCCATCGCATGCGCGCCGCTTTCCATCATCGAACCAGCAGGCGTGAAGTGGTAACTGAAGCAGTTGTGCACCAACTCACCGGCGCGAAAACCTGCGGCATACAAAGCACGCGCCACGCGCCAATAGTCAGCGCGTGTACCCTCGGGTTCGTAAATCGTGCCGGGTGAAGCAAACACGCGCGGCATGGCTTTGCCAAATGACAACGCGGAAAACCCGCCGAACACATCGCTGGCTCGCTGCGCTTGTTGGCGCTCAAGCAACTCATATTTACGTGTGACCGGCAAAGCCGCCAGCGCTTCACGCGAAGTGATGGACGCAGGGTTCACGCCTTTCAAAATACCAGCAAAAGCAGGCGTGTGTTGTTGTGCATGGGCAATCTGTTTGGGCAACGCTTGCAGCAACGCGGCTTCACGCTGCGCCGGGTCGCGTGTTTCCAAGGGGTCGTAACTGTCAGTCATAGGTGTTTAAGCAAGCCAGCGCTTGCGTCGTTTGTAACTTTTCACGTCTTTGAAGCTTTTGCGTTCACCGCCGCCCATGCCCAAATAAAACTCTTTCACGTCTTCGTTGCTGGCCAAGTCGGCTGCTGCGCCGTCCATCACAATGCGCCCCGACTCCATGATGTAACCGAAGTCGGCATAACGCAAAGCCATGTGGGTGTTTTGCTCGGCCAGCAAAAAAGTGACCTGCTCTTTTTGGTTCAAGTCTTTCACGATGTTGAACACTTCTTCAACGATTTGCGGTGCCAGTCCCATGGATGGCTCGTCGAGCAACACCAGTCTCGGGTTGGCCATCAAAGCGCGGCCAATGGCGCACATTTGCTGCTCACCGCCAGAGGTATAGGCCGCTTGTGAAGTGCGCCGTGTTTTCAGGCGTGGAAAGTAGTTGTAAACCTTCTCGAGGTTGGCGGCGATCTCGCCTTTGTCGGTGCGCGTGTAACTGCCGGTGAGCAGGTTTTCTTCGATCGTCAAATGCGCAAAGCAATGTCGGCCTTCCATGACTTGCACCACACCGCGTTGCACCAGATCGGCAGGCGTCAGGTTTTCAATTCGCTCGCCACGCAACTCAATGCTGCCCTTGGTGACTTCGCCGCGCTCGCCTTTGAGCAAGTTGGAAATGGCGCGCAAGGTGGTGGTTTTGCCCGCACCATTGCCACCTAGCAATGCCACGATGCCGCGCTCGGGCACCTGCAAGGACACGCCCTTCAACACCAAGATCACATGGTTGTAGATGACCTCGATGCCATTGACATTCAAAACAATGTGGGTTGTGCTCATGGCTGTATCCGGTTTAACGCTTCAGATCAAGACTGACAATCCGCACCGGTGCGGCGCGTCAGCTTTTTCTCAGCCGCATATTTATCAGCAGTGGCTTTGACCAGCGGTTTCAAAATCTGTTCATCAGCTTGCATCCAGTCGGAGGTGAACTCCCAGGCCTTGCCGTTCCAAGTGTGAATACGTGTCCAAGCCGCGCCCATGTGGTCCATGCATGAGGTGCTGATCGGACGCATCACGCCTTTGAAGCCGAGTGCGTCGAGTTTGGCTTGTGTGAGGTTCAGATTTTCCAGACCCCAGCGCACTTGCTCGCCGGTGACGACCTTGCCTTTGCCAAAACGTTCTTGCGCTGAACGAATGCCTTCAATACCGATCATGGCACTCATCACACCACGCAAATACAGCACCTGTCCCACTTCTTCTTTCGGTCCTGTGCCCTGGCCTTTGGCGTGGATTTGGGTCAACATGGTTTTGACGATGTCAGAGTTAGGTTCTGCGCCATGCTGAATCGTGATTGCGTTGTAACCCTTGGCACCATCGGCCACGTCTTTCACATCAGGCTCTGCACCAGCCCACCACACGCCATACATTTTTTCGCGGGCATAGCCAGTGGCTTGCGCTTCCTTGATGGCGGTGGAATTCATCACGCCCCAACCCCACAACACCACGTAGTCGGGCTTGGCCTGACGCACCTGCAACCAAGTGGCTTTTTGTTCCACACCGGGAGGTGTGACTGGCAGCAATTGCAACTCGAACCCGTGGTTACGCGCACGCTCTTGCAGCAATGGAATAGGCTCTTTACCGAAGGGACTGTCGTGGTAGACCAAGGCGACTTTTTTGCCTTTGAGTTTGTCCCAACCGCCTTCTTTCTTGGCGATGGCTTGCATGATGGTGTCGGCTGCCACCCAGTAAGTACCGGCTATCGGGAAGTTCCACTTGAACACCGCGCCATCAGCGCTTTCGCTGCGGCCATAGCCCACCGTCAGCACCGGGATTTTGTCGCCGGGGGCTTTTTCAGTGATGGCGAAAGTCGCACCCGTAGACAGGGTTTGCACAAAGCTGGGGTTTTTGCTTTTCAGGCGTTCATAGCATTCCACACTGCGTGCGGTGTCGTAGCCGGTTTCGCATTCTTCATAAGCGATCTTCACGCCGTTGATGCCGCCTTTGCTGTTGACGAGCTTGAGGTAATCGACAAAGCCGTTGGCCCAAGGCGTGCCGTTGGGCGCATAAGGACCGGTGCGGTAAGACAGCACCGGAACAAATTGTTCTTTGGCTTGCGCTTGGGCTTGCGTGACCACGCCCATACCCAAACTTGCCACCAAGGCTGATAACAACAAAAGGGATTTCTGCATCTTTGTCTCCTTCAAATTTGACTCACACTTGCGATGAACAACACTGTCAATACGGGAACGGCCAGACGCGCATTTTTTGTTTGCCAATCGCCCACAAACGCGCCAAGCCGTGCGGCTCGACAATCAAAAACCAAACAATCAAGGCGCCGAAAATCATCAACTCGGTATGCGACACCACGGTGGTGGAAATCACAAAACCAAACCAAGCGGCGAACACCGGCAGAAACTGGTTGAGGAAAATCGGCAACACCACAATAAAGGCCGCACCTAAAAAGCCGCCCATGATGGAGCCCATGCCACCGATGATGACCATGAACAACAAGCGAAACGATTGGTCCACCGAGAAAGCACTCGGCTCCCATGAACCCAAATAAATAAACGCCCACAACGCACCGGCCATGCCGATGATGAACGAACTGACCGCAAACGCGCTGAGCTTGGCGTACATGGGGCGGATGCCGATGACGGCCGCAGCCACGTCCATGTCGCGTATCGCCATCCATTCGCGACCGATGGCGCCGCGCACCAGGTTTTTCGCCAGCAATGCCACCACGCACAACAGACTCAGGCAAAACAGGTATTTGCTCAAATCGCTTTCAATCGGCATACCAAAGACTTGCAGGTTGGACACCGACACCGAACCGGACGGCGTGTCCAAGGTGAACCACTTGATGCGCAAAAACATCCAGTCGGCGAAAAACTGCGCGGCCAATGTCGCCACCGCCAAATACAAACCGCGCACCCGCAAACTCGGCAAACCAAACAAGATGCCGAACACCGTGGCGCACAAACCGCCCAATATCAAGGTCGGGATCAACGGCATGCCGGGAATGCGCGCAAAAAAGTTGTACGCGCCATAAGCACCAACCGCCATGAACGCGCCCGAACCCAATGAAATTTGTCCGCAATAGCCGACCAGAATATTCACACCCAACGCCGCCATGGCCATGATGACGAAGGGAATCAGAATGGCGCTGAACATGTAGTCTGAGGCGATGAACGGCACACCGACAAATGCCAGCAGCAATAAAGCAGCGATGAACCAGCGGTCCTGCATGATCGGGAAGATCTGCTGGTCCGCTTGGTAGCTGGTTTTGAATTGGCCGTTTTCTCTGTAGAACATGCTTAAACCCGGTCGATGATCTTTTCGCCAAACAAACCTTGCGGACGAACCAACAAGAACAACAAAGCCAGAACATAAGCAAACCAAATTTCGATGCCGCCACCGACATACGGCCCCAAATACACCTCTGACAATTTCTCGCCGACGCCGATGATCAAACCGCCGATGATGGCGCCGGGCACGGACGTGAGGCCACCCAAAATCACCACTGGCAAAGCACGCAAAGCCACTGTGGCCAAAGAAAATTGCACACCGAGTTTGCTGCCCAAATCATGCCGGCCACCAAAGCCACCACGCCGGCCACGCACCACACAATCACCCAGATGCGGTTCAAGGGAATGCCAATGGATTGCGCCGCTTGGTGGTCATCAGCCACCGCACGCAAGGCGCGACCGGTGCTGGTTTTTTGGAAAAACAGCGACAACAAAGCCACCAGACACGCGGCGATCAAAGCCGCGATCAAATCTTCTTGGTTGATCAAAATGCCGCCGGGGAAGGTGGACTCGAAAGCCATCACCGGTTCCTTGGGCATGCCGATGTCAATTTTGTAAATGTCGCTGCCAAACAAAGACTGCCCCAGCCCTTCCAAAAAATAGGTGATGCCCAATGTCGCCATCAACAAGGTGGTGCCTTCTTGGTTCACCAACTGGCGCAACACCAATCGCTCGATCACCCAGGCCACGCAAAACATGACGCCCGCCGCCATGGCAAAAGCGATCAGGTTGACCAACCACAAATTGCCCAGACCGGAAGCATTCAACCATTCGGAAAAACGCGCCATGGCCAGTGCCGCGAACAAGACCATCGCGCCTTGCGCAAAATTGAACACGCCAGAGGCTTTGAAGATCAGCACAAAACCCAAAGCCACCAGCGAATACAACATACCCGCCATCAGCCCGCCTAACAGTGTTTCAAGAAAGAATCCCATGGCAGTCAATGTCCTGTACCGAGGTAGGCGCTGATCACCTCGGGGTTGTTGCGCACTTCATCCGGTGTGCCGTCGCCGATTTTTTTACCGTAGTCCAACACCACCACGCGGTCTGAGATATCCATGACCACGCCCATGTCGTGCTCGATCAAGACCACGGTGGTGCCGAACTCGTCGTTCACATCCAAAATGAAACGACACATGTCTTGTTTTTCTTCCACGTTCATACCAGCCATCGGTTCGTCCAACAGCAGCACTTGCGGTTCCAGCGCCAGCGCGCGGCCCAAGTCCACGCGTTTTTGTAAACCGTAGGGCAACTGCCCGACCGGCGTTTTGCGGTAGGCCTGGATTTCTAAAAAGTCGATGATTTCTTCCACTTTTCTGCGATGTTCAAATTCTTCGCGCTGTGCGGGGCCAAAGCGAATAGACTGCAACAACAAATTCGACTTCATGCGCAGATTGCGCCCAGTCATGATGTTGTCGAGCACGCTCATGCCTTTGAACAAAGCCAGATTTTGAAATGTACGCGCCACACCCATGACCGCCACTTGGTGGCTGTCCATGTGGCTGAAGGTTTGACCACGGAAAGTGATGCTCCCTTGCTGCGGCGTGTACACGCCGTTGATGCAATTGAGCATCGAGCTTTTGCCAGCGCCGTTAGGCCCGATGATGGCGCGTATCTCGTGCTCGCGCACATCAAAACTGATGTCAGACAAAGCCTTCACACCACCAAAACTCAGCGATATGTTTTGCACATTCAATATGACGTCGCCGATTTGCTTGCTCATGCGGCACGCTCCACGGCGTTAAACACTTTGGCGTCTGACAATGTCAACGTGGCACTGACACTGCCGCTTCTGCCGTCTTCAAATTTGACAGCGGTTTCGATAAATTGCTGTTGCATTCCTTCGTACAAAGCATGTACCAGCACCGCGTATTTTTCAGCGATGAAACCACGCCGCACTTTGTTGGTACGCGTGAGTTCGCCGTCATCCGCGTCAAGTTCTTTGTGCAGCACCAAGAAGCGGCTGATTTGCGAACCGGCCAGCAAGGTGTCCACCGACAAATCTGCGTTGACTTTTTCCACGCATTCCAACATCAACTGGTAGACCTCGGGCTTTTGCGCCAAATCGGTATAGCCTGCATACGGTAGGTTGCGGCGCTCCGCCCAATTGCCGACCGCGTCGAAATCGATGTTGACCATGACGCAAACTCTGTCACGCCCGTCGCCATAGGCCACGGCTTCTTTGATGAACGGGAAAAACTTCAGTTTGTTCTCCACATACTTGGGCGCGAACATGGCGCCGTCGTTCGCACCGCCTTGAATGCGCCCCACATCTTTCACGCGGTCGATGATTTTCAAATGCCCACGACTGTCGATGAACCCAGCGTCATTGGTTTTGTACCAACCGTCTGCGCTCAGCACCTCGGCTGTGGCTTCGGGGTTTTTGTAATAGCCTTTGAGCAAACCGGCGGACTTGACCAGAATTTCACCGTTCTCAGCCACTTTGATTTCCACGCCGTCGCAAGGCACCCCCACGGTGTCGGCATACGCTTGGTTGTCCGGTTGCAAACACACAAACACCGCGGTTTCGGTCGAGCCGTACAACTGCTTGAGGTTGATGCCGATAGAGCGGTAAAAGCTGAACAGGTCGGGACCGATGGCTTCACCTGCGGTGTAGGCCACACGCACCCGCGACATGCCGAGGTTGTTGCGCAAGGGTCCGTACACCAACAAATTACCAAGGCCGTACATGAGTGAGTTCCAAGCACCGATGGACTCACCATCCATGCGGCTTGGGCCGACTTTGCGCGCCAACGCCATGAAGTAATTGAATATGCCGCGCTTGGGTGCGCTTGCGTCTTCCATGCGAATCATCACTTGCGTGAGCAAGCCTTCAAACACGCGCGGCGGCGCAAAGTAATAGGTCGGCCCGATTTCTTTCAAATCGGTGGTGACGGTCTCGGTGGACTCGGGGCAATTCACCACATAACCGCAGCACAGCCATTGCGCATAACTGAAGATGTTTTGCCCGATCCAAGCCGGAGGCAAATACGCCAGCACTTCTTCACGGCTGGTCAGTTTGTCAAAGTCGGCACCGGCTTTGGCGCGGTCTAACAAACTGCGGTGTGTGTGCACCACGCCTTTGGCGTTGCCGGTGGTACCAGAGGTGAAAAACATGGCGGCCACGTCATCTGCTTGGGCGGCTTTGATCTGCTGATCCACAAACTGCGGGCTTTTGACGGCCAAGGCAGCGCCCTCTTGCAACAGCGTATCCAAGCTGCACAAAGCTTGCGCAGGGTAATTGCGCAAACCGCGCGGGTTGTCGTAGTAGATGCGAGTCAATGTGGGGCAATCCGCTTGTATTTCTTGCAGCTTGTCGACTTGCTCTTGGTTTTCCACCACCGCAAACCGCACTTCTGCGTTGTTGATGGGAAATACATATTCGGTGCCCACGGCATCTTGGTAGAGCGGCACCGGAATAGCACCCAGCGTTTGCACAGCCAGCATGGCGGCAGACAAACGCGGGCGATTCGCGCCGACCACGATCACATGGTCACCGCGCTTCATACCGTCGCGCGCAAACACGTGCGTCATTTGCCCAACCATGATGAACAAATCCGCCCAATTCAGCGTCTGCCAAATGCCATATTCTTTTTCGCGCAGCGCAGCAAAGCCGGGGCGCTGGCTGGCGTGTTGCTGCAATAAGCGGGGGAAAGTGGTGTTCATGGATAAGCCGAGTGCACAACAAGCATGGGTGCTTGTCACAAGAGCCCGAATATTAGGGCGGTGTTTGACGCTATTTTGTCTTTCCGACGACAATCTAGGGAAGATACCTAGTAAGCATTTTGGAATTCAAAGCGTAGACATGGCCCAAGACCTGACATTGCATCAGCGACGACGCCAACCGAGCGCCGACGAGCTGGCCGGTATTCCTTGGCTGGCATGGCTGAGCGACAGTGAACGCACGCAAACCCTCCCGCGTATCGTCGTTGGCGACGCGCAAACCGGTGACGCGGTGTGTCGCATTGGCCGCGCGCCAACCTACTGGTTTGGCGTCATCGACGGCTTATTGAAAATGAACATAGACACCGACAAAGGCGACAGCCTGACTTTCACCGGTGTCTCGCGCGGCGGTTGGTTCGGCGAAGGCACGGTATTGAAAAGCGAGCCCTACCGTTACAACGTGAACGCTTTGCGCGCCAGCGTGGTGGCCGGTTTGCCAATTGACAGTTTCCATACCTTGCTGTCAGAGTCCATAGGCTTTAACCGCTTCATCATGAACCAGTTGAACGAGCGCCTCGGCCAGTTCATCGCCGCGCGCGAAATCGACCGCATCAACAACCCGGACTTGCGCGTGGCCCGCAACCTCGCGGCCTTGGTCAACCCGGTGCTGTTTCCGGGCGTGGGCGAAGTGCTGGACATCACCCAACAAGAGCTGGGTTATTTGGTGGGCTTGTCAAGGCAACGCGTGAACGTGGCATTGAAGCGCTTGGAAGCAGCACAATGGATCAAGGTCACTTATGGCGGCATACGCATATTGAATTTGCCCGCGCTGCGAAGCCATACACTGAGCCTCACATGAACGACACCACTACCATCAGACTGAACAAGCGCATGGCCGAACTCGGCATTTGCTCACGCCGCGAAGCCGACGATTGGATTGCCAAAGGCTGGGTGAAAGTCAATGGCGAAACGGCGGTGCTGGGCAAACCTGTCAGCCCTCTCGACCGCATTGAAGTGGATGCATTGGCGCGCGGTCAGCAAGACAAGCAAGTGACGATTTTGTTGCACAAGCCCATGGGCTATGTCAGCGGCCAAGCCGAGGACGGCCATGAACCGGCGATCAACCTGATTGAAGCCCGCACGCATTGGCGAGACGACCGCTCGCCTGTGCGCTTTGCGCCGCGCCAGCGCATGGGGCTGGCGCCCGCCGGTCGATTGGATATTGATTCGGTGGGTTTGCTGGTGCTGACGCAAGATGGTCGCGTGGCGCGGCAACTGATCGGTGAAAACTCCGGTGTGGAGAAAGAATATTTGGTGCGGGTGCAATACGGACGCTTGCCCGCTGGTGAGGTGCAAACCGATGTGCAGTCGCTGTTTCCAGCGGAGCAACTGGCTTTGCTGTGCCACGGTTTGTCGCTGGACGGACAAGCCCTGAAAACCGCGCAAGTGGATTGGCAAAACCCCGAGCAACTGCGTTTTGTGCTGACTGAGGGCAAAAAGCGGCAAATACGCCGCATGTGCGAACAAGTCGGGTTGACCGTGGTCGG
>Ga0164295_10003734_pt1 | contig 12162 bp, 7 predicted proteins | sample GEODES006metaG_FD_111798 | JGI IMG/M metagenome (GOLD analysis project Ga0164295, IMG submission 111798) | Oligotrophic lake water microbial communities from Sparkling Lake, Wisconsin, USA - GEODES006 metaG | ecosystem: Environmental > Aquatic > Freshwater > Lake | place: USA: Sparkling Lake...
CATGAAACCTGCCCTACGACTTCTCACGGCACTGCTGCTCATGTCACTGGTCGCGCTACACGCCGACGAGCCTTTTCCGACTCCTGCTGCTCTGTGGAAGGACTACGATCCCAATCAGGGCGACTTCAAAGAGGAGATCGTGAAGGTGGAAACGAAAAACGGTATCTTCAATCGCGACTCCTATATCAGCGCCTATGTGCTCGGTGAGGAGGTTCGTGTTTATTGTCGTTACCGCGTCAAGACCGGTGCGACGAAGGCTCCCGGTCTGCTGGTGGTGCATGGTTGGATGGGCGCTCCTGAGCCGGACAAGAAGTATGTCGAGGATGGCTGGGCGGTGATGGCGCACGACTACTGCGGGAAGACGGGAAGCCGGTCTCACTTCACCAAGTATCCCGAGAAGCTGCGGCACGGAAACATGGATCGCACTGTGGCTGGACCAGCGCGGGCGCAGGACCTGGATGGAAAGCAAATCACCGATCCGAAGCAGACCTCCGACTATGTGTGGTATGCCATTCAGCGCCGGGTGCTGAGCTATCTCGAGCAGCAAAAGGAAGTGGATCGAACACGGCTCGGAGCGACGGGTTACTCGTATGGTGGCACGCTGATGTGGAATCTCGCCACCGATCTGCGCGTTAAGGCCGTCGCCGCTTACTTCGGCATCGGCTACAACGATTACTACCGCGACAAGCAGGTATGGCTTTACAACGTGCCTTACGTCGTGCCGCCGAAGTCGTCGGGCGAAAAGATCATCCTGGCTTCCATCGCGCCCGAGGCTCATGTGCCGTTCATCACAGCGGCGACCTTGTTTTTGAATGGCTCAAACGATCATCATGGCGGGCACGAACGCGGGCTGGAGAGCTTCAAGAAGTTCGCGAAGAACGTGCCGTGGTCGTTTGCGATTCAAGCGCGTGGTCATCACGACACCGAGAAGATCGGGCACGACACGAAGTTCTGGTTGGACAAGCATGTGCTCGGCAAAGACGTTGTCTGGCCGGACCATCCGAAGTCGGAAATCCGTCTGGATACCAACGGCGTGCCGGAACTCGTCATCACTCCGACATCACCCGATGCCGTTCGCAAGGTCGAGATGTTTTACGCGCTCAAGAACCCGTGCAGTTACGCCCGTTCCTGGCGCGACACTTCCAGCGTGCGTCAGGGCCAGCAGTGGGTGGGCAAGATGCCGGTCCTCAAGGTGGACGACTATGTCTTTGGCTACGCCAACGTCACCTACGACACCACGATCGTCCGCTCGACCGACTTCAACGCGGCTATCCCTGCCAAGCTCGGCAACGCGGTGGCCACCGACAAACCGTCGAGTGACCTTTCCGGCAGCGGTTACAGTGCTTGGAGTAACATCGCTGAGCTTGAAGGCCCCCAAGGCATCAAGGGATTTCGTTCGACGAACAACGGTCGCGGATCCGGCACCGAGCAACTGCATGATCCCAAATGGCAAGCCCCGGCCCACTCGCGGCTGAGCTTCAAGTTCTACTGCACTGAACCACAAACCGTGGTCCTCAACGCCGCAGACCACAACGCGGTCAAGCTGGAGATCACCGCCTCCGACACTTGGCAAGAGATGACCATCTCCCCCGAGCGCCTCATCAACCGCTTCAACCAAAAGCCAATGGCCAATTGGTCCAGCGTGGGCAAAATCCACTTTCTGCCCAAACAAGGCTCCGACCTGACCAAGGTGATCTTTGCCGATTTCAAATGGGTGCCGTAAACCAGTTGCTTATTCGCGTTGTTTCGCCAAACCAACCACCAAAGTGATCCGATCCATGAAAGGCCTGCTCTCCGCCCTTTTCCTTGCACCACTCTCCGCCCTGCACGCGGCAGACAGCGACATTGCATGGATCATTCAATGCAACGGCAACTCATTGCCAGCCGCTCCGTGGACAGCCTTGGGCAAAGCAAACGCCAAGCTCGAAGGCGGCGCATTGCATTTGAGCGATGACTCAAAAAACGACATGGGCGCCTTTGAAGCCGAGTGGACTGGCGATCTCGATGGCAAGGAGATCGTCGTCGAGGCGCGCTTGAAGCTGGTGAGCATGGTCGGGCATCGCAACTCGCCGACGTCGACGTGGCCGCAGCGGGATGGTTCCCCTGTTTGCATTCAGGTCAGTGATGGCCAACACGAAGAGGGCATCTTGCTCACGCCGCCACAGGACAAGCACGCAGAGGCGGCAAAGGGCTATGTGCGCACGATGACGGATCGTTTTGCGCAGGCGGACACGCGGGATGCCTTTCACACGTATCGGCTCATCATTCGAGGCAAGGATATGGCGGACGAGATGGATGGAAAACGCATCATCGAAGGCCGGGAGGCCTTCTGGCGATCCTCGACATCGCCGCGCAAGTTCATTCGTTTTGGCTCCACCTCGAAGCCTTTCACAGGCGAGGCGAAGTGGGAGTTTGTGCGGCTTGGTTTGCGACCTGCTTCGACTGCGGCGGTGGAGAAGTCGCCGCTGAAGATCACTGTCAGCGAGCCGTGGCCGCTCAATGTGGAAGAGAAGAACACCGAGTCGCGCCCCTACCTCTACGACATGGGCCAGGGCCTGCTTTTGACCAGCAATCCGCAAGGCAGCGATGCCTTGCTGGAGCCCTACATCGTGCGGCGAAGCACAGACGCTGGCAAAACATGGCAGGCCGTGCCGGGCACCGAACAAAACAGCGATTCACCGCAGGAACTCGTGCGCCTCGCTGATGGTCGCATCCTAGGGCCGTCGCGTTGGACTCACTTGCAGTTGGACGGCACACTCATGGGTAATACCACGATCCTTGATGCCAAGGCGGAGGCTCTGACCATGCACGACAGCACGATCACGATGCCAAAGGAGTTCATGCCGACGAAGAGTGGTGAAGTGGTCATCTTTGAACGCCACATCTGGGTGGAGAAAGATGGCAGCATCACCGCCGTCGCCTGGAGCCGCCGAGCCACGCTGAAACTGGCCAACGGCCGCGGCTTTCCGGAGCGCCACACGCATTTGCTGCGCAGCGCCGATTTCGGCAAAACGTGGGCGCATGTCGCGCACATCGGTCTCGGTGGCGAACCCGCCGTTGTGCGGCTCAGCGACAGCGAATGGCTCGCGGTCACGCGGCCCGATGCGCACATGTCGAATCTCCTCCAGCATCGCTCGCTTGATGGTGGCAAGACCTGGAAATTCGAGCGCACCCTAGAAGAAGGCAGCGTCATGCCCGACCTCGTGCTCATGAGTCATGGCGTGCTCGCCTGCAGCTATGGACGTCCCGTTTCAAATCTCATGTTCAGCCTCGATGGTGGCCACACCTGGCGCGACCACTGCGTCATCTCCGACCGCGCCAATTTCAACTACACCACCATCCGCGAGATCAGCCCAGGCCGTCTCCTCTACATGCATGACGGTCAGATTCCTGACACCTTGGCGCGGATCAACTCGCTCTATGTCGAGGTGCAGAAGGTGAAGCCTTGAACACGATGACAGCGTCAAGAACGCCAAGGTGATTAAGCCACACCAACGAACGGCGGGGATCGAAACGTGACGCCTGAGGCCTATGCCAAGATCATCGCCCGGCTTAAATAGACTGGTGCCAAGCTTATCTTTGCCATCACCACGCCCGTGCCCGAAAGCGGTGCCGCGAAGTATGTGAAGAACTCCGAGCTGCTCTACAAGGAAGTCGCCAAACGCGTGATGCTAGAAGAAGGCGTGAGCTGGAATGATCTCTGGTCGCTCGTTAAACCCCGCCAAGCGGAGCTTCAAGGCAAGCGGAACGTTCACTTCATGCCCAGCGGCTCCTCGGTGATGGCCAAACAAGTTGCTGAACACATCCGCGCTGCTCTTTCTCAGCCAAAGCCGTGATCTTCATTCTTGCATAACGCGCCATGTTTCCCCTTCTCAGCCCCCTTGAAAGTAATTTCCTAGCACACGCTTCTGGAATTCTCCCGTGGACGTCGACGCGCCCTCCATGCAAATGGATGCGGAGTCGTAACCTAGTATGTCCTCCATGAGGGTAAGCCCCTTCCTATTTTCGATTAAAAAATATATATTCTCAGTCACCGATCCATGCAAATATCTACGCTCGTCTCCTGTCGTGCCCTGATATAAATCCATGATCAACCATGAAAACCACATCTGATTCAACCCGTGAAAGCGCAGTTTTTTTTCAACTGCCAACCGCCTGTTTGTTCTTCATCGTGCTGCTCTTCGGGGCGCTGACGACAACTGCGCAGGCCGCCCCGGTTTATCGTCTCCAGACCCCATCTTCGTTGGGGCTCAAAGTTGGCGAAGAAATCCAGTCGTGGCAAAGCCTGATTGTCGTTCTGCGCCCGAGTCCGGGCGACAATTTTTGGTATCGCCTGCCGCACACCGTCCAGGTGACCGGCGATCTCCCGCCGGGCATTCGTCTCGTGCAAAATCAGGCTGCCTTCTTCGATCTTGCTCACTTCGCAGGCACACCGACTCAGGCAGGGCAGTTTACAGTCCAGGTTCAAGCTACTATGGCCGATGGACTGACGACGACGCAAGAAACTGTCACCTTCGCCATCACCGACCCGCGAGATGAGAGCTATACCGTGCAGACCTGGGGGTTGTCTCGATTCCGCCAGGGGCTGCAGGTGGGCAATGCGGGTGCGTTTCTCGTCGGCCAGTGGCAGTCCTTGCTGAAGGCTCCGACAAAGGTGCAGGCCACTGGATTGCCAGCGGGCGTGACTGTGGCGGAGAGTGGGTCTGCGGGTTATTACTCGATTCAAGGCGCGCCTGAGGAGACTGGCAAGTTCGCTGTGAAGCTCATGTTTTCCTGGCCCGATGGCGCATCCATCGCCGAGACCACAGTGGACTTGGAGGTGCTACCGGCTGACTACCAGCCGCAGCAAACGCTCTCCGTGGTAGGGTCCCAAACAATCCGCAAAAATGTGGCCTACGAGCCACACGGCTACCGGGCGCCCTTCCTCTATGTGGAGGATGAGTTCGGGGCTCGTTCATCCGAGCAGTTGACCATCACCACCACCGGGTTGCCAGCGGGTTTGTCGATTGACTCTCAAACACCGGGCACTGGGTTCGTCGTCGGTCGTCCGACAGAGACGGGCACCTTTGCCACCACCTTCCGTGCCACTCTTCCCGACGGCACTACCACGAACGAGGTGGTATTCTCAATCGAAGTGCTGCCGGCCATTCCGTTTACGGACCTTGCTGGCACCTACGACAGCGTTGTCGACCGGTCTGAGTCATTGAACGGCAATAATGGCGGACGCCTCCGCCTCACCGTGACGCGCAGCGGTCAGACCACGGGATTTCTCATCTGCAACCTCGTGCGTTATCCCTTTTCCAGCGCTGCAGTCACGCTCGATCCAGACACGGGCGATGTCACCATCGCACCGCCTGGCGCAGGTGTGACAGTGAGCGGTAGCATCGCCCTCAATGATGAATTTTCTTTCGGTAGCCCGCAGCCTTACTTCGACTTCTACGGCGTAGTCGCAAACGCCAGCAGCTCAGCCGGCTTCAATGGAGCGCGCGCCACCGTTCGCAGCGCTGCCGATCCGAGCCCGTATGCCAGCGACAAGAAGATCAACCTCATCTTCGTCAACGACAGCAACGCGCCCGCTGGTCAGCCTTCGGGTGCTGGTTTCCTCTCGGCCAGCATCAACTCAGTCGGCAATGTGACGCTCACGGTCTGGGCTCCTGATGGCAGCGCGCCAGTGAGCCTGGCGACCACACTTTCTGAAACGCCCTATGGCGCGACGTTCCCCGTCTATTTCATCCTTCCCAACTCGAGCGGTTCCAGCACGCTTTCTGGGCAAATTTTTGTCAATGCCGATGGCGACGCCGCTGGACAACTCAGTTGGTATCAGTCCGCGACCAATCGCGGTGCCTTTCCCGACGGCATCTCGCTTGTGGACTACACAGGTGTGATCGGCTCGCGTTATGCGGCAGAGCCAGCAGGCCTCAATTTGCTAGGCCTTGAGGAAAGCATCACGACAGCCCAACTCGACCTCATCGGTGAGGACGTTCCCGCTGAGCCTGAAGTCGCACTGACCGTGCAACGCGCTGCCCTCAGGGCCGCACCCGGTGCGCAAGTGAGTGGAATGAAAATGAAGTTCGACAAAAAGTCAGGCATTCTCACCGGCAACATGACATTGCCAGCGACGAAAAACAGCCGAGCCCGCGCCGTTACCTTCCGTGGTGTTCGCACGCCGAAGGGTACCGGCATCATCGGTCACTTCACCACTCCGAGTACTACCAAGGCAACTCGCCGCGCCGCCGGGACACTAAAGATTGAATCACGATTGGCAATGCCCGCCTCGTTAGAGTGAAAGGATCATCTCCACCATTTCTTTTCGCCCAGGAAATGACTGTTGAGCTTGGGCAGGCTGAATTTTAGTTTTTACCATTCGGAATGGCATAAGAAGGTCTGGAAGGTCTAACTGGTTAAGCTTCTGCCCAAAGCGTGATGGATAGCCTGAATGCTTGGGTCATCCTCCTTCTGTCTCGTTGCGAATGGCCTTGCTGCGATGATTCTAGGCGTGTTTTATCTCGTCGTGGATGTGTGGCGCTGGCAGAAGTGAATGTGCGTACTGGCCACTTGGCCAATGGTTTATGTAGGGAAAACTGACAGGGTGAGCATTGTTCTAAACTCCATGATGCGCCTTCTCACCTGCCTACTCGCCCTGGCCTGCTCAAATCTCATCGCAGCCGATACCACGCAACGTCTGAGCGAGGGGTGGGAGCATTATCAGGGCACACTGGGCAGTCCATGGGAAGTTTGGCGTGGTGATGCAGCAAGTGACAATGTCGCTTGGTCGAAGGTGACGCTTCCGCATTGCTTCAATGGACGTGATGCGGTGGATCCTGATGTGCGTTACTATCAGGGATCGGGTTGGTATCGCACGCGTCTCAAGATCGCGAACCCTTATCCAAATGGCCGCACGCTGCTGCACTTTGATGGCGCGGGGCAGAAGTCGCAGGTGTTTGTGTACACAGATAAAGTCGGCGAGCACGTTGGCGGCTATGATGAGTGGACGTTGGACATCACAGACGCGGCTACAAAGGCAATGAAGAACGAAGGCTACAAAGGTGAGGTGCCCATCTCAGTGATGTGCGACAACTCTCGCGATGCAGAGAGCATCCCATCTGACTTGAGTGACTTCAATCGCTATGGCGGGCTGTATCGGCACGTGAGCTTGGTTTATGTGCCGGAGGTGTCGTTGGAGCGTGTGCAAGTGGACGCCAAACCGGAAGGTGTGAAACTAAGTGCGCGACTGTACAATCCTTCATCGATCAAGGGCGAGATCGAACTCAATGTGGAAGTAAGGGATGCGAAGGACAAAGTAGTGCACACAGCGAAGACGAAGTTAGCACTGTGGTCGGGTGGAAAGGTGATCGATTCATTCACCATTGAGAAGCCGGAACTGTGGTCGCCAAAGACGCCGAACTTATATCGCTGCGTGTTGACCCTTGGTGAGCAGAAGATCAGCGAACGCTTCGGCATCCGCAGCACTGAATGGGTGGACAACGGTCCCTTCAAACTCAACGGCGAACGTTTGCTGCTCAAAGGCACGCACTATCATGAAGACCACGCTGGAGTCGCAGCGGCAGTGCCGGATGATGTCGTGCGCAAGACGCTGATGATGATCAAGGACATGGGCGCGAACTTTGTTCGTCTTGGGCACTACCAACAGGCACCGCTAGTGCTGGAGCTTTGCGATGAACTTGGTCTGCTCGTTTGGGAAGAAGTGCCTTGGTGCCGTGGAGGGATCGGCGGCCCATCTTATCAGAAGCAGGCTAAGGACATGCTGCGGGCCATGATTGATCAGCATCGCAACCACCCTTCGATTATCATGTGGGGTATGGGCAATGAGAATGATTGGCCTGGTGACTTCGAGGTCTTCGATAAGGAGAAGATTCGTGCCCTGATGAAGGAGCTGAATGATCTTTCTCATGAACTTGATCCCTCACGTCCGACCTGCATCCGCCGCTGCGACTTCTGCAAGGACATCGTGGATATTTACTCGCCAAGTATCTGGGCGGGCTGGTATTCTGGTCGCTACACGGAATACAAAACCGCTGCTGAAAAGGCGCTGAAAGAAACAAAGCACTTTTTCCATGCCGAGTGGGGTGGCGACAGTCACGCACATCGGTTTGCTGAAGATCCTGAGCAGATGGTGACAAAAGTCGAGACCGGCAAAGGCACTGCCGAGAAGGGCAAAGCCTACAAGGGCACTGGTGGCAAGGTTCGCATGTCGAAGGATGGTGACTGGTCCGAGAGCTACATGTGTAATCTCTTTGACTGGCATCTCAAAGAGCAGGAAGACATGCCTTGGCTTACCGGCAGTGCTGCGTGGATCTTCAAAGACTTCGCCACCCCGCTGCGTCCTGAGAATCCTGTGCCTCGTGTGAATCAAAAGGGCGTCGTCGAGCGCGATGGCACGCCGAAGGAGACGTTCTATGTCTTCCAGAGCTACTGGTCGGAGAAACCAATGCTTCACATCTTTGGTCACGGCTGGCCCGTGCGTTGGGGTCAGGCTGGTGAGGAAAGGGAAGTGCGCGTTTACTCCAACTGTGCCGAGGTTGAATTGTTCGTGAATGGCAAGTCCGTCGGTGTGAAGAAGCGTAACGTTAGCGACTATCCTGCTGCGGGTCTTCATTGGATGGTGAAGCTCAACGAAGGCGCGAACAAACTGCGTGCGGTGAGCAAGGGTCTGAGCGACGAACTCACCGTCGGTTATCAAACCAAGAAGTGGAGCAAACCCGCGAAGCTGAAACTGGAGGAGATTGCGCAGAAAGACGGGATCGCAACGATGGAAGTTCGAATGCTGGACACCAACGACGTGCCTTGCCTTGATGCCAGCAACATCGTCCGCTTCGGTTTGGCCGGCGATGGTCGCCTCATCGACAACCTCGGCACTTCGACCGGTTCGCGTGTTGTGCAGCTCTACAATGGTCGTGCGACGATCCAGTGTGAAATCACGAACTACAAAATCTGCGTTTCCGTGTCATCGGAAGGCCGCAAGCCACAGTTCAAATACGTTAGCGATGCTCGCGCACCTGCTACAGGCTCTGCGAAGCTGAAGACTGATTCCAAAGTTTCTATAGAACCTAAAGCGCCATTGATTCCAAAGCTTAAACTTGATCTCGCTGCCATCGACAAAGATCGCATCCTCAAAGCCGCGACTGCTGCGTTGAATCAAGCGCCCGTTTCTATCACCGCTTTTCCATCGAAGCTTAGCGAGGGTGGCCCGAACGACTTCTATTCGAACGGCGACTACTGGTGGCCCGATCCGAAGAAGCCCGACGGCCTGCCCTACATCAAGCGCGATGGCGAGACGAACCCCGAGAACTTTGTCGCGCATCGCATGGCCGTAAAGACCCTGCGCGATTCCGTCGCTGCGCTTGCCGCCGCGTACATGATCAACAACGAAGACAAGTATGTCACTAAAGCCGCCGAGTTGCTGAAGGTCTTTTTCCTCGACGCGAAGACCCGCATGAATCCGAGTCTTAACTTTGCGCAAGCCGTCCCCGGAGTCTCGCCCGGACGAGGCATCGGCATTATCGATACGCTGCACATCATCGAGATTCCTGCCGCTGTGAAAGCCATGGAGAAGTCCATAGCTTTCCCAGTCGATATGGCGAAGGACTTGCGCCAGTGGTTCCGCGAACTCGCCGAGTGGATGACCACTAGCAAGAACGGCAATGAAGAAGCCAACGCGAAAAACAACCACGCCGTCGCTTTCCATCTTCAACTCGCCGTATTCGCCGACTTCATCGGTGATCAAGAGAAACTCGCGCTCTGCCGAACCAAGTTCAAAGAAGTTTTCGTGGGCAAGCAAATGGCCGAAGACGGCAGTTTCCCACTCGAACTCGCTCGCACCAAGCCCTACGGCTACTCGATCTTCCAACTCGATAACATGACCTTGCTCTGCCACGTGCTCAGCACAACAGATGATAATCTTTGGACCTTCGAGACGAACAACGGCAAGAGCATTGCAAAAGCTATTGGCTATCTGTATCCCTTTCTTGCTGACAAATCTAAGTGGAATCTCCCACCTGACGTCAATGCCTGGGAGGGCTGGCCCGCTCGACAACCGAACCTAATCTTCGGTGGATTCATGCTCGGCGAGCAAAAGTATCTCGACCTTTGGCAAAAACTCCCATCGGATCCCATGGACCCTGAGGTGCAGCGCAACATTGGTATCACACAGCCGTTGCTTTGGATTCAATAATTTCTCACCCATGAACAATGGATAAAACCCTTGCTTAAACTCATCTCGGTTCTTCTCGTTCTTTTTGGCCAGAGTTTGGCTGCTGATAAACCGAATGTTATTTTATCATCCCAGATGATCTAGGCATCGGAAACATGGTCAGCTACTAGGGGTCGATTGTCGCAGCGGGAAAGCCCGTCTAGAATCGCTTCTGCAAAAGATGAATGTGGCTGATCGCGCCATAACCGAAGCGAGTCCTTTCCAATGGGGGCGATTGAAGATGTAGCAGCTAGAACTGGCCAACTGGCCAATAGTGGATGTCTTGTAGCTACTGTAGAATGGTTCATCAATACGGTTTCTTCAGATTCAAGCACCACTTTAGGTGGTAACATCGATGTACAAGTTAATCCTTCGAGCATCCGCATACTGCTCATAGATGACCATACATTGATGCGCAAAGCACTCGCTAACATGTTAAATGCCAATCCAAACTTCAGTGTGGTAGCTGAGGCCGCTTGCGGAGGATCCGGGATCGTCATGTTTCAAAAACTCAGGCCCGATGTGACACTGCTCGATGTATCCATGCCAGGAATGACCGGCATTGAAGTCATGAGTTTGATCCATGCAGAGTTTCCCTCCGCACGGGTGCTGATGCTTAGCTCGTCGTATGCAGAGGAAGACATCGTGCAGGCATTGGAAGCCGGGGCCTGCGGGTATTTGTTCAAATCAGCACGCCCTACAGAACTCACGAAGGCAATCATTGCTGCTCATGCAGGTAGGCGAGTGCTCAGTCCCGAGGTGGAGAGCAATAACACCGAGCGTATTGCGACCGCCGCTGTCAGTGATCGGGAAATCGAGATCCTGAATTTGTTACGCAAGGGAATGAACAATGCTGACATCAGCCTCCTACTTTGCATCTCTAAACACACCGCGAAAGCACATGTGGCCTCCATCTTGAGGAAACTGCACGCAGCTGATCGAGCGGAAGCCGTGGCGATAGCCTTCGAACAGTGCCTGCTGAAGTTCTAGCCCAAACGGGCTAAGCCGCGTGGCCAATAGCGGCTGGTAAAGTGGTGAGACATAGTCGGAGAACAATAGAGCCCTGAATCCATCATGACAAACCACCTCTTTACATTGCGCCTAGTGGCTTTTGCTGGCTTGTTTGCCCTATTGGTGGATCAGGCACACACCGCGACCCCAGAGTGGAACAACACTGGCACGACATGGAGCGCTGCATCCAGTTCGCCGATTAGCATGGCATCGATTAGGTCAACGTGGAGAATGCCATCGATTATCTCCAGTTCGGCGGCCTTGTCATGGATGCGGGAAAACGCGGCTACATCGCCCACCCCGACTGCACCTCCACGCGTGCTATGGTCCTGCTCTTTGGTGGCAAATATTCCGTGCTCGGCATCCATTCGCACTCCCGGGGCCTACCCACGATGGATGCCTACAGCTTCCTCATCGCCATACACAGTCGGAGCATCTCAGCCCAATGGATTTTCCTCCACCCATTTCCCAACAGCCGCACACCCCCAAAAAAACACACCCCCAAAAAATGATACAAGACAATAAACAAGGTTTCACAAGTCGACGTGAATTCCTCAAGACGGGTATCGCCGCTGTTGCAGGCACCTCCGTGTTTAGCATCGGGAATTCTTCCCGTGCTGACGTGCCCCTCGACATCCCTTCCTCGCTCTTCAAAGGCGCCATTGAAAACACCGCCGTTCCGCGTTGGACCGATGAAATGCCTCGTCACGAGTGGGTGCCACCGCTCAGCACCGGCAGCGTGCCAACGCAATACAATGGCGTCGGCGTCGGCGACGTCTTCCACGGCGTTGCCCCAGAGTGGAATCTTGACGTGCGTCGCAAAGACATCCCACAAATTCCAGAAGAAGAGTGGAGCAAGTATCCCGTGCAGTATTATTGCATGAGCGCCGAGGAGGCAAACATGAAGATCCTGCCTACGCAAATGGGACTCAATACGCCCC
>Ga0164295_10003735_pt1 | contig 12160 bp, 7 predicted proteins | sample GEODES006metaG_FD_111798 | JGI IMG/M metagenome (GOLD analysis project Ga0164295, IMG submission 111798) | Oligotrophic lake water microbial communities from Sparkling Lake, Wisconsin, USA - GEODES006 metaG | ecosystem: Environmental > Aquatic > Freshwater > Lake | place: USA: Sparkling Lake...
GCTGCTCTGCGCGGGCGTACCGGTACATGGCGCGAGCGAGCAGCTGTACGACGAGGAGGGATACCTGTTCTCGCCACCCTGCCTGTGGGGAACCGACGAGGGCCTCAAGGCGCCGCCCAAGCTTGCGCTCAACACGACGCTGCGTATGGTAACCATCTTCGACAACCATTACTACCACGCTGGCCAGATGGGCATCTGGCAGATGAAGGCAGCGTTCGCTTGAGTCCGCGCGCGCAAACTCAGACTTTCAGTTTGTCGAACGAGGACCCGCGAGAGATTTTCAACCTTACATGAGTGAGGGGGGATCGCCTGCTGCAGTTCCACAGGCTCGGGTTCCGCGGCGTTGACTCCGTTTAACTCTCTCCCTGACAGGCCTGACTCCCAGGTGGGGTCTGCTACCGAGGTAGCAGGTACCGTTCTCCGCCGTCGCTCTAAGTTACGCTCAAAATTGGATACGTTCTTCAGATGATATCATGTGCCTCGCGGTGAGTGCACGCGCGGCCCGCCACTATGTTGAAACATCATAGGTGGGTAACTACCTAAGTGTTGAAACCGCCTCCCCTCCACACGGAGCCGCGCCAACGCCCGGGGCCCCGGCCCCCCTGCCCCCTCGCCACCTCCAGAAGGTGCAAGGTCGGGAAGGTCGCAAAATCTCGCGCAGCCCCGCAGCACTGAGCACACACGACACGCTCCTACTGAGACAGTCCCACACACGAAATCGCATCAGACGAGGCGCTCTCCTGGTCCGTGACAGGATGACTGAAGCTGGGCAGAATTGTGCTTCGAGGACTTCTTGATTTGGGTGCCTCAAGCGAGCGGACCGTGTGCTGGCCGGAGCTCAACGATGCGACGTTTCTCCTTGAGCTCATGGTACATGAGGCAGAAGGTGCAGGGGGCGGTGCACGGGCAGCACATCTGCCAGAAGGGGTCGTCGCACGGCCCCGGCGACGCCGACGACTTATTCAGAGCGACTGCGGTTGCCTTAAGCATGTTGGCGTAGTAGATGCACCACGTCTTATCGGGGCAGGTGACCATGCCGATGCACAGGCCGATGGGGATGCCAGGCACAGGCACTTGCGAATACGTCAGTAGGTTCAGGATCTGCGAGGGGCAGTTGAAGAAGTTGGGCGCTGGCTCACGCTCCCTCGTGCCCACCATGACTCGATCGCCGATCATGTGCCCCATATCGCAGACGGCGCAGCAGTGGCAGAAGGTGACGTAGAGGCAGCCGGGAAGAGGTTGAGATAAGCAGCTGTACGTCTCGCCCCACGACTCGCTGCCGTTGCCGGCCTGAATGCTGGACAGCTGCCGTGGCGCATTCATTGGGGCGTTTTGGGCGTAGTTTTGAACGTAGTAGGAGTTGCTCACGGGAACGGCCATCACGATCGCGGGAGAATGCTGGGCACCCTTCAAGATCTGGATGTCGTCCATCACGGCCGGCACCGGAGCGGCGCTGCTGATGGGGGCACCGAATGCGATGCCCGGCTGGGCGTGCACAACTGGCGGGGCTGGGTTCACGTGGAAAAGCTGGCCGGGCCGGAGGCCGGCGGGGACCGTGACATTCATGAACTGCCCGTCGACTTCGACGGTCAGCTGATTCCCACCGTAGACGCCCTGGGGGACAATGACCTGGATCAAGCCATGATCTGCCATGGTGCACAGGCTCTGCAACTCGTTGCACTGCTCTGCTCGAAAATCGCGTGAATTAGAATCGGCGTAAATGCACCACGGGCACCTCCACAACAACCCCGACTCTTCCACCCAAGCATGCACACCTGGCCCTGTGGGAAGGGTCTATTGATCCTGGGAAAAATCAGCCGATGGGGCTTCTCTTCCTCGCCGGACTCGCCGCGACGGGTCACTACGCTTGCGATCGCGACCTTGTCACCATAGAAGGCATCGCAGCCGCAGCGAAGAGCAGCCTCTCAGACCGCTACACGGTCTACAGCGGTTCGCTCGTAGCTGTGCCAACGTCCACAGGCGGCGCAGTCAATCCATCCTCACGATATCTTTCGGTACATGTGGACCGGGCGAGCTTCCCCGACGGCCTGTGCGCGCTCGTCGACAAAGTGGCTCAGGGAAACTGCGTCCAGCACCCAGCGCTGTGCAATGTGAGCCTTTGCAACGCCGCTTACACTCTTGCGCCGACGGACGCACTCGTGTGGCTCGGTTGCACGCCACCACCGTCCATCTACTTCAGCTGGCAGAGCTACGTGCTCATCCGACTGCGTCCAAAGGCATTCGTTCCGTGGGCAGAGTATGGCGACACGCTCAATCACGTGGTGCTCAACACGTCGGCGCGTCGACCGTGGAATAGCACCTCCGCCATCATCGTGAGTGCCGACGTGCGCACAATCCAGCAGACGAGCGCCGCTCTTGTGGCCGCCGGCCTTGAGTCGTCGGCGCACAATTTCGACGTGATCAATGCCTCGCTGCTGCATCTGGAGCGTCCGCACGTGCCGGGCCTCGTCGACCGGCCCGATTTTCTTCAGACGTTCGTGCGCGTCGCTGAGCCCGCCTCCGCCGAGCAGCTCACCGAGTACCTCAACGTCAGCTGGCCGGTACTGCTGCTTCGTGCCCGAGAGGAGGCTGCCTTTGAGCAGCACGCCGTTCCTCCGCTGCGGAATCTCAAGACGGGCGTCAATGAGTCGGCGCTCGCGCCGCCGCTTGCGCAGCTCAGAGAGGCCGTGCTCGCCCACTACGGCGCGCGTAACCGCTCCCTGCTGAGTGCGGAGCCGGTGCAGCAATACCATCTGGACGCTGACCTGAGCGACGACCTGCGATGCCTCGTCGACCCGTCGTTTGATCCGGAGCCACTGCCCCTCGACCCGAACGCGACGACGAACCGAACAGGCTGCGGCGCCGCGACGCGCGACTGCCTCTACACCGGGGTCACTGCGCCGTCAACTTTGTTCCTCACCTCAGGGCGCGTGCTCGTGCTCCTGGGCGTCAACCATCGGCGCACCCGCAAGAGCGCCTACGGCAACCTGATGCTCTCGGCGTACGTCGGCGCCAAGTTCACAGACTACAAGTACTCGGTCACCATCAACGAGACTGACATGCAAGGCTCAGCACACCAGTACGTGCCCGAGCTCCCGGATGACGTGGCCCAGAACCTCTTCGCCGTCAGCTTTGCACGCGACTGCTCGGAGCTGGGCGTCAGCGCGTGCAAGGTGGTGGGCGAGGCGGTCATCGGCTCGAGCGAGCGCCTCGCAGTGCTCGGGCGCGATTACCTCGACGTGCTCTCGGCCGCACACCCCGACTTTGGTGAGATGGAGCCCTCGCAGCTGTTGATACTGGGGTAGAACTTGCGCGAGTAGTTTGTGCTTACCGGGCTGGCCTCGCCTGTTGGCCAGGGGGCGCTGGAGCTCAACGTAACGTTACAAGCTCCCTACCAAATCCAATCTGATCGTAACACGCCAACACAATCACAATCGAAATTCTATTTCCATTTTCCAATTTCGCCGGCCGCGCCGGGGCCGGGGGAGAAGCCGACGCGAGCCGCTGGCCCGTCCGCTAGCCGGCCCCCACAAGCAACAGTACAGCGTATGCACGTCCACACGGTTGGAGTTGCACGATCGCATCCACTGTGGCCAACCGCTATTCACTTCGACTTGTTGAGCAGCCCGGCTCTGCAATGGCTAGGAGTGGGGGGGCGGGCGCTCCTTCAGCACGGCGGCGACCGCCCTCGAGAGCTTCGCCTGCTCCCGGCGGGCCTGGATCGCACAAGATCGCCTCACTTCGCGCCCGCAGTGCCTCGAGATTCGCGAGCTCGCGAGGTGGCGGCGGCGCCGACGAGCCAAGCAGCTTGGAGACGACGCCGTGGCGTACAGCCCACTCTCGTGCGAGTAGCGAGACGCGGTGAGCGCTTCCCCAGGCGAGGATGACGCCAGAGCCGCAGTGGCCGTAATTGTGCAGCGTGTCGAACCCAGTGTCGAACCCAGTGACCAGCCCGGGCTGCTCGTCAGTGTCGGCAGCAGGCTCGATCTCTAAGCGGATGCCATCGCGCCGTCCTGGGCGTAACCCTGCCCACCGCCCGATCACCGGCGCATCGCGAAGGCAAGGGAAGCTATGGCGGCACTTTGTGAGGAGTTCCTCATGCATCTCATCGGTCGGTGTGGGGTCGTCGTTGCCGACTTGAGCAAGCCCAGCGACAGCCACGACGCCGTCTGCTTGAGGGACAACATATGTGAGGCCGAAGGGCGAGTCGGAGTCGTCCATGACGTCTGTCACGTGTGGCGCCTGCAGGTATGCGAGCTGACCTTTGACTGGGAACATCGTCTTGTCTCCGAACACCGTTGACGAGCCGAGCCCAAGGCAATTGATGACCAGCAGCTGGCGGAGGCTGCGAGCTTCCATCGGCCCGTCGCCGACTCCTAGACCGAGCGCGGCTGCCACGCTGCCAATATCCTGGCGCGATCGGATCGTGTGCCCTAGATGGAGCTGAACGCCAGCATCGATGCAGGCCGACTGCAGCCACTCAAGGTAACGACGCATGTAGAGAATCGGCGCGCGATGCCAGTGGCCTCCGACAAGATCTCGACTGTACGCGGGCAATACCTCTGGTGTGAAGTCGGCAATCAGCTCGAGCCGAGACCACGGAGGGTCGGACGTATCGCTCGGTGGATGCCGCCAAGCGTAGCCGGACCGAAGAAGGCGGACACCTGTGGCGCTCTCGGCGCGTGCCAGCTCATTGAGGAAGACGCGTGAAGAGAGGGCCAGGCGGCATGCCAGCTCCTCCGGCAGCACATGGAAGGGAGGGTACTCCCAAATGGCACCAGCTCCAATGGAGACTGTCTCGTCGTACCCATCTCTGGAAACTATGTGTGGCTCGAAGCCGTCAAGTGCAAGCATCAGCGCCGATGTCAGTCCGTTGACCCCTGCGCCGAGCACGAGCACTTTTAGGCGGTCGCGCTCTTCCGGTGAAGCCATGTGAGCAACCCTCGGGGCATTTGGGGCGCGAGGAATCGCTCGTGGAGGCTGTCGGGACCCGATCGCCAGAACCGGGGTCACACATGGACTCACACAGATGCAGACAAACCCTTCTGGTTCTTTTGACTTCACTTGACTTGATTCCCACGACTCAGATGGTAGCGTTTCGTCAACAAAACCCCAATGCTTCCAAGGTCAAGTCTACCAGTGTCCGGCACCCGCGCGCCCTGCAGCGCCCGTACGGCGATACAGGTGAAATGAATGCAGGCACCGCCGACGCGTAGCGCCCGGCGGTGCGGCCTACCATCCGGATCCGACGTCTTCGCCAAGGCCGAGCGGGCGCGACAGGAGGCAGCCTGGAAGCGGAAGCTAAAGTGGGCGGAGAAGGCACACATCGAGACCATGCGCATGCTGCAGCAGGACGACATGGCCGACAGCGGCATGTCGGCCGAGGAGTTCAATGCGGCCGTGGAGGCGCAGGCGTCGCCGTGGACCACCAACGGTAAGAAGAAGCCGCAACCGCCCTCGTCGCCGCGGCCGAAATCCGCGCGGCCGGCCACGCCCACGACCACCACCGTCCAGATCCCGCCCAGACTGCTCGCGATCTGGGCATCCCGACCTGACTGCTACCGGCAAGGGTATCAGCAGGGCTACCAGAAGAGCTACGCGGAGTTCTCGCGAGAGGTCGAGCGCATCGAGCAGGCTCATGTGCGTGTGCATGGTGAGATGTCGTCCGAGCTGTTCAAGGAGCGCGAGGCGCAACGTGAGCTCCGCCAGACCCGCCAGACCTTTGCCACGCTACACCACTCGAAGGAGATGTCGGATATGTGCTACGAGTTGTCCAAGGAGCACGCGGCTCAGCGCGAGCTCAGCCAGAAGTTGGATGCGCTGCACCGTGTGAAGTCGATGACGGACTTGGCGCTCCAGTCCGAGCGTCACGAGCACGAGCGCACCCGCGCGCGACTCGACGCGGTCGAGAGGGTGGTACTGCAGGCAAACGAGCTCGCCAACCAGCTCGACCGTGAGCGCCAGATGCACGAGGCGACTGCCCTTGATCTCGCGAACGTGCTCGCCCGCGAGCGTTCGGTGCACGACACGATGCGGCAGCAGCTCTCGCAGCAACAGCTCGATCTGCAGAGCGCGGAGACACAGGCAGCACGCGAGTCCACGACGCAGCAGCGGCAGCTCAGCGAGCGGCTGGGCACGTGCGAGGCTGCACTCGCGCGCCGTGACGAGCGGATCAACGAGCTTGAGCGAGCCAAGTACGAGCTCAGCTTGCAGCTTGACGTGGCGCAGCTGGCCCAGCGCGACGCCACCGCGCAGCTCGACACGGCGCTACTGACTCGACGCGAGCTTGAGACACAACTTGAGGCGACGCAGCGGGGCGACATCGAAGCGATCGCCTCGCAGTTTGCGGCAGTCCGTCAGCGCAATAGCGAGCTGGAGGCAGAGCTCCGGCTCGCTACCAAAGAGCTCCAGGCAGCCCGTCAGCGCAACAGCATGCTGCTGCTGACTTCACAGCTCAAGCCAAAGAGGTAGGTCAGTACGTGCAGAGGTCCACTGCCGTGCCGCAGGGGTTACCCTCTACCAGCGCCCTCTCCCGACACGCGATCTACCAAAGTTTTTATCTACGATCCGGCGCGCATGCCGGCGCGGCGACGCCGATCGCGCCGCCAGGCCGGTGGCCGCGTATCACGGGCCGCCACGGGAGCTCGGCGTTTGAGATTGAGTGTGTCGAGACTCCGAGTGTCTGTGCCTGCGCGCTGTGGCGTGTGGACAACACGCAATCGCCGACGCTACTGTATACACTTAATGAGCCCCAGCACACAAACACCGACTCGACTCTGTCGTCAAGACGTGGAGGGATCGGTCGCTGCTACACCGCTCACCGGCGCTAGCACGGCGCCTAGCCCAAAGCAATAAGGACTTAAGGAGTCGGTGTTGCGCCGCACGGCATGCGTCCGACCGCCGCAGTCACCCGCGCACCGTTCCGTGCTCTCCGCTGGAGGGCAGTGCCGCTCTATACGCACGACGTCTCCGTCTCTCTCTCATGATAGTTCCCCTCTCGCAACAAGCCCACGCGAGATGTGGGCACGCGCCGTTCTGGGCACGCGAGTCTACAGCCCTACGCTCACTCAGGCAAGACGTTGACAAATCAATAAGTCATCATTCTAGAAGTCATTCAAGAGGAGGGCGTGATGATCATCGATGATGACCACTGATGATGACCATGGATGACCTCTTGATTAAGAAGTCGTTCAAGAGGAGGACGTGATGGCATTCGGCCTGATAGGCGACAAAGGCGCCGCGTTCGGATCCGGATCTGCAGCTCCGCCCTCCTTGCCCTTCCCTCGGCGCGAGTTGCTCCGGCCACCTTTGCCACTTCCACGGCCGCCACCGTCCTTGCCAGGAGTGTCGTCTTCCGACTCGTGCGGCATCGAAGACTTCGCCTCTGCTCGAGATGGGGCGGCAGAGCCGTCAGGGAGATCACGTGGGAGATCGTCCTCGCCTCTTCTGCCCCCACCATTGCCGCCGCCCTTGCCTCGCCCCTTGCCCTTGCGACTGTCGCCCTCCTCGCCGCCACGAGGACTCTCAGCCTCAACACGGCTCTCAGTCCCAGCACCGCCAGCGCCAGCACCAGTATCAGCGCGGCTGCCACCCTTGCTGGCGCTGCGACCGCCAGCCTTGCTCCTGGCATCAGATTTCGCATCGCGGCTCTTGCCATCGGGGCTGGCGCTCGCGTTCTTGCCATCGGGGCTCGCGCCAGGGCCGCCAGAGCTGTCATTGCCCCCCTTTCCACCAATCCCACCTCCGCCTTTGCCACCCAGCTTGCTTTTTGCTTTGCCTCTGCCACTTTCAGCTTTGTCCCCTTCGCTCCCCACAACTCTCTCGAGCAGGGTGAAATAGCTCTTCTCCAGTGCCGCAAGCTTCTCGCCCTGCGTGCTGGTGGTGGCTTTGAAGCTGTTGACAGCTTCGGTGACATCGTCAAGCTGACGATCAACCCGCCGAGAGCGCGAGGAGGCAAGCTTCATGGTAGCGAGCAGCTTCTGCAGGTCCGCAATGCTCTTCGCTCCTGTCGCCGTTGGCTGAGACTGCACCATGGCGGCCATGTCAACTCGTGTGCGGCGCGCGGTGGCGGCGCCGCCCGCGTCGTGGAGCGGCGGTAGCGTGGATACCTGTGCGCGATCTTCCGCTCTTCCCGGGAAGTGTGAAGTCAAGTGACTTGACTTGAAGTGTGAACGGAACGCGACACACGTGTCGTCGGTGGCGCCGGGGAGGCGCGTCTGGCGCGCGAGGTGGCGAAGGATGGTCATGAACGTAGCCGCGAGCGCGCCGGTCGCATGGGGTTGGAGCTTGGAGTCGGCAAGATAAGCAAATACTACGCCGCAACCAAACCATGAACCAAACGTCGTCGTCGATGCCACATGTACCGGATGAATCGATGCATATTGCATCTGATGATGAAGATGTGCAAACGAATGATCTCTCTCTCGATAACGATATAGTGCGGATGTTCTGAATGCGGAGGAGTCCGAAACGCGAAAGCTCCAGAACTCTCGCCTTGAACCCGCGTACCCGCCTTCGTGTCGTCGTATGACGCGGCGGCTCGAATGGCAAAGCCCAGTTACGACCCCGGCGCGGCCCTGAACAGCTACAACACAAACATGCGTGCGTACACCGCCGTCCTCCTTTACGCTTTCGTTTCCCTTTTGGGCCGATCTTTGGCCCCAGACCCAGTGTTATCGCTGGGCCGCTCGGCATCGCACCCCTCTGGCCCTCTGCTCTGCCGCTCACACGTCGCACTCTCATGGGCCCTATGCAGACAAAGGCGCCGGTCACGCGAGGCGCCCGGGCGTCGTGGCATCATCATGGGCACCCTTGAGCCCTCCTCACGACGGCCGTCGCGTCGGCCAGTGCTCACGCGGCGAGCTTCTTGGCCGCGGCGACCACCTCCGGCGAGAGGGTGATCGTGGTCGCCTTGTCATTGTACGTGGCGAGCTGGTCGAAGTTGAGGTACCGGTACGTGTCCGCGGCCGACGCGTCGATCTTCTTCCAGGCCTCGAGGTACTCGTCGGGCGTGGGCAGCTTGCCCTTGATGGCCGCGAGCGCCGCAAGCTCAGCCGAGGCGAGGAAGACATCGGCGCCGTTGCCCAGGCGGTTGGGAAAGTTGCGAGTGGACGTGGAGACGACCTTGGCCTTGTCCGCGACGCGCGCCTGGTTGCCCATGCAGAGCGAGCAACCGGGCATCTCGGTACGCGCGCCCGCCTTGCCATAGATGGAGTAGTAGCCCTCCGCGGTGAGCTGGGCGGCGTCCATCTTGGTTGGGGGGGACACCCAGAGGCGCGTGGGCAGCTGCCCCTTGAACGAGTCGAGCATCTTGCCCGCGGCGCGGAAATGGCCGATGTTGGTCATACACGAGCCGATGAAGACCTCGTCGATCTTGGAGCCAGCAATCGTGGGATCCGAAAGGAGCCGTGCGTCATCGGGATCGTTCGGGCAGCACAGGATGGGCTCCTTGAGCTGGTCCATGTTGATCTCGATCGTCTCGTAGTACCTGAGGAGGGGCGCACGCAGTGCTCATCAGCGCCATCAGTGAAACATCAATGGCCATCAGTACCGCCTTCATGAGCTTCGGCCATCAGTGGCAATCATCCGAGGCAATCATCAGTCATCAACGTACTTGGCCGCCTTGTCCGCCTTCATGAGCTTCGGCTTAGCGAGCCACTCCTCCATGTTGGCGATACGGCGCTCGAGCGTACGCCGGTCGCCGTAGCCCTCGGCGATCATCCACTTGAGCATCACTACGTTCGAGGTCAGGTACTCGGAAATCGGCGCCTGGTCGAGCGAGATCGTGCAGCCGGCCGCAGAGCGCTCCGCGGACGCATCCGAGAGCTCGAAGGCCTGCTCGCACTTGAGGTGCTCCAGGCCCTCGATCTCGAGGATGCGGCCCGAGAAGACGTTGATCTTGCCCTTCTTCTCGACGGTGAGCAGCCCGCGCTGGCGCGCCGCGTACGGGATCGCGTGCACGAGGTCGCGCAGGGTGATGCCCGGCTGCATCGTGCCAGTGAACTTGACGAGCACGGACTCGGGCATGTCGAGGGGCATTGTGCCGGTGGCGGCGGCGAAGGCGACGAGGCCCGAACCGGCGGGGAAGGAGATGCCGATCGGGAAGCGTGTATGCGAATCGCCTCCCGTGCCCACCGTGTCCGGGAGCAGCATGCGGTTGAGCCACGAGTGGATGATGCCGTCGCCAGGGCGCAGCGAGACGCCGCCGCGGTTCATGATGAAGTCGGGGAGCGTGTGGTGTGTCTTGACGTCGACAGGCTTGGGGTACGCGGCGGTGTGGCAGAAGGACTGCATCACGAGGTCGGCCGAGAAGCCGAGGCAGGCGAGGTCCTTGAGCTCATCGCGCGTCATCGGGCCGGTCGTGTCCTGCGAGCCTACGGTCGTCATGAGCGGCTCGCAGTACTCGCCAGGGGATACTCCAGGGCGGCCGCATGCCTTGCCGACCATCTTCTGAGCGAGTGTGTAGCCCGCGGGCGTGGGGGGCGCGTCGCCGAGCGAGCGGAAGACTGTCGTCGCCGGCAGCTCAAGTGCCGTGCGCGCGCGCGACGTGAGGCCGCGTCCGATGATAAGTGGGATGCGCCCACCAGCGCGCACCTCGTCAAAGATGACCTGGGTCTTCACCTCGAACTTGGCGAGCACCTGATGAGGGAGGCCATCAGTGGTCATCAAAGGCAATCAGATGAGGGCGAGGGTGGTCTCGAGCTTTGGCGAGCACCTCGCCGGTCGTGTGCGACTTCGCGACGCCCTCGTACGGGTAGATGTCGACGACGTCGTTCATGTGCATCTTGCTCACGTCCATCTCGATCGGCAGCGCGCCTGCGTCCTGCATCGTGTTGAAGAAGATGGGGGCGATCTTGCTGCCGATGCAGATGCCGCCGCCGCGCTTGTTCGGCACGTAGGGCAGGTCGTCACCCATGTACCACAGGACAGAGTTGGTGGCCGACTTGCGCGACGAGCCGGTGCCGACCACGTCGCCCACGTACGCGAGCGGGAAGCCCTTCTTCATCGCCTCGTCGATCTGTGCCTTGGTGCCGTTCTCCTTGTCGGTGACGCCCTTGATGCCGTCGCGCGGGTGCTTGAGCATAGCGAGAGCGTGCAGCGGGATATCGGGGCGCGACCAGGCGTCAGGCGCCGGCGAAAGGTCGTCGGTGTTGGTCTCGCCCGTCACCTTGAACACGGTGAACGTTATCTTCTTCGCCACCTCCGGACGCGACGTGAACCACTCCGCGTCCGCCCACGACTTCATGACGCGCTTGGCAGCGGCGTTGCCCTTCTTGGCCTTGTCCTGAACGTCGTGGAAGGAATCGAAGACGAGGATGGTCTTGGACAGCGCGTCGGCCGCGATCTCGGCGAGGTCCGGCTTGTCGAGCGCGTCGACGAGAGGCTGGATGTTGTAGCCGCCCTGCATGGTGCCGAGCAGGAAGACGGCATCCTTCTGCGAGATGAGCGGCGACGTGGCGTCGCCCTTGGCGACGGCGGCGAGGAAGCCCGCCTTGACGTAGGCGGCCTCGTCGACGCCGGGTGGCACGCGCATCTTGAGCAGCTCGAGCAGCTCCTTGCCCTCATCCGCCGGCGGCTTCTGGAGCAGCTCCACGAGGGCTGCCGTCTTGGCCGCATCGAGCGGCTTGGGCACGATGCCCATCGCGGCGCGCTCAGCCACCTCTTTCTTGTAGTTGGTCATGAAGGTCGACGCCATGCGCACGGCGCCGAGGCGCACCGCCGGCGCCGAAGCACGGGCCTGCACGAGGCGCGACGCCCGAGACAGCATCGGAAAGCGCAGGACCCCCTGATTACCAAGTCCCCCCGTGACGTCATCAAGAAAAGAGTCGCTGTGGAAAACGACGCGCATTGAGCGCGTTGCGAGTTACAGTGTACCTCAACAAGGGGCTCCTCCCAGGCCGCGCCGCGCAGCTCACTTGCTCGTTAGTGCTCGCGGCACCCCCCGTCCAGTTCGGGTGCAAATCCTTTGACAGTGGAACATTGTCGCATTTGAACCCCTCCCCCGCAACTGCCTGCGTTCTGCACGCGTGCTCAGTCCGTTCGCACCACGAGTGCGGCTCGTGTGCAGCGCACTCTCCAACGTCAAGGGCCCCGCTGTGTTTGACGATCAAGGGGAGTCAGATTCAATGGGCAGTCTTAGCGCTGGCGCTGCGAATGCGGA
>Ga0164295_10003736_pt1 | contig 12154 bp, 11 predicted proteins | sample GEODES006metaG_FD_111798 | JGI IMG/M metagenome (GOLD analysis project Ga0164295, IMG submission 111798) | Oligotrophic lake water microbial communities from Sparkling Lake, Wisconsin, USA - GEODES006 metaG | ecosystem: Environmental > Aquatic > Freshwater > Lake | place: USA: Sparkling Lake...
AATAATTTATTTGTTAAATCATATTTTAACGTTGCACGTTGTAATTGTACATCTGCTATCGCAACAACATATCGTTGCGAATCGTCTGTAGGGAAAGGTATTTGCTTTTCAGCGTGAAGTGCTTCGGACATCATATGTTTTTTTTTGATCATATCGGCGTAATCCTCACTATCTTCTTTTAATTTTTGATTGTAATTTTCTCTTGGATCTCAAACAAGTGTAGATTTGTCAGACTTCTCACACACTAATAAGCTTTTTAACTTTTCTTCATATTTATTAGTTAATTGAAGTGCATCCTCATATTTTTTTTCTGCTAATTTTAAGACCTTATCGTATTCAATGAAATTATGTGAATTCAAATTAGCAGTAGAATCTATCGGATCTTCTTGTATATCATAACCACGAGAAACACAATATTCATTAAACACCGCTTGACTTTTTAATGCTAGAACTTGATCATATTTTATATCAGTTTCTAATTGTAAAAGGTCATAAATTTTTTGAGTGTTAACAAGATTTTCATCTAAACTATATACTCTATTGTTTGGATTATTTTTTATTCTTTGTAATATCATTCTCTCGTTTATTAAATTCATACTATTCTGATGACCATCTGAATTAATCATTAAACTAATTTTTTCTTCTTGTTTAATTACATTTGGATTTTTCTTTGCATAAATTTTATACTGCAAAGTAGGCATCTCTGATATAGAACATTTACTGGGCTGAGGCTTAAGAAATTGGTATTGCGGGAAAAATATATTGCCAATATACGACATTGAAGATTTAATTCAGGATCAAAAACTTACTCTTGGTTTTTGATTTAATAAATCGACAATTCTAAACCCGGAAAGTCTTTCGGTTTGCGCTGTAAGATCTTGCACTATAAAGAATTTATATTGTGGGAAAAATACATTTCCAATGTATAAAAATGTCGATTTAATTGAAGATCAAAAACTTATTGCCGGTTGAGGGCTTACAACAACTAATCCTAGCGTAATAATAGTTTTTTCCTGTCAAGCGCTTAATTGATTTCTACAATAAAAATGAATCATAGAGGTTACAATTAAAAGAATAGAAAGACAAAAAAAATCCTGGGATTTTTCTATAGAAGGAAAAAAATATAAAATACCACCGCCAATTAAAATAGCAATCAGAATAGTTGTATTATGGGTTACTAAAATAAAAATTGCTAAAATCATCAAAATTAAAACCAGTAAACCAAACTGTTCTTTTTTTGTAAACATTTCTTCTAAAAATTCCGTACCTTCAGATCAAAGCATTACTTTAAAAAATAATGCTCAAAAAGCTGATCATACTATATTAATTTTTATTATTGTACTAAATGGCCAAACCGACATAATCGGACTTACTGATCAACATTTAAATGTTCTGAGATATTCTTGTATTACAGTCAAGCTGTACATAACTACCCCGTGTGACGATTGGTGAATAAGCTTCAAAATAAGGTTTCCTAAATTTAGTAGCATAATAAAAGATTTCGACATATAATTTAATTTATATAATTTAAATTTTAACGTCTCTTGTAATGATTTGAGTATTTAAAGGAATTTTTTTTGTTGCAAATTTAAGTGCTTCCTTTAATTTTTCAATTTCTTTACTGTAGACTTCAAAAAGGATTTTTCCTGGTTTAACATAAGAAACTCAGTGATCCACATTTCCTTTCCCTCGACCCATTCGAACTTCTTTTGGTTTTGCTGTTCTAGGGTAATCTGGAAAAGCACGAATTCATACTTTTCCCTTTCTTTTAAGGCGTCCGGTAATAGTACGACGTACCGCCTCGATTTGACGTACAGTTAAAAAGCCTTTCTCAACTGCTTGGATTCCAATTGGAGCAAAACAGAGTTTAGTGCTTTTGTTTTCATAAGTATTCCTCAATAATTTACGATTTACCTTTCTAAAACGACGTGGCGTGGGATTTAACATAATCTTGATTTAAATTTATTCAAAAATTTTTTAACTTTCTTAGATTTTAATCTCTGCGAATACTCAACGTATCCAAGAACAACTTCAGATAATAAAGACCCAAAAAAAGATTTATAACATAATCATAATCTAATACCTAAAGCACCTTTTCTTGTAATAGCTTTACTCGAACCAAACTCAATTTGGGTATTATAGCTATAAAGTGGTAGTAAAATTTTAGAACCCCCAATGCCTCTAATAATTTTAGTTCTACGTCAACGATTTACACGCCCTTTAAATTCAATTTTTAACCCAATCATTTCTTTCCGTTGTGAAGAAAAAATTTTTACAACTTTCATTATAAAACGAATCAATTTGGTCTCTTTACGATTTTTTGGCAACTTCGAAATTTGAAATCCTATAAAAGATGCTAAAAATGTTGGTTTTTTCAAAAATAAAGATAGAAAACATATACGAACTAAATCTTGAATATATACAGCAACATATTTATAACGTCCAATCATTTCGCGCTCAACTTGATTTAAAAATTTATATACACTTTTCTTTTTTATCGGGTATATAAATGCAAATTTCGTTAAAGACAACGCGTTAATAAAATACAAAGAAGTAATGTTTTTAAACAAAAAAGAAAAAAAATTATTCAATTGATTAAATTTTACATTTAATCCTGATTGTACAAGTTTTTTTTCTTTCCATAAAGATTTTTTACGTACGATTTTTCGTCTCATTCATTGTTTTTTAGTAGAAAGCTTCAAATTATAAGCAGAAATATCTCGTTTCTTTAATAAAAAGGCATTTTTGGCTCGTATTGTATAAAGGCTTGCTCTTTTTGTAGAAAACGAAGTATATTTCTTTCTAAAATCTAAATTAATTGGACTCTTTATAATATTAAAATCAAACTTAATATTTTGAACTTTATTATATAAATGTTTTAAATACACTAATGCTCATTTTTTTCGACGTAAGTTTTTTATGACCAATCTTGTAGATAAAATCAAAGTGTTGCTTTTTTGTTTTTTAATTTTGTTACCAATTTCGAATAACAAGACATTTTTCAATTGCACAAGACTTTTGGCTGCGATACTATCTGTAGAAATAAACTTTTTTTTTTCATACAATTTAGACAATAAAAATAAAATGCTTTTTGGTATTTCTCTTGAGAAGGGGTTATATTTTTTTTCTCAACCAAAACCTCTTTTTTTGTTATAAAAAAAGAATTTATTTCTTTTAATAAAGTTTTTTTTCCATATGTAATTTAGAAGACCCAAATTATTTTTAACGAAGTTTCGTTTAATAAAAGACAACAATAAGGTATTTTTGCTAAAATTCGAAAGGTTTGCCCCTCCTCTATTAAAAATTGTAGTAAATTTAGCTTGTTTAAGTAATTTGTAGTAAGTAATATTAGATTCAGTCGCGGTATACCCTTTAAACTTATATTTGCTTAAATCTAAAAGAATTTTTTCTATAAAAGTTTCATTTGAATTGAAACCACAATATAAAAAGTTTTTAGCTTGATCAAATTTTCTATTACTATAATTAGATATTGATTTCAAATATATAGCAGAAAAAAATAAATTTCAAATAGATTTATTTTGGTTAAATATGAACAATTTCCCTATGTATAACTTTAATGTTTGGACAGGAAATGTACCGAAAATGCTAAAAAACATAATATTTTTTAAGTTACTAAAATTATTAGACTCTCTTTTGGCACCTTCAACAGAAAAATAATTTCTTAATGTTTCTCGAGAAATCAAAAGAAAAAAGTCTTCTTTTATAGCACAAATATTTTCTAATAAAGTGTATAGAAATTGTTTTTTAATTCCAAAATTTAATAGAATTTTCTGTTTTCTATAAAAAAGAAACATTGTTGAAAGGAACACACGAAGATTATTATCTGAAAATGGCGAATTTTTAGGTGACATAGCGAGAGATTCTTTGCTCAAAGTCACATTTAAAACTTCAACAGGTTTTACGCTTTGTACGCCTAAAAACATTTTATTGTTCAATAAAAAATAATCTCACAAATTATTATCTTTAATCAGCAATTCTTTTTCAAACTTTATTGCATTAGATTTAATATAGTTATCTTTAGAAAAAACGAATTTATTCTTAAATAACGATTTATTGTGAATTTTTATTTTATGTTTAGACATTCCTGATAAAAAAAACCAGCTTTTTTTCCGATTGCTTGTACTTTTGAAATCAGTAATCTTATTATAATACTTGGACGTTAATTTTAACCTTAACTGAGGTTTAAAGATTTTTGTTTCTGTTAACGTTATATTTTTTTTTCTGTCAGTTTTTGATCTAAATGAAGATTTTTTTAAATTAAGATTAGACATAATTGTTTATAATAAAACGGTACATAGTGTAATCATATGAAGAAATTATTTTTTAATCTTACCAAAAAATTTTTTATTGTTGCTTGATCTGTTTTTGTTGGCATTTCTGCGTAAGTTGATTTTGGTATAAGATCTTCAAGATTTAAGACGTTTTCTTTTAATTAATTTTCGTTTTTTACTTTTAAATTTATAAAAAAAAATAAAAACGTAAAGTTGATAAAGCCCAGATCTAAATCATTTTAAATCCACCAATCACACCCTTTTTATTTTTGAGCTTTTAATTGAAGAATAAAAATAAAAGAAAGATTTAAAAAAATTTTCGGCTTGATACTGTGCAAAAAAAGAACTTTTATAAGCCTCTCCCTCTGCAAATCAAGTAGTATTTCATTTTCTATTGATACCTACACGGACCCCTGTTGGATGACTTTTTTGTCCCATTTATTTCTTTTTCTTTTTTTGAATCGGTTTTTTGCGCGTAGGACTGAATTCTCCTACGCAATGCCCTAATTTTTCTTTGTCAACAGTAAAAGAAAAAAACCTAATGCCATTGCATACAGAAATTTTAATCCCTAACATTTCTTCAGTTAATATAGTGCTTCGATTCAATAAAATAATCTCTTCACCTTCAAGGCCTTTTTTATATTGATTTAAAAATTCGGGATGTACCGTCAAACATTTTCACGAGGATCTAGACATAATAATATAAGATAATGAAATATATAAAATTATTACAGTTACAATATAACGATTAACGTACTACAGAAAGAAACCTATTACTTTTTCTAGGATTTCGTGTAGGTTGTCCTTTAGTAGGTCAAGATTTTGGAGTTACAGAAGGGCGACCTCCTTTTGTCTTCCCTTGTCCCCCTCCATGTGGATGATCAACTGGATTCATTGCGACACCTCGAACAGTTGGACGTTTATTTAATCAACGATTTCTTCCAGCTTTTTCTAAATTGCGTTGTCCATGTTTTTCATTTGCAATTGATCCTAAAGTTGCTTTTACCATAGGCGAAAAAAGTCTTTGATCTCCCGAAGGAAGTCTAACTTTAATATAATTAGAAGCTTGTGTGGCTGAAGATTGTAATACTTGACAAAAAGTTCCGGCAGAGCGCGCAAAGATTGCTCCTTGTCCTGGAACCGCTTCAACAGAACTTAAAAAATCACCCGGCTCAAAATTACCCAATATGGAAGCATCCCCTGGACGAAGAAACACATTTATTTTACGTTCATTTATTGTTTGTAATTTATCAAATATTTTCATTCCTTTAACTGCTAAAACATATCCGAATGACAAATGCCCACCCTTTTTATTTTCATTATCGATATAAGCCAATTTAGCTAAATGCGCAGATCGATTCGGATCATATTCAAAGTTAACAACAAGATTAGTTTTATATTGACGAAATCAATCAATATTTCTATATAATTGCTTTACGCCACCACCTTGATGACGTACTGTTAATCTTCCACTATTATTTCTACCAGAATTTTTATGCTTAGCTTTAAGTAAATGATATATTGGTCTTTGTTTTGCTAAAATAATATTTCCGTTCTTTTTAATTTGCATTTACTTTTATAATTAGAGTATACAATTTTATTTCTATTTAAATTTTTCTTTTTGCTTTTTTTTAAGTTTAAATCTATATAAAATGTTAAAGTACTTAGGCTCAAAAGAATCTTATTTTTTCAAAGTATATGTAATTCGAGATTCGACTCCAACCGCAGATGTAGATAAGATTTGAAACTTACGTAGAAAAAAAAAAGCAAAATCTTTGCTTTCTCCGATATAAGGAAATACTCAACATAAAACTCTTTGATGAACACGACGTTCAAATTGGTCACGAGCTTTTTTATCTACATGCGGTGAACTTAATACCGTAAATCTTTCAATACGTTTTGGTAAAAATACTTGATTTTTTATCAAAGGAAAAAAAGCTTGAAATTTTTTAGATATGATAAATACAAATCTATTTGAATAATAAGGATGAAATGATTTTAATCTTACAGTTAAGTATAGTTTTGAATGCATTTTTTAATATATAGGATATCATTAAACTAAAAAGCAGAAATTTTACTTATTATATATTTCTTTTTTATATGACATGACATTATCTATTTTGTGACACAGGTATTTTTTTAGATGTCAAAAGGAAAACCTTTTCTTCAGAATTAATACTGTTAAATAGAAAATGGAATTCTACTTGTTTTACATCAGAATTAATTCCAAGCCCTAACTCCATAGGAAAAAAAAATACAATTTCACTCAAACAAATTGAAAAAGATGCTGTTTTTTCTTTTGTTATGAAATTATTTTCTATGGTTCGAAATTTTTCCATTCTAGGTAACGTTAAAGCTAAACTATCAAAAAAATATTCTAAATTTTTTTTTCTCAAAGTAACCTTACAACCAACTAACATACCTTTACGTAATTTTCATGATGCTAAATTACGAGAAGATAAAGTTGCTATACATTTTTGTTGAGTTAAAAGCTCCATTGCCAAAAAAAACGGTAAAGCTTTTTTTTTACTAAAATCAATTTCTCTAAAACTAAAATTTAATACAAGACGTTTAATTTTACCACGAACATGTAAATTTGTATAAGGAAATAAACTAATTGCACGAAGCTTTTCGTTAAAAAAAGTTTCTTCAGCAAAACGATCGATATTTGGAAAAAATAAACTTTTTTTCATTTCAGTTTTCATTTATAAGACGTGACGTCCGCATAACAAAAGAATGCGTAAAAACTTTTTTCTACGTAATCTACGAGAAACTCAACCAAATAGTCGTGTTCCTAGAATGCGTTTTTTTCTGTTCATTAAAATTACCGCATTTTCTTCCGCGCGACTTGAACTACCATCTAAAAATCTTGTTTCTTTTCGACTACGAATGTATAGTGCTAAATGTACTTGCCCTGCACGTACCTTTCGGACTAATCGCAGCCTTTTTACCGAAACTAGAATAAAATCTCCAGGGTAAGAAACTTTTCTATTGAAACCCCCCAAAACTTTGATACACTCCACATAACTCGCTCCAGAATTATCTTTTGGTTTTAATCATGATTGTACTTGAATCATAAATTATAATATTTGCGCTTAGAAAGATTTGAACTTCCAACCTTCAGATCCGTAGTCTACTGCTCTATCCAATTGAGCTATAAACGCATTAGAAATATATCAATTTTAATTTACGTAAACATATTCTTGTTTAGAAGTATTTTCGGCAGAGTTATTTGTTTGAAAAAAAGATAATCAAACTATAAAAAAGAAGAATAATAACCCATAAAAAGTAATATAGCTTCCAACGGATGCTACTTGATTTCAACCTAAATACGCGTCAGGGTAATCTGGAATACGTCGAGGCATCCCAGCAAGACCAAAAAAATGCATAGGAAAAAAAGTTAAATTAACCCCTACAAAAGTGATTCAAAAATGGATACGGCCAGCAATCTCTGGAATTTTTACATTTACCATTTTTTCAAATCAATAATAAAACCCAGCAAAAATTGCAAATACAGCTCCCATAGAAAGTACATAATGGAAATGTGCTACAACATAATAAGTATCGTGAAGGGCAATATCTAACCCCCCATTTGCTAAAGCTACTCCGGTAAGACCTCCGACTGTAAAAAGAAAAATAAATCCTACAGCAAAAAGCATAGCAGGTTTGTTAATATCAATAGATCCTCCTCACATAGTAGCAATTCAACTAAAAATTTTAATTCCAGTCGGCACCGCAATAATCATAGTTGCAGCTGTGAAATATGCACGAGTATCTACATCTAAACCTACAGTATACATATGATGTGCTCAAACAATAAATCCTAAAATACCAATAGATACCATAGCGTAAACCATCCCTAAATATCCAAAAACTGGTTTACGAGAGTGTGTTGAAACAATATGACTAACGATTCCAAATCCTGGAAGAATTAAAATATAAACTTCAGGATGACCGAAAAATCAAAATAAATGTTGATATAATACAGGATCTCCTCCTCCAGCAGGATCATAAAAACTAGTATTAAAATTACGATCTGTCAAAAGCATTGTAATAGCACCTGCAAAAACTGGTAATGATAATAATAAAAGAAATGCGGTAACTAATACTGCTCAAACAAATAACGGAATTTTATGCATAAAAAGTCCTGGAGCTCTCATATTAAAAATAGTTACAATGAAATTAATTGCCCCTAAAATAGAAGCTGCACCAGATAAATGTAGACTAAAAATAGCCAAATCAACTGATGCCCCAGAATGTGCTTGAATTGATGATAATGGTGGATATACTGTTCAACCTGTACCGGCACCCCCTTCAACTAATGCTGAAAATAAAAGAAGTAATAATGATGGAGGTAACATTCAAAAACTAATATTATTCATACGAGGAAATGCCATATCTGGAGCTCCAATAAGTAAAGGTACAAATCAATTACCAAAAGCTCCAATAAGAATAGGCATCACCATAAAAAAAATCATTAAAAAGGCATGTGCTGTAATAATAACATTATACAATTGATAATTACCTCCTAATACTTGTGAACCTAAACCTCCCAATTCCATTCTAATTAAAACTGACATCATAGTTCCAAGTACCCCAGAAAACACACCAAAAACTAAATAAAGAGTTCCGATGTCTTTATGATTAGTTGAGAATAACCATCTTGATACTCAATTTGATACATTCATTGTTAAGGTCATACTTATAACAACATGTATAAAATAAAAATAAAAAATTGATTTAATGAATACTTAATTTTGGAGCAGGAGGGTTCGAACCTCCGCATGTCGATATCAAAAACCGATGCCTTACCGCTTGGCTATGCTCCACAAACAATTGTTTATCTGGGCGAATAATGGGATTTGAACCCATAACTACCGGAACCACAATCCGATACTCTACCATTGAGTTATATCTGCCTTTTATTATAATGACATACGAATTGATAAAATTTTAGCGGGAAAATATGTGAATTTTAAAAAACAAAAAGTTTTTATAATAACACAGATAGAGTGGGATTCGAACCCACGGTGCACGAAGCACGCCAGTTTTCAAGACTGGTACCATAGGCCACTCGGTCATCTACCTTAAAATGGTATAAAATATTATTTTTTTTTCATAGCCATTCCAAAAATAATACGTCTGGAAGTTTTCGCGTTGGTATGTGTGCGTTGTCCTCGAACTGGAAGTCTATTACGATGTCGAAATCCACGAACACTACCATTTGAAATCATACGCTGAATATCTCCTTTAACTAAATCTCTTAAGTTTTCTTCAATACGAATTTCTTCTTTGATTTTTTTTGATAAGCTGAATTGTTGTGCGATAGTTAATTCGCTTACCTTTAATATTGGCGAAAGCCCCAACTCCGAACAAAGTGTTTTTGAAGTTAAAAGACCTATGCCGTATAAATCTGTAAGTGCATATACTAATTTTTTATCTTTTGCTAAAGTTACACCAAAAATAACTAACATAATTAATTGAATTAAAAAAATTAATGTGGCTCTAATGCCCCACGTGCTCACTCATAAGCAAACCCTACTACAAGAATTAATAGAAAAAATGCTACGATTATGTAACTAACATGCCCAGTAAGTCCTAAAGTAACTGTTCATGGAAATAAAAATGCGACTTCCACATCAAAAATTAAAAAAAGGATCGCTACAATATAAAATCGAACATCAAAACGATTTCGGGCATCATCAAAAGGCTCAAATCCACACTCATATGATGACGTTTTTTCTGGGTCTGGTGCTTGTACAGCAAGTAAATAGGAAATTCCTAAAACTAATCCAGAAATTAAAAGCCCTATAATAATACAAATACCCATAGACATATATGTAAAAAGATCTAATGAAAAGATATGTGACATTTAAATGATACTTAAACTATGTTAGCAGAAAAAGGCTTTGCACCTTTATTTTTGGATTATGAGCCCAACGAGTTCCTATTACTCCATTCTGCTATAACACTATGAAAATTATATAAATTTTTTTAATATTTTTGTTTTTGATTAAAATGGAAAAATTTTTCAAAAATAACACACGTATAAATTATCGAGATAATCCTGGTGTTTCTAACGTAAACACTCGGTACTCTTGTGCCAAACTAACTCTTTCATAACGAAGTCTTTTACTAAAATCATCGTAACGTACTTCAATATATCCACTCAATGGGAAATCTTTTCTTAAAGGATGCCCTTTAAATCCATAGTCTGTTAAAATTCTACGTAAATCAGGGTTACCAAAAAAAATTATTCCAAACATGTCATAAGTTTCTCTTTCATATCAAAGAGCATTTGGATATAAATCGGTTACGCTTTCTATAAGTTGTTTATCAGAAACTGTGACCGTAACATTTGCACGATTGTTTCATTCTAATGATAATAAATTATAACAAATTTCAAATCGATTTAATTTTTCTCCTGAATCGATTGCATATATATCAATAAGCTGTTTATATAATGATTGTGTATGGTTCTTTAAAAAAAATAAGAATTTTTTAATTCCGGTTCGAGTAACTTTAAAATACAGTTCTTTCTCTACTTGAAATGCAAACAGAGGTTGAAAAAAGAGTAGAATTTGTGTAACATAAACTGATGATCCTGCATTGTTATGATATAACATAGTCGTAGTATTATTATATATTTGTTAACAAATATATAATTAAAATGAAGAATAAAATTAATTGTATGTTATATGATCTTTAATCTAAGCCTCTCAAATTAGAATATCTTTATATGTTCGAAAATATGCTGTAAGTAATGCTAATGCAAGCGCAGACTCTGCTGCAGCTAAAGTTAAAACAAAAAGCGCTAACATTTCTCCCATTAAATCATCTAAATATACGGAAAGTGCAATTAAATATAAATTAAACCCATAAAACATTAATTCAATAGCAATCACGGAAATCAGAAGATTTCTTTGATTTACTACAATCCCAGAAGCACCTAAAAAAGCAAGAATGAGTCCTATATCTGTAAAAGAAAGTAACATAATCTAAATAACTATCGTACAATTTCAACTAATGAATTAGATGATATCAAAATTGAAGCGTAAAATGATACAAAACCTAAAGAAAGAGGTAAAAATACTTTTCATCCTAATCTCATTAATTGATCATAACGGTATCTTGGTAATGTTCCACGTACAATAATAAATAACGTAATTATAAATAAAGTTTTAATACCAAAATAAATTGATTGCGGGATAATATTAAACGGGAAAATGTCAAAAGGTGCTTGTCACCCACCTAAAAATAAAAGCGCGGTTACTGCCGACATCAAAATAATATTACTGTACTCTGCAAGAAAAAATAATGCGAAACCCATCGCGGAATATTCTACATTATATCCAGAGACTAATTCTGCTTCTGCTTCTGGAAGATCAAACGGATGACGATTTGTTTCTGCTAATGCGGTAATAAAAAAAATAGAAAATATCGGAAATAATGGTAAACTTAATCAAATTTTTTCTTGACTTTCCACAATTGTAGAATAATTTAGAGTCCCTGTAATCAATAATACTGATAATAATGTTACACCTAATGAAACTTCATAAGAAATCATTTGCGCCGCAGAACGTAGTCCTCCTAAAAATGCATATTTTGAGTTACTAGATCATCCAGCCATAATAACCGTATGTACTCCTAAAGAAGATAGTGCAAAGGTATATAAAGTTCCTAAATGAAAATCACATAAAGTTTCACCATCACCAGATGGAATTACAATTCATCCAGCCAATGCTAAACCAAATGTAAACACAGGAGAAAGTATAAAAATAAGTAAATTTGCTCTTGTAGGAAGAATTGATTCTTTAAGAAGAAGTTTCAACCCATCGGCAATTGGTTGAAAAAGCCCATAG
>Ga0164295_10003737_pt1 | contig 12152 bp, 10 predicted proteins | sample GEODES006metaG_FD_111798 | JGI IMG/M metagenome (GOLD analysis project Ga0164295, IMG submission 111798) | Oligotrophic lake water microbial communities from Sparkling Lake, Wisconsin, USA - GEODES006 metaG | ecosystem: Environmental > Aquatic > Freshwater > Lake | place: USA: Sparkling Lake...
GGGCTCGGGGCTGTAGCTCAGTTGGTTAGAGCATCGGACTTTTAATCCGTTGGTCCTGGGTTCGAGTCCCAGCGGCCCCATTTTTCGTAACTACCTTTCGCCGCTTGGACTTACGAGCGGTCGAACCACCCGCGCTCGAAGGCTCAGATCGGCCACTGTGAGACGAACTGTTGCCGGCCCGCGAACAGGCTGTGGCTAAAGTGCCGCATCGCTCGAGGCGATGGCTGCTGACCGTGGAAATCCTCGACGTTTCCACCGGTCGGCGAAGTGGAAAAAGTTCATGGAGGACTTTTTCCACGGACAGCCAGACCGCCCAAAAATGCCGGCGCTTGGCCCGCTCACAGGAGGCCCACGCCGCGTCGGTCTTCGCTTGAGCGGCGGTGCCCACGGAGAAGCGAAGAGCCGTCTCGATCGACTTCTGCCGCATCAGCTCCTTCAGTTGCGCGGGCATCAGTCGCGCCGCCCATCGCTCACCAAATGCCCGGCGAAGATTGTGGGCGGACGCAATCTGCTCTTCGGTGAAGTGCTTCTTTCCCATCCAAAAAACCCACCCTTTCTGGTGATGCCAAGGTTAAAAATCGAACATCCCGGATGGATCAAGAAATGGGGAGAACGTCATGTCCACAGCCTGCTAACAACCCGGCTGGTTCCAAGTTGGGGGCGGCGTCAGCAAGAAGATTCTTGCACAAGACCCGGGCCAGGGTGTGGGGAGGGGGTCAGAGGCATCTCCCGCTTTGGGCAGAAGCAGAAGATTCACCGATGTGCTTCGTCGACCAATCACACATCGGCGTCTTCGCCGTCCATCAGCTCGGCGAGCCCCGTGGCAAACGGCACCTCCGCACGCCAGCCGAGCACGTCGGCAGCAAGACCGGAATCAACCCGTGCAGGATGGACATCGCCGACCCGTGCCTCGCCGAAACGCACCTCTGTCGGAAACCTCGCCGCGACCATGCCGGCCAGGTCGCGGATCGTGATCATTTCATCGGCGACGAGGTTGATCGCCAGGCTCCTGGCATCCGACCCGATAGCCGCCAAGAAGCCCCGGGCTATGTCGCGGGCATGTGTGAACTGGCGTCCCTGCAGGCCCGTCCCCTGGATGATGATCGGTTCACCGCGTCGGGCGGCGTGGATGAATCGAGAGAAAACCGCATTGGGACGCATCCTGTCTCCGTACGCCGTGCCGAGCCGCAGGGCGACCGTTGGCAACTCCTCGAGTCGATCCGCTGCGAGCACGAGCCGTTCCCCGGCGTGCTTCGTGATGCTGTATGGGTGATCCGGCTCACACGGGTGATCCTCATCGACCGGCTGGTACCGCGGAGATCCATAGACCTCCCAGGTGCTCGCATAAACGAGCCGTGACACGCCGCACGTGCGGGCGGCGGTGAGCACGTGACTCGTGCCCACGACATTCGCGGCCGCGGCCGGTGCCGGCTCCCTACCCGCCAGGATGACGTCGCCCACGCCCCCGAGATGGCAGATCGCATCGACTCCCCGACAGGCCGCGTCGATGGCGCTCGAATCGAGCAGGTCACCGACAATGTGCCGTGCGCCCCGGAGATGCGGTCGGTCGTCCTGCACGAGGTCGAACACCACCACCTCGTGCCCCTCCGCCAGCAAGTATTCCGCGACATGACCGCCGAGAAACCCCGCGGCTCCCGTCACCAGCACCTTCATGGCCTGTCCTCCTCTACGATGACAGCGGAGCGGTACCCTCGCCCCGAGTTGCCCTCCCTGACGCCGGGGCCGCAGCGGCCACTGTCGCGCAGCCATGCATGCACGTGACGCGCGACGTGCTCCCAGAGCATGTGGCGGATCGACGCGGCCAGATATGGCCGACTCGCGGCGACGGCACGCTCGAAACCCACGCGGGCGAGCGTCCGTGCCGGCCCGTGGCGGGCATTCGTGTGGAACGGGCCGTCCAGCCGCCGGACGCCGGTGTAGCCGATGAAATCCAAGATCTCGTTTCTGCCCGCTGGAGAGTTGAGGGTTTCGGTGCGAAAGCGGCGAATAGAGTCCGGGTGGAGCGTCACGAGCCGGTCGACCTCCGCCTTGTAAAGATCCCAGTACAGCCCTGCGGCCCGCCCCTTGTCAGGCTCGTCGAACTTGGGGTAAGCGGAATCCCAGACCAGATCTTTCCGCCAACGGTCGCCGTCGTGCCGCAGCCACGGATGGCGGTCCGGGAGGTGCCGCAGGAAACTCTCGATGACTTCGGCCCGGTCGCGCTCCACGCAGACGAAGCGGATTGCTGGACAGCTCTGTATCAGCAGTTCGCAGTAGGGCAGGAAATACATCCCGACGTCACCAGTGTATGCCGGATGGCTGAGGATTTCAGGCAGCCGCTTCACCCAGGCGAGCACACGGTCGTGGTCGCCCTCCCAGCGCAGTGGGTGATCGCGACCACGGAGCGTACCCTCGTGCAGCACGACCATCCCGGGCTGGCTCGAGAGGAAGCAGCTGAGCGAACGGGTGCCGCAGCGTCCCGTCCCCAGGCCGATGATCATGTTCGAAAGCATCACGCCCCTCCCCGGAACTGCCGCTCGTCGCCGTCACCGACACCGGGGTCAACGGCCCGATGCGGCATCAACAATTCGAGATAGCGCCGCATCGCGGTTTCTTCCCGGAACTGGTCGAGCCATGCCGGATCGACCGGGCAGGCCGTCGATCGTCCGGTGAGAACGCGCATGATCCCAGCGGCCACGCCTGCGGGATCCCCGACCGGCACCAGTTCCCCGTAGCGGCCTCCTCGGAGGATCTCCGCAGGCCCGCTCGGGCAATCGGTGGCGACGATCGGCGTGCCCAGGGCGAGGGCCTCGACGAGCACCGCGGGGAGGGCGTCGAATCGCGAGGTGAGGGCAAGCACCTTGGCGGACCGCATCTCGGGATAAGGATTGGCGACGACGCCGGGCAGATCGACGTCCCCGTCCACGCCCAGCTTCCGTGCGAGTCGTTGCAGGGCAGGCCGCTCGGGCCCTTCGCCGAGAATCACGAGCCGGGCTTTCCGCTGGGCCCGAACCAGCGAGAACGCCTCGATGAGGGTAGCGAAATCCTTGATGCGTTGCAGCCTGCCGACCCCGAGGATCACCGGCGGCCCACTCCCTGCGAGCCAGGGATGGGTGACACCTTCCGCGGCCCGGGCGAACAATTGCGGCCGGATGACCGGGTTCCGGATGACGACGACTCGCGACCGGGGCAATCCCGTCACGTGGGCGACATCGTTTCCCGCGCCTTCAGACACGGTGACGATCCCATCGGCCCACGCATAGCACACACGCGCGAGAAGCCTGACGAAATGTGCGTGCAGCCCACGCACGAGCGACCAGCGAAAGCCGACGATCTCCTCCTGACCACCGAGCATGGACCGGACGGACACGATCGTCCGCCCCCGAGTACCCGCCAGCCATCGCGCCACCAGAGCCACTTCGTTTTGCGGATACTGCAGTGCCAGCAGAGCCCGGGGCCGCTCCCGCCGCAGGTATCCCGACAGCCGCAGGAGGGTTCGCATGCGGGATCGTCCCAACTCGACCACCCGCACGGTCGCGGGGAGGTCCGTCAGAAAATCTCCCACCGCAACCCGCAGCAGCATGTCGACCCGATACCCTCGGCTCGCGAGGAACTGTGCCATGTTCACCGTGATGCGCTCGACTCCCCCGCATTCGAGGGAGTGGGCGAACAGGGCGACGAGTGGTGCTTCGGACACGGCTGCCCTATCACGAAGATGGATTTCTCCCGAGGCACAACAATCGATATTCTGCTCCAGCGCCACCGTCACGGCGACCCCTCCGACGCGTGGTTCGCGGTCAGCATTCATCCCGGGGAGCCCAGCCCTTTCCGACACGGAACAGCCAGGTCACGCGTTGAGATACCGCCTCGTGCGGCCGTGTGCCCCCCGTGAGGTTGACGAGATAGGTGTCTTCCGGCGGCAGCCGACCGTTTCTTACTCCCTGGACGATGCCCGCAACGGCAGCCGCGGCGGAGAAGCACGGCGCAAGCCCCTCGCACTCCTCCACCATCGCCCGTGCCTCGCGGATCTCCTGCTCGCTCACCTCCAGGAATCCCCCTCCACTGGCGAGCACGACACGGCGCACGTGTGGATACGCGAGCGTCGGGTTGCCGCGCAGGATCGCCTCTGCGATGCCCTCGGGAGCGGCGACGATGTGCTGCGGCTCGATGGCCTCGCAGCCTTCGGCAAACGCCCGCGCCATCGGCGGGCAGGATTCCTGCTGAACGCACAGGAGCCGCGGCACCCGGGAAATCATCCCCATACCAAAGAGCTCGCAGGCGGCCTTGTAGGTGCCGTACACGCCCATCGCGCTCGACACTGCCTGGACGTACCAATCGATGGAGACCGGCACCTGCTCCGCGGCCTCCAGAAACGCCAGCTTCAGCCCCTCCCGACGGCCAACGTTGAAGAATCCCCGCTCCGACACGATTCCGCGCTCGCGGGCGTGCACCGCCGCCTGTTCGAAGGCCTCGACGAACGTGGCATCCTGCAGGCAATAGTGCTCGATCTGCGCGTGTTCGGCATGCTGCACGCGGGGCAGGAACCGCTCGGCCGTGAAGAGATGGAGCCGCATGTCGGGAAACGCCGTGATTGCCCGGGCGTAGGCGGTGGAGCTGTTCCCAGTCGACGACGTGCAAAACTCGCGCACTCCCCGCTCCCAGAGAAAGCCCAGGGCCACCACGGCCATGCGGTCCTTGGTCGAACGGGTCGGAAGGCCGGTCTCGTCCTTCAGGTAGAGCGCGGGCATGCCGAGCCGCCGGCCGAGCGCGCAGGCGTGCACCGTCGGCGTCGCTCGCGCCAACTCCGGCACGCGGTCTCGGGTCTCGGACAACGGCAGCAAGTCGGCGAACCTGCGGAAGGGATTCACGTGATCGTGGAGACGAACCCGGTCCAGCGGGTAGCGGACGTCGATCATGCCGCCACACTCGCACAACGCACGGTATTCGGGCCCCGGATCGCGGCCGCAGAGGATGCAGTGCAGATGCATGGCGATCACGCGACCCTTCCCGACGCAACGGCGTTGACGGGCAGGGCGGTGCCGCCATCCACGATGATCTCGCGGAGGGCGCGCCCGGCCGCCGCGCACAAGAGCATGCCCTTGCCCCCGCCCCCGTTGGCGACGAACACGCCTTCCTGTTCGGCCACCGGCCCCACGAGCGGCATGCCGTCGGGCGTGGTGGGCCGCAGGGCGGCCCCGTGATCGAACACCGTGCCTTCCCGCACGAGGGGAACGACCCGCGCTGCGGCGTCGAGGAGCCACCCCAGGCCGTCGTCGGTCGGCCGCTCGTCGAATCCCGCCTCCTCGTGCGTGGCCCCCACCCACGCGGCCTCCGGGCCACGGCGATACAGCGAGATCGGGCCGTGCGTGACGTCGATCGCGAGCGGTCCACCTGCCAGCTTCACTCGTACCATCTGTCCCCGCACCGGCCGCACCGGCACGGTGATCCCTAGCCACTCTCTCGTCTCTGCCACCCATGGTCCCGTCGCCAGCACGACGGAGTGGCATTCGATCGCCCCTCCGTCGCCGCACACCACGCGGAAACCGTCGGGACGCCGATCGATCCGACGCACATCGTTCTGAACAACCGCCGCCCCGTGGCGTGTAGCGGCTGCGAGGAGCGCTCGGTTGAAGGCGACCGCGTCGAGCGACCGGTTGCCCTCGAGCAGGACCGCGCCCGCGGCGTCGCGGGCCGTCCGCCGCTCCAGCCGCGCCAGGTCGCCCGAGGAGAGCCAGTCCGCGGAAAAGCCTGGCCGTTCGTCGAACGCTCGTGCCACGGGTACGAGTGCCTCGCGTTCCTTCTCATCGAACCACACCAGCGCGCGGCGAACTGGCTCGAGTCCGTACTCGCCGCACCCGATCTCCGCGAGCGCCTCGTGGAGTTCCTCATGCAGTCGAAAGCTGGCCAGCGCCAGCGGCAGCAGCTCCGGCGGCGTCCCGAGGAGCGGGTTGAGGTTGGCCGGATTACGGCCCGATGCGTGGCCGCCGACGGGGTCGCGCTCGAGGAGAACGACCCGACGCCCGGCACGTGCCAGTTCAAACGCCGTGACCGCGCCAAAAACGCCGCCACCCACGACGACAACATCTGATAAACGACTCATGTGGCACGTCGAGGAGATGCACGTTGCTTCGCGGATCGACGCCCGCGTCGATCCTGGCGAGGCATTGCCGCAGGGCGGCGGCAAAATCGGTGTTCGCGGGATCGAGCACATCAGTGTGGCTCTCTCCGACGACCACGCACTCGACCACGTTCCCAAAGATAAGCGTCAGGGATCGGTCAGTCCACTGCTCCCTGAGCCGCCTGCGACTGAAGAGCACGAACGCGCCGGCTGGTGAGAGCAGGCCATCGGGTGTGTGTCGCCGGACGGCCGTCTCGAGGCATTGCGCCACCTCCACGGCGGCCCCGAGCAGCCGGGCGTCTCCGACCGGGGCGGAAATCCGGTTTTGCTCGTGCCTCCGGCGGATCTGGCGTTCCACCTCACCGCGCCCGGCGGGCGACGAGGACCAAGGCTCGGGCGGGTCGAAGAGGAGCAGCGGGAGCACGCTGTGGCCCGCCGTGACCAGGGCATTGGCCATCTCGATGGCTACGTAGCTGCCGGCGCACAGGGCCCCCAGGAAATAGGGTCCCTCGGGAGTGGCCAGGCGGATGGCCGCGACGTAGTCGGCCGCCATGTCCGCGACGGTGCGGGCGGGGGGCTCGAGGCCGTCCAGACCGCGGGCCTGGATCGCGAAGAGCGGCTGATCGGGCGGGAAGATCGCGGCAAATCCCGGGCTGATGAACGCCTGCCCGAGGCGACCGTGCACCAGGTGGAGGGGTGGCCGACCGCCGCCCGTCCGCAATGGCACCAGCCGTGGCATGGCCGCGGCTGGCCGCGGCGTCGGATCGCGAAGCCGCGCGGCACATTCGGCCACGGTGGAGTGGTCCACGAGGTCGGGCACGTCACGGCCGAACTCCGACCGGAGCGCCAACTGCAATTCGACCGCCCGCAGCGAGTCGCCACCGAGCACAAAAAAATCGTCTGAGCGGCCGACCTGATCGCACCCGAGCACCCGGGAGAACACCGTGGCGACCGCCCGCTCGTCGTCATTCGCGGGCGGCTCGTAGGCGGGCCGCACACCCCCCGCGACAGTGGCGGCGTCCGCCAGCCTGCGGCGATCGACCTTGCCGGTGTCGGTGCGCGGCAACTCGCGCGTGATGACATACGCCGAAGGCACCATGAAGCCCGGCAGGCGCGCCGCCAGCCGCCGCCGCAGCTCGCGTGGCGTCGCCGCATTGCCGGATGCCAAAACGACCCAGGCGACGAGCCGCCGCGCCTCGCGGCCCGCGTCACCGACGGCGGCGACGGCCGCCTCGCTGACGTCGTCGCAGGCGAGCAGCGCGGCCTCGACCTCGAGCAGATCGATCGTCTGCCCATTGAGCTTCACACGCGTGCCCTCGCGGCCCCGGAAGTGCAGCACGCCGTGCGCGTCGATGGAGCCCCGGTCGTCGGTGAGAAACCGTCTCCAGCCCGGCCGTTGCGGCACGTCTGCGAACGCCGCGTCGGCTTCCGGCCGGCGCCAGTAGCCGGGGCTGAGATAGGCGCTCTCGATGGCGATTCGTCCGATTTCTCCGGGACCGGCGGGTCGGCCGTCGGCGGTGAGGATCGCGAGCTCGACCCCCGGCGGACTGTGGCCCGCGGGCACTGTCCCTTGGAGCGGCGGTGCGCCGGCCCGGATCACGTGCTGGGCGATGACACTGATTTCCGTCGCAGCGAGGTGATTCACGACCAGGCATTCCGGACGGATGAGAGACGACACGCGGCGGACGTCCTCGGCGAACACCGTCTCGCCCCCGAGATCGATGGCCCGCAGATCGGGGAAGGAGTGCCCCGGGCCCACCGAGCGGATCCATTCGCGGAGCACGGTCGGCACCGTGTGAAGGATCGTGATCCGGCGGTCGGCGAGCCATGCGGAGAGCCCGGGCACGCCCTCGCGCCGGAGGTCGCGCGGGCAGAGCGTGGCACCCCGGAGCAGGCCGCCGTAGATGTCCATGCTCGCGGCGCTGAAGCTGAGCGTGTAGAGCAGGGAGAGCCGATCCCCCGGCCGGATGCCCAGCGTTGTCGCATAGGAGTCGGCGTAGAAGAGCAGATTGCGATGCGTCTGCTTCACCCCCTTCGGCCGCCCCTGGGAGCCTGAGGTGTAGAGCACGAAGAGCATGCTGTCGGGCCCGGCCGGCGACGGTCGTGGCCGGGCCGGTGGCTCGAGCGGTTCGTCGCCGATCACGAGCACGGGCCGGGCTCCGCCGGCGACGCTGCGGGCCCGGTCCGCATGGGCCGCGTCCGCCACGATTGCGAGCGGGTGGCTGTCCTCGAGAATGAATCGCAGTCGCTCTTCCGGGTCGCCCGGATCGAGCGGCACGTAGGCATGACCGCTCCGCGCCGTTCCGAGCATGGTGGCCAGCGCCGTCGCCCGATCCTCCGCCAGGATGGCCACGAGCCCGGCCTCCGGCAAGGCGGCGGGGAGCAGGGCCGCGATCGCGTCCGCCCAGCCGTCCAACTGGGCGTAGCTGACGCGGCGGTCGCCGTCGATGGCGATCGCCCCGGGGCGATCGGCCACGACGGCCGCGAATCGGCCATGAATGGTGGCGTCGATCGAGTTCATCCGGCGGCACTCCCGGGCTCGGGGAGCCTGTATCGGTGCGCCAGCGTATCGCAGGCCCATTGAAACACGAAGCGAAACCGCCACGGGATTTGGTGCCGGCCCCCCGTGAGGACGCCCGGCTGCCACGGGAGCCGCATCGCGATCGCGGATCTTCGCCTCCCCCCGTGCAGGCACAGCCACGCCGCCTCCTCGAGGGCGCACGTGACCCGGGCGCCGGTCCGCGCGAGGCACGACGCCGATGCTTGGCTGCGAACTCGAAAGGCATCGTATTCCCGCAGGCCTGCCGGCGAGAAATCGCGGTCGCGGTAGAGATGCGCGTGACCGCCGGCAATCTTCACCATTCCGAACAGGTTTCGGGGCACCCCGCGGTCTTCGGCGATGCGGCGGGGAAGCGGTCGGTCGTACGGACCGCCGATCGACCAGGAACGCAGCTCCGCGGAGCGGCCGATGGCGACGATCCTTGCCCCGTGTCTCCAGCCGATCGTGGGCGGTGCCAGTTGCAGGAAGCCGGTTCGCAGACGGAACTCGAGGCCGCCGAACCCGGAGATGCCCCTGGTTCGCGGACGCTCGAGGTCGAAAGACGGCGTCGATCGCCGGTCCATGGTCCACGTGCAATCCCCGTGCGTGCCGACCACGACGAGACGGCCCGTGAGGTCGTCCTGCAGCGCTGTCCAAGCCGGCGTCGCGCCCTCGGTCGTGAGCCCGGTCTCGGCGTCGGCCCCGTCATCGCGGAGCAGATACTCCCAGCGATCGATCGACCGGCAGGTCATGCCCAGCGCGGCAGCGATCCGGGCGCCGTTGTCCCTGTCCGGATCCTCGGCGCGGCTGTCGCGGAGGGTGACGGCCTCCCGACACCCGGCCGACGCGGCCAGAGCGGCCGAGGCCGTGCTGTCGTAGCCCCGCGAGACGTGGGCGACGGGCCGGTAGGTCAGCCTCCGCCCCGGAGAGGCGGCGTTGGCCACGACCACCCGCACGGCCTCTTCGAGAAGGCGCTCGTAATGGCTCCAGCCCTCGGGCTCCACGCCTGCGGGAGGGCCTTCAAACTGCATCGCGAGATCGCGATCGATTCCCACGGTGACGAAAAAATGCACGCCAAGCACCGCCTCCGGCGACGCGGTCCGCAGCGTCTCGCGCGAGCCGTGCACGCCGCGACGGAAGATTCTCAAAAGGTCGTAGCTGTAAAACGGGTGCCACGGGTCGGGGCGTTCCCCGGAGGCGGCGAGCGCGAACACCGGCGAGTTGGAGACGTGCACCACGTTCCCCTTCCGCACACTGAACAGGGGCGACTGCCCGTCCGCGCTCGCCCGAAAGACGAAACCCCTCACGCCGCACGCACCACCGGTTCCGCACAACACGGTGGCCGCGAGGAGGCCGGCCGCGGTGAAATCGTCGTTCCAAGCGGCTTCCGCGAAAAACCCGGGCGTCGTCTCCACGCTCCGGCCGTGGAAGACGGTGGCCGTACGATCCCCACGTTTCAGTCGAGCACACCACGCCAGTGGCGGCAGCGTTTCGACCGCGACGAACTCGAATTGGATATTCATGGGAACGACACGGATCGAGCAGGCTATCGAAGGTCACACTTCTATCGACCGCCGGACGAGATGGTAAACCACCCCGGGCATCTCTCCGGCCGCTGCCCCGCCGCGCAGGTCGGTCATGCTGACTCGGTCGATTATGAAGCACCCGTGAAACAACGCGGCCACACGGCGACGATGGAGCCAGAGTTCGAGGCGGCGAGTGAGTTGGAGTCTCGCAAGTGGTCCCCGACCTCGCCAGATCCGCATGAAAAGCAGCATCCGGGTGCCTTCGCGGCTTGCAGCCCGGACATTGGCCAGGTAACGCGAGTGAAGCGCGCGGGGGATCCCGTGCAGGCATCCGCGGTCGATGATGATGTCGAACGGGCCTCCCGTCGGCGAGTCGTCGCAGATGTCGAGCGCTTCAAACCGCAACGGGCCGGTGACGTCGGTGTGACGGGACCTTGCGATTGCAACCGCGGTGGCCGCGATGTCAATCCCCAGACTTTCCTGGCCATGCCGGGCGAACCACGCCGCAAGATCGCCGTCGCCACAGCCGATGTCGAGAACCCGGCCGGAATGAGGCAACCAGCCCGACGCGATCGCCTCTTCCACGTCGGCAGGAACTCCACGCCCGCCCCAGGGAGGCTCGAAAGCCGGTGTCGACCAGCGGGACTCCCACGTCTCGCGGTGACTGTCGAGCAGGGACCGAGGCCCGGCATTCCGTCGGTGAATCGGTGGCGAACCGGACTGGCGATGGTCGAGGTCCACCTGCACGACGCGATGATCCCTGGGGGTGGCCGATGCACGTCGTCTGGTGGGGAAGCGAACGCCATTAGAAACCGTAGCACATCACCGGCGGGTCTCGCAAGCCAACGACTTCCGGGGGGGAACGCGCCATTTGGTTTTGAGTGGAAGCGGCGGCTCCGGAGTCAGGAGGACCGACATTTCCGCTCGCGTATCGGCGTCAGTGTAGCCCACCAGGACGGCCCCGGCATGGCATCCGCAGGGACACCGGCCGCTCCACCACCCAGGCCGCGACGCGAGGATCTCGGCGGCCTTCACCGAGGGCATCGACAGAGCGTTCGCCACGAGCCTTATCGCCCCTCTCCCCGGTGTGGGGGCGTCGCAAGCCTGGATGAGGAAACCGACGGCGTTCACCACTTCCAGAGCGTCAAACCCGGGAGGCGGGGTGACGGAGGTGTAGTGGGCCCTCAGCACTGTTCGGTGAACTGTTAGGCGCATGAGCTTCGGCGCCAAAATCCTGCGCCGAGTGACATGTGCCGTTCCCGAGGAAAAGGCACAACCGTGGTACGAACGCGACCTAACCTCGGGGTTCGTCTGGACATTTCATCCGTTGGTCCTGGGTTCGAGTCCCAGCAGCCCTATTTTTCGTCACTACCCTTTGCCGCTTGGACTTACGAGCAGTCGAACCGCCCGCGGTCGAAGGCTCAGATCGGCCACTGTGAGACGAACTGTTAGATCGCCGGAGGCGATGCCTGCCGACCGTGGAAATCCTCGGCGTTTCCACCGGTCGGCGAAGTGGAAAAAGGTCGTAGAGGACTTTTTCCACGGACAGCTAGACCGCCCAAAAATGCCGGCGCTGTGGCCCGCTCATAGGCGGCCCACGCCGCGTCGGCCTTCGTTTGAGCGTCGGTGCCCACGTAGACGCGGAGGGTCGTCTCGATAGACTCGTGCCGCATCAGCTCCTTCAGCTGCGCGGGCAATAAGTCTCGCCGCCCATCGCTCACCAAATGCCCGGCGAAGATCGTGGGCGGACGCATACTTCATCTGAGTGGGGTCTCTGGGGCTCACGTACACCCGCACGCCCGCAGCCTTCCCGATCTTCGAGACGGTCTTTGACACCTCATTTGCTCCGAGGCGTCCAACGCGACTCCGGGGCCATCGACGGGCTCCAGTACCGCGACAAGTCTGGGCTGCGGGTCCAACGAGAAACGATCCCGGCTGGCCTGACTGAGGAGCTTGAAACCTGCCTGTA
>Ga0164295_10003738_pt1 | contig 12151 bp, 6 predicted proteins | sample GEODES006metaG_FD_111798 | JGI IMG/M metagenome (GOLD analysis project Ga0164295, IMG submission 111798) | Oligotrophic lake water microbial communities from Sparkling Lake, Wisconsin, USA - GEODES006 metaG | ecosystem: Environmental > Aquatic > Freshwater > Lake | place: USA: Sparkling Lake...
ACACTGTTCGCTTCCTTATCGTGAGTGAAGTGAATCAACCCCCCCCCCCACTTTTAATTAATGAACTGATGTAATTTATATAACAGCCTTAGTGGATCTGTATAAAGTAGAACGTCCAGCGATAACGCTGATGACTGTAAAAAATTTGATTAATATTGTGACTTAAGTTAATGTTGCACGAAAATTCTTTTTATGAGATGATGAGGCAAAAATCGTTATTGTTCAACTTTGATTATGCCACTATATTTGTTCTTAACACCCTAGTGTGCCTTTTCCGTTCCATTTCGAGACTCTTCTTGAAATTCCTTGAGCGACTCGTCCGTCATTGTCTTTCTCTTGACTCTGCTAAAGGGACCCACGTGCGCGTCTGTTATATAGTTCCAAATCACCATCACCCAGCTGTCATGGTGCGGGATGGTGTCGTAGAATTCAGGCGCCATTTCGCGCAGCTTTGGGAGCCTAGAGCCCGGAATGAAGGGAAAGTCGTGGTGCTCGTTGTGATAGCCAACATTGTACGAGAACCAATTCAGAGGACCATAGTAAGAAAAGGTCTCTTGAGGCGCACTAGTGGGAGCTTGACCAGGGGCAACAGCTGAGGGGGACTTAATGAAGGTGTAGTGCTCAGCGATGAAATGGCCCGCCATGGGGTGAATTCCCATTCCTAAGAGAGTTCCAAGAATAAGATACGCTAAGCCCTTGTTCCCTCCTATGGTGAATACAAGATAGTCAAAGGCTACCTGCGCAGCTAGATTAACACCTTCCCACAACGTCGGCTTCTTAGGAAAGACAATCATGGGGCGGAGCGCATAAAAGACTGGCTGAAGAAGGACCCAGATAGTCTTTGTGAAGGAGTTTCGAACGAACAGCCCTTCAGCGGCCGTGGGAATGTCGGCATCAATGCCGTCTTCGCCTTGATAGTTGTGGTGCTCCATATGATATCGCCTAAATGACACTGACGACGGGATGCCTAGAGGAAGGTTAGCCACGATTCCAATAATTCGGTTCGCGTTTGCGTGCCCTAGCACTCTAGAGACAATCGCAAGAGGTGCAAAGGCCAAGTTGTGCGAGATTTCGTGCATGCAAAGGGTCATTGAGTGATTTATTATTCCGCCAAGAGTATAGGCTAAAAGAATCGTTTGAGTCCACGTTAAGTCTCTAACGATATAGACAGCCGAAAGCTGAACACAGCAAGCGATGAGCGCACTCCACTTTAGCCAATCGTCTGCTCCGTACAGCGTTCGAACCTGAAGTAAAGGATAGAAGAAGATGAATAAAGTGGTCAGTTACAATGTTTATTATAAAGGAGACGTTGGTGGATATATGCCCTCGCCTTCTCGCATACGTCATACGGATTGAAGAGTCAAATAAATTAAGACAGATAAAGAAGCGACGTCTACTTTGTATATAGGCTGAGTAGCAGGGCAGGATAGACTCACTTCTGGGTGCTTTGCAAGAATGAGTTTGCGACGGCTTAGATGGGGCTCAGCAGTGAAGGACCATTCAAAATCCTCGCTGTCAAGTTGCCCTCCTCGTCGGTTTTCATTTTCCTCGGAATTCTGCTGTAATTTTAAATCAGAACTATTATCCTTACCATTTTTCAAAGAAGAAGAAGACACAGAAGAAGCTCGACCTCGGGGCGCCATCTTGCACTAGATATTTTTCTAGATTTGAACACGTGGTTTTTTTAGTTCAAGAGATATGCTTCGACTCTTCGCTCTTGCTGGATTGTCAGCTCTTGCGTATGGAGAAGAGATTGTGGTCGGCTCTGATGGTGGCTCTGTAAAGCCTTCTTCCTCATCTTCTTCATCCTCTCCTGCAGCTCCAAAGGACTCTGCAAAGCTCTTATCAGCTGGCGACCGAGAGTTTCGAGCGAAAGCTTACGATGTTGCTATCAAGCTCTATGGCGAGAGCATCAACGCTGCTACTACTTCGTCACAGAAGAGTAAGGCGCTTTATGCTCGCCACAAGGCTTATATTCCCCTTGAAAAGTTTTCACACGCTATTGCTGATTTGACATCATGTGTCGACTTGGATGCGGCAAGTGGTGCAGGAGGAGCAACCACTGCTCCTCCAGTGCTTCCGCTTTTACAGAGAGCTAACTTGCAGCTCTTAACAGGTCGTTGTCGCGAAGCTGTACTTGATTACGAAAGAGTCCTGTCTCTTGACAACTCGAAGCGCGACGCTCACTCTAGGCTGCCGCACGCGCGCGAATGCGCAAGCGCCCTGGACCGCGCTGATCAATGGGAGGCGCATGGTCACTGGGCAGCAGCTCGCGATGAGCTCACTAATGCTGTCGCAGAAAACCGAGCAACGCACGCACCTGCTCTGCTCCTGAGAAGAGCAGAAGCGCAGATCAAGTTGGCCGCCGAAACTCCCATCAGCGCCAACGACATTGAAACTGCGCTTGGTGACCTAGCACGAGTTCTCAAGATGGATAGTAAGAATTTGAAAGCATACGCTCTTCGTGGACGAGCCCTCTACTCTCATGGAGATTATACCACAGCTCGCGCTCACTTTCAAGAGTGTTTAGCCCTTGATCCGGAGCACAATGAGTGCAAGTCGCTGTACAAGTTTGTTAAGGGTGTCATTAAGGCGAGAGATCAAGGCGAAGCAGCTGCAAGGGAAGGACGCTGGGCTGATGCCGCGACTGCTTGGTCGCAAGGTATTGCTGCAGACGCAACCTCTGCTGTTTGGCTACGGGAGGCTTACCCGAAACTAGCGCGAGCGCAATTCAACGCTGGACCGACGATGTATGACGCTGCGGTCCACTCGGCTCGAATCGCAATTCAGCACGATGATAGCAATGCTGACCCGCACGCAGTTCTTGCCGAAATTTTCCTGAAACGCGACGAGTTTGACGAAGCCACCCGAGAGGCGAAGGCAGCTAATGAGCGAGATCGCGGAAGCAATGAAATCCAGCACTTGCTGCAGCGATGCGAGGCTGCACTCAAGCAGAGCAAGACTAAGGACTATTACAAGATCTTGGGCGTGTCGAGAAGCGCAGAGCCAGGCGAGATAAAGAAGGCATACAGGAGATTAGCGTTGGAGTGGCACCCTGACAAGGTCGACGATGACAAGAAGGAAGAAGCGGTCAGGCGTTTCCAGGACATTGGAGAGGCATATGAGGTCCTAAGTGATGAAGAAAAGAAGGGAAGATACGACCGAGGCGAAGATGTGTCTGGACAGCAGCAACAGCAGCAGCAAGGGCATCCGTTCGGCTTTCCTGGAGGGTTCCCTGGTCAAGGAGGGGGATTTCAATTCCATTTTAGACAGGGATAATTAAACATAACAGTAGATATAGTTTGAACGTTAACGTTAACTAAAATGACACGTCAACAGTGATCAAGGGATGATCAGAAGTGACAGAGTTTGATCTTAAAAGGCTTTCATTATATGACGAGATGTCATAGAGCGTGTCTGGAAGACCCCATATTGAGCCTCTTGACACTGACTTACTGGCTAAGTTAAGTTGCGGCATGTGTGCAGCACTGCTTTGAACCACTGATAACTTTGTGCTGCTGCCGCCTTGTTGAGACGGATCACCGCCACTGACAAAGATTCGGTCATTCGTTCTCTTGTCAATGATTCGTAGTCCAAAAGAGTGTTTATAAGCACAATCTTTCCGCCGACATTCTTCTCCATAACTGCATTCCTTCGCAAGAGTGTGCTGCCCTGACGCCTCCCGAGCAGCAATCGATGGCTCCTCCAGTAGGATGTCCTTGAAGGGTGTAACTTCGTTTAAATAGATTCCATTTTTCCGTAAAGATTGTATGCATTCGTCGAGATCCGCATGTGCTATAGAGTGACAGGCATTTAGATCACCCACAAGCACCAAACGCTTAGAAATGTCGTCAAAGGAGAGAGTACTGTGAACAAGGTCGCATTTACTACCTTGAGGACAAGCAGGAAATAATGAGCAACGTAGAGATGATGATGATGATAATGATGACGATGATGATATAGAATCAAGTCCTCCACAAAGTCTCGCAAATAATTCCACGCATGCATTTGCTATATGCGGATAAGGCGACATTCGACAGTGAATATTGACAAAGATAATTCCAAGAGCAGGTTGAGGAAGTGACGAAGTGTTTGTATTTGTTATGTTAGAAAGCGGTCTGAATTCATCGGCCACATGCGGTGAACCCACAATCTTGAGACCCTCGGGCGATGAAGCCGACACACTTGTTGCACAACCTTTGTGAGCAACGTGTTCCACAGTTTTGGGATTATATAATGTAGCCACACCTGTAAAAGCAACCAAGCTATCTTTAGATTCTTGTTCGTAAGGAGGAGCTCTGTATGCAACCGGAGAGTCCTTTAAACACGACGATGCAATGTTGTAACCAAGCTCGTTTGCTATAAATTCGGCGCTCGTCTTTCCTCCAAGAGACTCAAAGACTGTGTTTGAAGTCTCTTGTAGGGCAATTACATCAGCATTTGTTGCTCGAAGGTGCTTTGAGATTAGTTCAAGACGAGCTCTAGTAAAGGCTCCAAAGACTGTATTTGTGTCAGAAGGTATCGGGAGGCAGTAGGAAGACCGCCAGAAATATGCCAATAATTCAGGAGCGAGGATATTTAGACTCGCAAATCGTATTTCGCTCATTCAGTAGAACAAATCAACTTTAAAAGATTGGCGGTGTTCAAATCGAATTTTTTGGTTCGTGTTCTCGGAATCGGATCTTTCACTCAAATGGATACTAGTAGCTGGGATATCGTTCTTGGTTCAAAAAACAAGCAACAGCAGCAGCAACAACACCAGTTATCCGAGACCAAGAAATCGCAAGACTGGAAATGCTCTGCGTGCAACTATGTAAATAGTGTCAGTAGCGGGAGAGGCAATTGCTTCATGTGTGATACCACTAGTTCTAGTTCATCCGCAGGCGAATCTACAAATTCAGGCGTTGGCACTATCTTCGTGGGTGGGATCTATACAGGTCTGTTTGACTCACACGTTGCCCAGCGAGTTGATGAATGGACCTCTAACAAATCAGCGGTCTCAGCAGCCATTTCTAAAATTTTCAACGTGTTTGGGGAAGTCACAGCATTCACCTTGGTTCCTCCAAAGAACGGCAAGTCTCATTCTGTTGCTTTTTTACAATTTGCATCTTGGGAATCGTGCTATCCAGCCATTGCAAAGTACAATAAGTTCTTTCTTAAGAAAAGAGGTGCCATCTCCCAAGACAGCTTCCTCGTAGTTTCTCACACAGAGAACGCACGAAATATGAAATCGATAAAGCACATCAAGACTATCTATGCTTCGCCTTCTTCATATTTAGCAACAGCAACAAGTGCTGCTGCAATGTCTTCCTTGTCCTCTTTTTCTCCACCTTTAACACCACAACCATCACCTTTACTATCATCTTCTACATACACACTACCCGCCACGATGGATATGATTTTTAATCTTTTGGATATGCGAGGAGGTGCTCCCATGTCAGTCGCTCATCTGATGACGCTTCTCCCGCCCGGCAGACTACAGAAAGTATTGGGAGAGGTGCAGTCGTCCTCAAGATTCAGTTGCTATTTTCTTCCATCGAAACTTTCTGCTCAAGGTCACTTGTTCATTTCACTGAAACGAGAGGAAATCTCCCACATTCAACAGCCCTTCTCACTGTCTGAATCAGTCTCAGCAACTGATAACATCAATGAATCCATGATTCGATTGCAGACCATAGAGCGACTCCTTTTATCTCCAGGCGGAGAGCTTCCTGCCACTGAGATTCTCCTCAGCTTTGATATCATCCCAAATGATGGCGCAATCCTTCGCATGCTTGATCTCTGCCCTGAGTTAGACTCGCAGTTATCAAACGACGTCATTGTTTTCAAGCTAAGAGGAGGGTTACTTCAGTGTAGTGTTAAACCTATTTGATTATTATCTCTATTGCAAAATCTATAGCGATACTCAACCGCGTCTATAGGAAAGCCTCCAAGAGTCTGGAGGATTAAACTTGTCCTGTAATGGTTCGATCTTCATTCTTTTCTTCGCCTTGGTCATCTTGCCTTGCTCAGCCTGTTTAAAGTGCCTCGGAGCAACCTCAATGAGCCACTTTGGATCAATGACCATTACATTGCGCATATACTCTTTAGTTGTCAAGACAAGCTCGTGATAGAGAACCATTTCTGGAGCCTGCTGAAACAACGTAGAGGACGGGTGAATGTAGACTGGCTGCCCATCCTCCATTGTCTTGTACCCGTCCTGGGCGTCCTTCTTTGCAACATTCATGAAAAAGCCGCTTCCAATGGCCCTTTGGACTCGTTTATAATTGCGTCCGCAGGAAACAATGTCTAGCTGGTACCGATCCATAATGCTCACGAGCTGTTTGCGAACGTCTTGGGCTCGCTTCATTGCGCGCGCTTGGATGTAGTTCTCAAAGCACCAGGCGCTGGAGAACTTTGAAGCTGCCCAGCCATTATACACGGTAAGGAATGTGATGTGATCTCCTTCAGACTGCGCGAATTTGGTCTTCTTTTGGTCCGCTTGCGTCTGCTTGTCCTTCGGGCGGTAAAAGACGTTCTCGACGGAGAGCATCGCGACTATAGTGAGCACCTCTTCGGAGCAACCAAGGTCCACAGAGGCGAGCAGAACCTTGGACAGCTGAGGTTCTAGGGGAAACTCCGCCATTTTTCTGCCTAGACGCGTCAACAGCCCCTCGTCGTCGAGCGCTCCCAGCTCGTATAATTGCTTCAATGCTGTCACGAGGGTCTCTGGAGAAGGAGGGTCCATGAAGTCAAAGTGCATTAGATCATTGATACCCATAGCCTTCATCTGCAAGACGACGTTTGCTAGGTTTGCGCGCTGAATTTCCGGAATCGACGTTGGGAGCATCTCGGTTTTAAAGGCCGCTTCAGTATAGAGTCGGTAGCATACACCAGGGCCTGTTCGCCCGGCTCGCCCAGCTCTTTGTTGCGCCGAGGCCTGGCTGATAGGAACGACTACTAGAGAATCCATTCCTGTTTTGGGGTTAAACACCTTTTGTTTGCTGAAGCCTGGGTCAACGACATAGTGGATTCCGTCAATAGTAAGAGAAGCCTCGGCGATGTTGGTAGCTACAATGCACTTTCGCTTTCCGGGCGGCGCAGGATCGAAAATCTTGCTCTGCATTTCGCTCGTCTGCGCACTATATACCGGTAAAATGATAAGCTCCGGCACCCTAGCGTCGAGTCCTTGCATGCGAGCATAAAGAGTCTCGCACGCATTGTCGATCTCCTCTTGGCCTGTCAAAAAGAGAAGAATATCCCCTGGTGGCTCGCGAATGTGGATCTGCATTACGCAAATAACAGCAGCATCTAGGTAGTCAGACTCTGGCTCCTTCAGATAGTGCGTCTCTACAGCAAACGTGCGTCCAGGAATCGTGTACGAAGGACAGTCGAAGAAGTACTTTTGAAACTTTTCCTTCACGAGCGTGGCCGATGTAACAATCAGCTTAAAGTCAGGGCGCTTCTTTAGCAGTCGCTTTAGCAGCCCAAATAGAATATCAGTCGCGATGGTGCGTTCGTGCGCTTCGTCCAGGATCAACACGCTATAACGCATGAGGTTGTTGTCCATTAAGTACTCCCTCATGAGCATACCGTCAGTCATGAATTTAATCACAGTAGAGGGAGAGGTCATGTCATCGAATCGGATGCTGTAGCCTACCTCTTCTCCAAGTCGCACCCCAACTTCTTCTGCGACGCGCTTTGCCACGCTCATTGCTGCCACTCGCCTCGGCTGAGTGCAGCCCACTAGTCCCTTCCGCGTGTAGCCAGCCTCGTGGAGATATTGCGTCATTTGCGTTGATTTTCCTGAGCCAGTGTCGCCAATGATGACGACAACTTGGTTATCAGCAAAGAGGGAAAGGAGGTCGCCTCGTTTGCTAAAGATAGGGAGACGTTCTCTCTGCTCCTTCATGGAGAGTAAGGACCTCTGACCATACGAGATGGTGGTCGACTGCTGTTTGGCCTTCCACTCTGGCATCGCTTGCACGCTCGAAAGGCCCATTCCTAGGCTCCTGATCTCAGCTGCCAAGTGCCTATCTCCAGGGGCAGCGAGAGGATCCGCCCAGGCTCGCTCTAGGTCCTTTGGGATCGAGTCCAGCAACTGCTGTTTCTGCTGCTCTTTTAACTCTCTCCTCTCCTTGGTGATGGCGCCTTGTGTCAGGGCAGCTCGCTGCATCGTTCCATCTGGGTTCGCCACTAGACGCACTGGGCTTCTTTCTCTTGCCATTCTAGTTTGGCCATAAAGAAAGGGAGGCTCCTCCTCCTTGATCTCAATTTCAAACTCGGCCTCATCCAAGTCGTCTGCTAGCTTCAGCACACTACGACCACCGCCGTTACCAAGAACGCCTCCTTTGCCTCTAGTAAGAGACATTTCGCCTCCATGACCAGCGCCTCCCTCTTCTTCCTCGTCCTCGTCATCTAGCGCTGATGCGTCCAACACACCAGAAGCAATGAGCTGTTTTCGTTCGAAACGCTCTTGCGACGTAGCTCTTCTCTGTCGCTTATAGACACCACCGAGCGAATCCTCATCGGCTATCTTCACACCCGTTAGATTTGATCCCCACGATCTTGCCCCTGAAGCAGCTGAAGCGCCTCCTACACCTACACCACTACTTCGTTCTCGAGCCATATCAAGTGCTGGAGCCTGTCTGTTCGGCATCAAGTCAGCTCCTGTGCTTTGGTCAACGTCCTTGATGGACAGTGAAACCTTGCCTCCGCTAAGCGAAATCACTTTTACTTTTACATTCTGGCCCCGGTTGACAGCCTCATTTGGAGAAGAGATCCGAGTCGAAGAGATGGCAGAGATGTGTACTAGTCCTTCCACCTTTCCATCGCGGCCGTATCCTCCTCCTGGCTTCAACCCTAACAGCTCCACAAAACAACCAAAATCCTTGATTTGGTTCACCCGCCCGTCGTAAATGGCATATAATTGGGGCCCCTCAGCTTCAATCGCCTTGGAATGAGCTGCCCAAGCATCTCCTGCACCGCCAGTCTTTGTCCACGTAGATGCAGAAGAAGAAGAGGAAGAGGAGGAGGAGGAGGAGGAGGAAGCACTTGCACTGCTACCACCCCAATATAAAGATGGTGATGTAACTGCTGAGGATGAGAGTGAAGGCGCTACTGGCTCGTCTTCTCTTCCTCCTCTTTCACTGTCATCTAATGATGTCAGTCCAGTAGCGCCGCCTCTGAATTTCTCAAGAGGAATAGGCTCAGAATCAATAATAGCCAACGATGCATTAAATGCAGACTTCTTCTTGTCAGCATCTCCGCCACTATTACCAGCTTTCGTTAAATTATTAGAAGAGTTGTTCACAGGTGCAGTAAGCGCAGCGACTGTCTTGTACAGACTCGATATCAACGCATCGGGAAGTTCAGTCTCACGGAGCGCCTTGCTAAATGCAATCTGGGACGGGTTCTCCCTCCAAAGGCCGAGCACAAACTCGCCCATGTCTTTGCATGATTCACCAGACGTTCCAAGGAAATTTGAAAGTTCTTTACAGACTCGCGCCAGCAGATTTAACTCTTTTAGACGATCCATAAAGAGCTCTTTATATAAGTTCTACAGACGTAGAAAAAAGGGGGAGAATCGTCACGTCGGTCCAACATCAACTCTTCGGATTTTTGATCTTTACGTGAATAGTGTCGGTCAATATGTCTGATTCTGAGGACTCTGTTAGAGTGTCTATCACTCCATCTCGGCCTCCTTTACCGCCTTCTTTGAATAGGCCACTTCCTCCCGCAGGCACGACTCCTCACATTCCCTCTAACCTTCCTGTGATCACAGGCGGAGACGCCCCTGACGAATTTGGAGATGGAGGACGCAATGACGAAGATGACGGGGCCGATGAGAGCGACCGCGTAAGTGATCTCTTGGCAGCTGAGAAGTCGTCACACTATAATAGCGAGCATGTAGGAATACGTTCGACTCGATCCTCCTCATCGGGTGGCGATAATGATGAAGTCTCAGTCTCAGAGTCGTCCTTACACGCGCAGCATGACCTGATCAAAAGAGATGGCGCAGCTACACCGACAAAACAGTCGGCTTCCCACTTTAGTGGTGGTGGTGTTGGTGGTGTTGGCGAATTGTCTCTTCCGTCGTCAAGAACGCCTTCTATATCTCTTGCACAAGCGATGATGGCTGCTACATCTTCAAACACAGAGGGACATCAAGGGTGGGTGCTGAAGCAGCCATCATCTCAACAGCATATCTCAGTGTCATTAAACAATATCGAAGGTGATGCTCCAACGAGCAGCGGAGGAGGAGGAGGCGTTTCGTCACACGGTATAGCAACATATCGAGACCGTTCGGCTTCCTCTTCATTTGCTCTGTCGCGTGTGAATAGTATGTCATTCCGCCACTTGCCCCACCTTCCCTCAGCGTCTTCTTCTTCTTCGTCAATATCTTTGTACAATAACAGCTCGTCAAACACCGAACCTACGAACGAGCCGATCACTTCAAGTTCGTCCGTTGGTAGCTTTGGTGGACAAGGCGTGGCATTGACAGGTTTTCCGCGACGAAATGAGAACGAAATTTACTATGCATCAAAGTTGGTCGACTCTGAGTCGTCACTTATGGAGGCTTCTCACATGGAGCACAGCTCGTCTTTTATTGGAAGTGGACATCGATTCAGTACACCAACTACCGGGGTTCTTCCTCTGCAACCACCACCACCACCCCCTCCTCCGTCGTCCTCTTCCTCTAAAACATCATCATCAGAAAATCATCCCATGATAGATCGAACTGGAGATAACCCAGCCTCTTTTCCAAAGGATGGATCGTCATCATCGTCACCTCAGCAAAATTTACCTCAACCGACGAACACTGACGGACGAGGAGGTGATGGTGTTAACAATCTTGCATTTCGCTCAACAGCAGGCGGTGAAGGCTCGTTCTACGGAGGCTCTCTTCTCAAAGCGCATGTTTTTAGTTTGATATTCAACTACAGGAACTACCGAGTCTACCTCACTGCTTTTACTGCTATCCTTGGTCTCTTTTTCAGGCTTCTGTTCCCTACCGTATCATTCTGGAATAACGAAGCTTTTAAATGGCTATGGTTCACTTCTGCACTGATCGGGGCATCTTATTTATTACACGGTGCCGAGATGTTGACGCTTTATCTGTTGAAAATGTACGCAGGCGAACGCGAGAATGCTTACGCGACTCACTTCAAATCCTACGCAGCCTTGGCTCTCGTCATGGTGCTGGCCCTTGTTATGCGTGTTCCGGCGTTTCAAATCGTGCTCTCTGATGCTGGAACCTTTTATTTCAATGCAGCGGTTGTGTACATTCTTGTCTTTCTCTGCGCTCTTATCCTCAAGAACGTCTTATTACACCAAATCATTCTGAAACTCGTCTTTGAATCGAGACATAGAACACCCGTTCTTGACTGCATCTTCTTCCTTAGGCTTTGTAGGCTCATTACCGCGCCTCTTTCTTCAATTTCCCCCACAATCGAAGACGAGCTTGATGACGCCTTGTCTAGGACGAGCGAGCCTCTCAGCATCGCTCGTGCGGGTACAGGGGCCTCATCTGTGAAGAATCCACCTTTGGCCTTACCTCAAGGTGCTTCCGTTGACCCCCCGCCCCTCTCTGCGTTCGCCGTGGAGTCTCTTGTTCGCCGTGCCTTGTTTCTCGTTCGCCCGAGTTTGCAGGCCAAACGCAACGAGACGTATGCACTTGAAGCCACGTTTCTGCGCGAAGAGGACGATTTTTGGCACATGAGGAATACAGTGCTTCGATCTCGTCTCTCCGCTTTTATCGATGACGGATATGAGGTTGACATCATCTCTGCTAGAGGCGCAGAAGAGCTCGCCGTGATGGCATTTAAGCGCCTCTCTGAGCGAAAGGGTAAGCTCAAGCGAATTGCGCGAAAAGCTGAACTTGTATTAGAGAGGCTCAACGGACGTTTTACCACTCCAACCGTCGAAACAGTAAGTGACGGCGTCCGCGAAACACTCTCCCTTGACGATATTGCCTGTTGCTTTGAGACCCGCGGAGACTTGAAACACGCCTTTTCTGTTCTGGATATGGACTCGAACGGAAAGGTTGGATGCGAGGAGCTCGTTGCCTCTTTCCGCAGCATGTACATGGGGTGGTCGTCTACTCAGGTTCAGCTCAAGTCTTACGGCGCTGTCTCCAATGCGATCCGATGGCTTGCAGAGACAGCGTGGT
>Ga0164295_10003740_pt1 | contig 12149 bp, 12 predicted proteins | sample GEODES006metaG_FD_111798 | JGI IMG/M metagenome (GOLD analysis project Ga0164295, IMG submission 111798) | Oligotrophic lake water microbial communities from Sparkling Lake, Wisconsin, USA - GEODES006 metaG | ecosystem: Environmental > Aquatic > Freshwater > Lake | place: USA: Sparkling Lake...
GACGGGTTACTTAATTGTACTGTTCATATCATATCATAGTTTATATGACTACAGTTATTATCCTCAATCAAATCAACGATAACCATCCCTCCCATAGCAAAATATATAAGGACACCATCACAGTTGCCATACACCACAGCCGGTTCTCAGAGAATCTTGTTGAGGAAGGTCTCCATGTCCTCTCCCATGAACCCACCCTTACTCTCAATATCGTCGTTGATCTTCAGTACCTTCTTCTCGTAGTGACCTACGGGAGCGGACAGTTTGAATGGACACAGGAATCGAGTTGCCTTCTCGAAGTTGCTACCCACCTCATATATTTCGTGCGATAGATCGTTCAGACAGATTATATTGTACTGACTCAGAGCCTTCTCTACAGTGATGTTGTCCGAGAGGGGCTTCCTGACTGTGCCATCTTTTATGAACGCTCTTCTATGGACCAGCTCCACACAGGATTTATTCGATACATATCCGTATGCGACATAGGCATCGAGAGGTTTCAATCGAGCTAAACGAAAGAGAGGTACAGTATGGAGAAGAAACAAACAGCGCTATCAACACAAAGCAGTACCGAAGGCAAATATAAGAATCAGCACTTACCAATCCCTTCGGCATCCAGTTTTACAAATACAGCGTCATACTTTTTATTCAAACCCATCTTTATCAACTCGGACTTAATCATTATATTCGAATGCTTGCCAGCATGTATTCTCACCGCCAGTCCCACACTGCTTTTAATCAACTCTTTAGGTACGGGTGTATTCTTTCTCTCCACTGCCTTCTTGCGCCGTAGCATCTTGTTCTTAGACCCCTCCTGTATTCTAAACTCAGTCACGAACTGTTCAGGTCGTTTGATCTTGATATCTTCTCCGCGAATCACACGCTTCTTCTTGTTCTGGGTCTGTACAGTCAAGGACCTCTGTAGGGCTAGCTCATCTAAGTTCCTTCGCTTCTTTAGGAGAGTTTCTGATACTAGAGGTGGCTTCGAGGGATCGAACATCTTTTATTATTATTATTGTCTTCAGTCAAGATTTGGAGTGAATGATTGGACCCGGTGACATGAAAACCGCTGCTCGACCGTTACTGAGCAGTAAATCAACATTTACTCAACAGGAATATTAAGTTCCTTTAGTTGACCGCAGCTGATATGGATGAGATCAATGCTTATCTGGGAGCTATTGAACAGAAGTTATCTGGAACCACACAAAGTCCCGCGGAGGAATTCGCCAAGGGTAACTATGAGTATGCTCAACTGCTAGCAGCAGTGGGGAGGTTCGACGAGGCGTTGACCTACTTCCGGACTGCTTTCACACTCATGGAATCATCCAAGAACAGCCCCATATGGCAGCTGATGTATTGCAGCATCGGATTACAGTATGCAACCATACTGGATTACAAAGGGCAGATCAATGATGCAGGTGATGTGTTTGAAGAACTCATGAGAGTCGATCCGCGAGGTATTCATATTGGTGATTATGCGTTATTCCTGCATAGAAGAAAGAAGAGATTTGATGCAGCTGAAGAGTAAGTCAGTTGCTGTGGTGATATATCCGACGTAACTTACAGTACGTATCCTAACCCTTTTTGTTGTTGTAACGGTAGACTGTACATGGAAGCTCTGGAGCTATTTCCTAACCACTCATCAATTCACCTTAAGTACGCCGGATTCTTGAGGCATGTTCGTAAGGACTTAATGAATGCAGAGCGGCACTACCAAGAGGCTATAAGGATTAGTCCGGATAATGGGGATGCTCTGGGGAGCTATGCGTCCTTCCTGCATGGAGTACGCAACCAACTGGACCAGGCGGAGGTTTACTATAAGAGAGCAATTCAGGCAGATAACACTCACACCAATAATCTTTGCAACTATGGGTTGTTTTTGAGTGAGGAACGTAAAGACTACAGAGAGGCTGAGCAATTGTATAAGTAAGTAAGCACAGCTACTATAACACTGAGTGATGAACTGTTGTAACTGATAGTTATCGACTGCACTACATCATAGGCGAGCACTGGAAATAGACGAGAATCACACGAATACGATCTATAACTTCGCAGTGATGCTGGACACCCATCTGAAGAAGAAGCAGGAGGCAGAGCTACTCTATCGAAGAGCCATTCTCATCGAGCCCAATCACGGGTATGCGCTCTATAACCTTGCAGTGCTGTTAGAAGAACGATACTCATCTGCACTCGAAGAGGCAGAGCTTGCACTTCGCAGCTCTGCATTCATAGCGGATGAAAGTCCCAAGCTGGAGATCTTGTCACTGTATCAACGAGCCTCAGAGGCGGATCCGAAGGATGATACTACACTCGCTGACTATGGAAGGTATGCTACTAAGAACAGATGCTCTTCGGAACAGCAGACACCGCATACATACTTGATGCTTCATCCTCGACAACAGGTTCGTCTACATGCGAATGGACAACCCTGGCAAGGGGGAATACTTGCTTGAGACCGCACTGCAGCTCAATCCAGATTGCGAAGTAGCGCTGTTCCATCTGTCGGTGATCTATCAGAGGTGAACCAATGACCTTTAGTCCAACAGCATCATACATGTTACCTTCACTTGCTGACTCATTGTCATGTATGTATGTATTCAAAAGGAAATCGGACTTAAAGCGCAGTGAAGCCACTTTGAGGAGACTATTGCAGTTGTCTCCTGGACATATTACAGGCACGCTACAGCTGGCAAGGCTACTTACCGACGTGTACTTGGTGCGCTCGAAACAGAAAGCGGAAACCACTGCTACTCAGTACGAAGCCATCACTCTGGAGGTGTGCTTCCTGTACGAGAGATACATGGAACTCATCGGAGATGTAAGTGATACCCCTCACGACAGTTCTGCTCCTTCTGACTACAATAGAAGCTAGTGATGCTCATCACTACACTTGAGAATATCATCACTTATCTTTTTAATCGCAGCCAAGTGCGGTGGTAGCGGAGTACGTTAATCTCATCGAACGGTTGACCACTAAGCAACAGAAGGTAGAGGGCATGATCAAGCATGTATATATGTATGCACTGTATGTATAACATGATAAGGGAGTATATGTATCGTGTGTGTGTGTGCTGTAGATGAGGGTGATCTCTTCAATGGAGAAGTACACCCGATCCCATGCGGTTCTGAGGAAGGCTGTCGAGAAGCTCAAGTCCACCATGTAGACCATGTATGTAAGCGATAACACACACACACACACACCAGGGTGACTGAGCACCTGAGCCTTGTCTTCCAAGAAGCCGGTCCCATCCCATGAAGCCGCTGAGATTAATCCGATTGGACTCTTCTTTCTCACTGGATGAGTGAGCAACTGCTTGTGAGTGAGCAACTGCTTCTGAACATGGGTTGTCCGACTTCGTCATTTCTATTAGTTAACACAATAATCTGATGCTTCTCAGAGGATCACATGTAGAGCTACCGATCATGAATCACGATCTTCTCTTGTTCTTCACCTTCAACAGTTTGTTCTTCATTCTATAACTGCATTCTAACATTCTCTCAGCTTGTCTACAGCAGACAGGCAGCGGCACACTGAGTGTTCCTATTTGATGGAGCTATTGTAGCGTAATTTCTCTACACCAATATCAATGAATAATCAATGAATCAATCAATCAATCAACATCCAGTCTAATCATCACCCTACGCATCAGTCAACAGTTTCCGCGTGAGTCTGCACTGTATGATCTGCACCATGTCGTTGTTGAAGTCCCTGTGCAGCTTGGAAGGAGGCACTCTCTTGATGGTGAAGGACCGACCCATCTCCGATAAGAAGGCCGTGTTGACCACCTGTAGAGACAGACAGACAGACAGGTAGACAGACCAGAAGACACACACTAATGAGATAAGACTACAATATGGGTGGGTGTGGATGCAAGCATGTGCATCATCAATACATACTCACCTCATCTCTGATCTCGTGACAGCAGTACACCGTCGTACGAGGGCCGCAGAAGCACAGGATGCTGTTGACGAGGTGTTCCACCAGCTCTAGAGCAAACACACAGTCCGTCAGAAGGATGATGTCGTAGGGGGCTGCTTTAATAAGGGAGGTGAATCCGTTGCTAGAGTCCATCAATTGGATGTCAGTTGTCCCATTCAACGCCTCCGAATCAATTGTCAGGGATCGTACTGAAGACTTGTCTGTAGCTGCAGCTGTCACTGATGTTGTACTCTGCGCTAGCTTCATCTTCTGTACAACCGATAGCTCATTTGCAGATATTCCCGTAGCCATCATCTGTACACTGATGGGGTTGTCAGTCCAATCGAGGGGTATCACTGCAGGTCTGTGCAGCACTGCTTGTGTTCCTGCCTCTCCCGATGTCTTCAGTTGCACGTAGATGTTCTAATACCAGTAGATGGATGACGTGATGATACAGAAATCATCATGTCGTCTGAGTGCATAGGAAGTACATCATGTATATTACTCACATTCACATTCTTCATTGTCAAAGCGATGGTAACGGCACTGAGATCTGTACACGTCACTACGGCTCCTCTCATCATGAAAGCTATGCCAGCTAAACCACAACCAGAACCCAGCTCGAGGACAGTCTTCCCAGCTAACTTGGAGCTGTCATAGTCCCTCGGATTGCACTCCATATACTTCACGAAGATCGCAGAAGAGTCCCATACCACTGCCCCGTGTCCCAACAGGCGATCATCGGGCATCTGTTGTATGGACAACTCTTGTCCAAATAATGAGATGTGGAACTGCCCGTTGATCTTCTTATCGTTGAAGTGGCAATAGCCATTTGCTTGCATGATAATGATGATGATGAAATGTGGTTAAATTAACTTACGAAATAATACAGTACCGGTACATGAAGTACATACAGTACGTTGTTGGTATTTACAGTTCAATCGTATAGTTCCCAGCAGTCACCGAGTACTGACTATGCGTCGTGTCATAAATACTACTACTGCTGTCATTACCATCGCTGTAAGCAGGCAATTCCCACGCAGATTCGCCAGTGACCTCATTGACCCAGTACTCGGTGCCAGCGTCGTCGTAGTTCTTTATCCAGTCCCCCTTCTGCTCAGGTGGTTCATCAGGGTTCTGCCATGAAGACTCTCCAGTAGACTCATTGAAATAGTAGGTGCGATTATAGTCGTCGACATGCGCCACCCAGGAGGACCCAGTTCCATCAGTAGTAGGTTGTTGCACTTCGCTGCAGTCCATATTGCTCGTGATCGAAGGATCGCGGCTCATCTGCGGGATTTTGCTCGTGTTCCTCCCCAGTGGGGGAGGGCTCTTCATCGGAGGGGTCTCAGTAGGCGGAGCATTAACCCCCATTAGGGCCTCGTCCGACTGCTTGATACTCTGCTCAGCCATTTTAACGACCTGTGCCTGAAGAATAGAGATGATTACATCCTTCTTTTCTATTGCTTGATTCAGTTGGTCCACTTCTAATTGCCTCGCAGAAGCACTATCCTCCATCGCAGCTTCCATCAGTGTTTGCGATGCTTGCAATTCACTCGTTAATCTCAGTTCGGAGCTCTTCAACGCCTCCACTTCGCTCTTCAGTTGATTATTCTCTGAGCTTATGCTCTGCAACGAGTCCTCTGATGTCTTCAGCCTTCGATTCCACTCCTGCTCCGAATTAGACAACTTCAAGGACCATTCGGCATCACTGTCTTCCTTCGCTTTATTAGCAATCTCTATTAGCTTCGACTCGTGATCTACTACACTGACCGTATTCTGTGTCTTGACCATAGACAGTTGGTTCTGAAGCAAGGTGACCGAAGACTTGGCTTCATTCAGCTGCGACTCATAAAGGGCGACACTACTCTTAAGCTCCATCAGTTCTGCCTTGAGCTTATCATTTTCTTGCTTGTATAGATCAGATTCGGAAGCTGCGGATTGCTTCTCGTCAGTCACGATCTTCACCTCTGAGTTGAGTGCTGTTACCTCCTTTTTCAACTCTTCCAATAGAGAATTAGCCTCCACGAGTGATGACTCCAGCTGCTTATTCTCAGTGGACAGCCTCTTCTTCTCTTTCGTCAGTCGTACTACATTGTCATTCGACGAAGCCTGGTTAGCCAACACTCCATCCAGAGTAGACAAGTCCTTCGCGTTGAGATTATTCCGAATCAACGTGTCATTCAGAGTTGACAACTCATGCTCCAACTCGGCAATTCGACTGATGTACTGATCTTGTTGCTTACTTTGACTCACTATCTTCGTGTCAGCATCATGTAGCTTACTATACAAAGTCACAACTTCCTCACGAGATTCTCGTAGATCATTCATCAAGTGTTTAAGTTCCACCGAAGAGTCACCTTCCATTGACTGCCCCACAACTTTCTTCGGTTCTTCCTTTTCCGCAAACGCAACCTTAATAGCTGAATGCTGCGGTGAAAAATGTGCTGAATGCAGCGGTGAAAAAGGTGTTGAATGCTGTTCGATATCTATATCTTTGCCTGGACTGATCAGTACGATCTCATCCAGATTAGCATCGAAGGGGAAGGGACTGCCTTTGCGTCGACCGATGTTCTTCGGTGTGGAGAGTGGTCGACGTACTGCAGACCCCACGGAGCGAAGCATGTACTGCAGAGGAGAAGAAATCTGATGCACCAGCCACTGAGCCGCTGGGATGAACAACAAGCTCTGTTGATCCTTGAATTCATCGGAATACTTCAGCCGCGGACTCCTAGGTCCTACGACGAGCTCTAGACATGCTATTACTGCTCCGTAGAGATCGACCACTGGAATGACAACTAGCGGTGCATCCACCGGGTCCACATCGATGGTGGGGTTGAGGTAGGGATCGAACCCGGCATCATCTACTTGGTACAGGGTACCGGTCCTCACGACGTGTCCGACGATACCCGAGTGGATGGGAGCTGTGGTGATAGAGTACTCGGCCTCGCTGGTCGACATGGATGAGTTCTTAGTATTGCCTAACATGACCAATTTCCCTGCTGCGACATCCGAGGTGAAGTCAGATACGATGAATGCTCGCACATTGGAACATCGTAACAACTCCCTACACATTTGCTCTAGAGATCTCAAAATGGACCCTGATGCCAAAGGTCTCTTGGATGTCAGAGAGGTAGGGTCGGGGATACACGTAAACAATGCCGTAGATGCCTCTAGAAGGTTCTGCAGTAGGTTGGCATGGTTGGTGATGTGCTCGTATCGCAGACACGAGGTGAGCAGGGAAGAAGTCTGGTCGGCATACAGCAGACCGAAGACCTCATCGATCTCAGAGAACAGGTCGTTACCAGTCTTGTTTAGTAGATGGATGCATCCCACCACATTCGAGCTCTCGGTGTTGTAAACGGGAAGAGACAAGATACGCTTCGTCACCACACCGTGGCAGCCATCTATGTTAGTGTGGAAGTGGCTGTTAGCCAATAAGTTGAGACGAACCAGCTTCCCTGATTTGATGACATCGGTGGCGATGCTCTTTGCATCCGTCGTGTCGATCTCGCTGTGATGGGCGCTCTGCACGGTGTATCTGTGCAGGATGTTGGGTCTCACAGGGTGCTTGATGAACAGACTGATCATGTCACAGTCCAGCATCTTGACCGTGTCTTGAGCAACCACGTACCCTATTGTAGACTGCAGGTCCAACGTGCTGGGGGCCTGAGACATGCGCGATAGAATCCTGCGCATCATTCGAATGCCGTCCTTGAGGTCGAAGGCATTCTTATCTATCAACGCCTAACAGCAACAACAACAATCATCATTTTCATGCATATTGATTATGAAATGTAATTCATACTCGCTCTTCAATACATGCCAGCTACCTGGAACTTCTCATCCATTATTCCGAAGTGTTTCCTCTTGTGGGACTTAATGCGGTCAGTAGCAGCCCTGGACTGGTTCAGATGCGGGTCATCCTCCACATTTAGCAACAGCCGCACCTCATCCAGCTCGGATTTCAGCTTCCGATTCTCCTTCTCTTGCGACCGAAGTGTCTCCCGCAGCTCCACCACCTTCGCCTCCAACACGTCGGCATTCTTCATGGATCGATAATGCTCTCTCGCTACTCGTAATAACGACTCTCGCAACTTGTCATTCTGGGCTAAGCTAATCTTCTGATCCTTCAGTTCGTAGGCCAATAGATCCTGTAGAGTGCCGTCGCCCTTGATAGGATGCTTGTCTATAGGGGATAGCTGGCTTGGCTTCATGCTGTTGTTGTTGATGTTGTTGTTCACCTGTGGGTTGGGTGGTGGAGACGTCGACACTGCAGTTTGACCTTGAGCTATTTGTTGCCCTAGAGTCTGACTAGTGACCAAGTTATATGTGTTATGGGTATTCTGCAAAGCATCCAGTGCATCGATCAGCATCTTATTGGTCGATGACAACCGCACCATCGCACTCTTCGTCTTCACACTGAACTTCTGCCGGGCATTAATGTTATCTTTCAATATCTCGATGTTCTCCTCTAAGCTCTTAATGCGCTCCTCATAGAGACTATTCGTCTTCTTCATACTAATCGACTCACTGATCTTCTTTGTCAAGTCATTGCGGAGTATGGCGATCTCATGACGACTTATCTCTAGATCCTTATGAACATCATTAGCTGAATTCATAGCCATGTTCACAACTGAGGTTACTGTCTCGCGTACCTCGAAAGGTAACTTAGATATTATTTTCACGATAGACTTATCAGGTTGAATTAGCTCACCGCTGTTTAGTAAAGCACTCTTAACTTGAGTAGCGGAATTTGGGTAAGTGCTAGAGTTGTTGGGTACAGTAAGATGGGATAACTTCGTAGCATAGACATTCCTCCTCCCCATCGGACCAGGAGCTGGAGTAGATGCCGGTAAGTTGGGCCTATTCGGTGGCTGCTCCATAAGTTAATCACTGGACTTTTAAGTCACTGTCTTTCTTGTCACTTCTGAAAAAGAAACGGTCTGAGCACCGGAATGAGTCGTCAACTTACGAAGTCCATACGAGGAAAAGGGGAAATGCAAGTTATGGCGCTGAGGTGTTTTTTGGACACCGTCAGAATTACGTAACACAAGTGACTGTCATTAAGTTGGTTTGCATTAACTTAGAGATAACTTAATCGTTGAAGGGATTATAAATTATTTTTTATTACATAGATTGAGTTGATCTTCCTTCCATGATGCAGACTATCCTATTGTGTTCAGTCTGCTTTACAGTCGTCAATGCTTTTTTCCCTCCTCAAGTGAAGTTAGGGGCCAACATGAACAATGTGGTGGGCAATCGGCAGATCAGCTCAGAATTGAATGTGTATGATCCTAATAAGAATATACTTGGCAGCAAGCTCATGCCTCCCATGTCTCCTGATGAACTGTCTGATCTTTTCCAGGAGTTCAACATAACGAACTTCGATCTTAACAAAGACCCCGAGCTGTTGAAATGGGCTCCATCCAAGCAATTCTTTGAGCAATTTGGCTTCCAGAATAACACTGAGAAGTACGGCCGGAAGACCATGCATGTCAAGATGGACTTCTACTCCAACTACACTACCCCCATTTTGCCTCAGTATAAGACCTTCATTGCCGACGTCATGTCCATGACCTTCGTCCAATCCATGGATTCTAGATATAAATACGATGCTCTACATGCATTCGGCATCTGTACTCAGTACTACACCATCATGAAAGGATATGCGTTACAAGATGAGGTACGCACTTCGATGATAATCATTTGATGATAAATACTACCACTCACTACTATATACATACATACATGCATCAACATCTGTATAGATTGACGTGATCTTCAACGAGATGATGAAGGCAGTGGGTTTTGATCCCGTTAAGATTAGAGAGGACGCGAAGCGCATGCTGACATTAGTGAAAGAATCGACGTTATCCGAAGAGGAACTGTTGAATAGTAGTGACGGAGAGTTGGGGGCCATCTTCAGCAATGTCCGCAACAATCGCTTCTTCAAGTACACAGATGCTTGGGGGGTGGGCTTGGGTCGTATCATGGAACTTAGAAATGTAGAGCCCAACAAGGAAAGTTTCGATCGTTGGGCTGGTGTGTTGAGATGGGTGTTTAGTCCTCGTTTGCTGCAGTCGTGGGACGAGTTCTGTGGGGACCAGCTGAGAATGCAGGGTGTTGAGGCGATGCAGAAGCAGCTGCTGATTAGAGAGAAGAAGAGAGCTGCTGCTAGACTAGAGAGCAAGGCAGCTGCTTTCGAAGGCAAGAAGAAGGCCTTACAGGAGCTCAATGAAGCCATCGACGAGCGCCGTGCTCAGCTCATCGAGGAACAGATGGCAGTCAAGAAGAAGTACGATCCGGTGGGATACGAGCGTATTCTCAAGCAGGACTCCAGTGCTGTCTAACTCAATAGTAGTGAACACTGTCGTGTGTGAGTCACGGCTCTATGACAATATGTTATCTCATAGCACATTTGTATCTATAGACACATCAACACCTATCATGCCATGCTGTATTGGTGTTTGTTCATGTAAGTTAATGGGCGATACGCCATCTTATCCTCGTCGCAGATGATACACTATCAGTGATAGTTATCATCACCACAACAACTGCTGAGTCAGCAGAATCAAGACCGTTACACTTCGGAGACAACATCGTGAGATTGCCTGAAGGAATGCAACCAATATTGTATAGCCTAGTCGCTTTTGTTCTATTCCTGGTCATGCATAGCGTACAATCGTTCCGACGGATACCCTCTATCCGCATTGTACATCAATCATCCAGCTGTAGCAGTAGTAACTGTAACCTACAGGAACAACACTTGATACATCCAACCAGCACTAGACTTGCAGCCAGCAGCAACAAGAAGCTCATTGTCCCATCCAACTTCAAGGTACCTGAGCCCAAGCCTCTCTCAGTAGCGGATGGAAACTACCTCGGAGCCTTGACTGGTGCATTAGCTGCGATTTACAGACTGGGAGCTGGGATATTCGTTCTAGGCTGGTCCCCATTCTCCGCCTCTAGCACATCCAGCTCTAGCAATGATGCATGGCCTGGTACATTAGGTCTACTGCGAGACAGCTCATCTATCCTTGCTTCGTGTAGTAGACCAACGAGTCCGATAGTGATCTACGAATACGAAGCATCTCCCTTCTGTCGTAAGGTCAGAGAGGCATGCGTTATGCTAGATCTCACAGTCGAATACAGACCCACCCCTGGTGCGAGATCGGGTTGGTCGGATACCATGGCTCTGAAGACCAAAGGCAAGCGCACCGTCCCGTATATGGAGGATGGAAGCATCAAGATGTTCGAGTCAGATGACATCATCAACTACCTCTTCGACACATGTAAGCTTCATCCATCGATGGTCTATACTTCAGCTCAACTCTTATCCTGCTCATGTGTATGGTGTCTTTGATAGATGGGCCGGGTCGTAGTGAGGTGCCGTGGTTGTTGAAAGGAGACTTCGCTCGTATCACAGCAACTTATGCAGCATCAGCTAGAGGATATGCTGGGTGAGTATCATCGATGATGTTTAGATTCCATGTCTTCATGCGTGTGTATTCCATCCATACAGGTCCAGACTGCTGCCTAAGGCGAGGAAGGACTTCACCACACTGAAGCCCATCGTTCTGTGGGGATATGAAGGCAGTCCTTTCGTACGTCCTGTTCGGGAGGCTCTAGGCTCGCTGGGACTAGCACATGTAATGATCAACTGCGGTAGAGGATCACAGAACAGAGATAAACTGTTCGCTAAGACTGGCAGGTGATTCATTGAATCGAATGCATACTGTAGTTACTCATAACACAGAATATCACTGCTGTTTTCAATGAGATGCGATGATGATGATGATGATGATGATGATGATGATGATGATGATGATGATGATCTAACTTTAGATTCCAAGTGCCATACATCGAGGATCCAAACACCGGTATCAACATGTTCGAAAGCGCTGAGATAGTGAAGTACCTGATGGCAGTGTACACGGAGGAATAAATGTAGTTACATTAGGAGGTATGTAGATCTTCTCCCTTGATCCTGATTGTATTGATAGATGGGTGAATGGATGTATAAATGAAGAATGGATGCTCAAAGAAACAAGTGAGTTTTATTAATGCACTCTTTTATTTAATTGAAAACTGTTTATGATCTTTGATTATTTCACTATCAGTATTCATTATTGTTAGTTTCAACTCAATACCTTATCAGGATTTATTCGATATACAGTATCAACTTTAGAAGTGAATTATCAATCTAGATCTTAATAAAGCGCAACGC
>Ga0164295_10003743_pt1 | contig 12147 bp, 14 predicted proteins | sample GEODES006metaG_FD_111798 | JGI IMG/M metagenome (GOLD analysis project Ga0164295, IMG submission 111798) | Oligotrophic lake water microbial communities from Sparkling Lake, Wisconsin, USA - GEODES006 metaG | ecosystem: Environmental > Aquatic > Freshwater > Lake | place: USA: Sparkling Lake...
CGAAGGCAATCTGCGCTTCTCCGCCGACGAGATCACCGGCATGTTCATCTCGCTGATGTTCGCCGGCCATCACACCAGCTCCGGAACGTCCTCGTGGACGCTCATCGAGCTGATGCGCAACCCCGGCGTCTACGCGGAAGTCACCAGCGAACTCGAGGACCTCTACTCCGACGGCCAGGAGGTGAGTTTCCACGCGCTGCGGCAGATCCCGAAGCTGGAGAACGTCATCAAGGAGACTCTGCGGCTGCATCCGCCGCTAATCATCCTGATGCGGGTCGCCCAGGACGAGTTCGAGGTGCAGGGTTACCCCATCCACAAGGGCGACTTTGTGGCGGCCTCCCCGGCCATTTCCAACCGCATACCCGAGGACTTTCCCGACCCGGACTCCTTCGATCCGAGTCGATACGACAAGCCACTCGAGGCCGATGTACTCCACCGCTGGACCTGGATTCCCTTCGGGGCCGGACGGCACCGCTGTGTCGGGGCTGCATTCGCCACAATTCAGATCAAGGCGATCTTCTCGGTTCTGTTGCGCGAGTACGATTTCGAGATGGTCCAGCCACCCGAGAGCTACCGCAACGACCATTCCAAAATGGTCGTCCAGCTCGCCCGACCCGCACTGGTCCGATACCGCAAGCACACCGGCTAGGAGTCGAATCCGTGGGCAGTTACCGCGTCGACGTCGACCTGGACCTGTGCCAGGGACACGCCATGTGCCAGTTGGAGGCGCCGGACTACTTCCAGGTTCCCAAGCGCGGCACCGTCGAGATCCTCAATACCCAACCACCCGACGAGGCGCGGCCCGACATCGAACGAGCAGTCGAGGCGTGTCCGACCCGGGCGCTTTTCATCATCGATAAGGAGAACTAGAGCATGGCCGCATTGCCCAGAGAACAGTTGGAGGACTTCATCCAGCGGTGGATGGACGCCAACCGCGAGGCCGAACGCAAGGGCGATTGGAAAGGACTCGCGGAATTCTTCGCACCCGACGCCACCTACGGCTGGAACATCGGCCCCAAGGAGGACGTCATGTGCGTCGGCCGCGATGAGATCCGCGAAATTGCGCTCGGGTATGAGATGGCCGGCCTGGAGGGCTGGAGCTACCCCTATCAAAAGGTGATCATCGACGACAAGATCGGCGAGGTCGTCGGCTTCTGGAAGCAGGTCGCCACCGACGCCGACGGCACCCAGGCGACGATCTACGGGATCGGCGGAAGTTGGTTCCGGCTCAATGCCGACGGCCTGATCGAGTGGCAGCGCGACTTCTTCGACTTCGGTCACGTGCAGAAGCTGTATCTGAAACTCATGGAAGAGGGGAAACTCTCGAAAGGCATGCAGAACCGTATCGAGCGCAGCCTGGCCGGGGAGAAATTGCCCGGCTACTACCCAGTCGGGAAGGCACCTGTACCGATCTGGTGACTTGACACCCGTCAGGTCCTAGGATGCGACACATAACGAGAACACGTTCTATCTCAGCCACACAGCCAGTCGGAGGATTTCAGTGAAGACAAAAGGCGCGCTCATCAGGGAGTTCAATCAGCCGTGGGCGATCGAGGAGATCGAGATCGGTGACCCTGCAAAAAATGAGGTCAAGATCCAGATGGAAGCCTCCGGTATGTGCCACTCCGATCACCACCTGGTCACCGGCGGCATCCCGATGTTCGGCTTCCCGGTCCTCGGCGGACATGAGGGCGCCGGCATCGTCACCGAGATCGGTGAGGGTGTGGAAAACGTGGCGGTCGGCGATCACGTGGTGTTGTCATTCATCCCGTCGTGCGGCAAGTGTCCGTCATGTCAGGCCGGTCTTCGTAACCTCTGCGATCTTGGTGCCGGACTGCTGGCCGGCGTCGCTATCTCCGACGGCACCCACCGCATCCACACCGCCGACGGCATGCCGGTGTTCCCGATGACACTGCTGGGCACCTTCTCGCCCTACATGGTGGTGCACGAGTCCTCGGTGGTGAAGATCGATCCGTCGATCCCGTTCGAGGTGGCCTGCCTGGTCGGCTGTGGTGTCACCACCGGGTACGGATCGGCCACCCACACCGCGCAGATCAAGCCCGGCGAGGACGTCGCGGTGGTTGGCGTCGGCGGAGTTGGGATGGCGGCACTGCAGGGCGCGGTCATCTCCGGCGCCCGAAACATCTTCGTCATCGAGCCCGTCGAGTGGAAGCGCGATGCCGCCCTGAAATTCGGTGCCACCCATGCCTATCCTGACATCGAGTCGGCCATGATGGGTATCGCCGAGGTGACCGGTGGCTTCATGGCCAAGAAGGTGATCGTCACCGTCGGTGAGGTCGATGGCGCCGATGTCGACAACTACATGAACATCACCTCCAAGTCCGGCACCTGTGTGATGACCGCTATCGGCAGCATGCTCGACACCAATGTCACGCTCAATCTGGCGATGCTGACGCTGATGCAGAAGAACTTGCAGGGCACCATCTTCGGCGGCGGCAACCCACACCACGACATCCCGCAGTTGCTGTCGATGTACAAAATGGGCAAGCTCAACATCGACGACATGATCACCCGGCAGTACCGCCTGGAACAGATCAACGACGGATATAAGGACATGCTGGAGGGTCGCAATATTCGTGGCGTCATCCGCTACACCGACGAGGATCGCTGACCTTGACGCAGCAGACCACCGAACTGACGCCCGCCCTGGCTGCCTCACGGGAGTCTTGGCGGTGCGTGCAATCTCACGATCGCGACGGTTGGTTGGCCCTGATGGCGCCGGACGTCGTCATCGAGGATCCGATCGGGCCGTCCTACACCAATCCCGACGGATTCGGAGTGCGCGGTAAGGAAGCGGTCGCGGCGTTCTATGACGCCAATATCGCCGCCAACACCCTGCGGGTCACCTGCGAGGAGACCTTCCCGTCCAGCTCGCCGAATGAAGTGGCGCACATCCTGGTACTGCGCAGCGAGTTCGAAGGCGGTATGACCAGCACCGTGCGCGGAGTGTTCTGCTACCTCGTCGACGACGCCGGTCTGATCACCAATATGCGCGGTTACTGGAACCTCGAGGGGATGCAGTTCGGGCAGGCGCCGGCCTGAGCGTGGCCGACCTGCCGCTTGACGGATTCGGTGCCGTCGTCGTCGGTGGGTCCCGTGGGATCGGCGCCGCCGTGGCAACCCTTCTCGCTGAGTTGGGTGCCGGTGTCGTGATCAATGGCCGTGACGGCGACGCCGTCCGCGCGACAGTCAGCTCCATCACCGCGGCTGGTGGGCAAGCGGTCGGGTGCCCCGGTTCGGCATCCGACGACGCTGTGGCCGAAGCCCTGATCGCGTTGTGCGAGAACGAGTTCGGCCGGATCAACGCATTAGTGAACTGCGCGGGCACTGCCGAGCCGAACGGTTCGTCGATTCTCAACGTCCGCCCGAGTGAGTTCCGGGACTTGATCGACGCCCACCTCGGCACTGTCTTCGCCACGTGTCGTGCGGCCGCGCCGAGGATGGTCGACCAGGGCGGCGGGTCGATCGTCAACACGAGTTCATTCGCCTTCCTCGGCGACTACGGCGGTACCGGCTACCCGGCCGGGAAAGGTGCCGTGAATGGACTCACCATGGCCATCGCCGCCGAACTCGCCGGGCAGGGAGTTCGCGCCAATGTCATCTGCCCCGGCGCCAAGACCCGGTTGTCCACCGGGACAGACTACGAGCGCCACATCGAGTCGCTTCGCCGCCGCGGCATGCTCGACGACGTCAGCGCTCAGGGGGCGCTAGATGCCGCACCGCCGGAGTACGCCGCGTCGCTCTACGCCTATCTGGTCAGCGACCTCTCCCAGCGGGTGACGGGCCAGATACTGATCGCCGCAGGCGGTTTCGTGGGCCGCTTCGACCGGCCTTCACCGGCGCTACTCGGCTACCGGGACAACCATGACTCGGGCCCGTGGTCGATCACCGAGATTGACCGGATGCTGTCCTGATCCGGACCCTATGCTGGGCCACATGCCGTCCGTCTTCACCATGATCATCAACCGTGACCTGCCGGGGCGATTCGTCTACGAAGACGATGATGTCGTGGCATTTCTGACCATCGAGCCGATGACTCAGGGGCACACCCTGGTCGTCCCGCGCGCCGAGGTCGACAGTTGGCAGGATGTGGAACCGTCGTTGTTCAACCACGTCATGGCGGTCTCCCAGCGCATCGGAAAGGCGGTCTGCGCGGCGTTCGGAGCCGACCGCGCCGGTGTGATCATCGCCGGACTGGAGGTTCCACACCTGCACGTGCATGTGTTCCCGGCCTTCAACCTGACCGACTTCGGTTTCGCCCACGTCGATCGCAACCCGTCGCCTGCGTCCCTGGATGAGGCCCAGGCCAAGATCGTCGCGGCGCTGGTAGATCTCGACTGATCGCCATCACCGACCGAGGGTAGCCATACACTTGGGCAATGAATCTGGCCAAGGTGCTGGTGGACCTTGCAACCGCGCCCGTGCGCGTGAGTCTTGCGGCGGCAGATGCCGGGCTGGTCGTCGCCGAAGCCGCCGTTGAATTCGCTAAGAACAGCCTTGGTGACGCAGAGTTCCCGTCACCGCGCGACTCTGTCATCCACCTACTGGGCCTCGACGAAACCCTTGAGCGTGCGAATAAGTTCGCTTCCCTCATCGAAGACGATGCCCCGTTGGGACGGGCGCTGGCGCCGGATGGCCCGGTGGACCGTTTGATGCGGCCCGGCGGGTTGATCGATCGCCTCACCGCCCCGGATGGGGTGCTGGACCGGATGACCGCCGAGGGCGGCGGGTTGGATCGGGCGCTGGCACCCGGCGGGCTGGTCGAACAGCTGCTGGCCGAGGACGGTCTTGTGGAGCGGGTGCTGTCTGAAGACGGCCTGGCTGACCGCCTGCTCGCCGAGAACGGCCTGATCGAGAAGCTCACCGCCAGAAACGGACCACTTGAGCAGCTGGCCGATGTGGCTGACACCCTCAACCGGCTGGCCCCCGGCCTCGAGGCTCTGGCACCGACCATCGAGCTGCTTCGTGAGGCGGTCACCACGCTGGCCATGGTGGTCAACCCGTTGAGTGATATCGCCGGCCGGATCCCGCTGCCCGGGCGTCGCCTGTGGCCGTTCAACTCCGATCGGTTGGTCGACGGCGAGGAATGACCGGCTAGGCTCTTGCCTCGGTCGGATGCCGCTGGCGCCGCCACGCCTCCTTAGCTCAGTGGTAGAGCACTCGCCTTGTAAGCGAAAGGTCGTCAGTTCAATCCTGACAGGAGGCTCCGTTGGTGGCCATAGGCTCAGCCGCCCGCAGTGACCACCCGATCCACCAGTTCACGAGCCAACGCGAAGGCTGATGTCGCCGCGGGCGACGGTGCGTTACGCACATATGCGACGCCACTGCCCCCGGAGATGACGAAATCGTCGACCAGGGATCCGTCGCGTCCGACGGCCTGAGCCCGTACCCCCGCATGCGACGTGCCGTCAAGGTCGGCGACAGACAGGCCCGGCATATACCGCGCCGCGGCTGCAACAAACACCCGTTGACTGGCGGCCATCCGCATCTCGTCGATGCCCACCCGCCAGTACCGACCAGCGACCCGCCAGGTTCCGGGCCACGTCAACGATTCCCAGGTGTCGCGCCAGCGAACACGACGCAGCGTGTAGGCGTCGCGGGCAGCGACCATCATCGCGGTAGGACCCAGGGTCACCGCGCCGCCGACGTGCTTGGTGATGTGCACCCCGAGAAATGGCAACTCCGGGTTGGGCACCGGGTAGATCATCCCGTTCAGCCTCGGCTTCGGCGTCGGCTTCAAGCCAAGGTAGGCACCCCGGAAGGGCACGATCTGCGGATCACGCGGGGCACCGGCGGCCCGCGCCAGCCGATCTGCCCACAATCCAGCACACACGATCACCGTCCGCGCCGCCACGGGTCCGTCACTGGTGTGAACCACCGCGTGATCTCCCCCTGCGACCGAGGTGACCTCGGTGCCGAATCGCAGGCACACTCCGCCAGCCGTCAGTTCATCCGCGAGGCAACGGGTCACGGCGCCGTAGTCGACGATCCCAGTGTTCGGAGCGTGCAATGCCTGCAGGCCAACCGCATTGGGCTCGATCTCACTGATTTCGGCTCCGCTGATACGTCGCAGACCGGGTACGGCATTGGCGACACCGCGGACCTCAAGATCGTCGAGGCGCGGTAGCTCGTCAGCCGATAGCGCAACGATCAATTTGCCGCACCGCTCATAAGGGATCGAGTGGTGATCGCAGTACTCGTACATCGAGCGCGCGCCTTCGACGCACAACCGCGCCTTCAGTGACCCTGGCTGGTAATAGATCCCGCCGTGGATTACTCCGGAGTTGTGTCCACTCTGATGCTGGGCGGGGGCTGACTCCCGTTCCAGCACGGTCACCGCGTCGTGCGGATAGCGCGCAATCCACTCCCGTGCCACCGCTAGACCAACAATCCCCGCACCGACGACCACCAGATCGCGATGTTCCCTGTTGTCGGGCATCAGCCTTCCGAGTCTTCACCGGGTCGTTGACGATCGCCGAACGATGTTCGACGCGTGGTCTGGTGGCCGTACACACCCTCCGCATACGCAGTCTCGGCGTGCTGGGTGAAGTCGACACCGCTGGCCTCGTCCTCGGGGCTCAGCCGGAACCCCATGACCCGCTCGATCAACGCGGCAAGTCCGTAACTCACCGTGAAGGCATAGGCTGCGACCGCCGCTATCGCCAGTAGCTGCTTACCGAGCAGAGCCAGTCCGCCGCCGTAGAAGAGTCCCTGCGCACCGTCTGTCATCACCGCGGTCGCGAGAAATCCGATCAGCAGCACACCGACGACACCGCCGACCAGGTGCACACCGACGACGTCGAGCGAGTCGTCATAGTTCAGTTTGAACTTCAGACCGATTGCGAACGAGCACACGATGCCGGCCAGCAGACCGACGACTGCGGCGCCGAACGTGTTCACCGTTCCGCACGACGGCGTGATCGCCACGAGTCCGGCGACCACACCCGAGGCGGCACCGAAAGTGGTCGGCTTGCCATCCCGGATCTGTTCAACCGACAGCCACCCCAGCATGCCAAGGCAGCCGGCGACCAATGTATTCAGGAAGATCGCAGAAGCCATTCCATTGGCGGCCAACGCCGAACCTGCGTTGAAGCCGAACCAGCCGAACCACAGCAGGCCAACGCCAAGCAGCACGAACGGAAGATTGTGTGGGCGCATCGCCTCCACTTTGAACCCGATTCGCGGACCCAGCACAAGTGCCAGCGCCAACGCGGAGGAACCGGACACGATTTCAACGACGAGTCCACCCGCGTAATCCAGCACCCCTAACTTGAACAGCCAGCCACCGGGTGCCCATACCCAATGCGCAACAACGGAATACACCACTACGGCCCAGACCGGCACGAACACCATCCAGGCCGCGAACTTGGCCCGATCGGCAATCGCACCACTGACTAGGGCGGCGGTGATGATGGCGAAACTCAACTGGAAGGTGGCATACAGCAGTTCAGGAACCGATCCGTGAACTGTGTCCGGCCCTATCCCCCGCATCCCGGCATGCGTCAAACCGCCGATGAATCCGCCCGCGCCACCGTCGGAGAACGCCAGGGAGTAGCCGACCAGCAGCCAGGCCACCGTCACCAATGGGATCGAGATGAAGCTCATCATGATCATGTTGAGCACACCGGAGGTGCGCACCATACCGCCGTAGAAAATCGCCAAACCGGGCGTCATCAGCAATACGAGTGCGGTGCTGACTAATAGCCAGGCGGTGGCGGCAGGATCAATATCCAACTGTGACGCTCCTTCGAGGGCGGCGCATTGAGCCATAGGCGGTGGACGAAATAGACGGTAGACCGTGGCGGTGTTTTATCCGAAGTTCGGCACACCTAGCGGTCACCCTGGAACCTCCCAACCTCACCATCGGATCGAGATCACCATCCCATCGAGCCCGGACCACCCTTGAACGGGCCGACGACCCAACTGGTGATCCAGCCGCCGTAGAAGCCGCCTGGTTGCGGCACGACGGCCTCCCCATTGACGGTGCAGCGGTCGACCTGGCCGGCCATCACAGCGATGGCGTCGGCGATCGGTCCGAATCCTCCAGTGGGCCTGGTGTAACTCCATGCCGATTTCCCGGCCACCTTTGCCGCGGTAACAAGGTCGAAGTAGCGGGCCTGCCCCTTCCACTCGCACCACGATTCGCCGTGCGCGTCGCGAAGGACGCCGTCGGCGAAGGCGGCACGCGGCAGATAGTAGGTCGGCGGATGGCTGGTTTCGAGGACCCGCCAACCATGGTCGGTGGAGGCGATCACCTCACCACCGAGCTCGACGGTGATCAGCCCGCGAAACGGTTCGAGCCGAGGCGGACGCGGGTAGTCCCACACGGACTCCTGGCCCGGTCCGGGTTTATCAGGGTTCGGACGTGTGGTCATCTCCCGGCTCAGACCACTCCGCGAAGCGCATCCGCGCCGAAGAGGGGCTCCAGCATTCCAGACAGGTCGGGGCCGCGTCGCAGTCCGTGACCGCCGTCGACATTGATGACCTGGCCGGTGATCCAGCTGGCCGCGTCGCTGAGGAGGAACATCGCCAGGTTGGCGACGTCGTCGACCTCACCGGTTCGGGGCAGCGGTGTGCACTGCCGATAGTCCTCGCTGACTTCGGGAGAACTCAGGAGCACCTCCACCAGTTCGGTGCGGATCAGGCCCGGCCGGATGCCGTTGACCCGGACCCATGAGGGACCGAGCTCGTCGGCGCCGAGCATCATCAGGTGGTCAAGGGCAGCCTTGCTCACGCCGTAGGCGCCGAACCAACGGTGCACGTTGCTGGCGGCGATCGAGGAGATGCCGACAAACGAGCCGCCGCCGGACCGGACCATCTCCCGCGCGGAATGCTTGAGCAGATACATGGTGCCGTTGACATTGAGGTCGACGGTCCGCCGCCACGCATCGGAGTCGATCTGGGTAACGGGGCCGATGGTCTCCGATCCGCCGGCGCAGTGCACCACCCCGTGCAGCCTCCCGTTCCAGGCCGTCGCCGCCTCGACGGCGTGAGCGACTTGATCCTCGTCAGTCACGTCAGCCGGATGCGCCAAGACATCACCGACCTCGGACTGGGCCCTGATCTCCTCAGCGGCCGCCGACAGACGTTCGGTAGTGCGGCCGAGAATCATCACCTTGGCTCCCGACCGGACCAGGCCGGCGGCCACGCCCCTGCCGATACCGCTGCCGCCGCCGGTGACCAGGTAGGTCCGGTCGGTGAACGAGAGTTGCATGCGTTGCTCCTTCGATTACTCCGCGGGTCAGGTGTTCCGCACGTTGAAACACCCACGCTCCAAACACCCAAGGTGGGGCGCGAACGCGAATTCACACTAGTATCGGACGAGGCCCCGCGTGGGTGTCTGAGACCTCTATCTCTGCGGGGCCAGCACCTGAGAAGAACGGCGGATATATCGGCTGGCCAGGCGCTATGCACACCGACCTCGAACCCGAAGCGGGCAACCCGGCATCCCGTCGCACGCCGGTGACATAGAGTTAGGTCATGCCTGCAAAAACTGAACCAGCCGAGATCGACGATGTTGAGCCGTTGGCCGACAGCACGGCCCGGCAGGCCAGGCGCGTCGTAGCCGCCTATGCCACCGACGCCGACGAGTGCCGGGTATTCCTGTCGATGCTCGGCATTGGGCCCGCCAAGCTCGAGGCCTAGTGGCCACCGGAGATGCCGGAACCGTAGGGTCCGGAACCTCCGATTTCGTGGTGGTAGCCAACCGGCTGCCCATCGACATGGAACGTCAGGCCGACGGGACGGTGGTCTGGAAACGTAGTCCCGGCGGTCTGGTCACCGCACTGGAGCCGCTGCTTCGACGTAACCGTGGCGCCTGGATCGGTTGGCCCGGTGTGGTCGATGGCGACGAGGATCCGATCTTCGAGAACGGCCTGCAGCTCTACCCCGTGCGGCTGAGCGAAGATGATGTCGCGGACTACTACGAAGGGTTCTCCAACGCCACCCTGTGGCCGCTCTATCACGACCTGATCGTCAAACCGATCTACGAACGGCATTGGTGGGACCGCTACGTCGACGTCAACCGGCGCTTCGCGGAAGCCACCTCACACGCGGCGGCCGAAGGCGCCACGGTGTGGGTGCAGGACTACCAACTGCAGTTGGTTCCCAAAATGCTGCGAACTCTGCGGCCGGACCTGACCATCGGCTTCTTCATGCACATCCCGTTCCCGCCCGTCGAGATCTTCATGCAGATGCCCTGGCGGACCGAGATCATCGACGGTCTCCTGGGTGCCGATCTGGTCGGGTTTCACCTCGCCGGGGGCGCACAGAACTTTCTTCTCCTGGCACGTCGACTGGCCGGTGCTGAAACATCGCGCGCATCGATCGGAGTGCGATCCCGGTTCGGCAAGGTCGACCTCGGCGACCGCGAAGTCAAAGTCGGCGCGTTTCCCATCTCGATCGACTCAGCCGATCTCGACACGAAGGCACGCGACCGCAGCATCCGTCGCCGCGCCAAGGAGATCCGCGCCGAGTTGGGCAACCCGCGCAAGATCCTGCTCGGGGTGGATCGCCTCGACTACACCAAGGGCATCGAGGTTCGCCTCGAGGCGTTCTCGGAGTTACTCGCTGAAGGCAGAGCCGGGCGCGAGGACACGGTAATGGTGCAGTTGGCGACCCCGAGTCGGGAACGGGTGGACAGTTACCGGAGCCTGCGCAATGACATCGAACAGCAGGTGGGCCACATCAACGGCGAATTCGGCGAGGTCGGCCATCCCGTAGTGCATTACATACACCGGTCGGTGCCGAGGGATGAACTGATCTCCTTCTTCGTCGCCAGCGACGTCATGTTGGTCACCGCGTTGCGCGATGGAATGAACCTGGTGGCCAAGGAGTATGTCGCCTGCCGCAGTGATCTTGGCGGCGCATTGGTGCTCAGCGAATTTACCGGTGCCGCAGCGGAATTGCGTCAGGCCTACCTGATCAATCCCCACGATCCGGAGGGCGTCAAGGACGCCATCGAAGCCGCGCTCAACCAGACGCCCGAGGATGGCCGACGACGGATGCGCACTCTGCGTCGCCAGGTACTGGCCCATGATCTGGACCGCTGGGCGAGATCGTTTCTTGCTGCCCTGGCGGACACCAAGAAGGACTAGTCCTCGATCAGACCTGTCGCACCGAAGGTGCGCTCGGGGTCGCGATCGGTGAAATAGTCACGCATCGAAGCGCTCAGCGCATCAGGGTCCCAGGCCGTGCCGTCGGCATGGAACCGATGCTCCGTAATCGGGGCGGCCACCAGAGCCACGGTCGGGCCGTACACGACGAACACCTGTCCGTTGACTGCATCCGAGGCCGGTGAGGCCAGAAAGCGCACCAGGCTGACGACATGCTCGGGTGACAGCGAGTCGATCTCCCCGGCGGTCAACTCCGGCGCCGCACCGAAAACCTCGGCTGTCATCGCGGTGCGCGCCCGCGGGCAAATCGCGTTGGCGCGCACACCGTATCGACCCAGTGCCCGCGCCGCGGTCAGGGTCAGTGCGTTGATACCGGCTTTCGCCGCGCCATAATTGGCCTGCCCGACCGGACCCATCAGACCGGCCTCCGAGGAGGTATTGATGATGCGGCCGTAAACCGATCCGCCCGCGTCCTTGGCCTGATTGCGCCAGTAGGTCGCCGCGTTGCGGGTCAGCAGAAAATGGCCGCGTAGATGCACGGCGATGACCGCATCCCAATCTTCGTCGGTCATGTTGAACAACATGCGGTCCCGGGTGATGCCGGCGTTGTTGACCACAATGCTGAGTCCACCCAAGCCTTCGGCGCAGGCGATCAACTCGTCGGCGGTCGACCGCTGACTGATGTCACCGGCCACCGCGATTGCCTTGGAGCCGGCAGCGCTGACCTCATCGAGAACGTCGGACGCATCCAACGCCGCCGCCATGTCATTGACGACGACGGTGGCTCCGGAGCGCGCCAACCCGATGGCCTCGGCGCGACCCAGGCCTGCCGCGGCCCCGGTCACCACCGCGACGCGTCCGGACAGGTCGCTCAGCTCTTCAAGTGCGGACAACTTTATGAATACCTCTAGTCCTTACGTGTCAGTGCCGCGCGCGGGCACTCGGCGATGGCCTGCTCGGCCAGTTCCTCCTGATCGGCAGGGATGGGATCGGCCGTGACCATGACGTAGTC
>Ga0164295_10003744_pt1 | contig 12146 bp, 12 predicted proteins | sample GEODES006metaG_FD_111798 | JGI IMG/M metagenome (GOLD analysis project Ga0164295, IMG submission 111798) | Oligotrophic lake water microbial communities from Sparkling Lake, Wisconsin, USA - GEODES006 metaG | ecosystem: Environmental > Aquatic > Freshwater > Lake | place: USA: Sparkling Lake...
CACCGAGCGTGCCGGCGGGATAGGCATGATCCATCACGTTCTGCAGTAATTCGGTGAGCACCACAGCAAGGGAAGTGGCCGCAGGAGATGGCAGATTGCCGGAGTCCCCAGAGATCTCGACCCGAAGCGGCTTATCCGGCGAGACCAGCCCCTCCTCCACCATTCGAACCAACGGCCGCACGACCTCCCCAAAATCGACATCGTCGCCGTCTTCTCTGGACAACATTTCGTGCACCAACGCAATCGAACGGATTCGGCGAACAGACTCTTCAACCGCCGCCTTCGCCGAGGGTTCGGTCAAGCGTCGCCCCTGAAGCCGCAATAGCGACGAAATGGTCTGCAGGTTGTTTTTCACCCGATGGTGAATTTCACGAATTGTGGCGTCCTTGGAGATAAGTAGGCGATCTCGGCGGCGCAACTCCGACACATCGCGCAACAGCACCACTGCCCCGTCGACGCGATCTCCGTCGAGTAGCGGCAAGCACCAGAGTGCAACCGTGGCTTCGTTGCGTTCTACCTCCTCGGCTGCAGGGCGACCCGAGAAGTAGGCCCTATACGTCACGGAGTTCTCCGCGCCGATCTCGGTCAGGTTGGCACCCTGGATGCGTCCTGAAATTCGCAATCTCCGGAGAGCCGACACCGCGTTGGGTGACGCGAACACCACGCGTGCCTGATCGTCGAGCACTATGACGCCGTCCCCCACTCGCGGCGCACCTGAGGCGTGAACTTCCTCCTCATCAAAGGGGAACGAACCCGCCGCCACCATCGCCGCGAAACGCTCAAACACTTGGAGGTATTCACGTTCAAGGTCGCCCGGTTGGCGGGTCATCGAAAGCGCTGACTCTCGAGCCATGACCGCAACAACTTTGTTGTCATGGCGAACCGGAATTGCAGTGACCCGAATCCGCTCGCCGAGCCATGCGGAGTCAACTTCATCCTGTTCGACTCGGCCAGACGCAGCGGCACGGGCAACCACTGGACGCTGCTCGGCGCTCACTCGCCGACCCACCACATCGTCGAGAAAGAGGGTCTGCCCAGTGTTCGGCCGGACCTGATTCACCACGACAAACCACTTCGCATCGTCCGGTTCAGGGACATAGAGCAGCAGGTCCGAGAACGACAGGTCAGCGAGCATCCCCCATGCCGCTACTAGCCGCCGAAGATGCCGACCTGCATCGACTTCCACGATCGGTGCAACCAAGCCAACGTGCTCAGCAGTGAAGTCCACCGAATCGAACTCATCGAACTCATCGAACTCGGCGGAAACGCTCGACACCCGTGGCTCGATGAACCCTTCGACTCTCTGTTGATCAGCAGGATCGCTTATCTCCGCAGGATCGCTTATCTCCACAAGATCTCACCGAGCCGAAGCAACCCCTCGACGGAATGAATGTCGTCATCGAACCACGGCACGGTCACACAGAGCTCGGGGATCTGCGCGAGTTCGGCGCGTTGTTCAGCCTCGCGGCGAGCAACGACCGAAAAGTTTGCGAAGTTTGAGCCCACCTCTGCGAGCACATGAGCAATGTGATTCGGATCAGGTGCGTCGCCGTCGACAAGCAGCGAGCCGGCAAGGGAACTGGCGATCGCTTCGGAATCCGCCGCCATAAGTCGAGCGGCATCGGCTCCATTTGCAGAGAGCAGCAGTTCCGGAAGGACCTTGTTCAACACGAGCGCGCCCACGTGGTACTTCCGCTCCGATAGCAGTTCAAGAAAGAACTCAGCCTCTCGGGAAGGGGCTACTTCCAAGGTGGAGACCACCAGGAACGAGGTTTGAGGTCCGCCGAGCAGCGTGGTGACTGCCTTAGCGCGCTCCACAAATCCGTCGTACATCGTCTGAAAGAGCATGAAGAACTCAGCGATGTCCTCAAGAAACTGCGTACCCAAAATCCGATCGGCCACCGAATAGAACGGCTTCGACGCCAGATTCACCATTCGTGATCGATAGGGAGTGATGAGCCACCGCAGCAATCGCGACGAGAAAAAGTCAGCCATCCGGTCGGGCGCATCGAGGAAGTCAATGGCATTTCGTGTGGGTGGCGTGTCCACCACAATGAGGTCGTAGCGACCCGAGGTATGGATCTCATACAGCCGCTCCATCGCCACATAGTCGTGGCTCTGAACGAACTTCCCTGTGATGTTTTGGTAGAGCGGATTGACCAAAATGGCGTCACGGGTGGCGTCATTCGGCGCGTGACGAGCAATGAGGTCGTCCCACGATTGCTTGGTGTCCAGCATTGCCACCCACAGTTCGCCACGCGGTCCACCCTCCACCGACGCGAATGCGGCATCTGGAACACGCGTCTCCACGTTGCCGAACTGCTCAAGACCTAGGGCAGTCGCCAATCGACGAGCAGGATCTACCGTGAGCACCAGCACCTTTGCACCCAGTCGAGCTGCGGCAATGGTTCCAATGGCCGCAGCAGTCGTGGTCTTTCCCACTCCACCCGACCCGGTCGACACCAGCACCTCCTTCGCCGAGCAAAGTTGTTCAAGGGTCAGATTCGTGCGATCAGCCATCAGTAGCCCAGTTCCTCGCCGAGCGCTTCGGCTATCAACGATGTGGCACGAACCCCATGCGACCGTGTGAACAGATACGGAACGTAGAGAATTGGCAGTCCTTCCGGAAGACCATCGCGAAGTCGGGCCAAATGGGTGACACGGCTGCGGCGAAGTCCCACCGCCAGTTGCGCCGCCTCGAGCACATCGTCAGCCCCTTCGCCGACCTGCTCTTTGAGACGGCCGAGCACATCGGGTTCTTGGAGGGCAGAGAAGATTGATTCCTCTTTTCGACCAAAGAGTTCGGGCAGCACACGATTCACTACGACGGCAGCAATGTTCACATCGGTCTCATCACGAAGCCGTTCAACGAGTTCCAATGTTTCAGCCACTGGCATTTCTTCTGGAGCGGTAGCTACCACTACCCCGGTCGTTGCAGGGTCGGTCAGCAACTCGATCATCCAGTCGGTCTGGTTCCTCACTAGACCGGCATTTACGAGTTCCCCTATGGCAACAGGGGAAGCCAACTGTCCAACCACATGACCGGTAGCTGAGGCATCGACGATAACGAGGTCGTAGTGCCGCTCGCGAACCTCATACGCCAGCTTTCCGACGGTGAGGATTTCTTTGACCCCAGGTGCCGCGGTGGCTACGAAGTCAAAGGTTTTTGCGAGCGGACCGAGGCGCGTCAACAGAGGAATTCGAAGTTGGAGACGCAGGTACTCCTTGAGCGACTCCTCCGTATCCATCGCCATGGCCGACAGGCCACTACGAATTTCCGTTGGAGCAAACCGCAGCGGACCGACACCAAAGAAATCCGAGAGGTTTCCCTTTGCGTCGACCTCGCAGACGAGCGTCCGCAATCCTCGCCGGGCCGCGAGCATTCCAAGGGCAGAGGCAATAGAGGTTTTCCCGACGCCGCCCTTGCCGGTGACAAACAGCAACCGACGCTCGAGTAGCGGCACCGGGTCAGAGGTCATAGAGGTCGTTGATGTTCAGTCCGAGAGTTGGGGATCAGCCCGAGAAGCCAATGGCGCGTGCTTGATCTTGGCTACCGAGTTCCACATAGGAGATGCGCTTGGAGGCAACCGCCACCTCACGACCCTTCTTGTCGGTCAACCACAACACCTTGGAATCATCGCCCATGACCTCTTCGATCTGACGACGGACGCCGTCACGATCAGCGTCATCTGCGAGTTGCAACTCAATTTCTCGGGGGCTGTTGGTCACGCCGATACGAACGTCCACTGGGGGTCTCCTGATGCAATGTGGGGCCGGTTGAGACACCGGTACGGAGACCATGCTATTGATCGTGGGGTGTCACCGTCGACGTTGCCCTCCAATGACCCCACTTCGGCCGGTGTTTCCCGCCCCATTCGAGTGATCGTGGTGGCCCATGGTCCGCCTCTGGCGGGTGGCATCACCACCGTTGCGCTCGACCTTGTAGAGGATCCCGAACTCAACGAAACCTTTGAGATGGTGTTCCAAAACACCTCCCAAGCACAGGACCAACGCGGCAAGTTCTCGCTCGTCAACATCGAGCGAGTAGTGGGCGACGCATGGCAGACGTTCCGGCTCGCACGACGCCATACGGTTGTTCATACTCACTCTGTTCAGGACCCCACGTTTGTCGCATGGCGACAAGTGGCAATTGCTGCCGCCGCGAAGCTGCGAGGCGCTCGAGTCCTACTCCACAATCACGCCTATCGGCCCTACATGGAAAAACCCGGCGGATATGTGGTTGGTCGGGCGCATCGCATGGCCTATTGGCTTCTCGGGCAACTTGGCGATGCGAACGTGCTGCTTGATGCAGCGGGGATTCCCAACCTGCGCCCGCTCATGGGCAACATCCCAATGCCGGTCGTAGCTAACTCGGTTGTGGTCGACGATGTGGTGGCGAGCAGCGCAGACCATGAGCTTCCGGTCATTCTGTTCGTGGGCGAGCTCCTCGAGCGCAAGGGCGTTCTCGTGCTGCTTGACGCGCTTGACCGCCTTGATGCGGCCTCGCCAGAACAGGGCGCCAAACCGAGTTACGAACTCCGGATTCTTGGTGACACAACTCCCGGTAAGGATCCAGAGAAGGATCGCATTCGGGCCGAGATAGCCGCTCGTGGTCGCGGAGATTCACTGCTCGGAGCTGTGCCTCGGGCCGAGGTCTACCGCCACCTCTCTGAGTCAGACGTGTTTGTGTTCCCCAGCTTTGTAGAGGGTCAGCCGTTCTCAGTGATCGAAGCACTCGCCGCTGGGGTTCCGATTGTTGGATCGAACATCCCCACAGTTGCTGCCATGGTCGACGATGGAACTCAAGGGAGCCTGGTAGCTCCTGGAGATGCGGGCGCACTGGCCAATGCGCTCGAACAATTGCTGAACGATCCTGAAACCCGCAGAGCCATGGGTACCGCCGGCCGAGTTCGGGCGATTGAGCGCTATGACCGGAAGGTGTTCCGTGCGAGTGTCGGGAAGCTCTACTCCGAACTCGGGCAACGGTCGTGACCGAGACTCTCCAGCAACGACTTGGAGCGCTCCCCCGCACCCGCCTAGCGAACTTGCCCACTCCATTTGAGCCTCTTGACCGCTTTGGTGCCGCTCTCGGTGTTCCGCTGTGGATCAAAAGAGATGACCTCACCGGACTCGGCCTGGGTGGCAACAAGGTACGCAAACTCGAGTTCCTGATCGGCGACGCGATCGCTCACGGTTGCGACACTGTGGTGACGTTCGGTGCGCTGCAGTCCAACCATGCACGCCAAACCGCTGCCGCGTGTGCAAAGAGCGGACTGCGCTGCGTGCTCATCCTCACTACTGCGGTTGCACGAACCTCGCCGTCTTACACCTCTGGCGGCAACGTCTTGCTTGATCAACTCTTTGGCGCCGAGATGTTGGTGGTCGACAACACTCCCGAAGCCATCGATGTAGCCATCAACGACGTTCGCAGTCGCCTCAGGGCCGATGGGGCTCAAGCGAAGTGGTTTCCCGCTGGTGGATCCAACGCGATTGGAGCGGCGGGGTACGTCATGGCTGGCTTGGAGCTCGCTCAAGATGCCCAACAGGCAGGAATTGACCTCACCGACGTGATCCTGGCCACATCAACGGGAGGAACCCAAGCGGGCTTATTGCTTGGACTTCGGGCGGCTGATTCCAACGCTCGCGTGCACGGGATCGCTGTGTTCCACGACGCGGCTTCCACATCTGCGGCAGTCACTGAACTCGCCGATGACACGGCGAGGCTGCTGGGCCTTCCCGCAGTCCCGACGAGTGAGATCATCATCAACGATCACTATTTGGGACCGAGTTACGGCGTTCCGACAGACGGAATGATCACCGCGCTTCGGCAGATGTCATCTACCGAAGGCGTGCTGATGGACCCCGTGTATTCCGGCAAGGCAACTCACGGCCTCATGGAGATGGCAGGAGCCGGAGCGTTCTCGGCTTCCGGAGCAGTTGCGCTGATGCACACCGGTGGTTCGCCCTCGGTGTTTGCCTACGGTGAGGAACTCGGCGCACCGGCGCCAGAGTGACCTGAAGCCGGCAGAGAAGTTGTCGTGTCGAAGGGCGACATGATCTGGCCCAGACGCGACAGGCCTGACGCGACAAAGCCGACTCGACAAGCGCCGAGTCGACTTTGTTGAACTAGCCCAACCTAAGTACCGATCAGTTTCCGCCTAACCAGTACCCGGGTCGGACCTTTGGTTCCCGCAAATCTTTAGTCGTCACTTCCACGACCGCGGCGGTTGCCGCCGTTGTCGTCAGCGGTAGCTGGAGCCGACGGGCTCGTTGTCGCTGGCGACGTGGTGCGAGGACGACGGTTCGAGTTGGAGCCTGATCCACCCGTGCCTGAGGTGCGAGGGCGCTGGCCGCCATGATCATCGACCGTCGGCGAAGGAGATGTCCCCGAGGTTGATGAGGATGAGCGACCACGGTTCTGGTGGACGCCATTGTCATCATCGGAATTGTCATCATCTGAATCGTCATCATCGGAGTCATGTGATTCCGAATGGACGGAGGTACTCGAGCTGCTGTCATCTGACGAGCTGTTGTCGTCAGCTGAAACTGGCGGTGCGGAAGTACCGACGGATGAATCGTCCCCTGCAACCGTCGTGCTTGACGAGTCGACACCGAGCACGGTGCTGCTAGTGGACCCGGTTCCGGCAGTTGAGTCGTCAGCGCTTCCGCCCTGGGTTGCTCCGCCGTTGTCATCAGCGCCCGCACCGACGGTGGTCACAGTGATGGAGGTAGTCGTGGTCGTTGTCTCAGGGGCTCCGCCGCCGCCAGCGATCGCACCCGCAGCGGTCACACCAGCTACAAGAACGCCAACGGTTACAACCGCAGCGATACCACCGGTTCCGAGTCGCTTCGTGATCTTGGCCAACGGTCCGGACTTACCTGCGGTTTCCGCTTCGTTGAGATTCATATCATCAGCCATTAGGCCTCCATGGGGGTTTGGAAATTCATTGTGTGTGTCGATGCGCCAAAAACCGCAGCCCGCTCATGGGCGATAGTGCCTACTGCTCCGCCGATTGGATCGAGGCCTCGTAGAGAGTTCGCAGTCGCTTCCGAGCGTGATGAAGGTGGTATCGCACAGTTCCCTCGCTCAGCCCAAGGATGCTGGCGACGTCCTCAAGAGGGACATCGTCGAGATAGTGCAAGGCAACAACCGCCCGCTGCTGGTCAGAGAGCGCTGCAACGACAGCAAGTACGTCTTCGTCCCGAGGGACGGTTCCACAAACTTGCTCGGCGTCAAGATCCAAACGAGCAAACAGCGCGTCCCGGCGGACAAGAGTTCTATGCGCGTCACGGAGGCGATTAATCGCAACGCGACGCACCCAACCACACGGGTCATCGAGCCGGCTTACCGTTACCCAACGAACGCACGCTCGTTCGAATGCATCGGCAACGCAATCAGCTGCGAGCTCTTGATCTCCGCACATCAGAGTGAGTGATCTGACCAACCGCCGGTTCTCCGCAGCGAAGAACTGCTCGAAGTCGGGGTGCAGCGAGCTCGGGGTTGCGGGCTCTCCGAGGTCAATGTAGGTCACACCTCCATTGACTTACTTCTCGACGAGTAGCGGCAACGGTGTTACCCCCTTATTGATGGGGTGTATCTACCTCACGGCGCCGGACCGGCGTTCTGAGGCGGTCTGGGAGCGAAGCCGTTGTCGCCATTGCAACTGAGTGGCATAGTTATGCCATGACTCGCACACGCGTCAGCACCACCGTAGATGACGATCTCCTGACCCGAGCGAGAGAGGTGACTGGCGCACACTCAGATGCAGCGCTCCTCGACCAGGCCCTGAGCGCACTCGTAGCTAACCATCGACGAGCAGAGATCGATCGCTCCTACGCCGCGTACGACGAGCAACCAGTCACAGAGGCCGACGAGTGGGGCGACTTGGGGTCGTTCCGATCAGCCGCTGGGGCCTCGTGACCGACCAGCCCCGACGCGGCGAGCTCTGGTGGTGCGAGCTGCCCGACATCGGCCGACGGCCCGTCGTGGTGCTAAGTCGAGATGCCGCCATTCCCCGACTCGGCCGCACGTTGGTAGCCCCATGCACCACTACTGTCCGAGGGTTGCCGAGTGAGGTGCTGCTCGAGACAGGTGTCGATCCGGTTCCCCGCCTGTGTGTTGTCAATCTCGACTCGGTCGAGAGCGTGTCCGTTGGCGTTCTTGTCGACCGGGCTGGCCGGTTGAGCGACCAACGAATGCGAGAGATCTGTGCTGCTCTCTCCGTCGCCATCGACTGCAACTGAGATTGATCACCCGCATAAGAGGCGATCAGGGGGCCCGCCTCAATTGTGCGTGCGGAGACCCTCAGAGCAGTTTGAGCTCTGGGTGATGGCGCCGAGTGGGGGCAAGCGTTACGTCGATTGTCTCGGCAATCGCCGCGAAACACTTTGCGGCTTCAGACTCCGGGTCAGAGATCATTACCGGGTTGCCGGAATCGCCACCCTCGCGAAGCGCCGGAACCAGCGGAATGCTGCCCAACATCTTTACCTCAAGGCGTTCGGCAAGATCTTGCCCGCCGCCGGCACCGAAAATCTCATAACGAGTTCCATCGTCACCGGTGAACCAGGACATGTTCTCGATGACACCCTTGACCTCAAGGTTGACCTTCTCAGCCATGAATGCTGCACGCTGTGCGACTCGCTGCGCTGCGGGCTGCGGCGTGGTCACCACGTACATTTCTGCACGAGGCAGGAACGACGCCAGCGACAACGCAACGTCGCCGGTGCCAGGCGGAAGATCTACCAGCAGATAGTCGGGCTCGTCCCAGAACACATCGGTCAGGAACTGTTCAAGCGCCTTGTGCAGCATCGGGCCGCGCCACATAACGGGTTGATCCTCTTGCACGAAGAAGCCAATGGAGATGCAGCGCACGCCATGGGCCTCCGGCGGCACGATCATCTCATCGATGATGGTTGGAGGTCGGTCCACGCCCAACATTCTCGGAATACTGAAACCCCACACGTCAGCATCTACAACCGCAACGGTATGGCCCCGCTGTGCGAGAGCGATCGACAAGTTGGTGGTAACCGAGGACTTGCCAACTCCACCCTTCCCGGATGCAATCAACAGCACTCTGGTGCGCGAATCAGCTTGAGCAAATGGAATTGCTCGTCCCTCAGCATGCCCGTGGGCTGCATTGGTTCCAGCCGTAGATCCCGGGTCGCCATGCAGAGTCTGGCGAAGCGCCGTCAGCTCCTCTGGCGACATGACGGTGTAGTCCAAGGCCACTGTCTCCACACCATCGAGGGCAACAGCTGCCTCGGTGACACGCCGCTCAATCTCGTTACGAAGCGGACAGCCCGCAACTGTGAGCGCAATCTGAACCGACACTGCGGGAAGGTCGATCCCAATGGTTCGGACCATTCCGAGATCGACAATTGATCGGTGAAGTTCTGGGTCCTCAACCGGTCGGAGGGCCTCAATAATGTCCTGTTCGGTAATCGTCATGGTGCCGGGAGTCTCGCACACGGCATCACCCAATCCCCACCCGCCCCCGACTCAGTCACTACTCGTAGCAGTGACCGAACATGTTCTCAGCAGAAACCGAACACGCTCCGGGCAGGTGATAAGCGCAGTCGCCGGTAGCATCGACTCGTGGCAACACTGAGCCCGACCGAGTTCAACTCGGCCGTCACCGCCATTACCACCGCATTCGGCGATCCCACGAGACGCGAGATCTATCTCTTCGCCCATTCGTCGGCCGACGGTGTCACCGCTGCGGGAGTAGCCGAACAGTTCGAACTCCACCCCAACGTTGCCCGACACCACCTCGACAAGCTCGCTGCAGGCGGCTATCTCGAGATCACCACGGAGCGTCCAGCCGGCAGCGCTGGTCGACCGTCCAAGTGCTACCGGGCGACCACTCCCGAGGTCACCCTCAACCTTCCGGTCCGCCACGATGACGTCATCATTGAGTTACTTGGTCGGGCACTTGGGGAACTCGGACCAGAACGAGCAACCGAACTCGCCGAGGAAGTAGGCGTCGCCTACGGGCAATCCATGGCTGGCGCACTTGGTGACCACGCCACCAAATCATTCCGGGCCGCGCTGCACGCTGTTGCCGATGCCCTCTCTGCACATGGCTTCGCCGCACACGCCGAGAAAGAGGGCAACAAACTGCGGATCGTCACTGAGCATTGTCCCTTCGGCGAATCAGCAGTTGAGCATCCAGTCATGTGCGCCGTAGACCGCGGAATGGTCAAGGGCATGCTCGGCTCTCTCTACGGCGAGACAGTCGTGGAGCTACAACCATCGTCTGCTGGAACCGGCGGCAAGTGCATCGCTGCAGTCGCCGACGCTACCGACGGCGCAGCAACTCTCACGAGTGCAGCCGCGACCGCTTCGTCCAGCGACGCCTGAGCAGGTGCGTTCTTACCTCGACCACGCGTCCACTTCGCCGCTGCGTCCCACAGCACGCGATGAGATGCTGCGATGGCTGAGCGCTGATCCAACTGTTGGCGACAACTGGGGCGATCCTGGCCGAATTCATTTTGAAGGCATGCGATCTCGTGTAGCTGTTGAAGAAGCTCGAGAGCAGGTGGCGGGCCTTGTTGGCGCTCGCACCCGAGAGGTTGTGTTCACCTCGGGAGCCTCTGAGGCCATAGCAATGGCCTGTTTCGGCGCTACTCGCAGAACTCTTGGGTCGAGCCACATGGTGCTGTGTGCAGTTGAGCATTCCGCAGTCCGCAATCGTGCCGAGGATCCGTTCGTTGTTGGCTCGGACTTCACGCTGGTAGGCGTAGATCCGAGCGGCCGAGTTGACCCTGACGAGCTGATGTCTGCGGTCCGACCCGACACGGCCCTTGTTCACCTCCAATGGGGAAATCACGAGGTCGGAACGATTCAACCCGTGGCTGAGGTGGTCGCAAAATGCAGGGATCGTGGCGTGCTCGTCCATGTTGATGCTGCACAAGCGGCAGGGCGCGTTCCGATTGGCTTTACCGAACTCGGCGCCGACCTCATGAGTATCTCGGGACACAAGTTTGGAGGACCTGCGGGTACTGGAGCGCTGCTGATTCGTCGCGGACTCCGACTTGACCCGCTGATCCTCGGCGGAGACCAAGAGCGCGCTCGACGAGCAGGCATGGAGAACGTCGTAGCGCTCGTGGGACTAGGGGCGGCAGCCGAGGAAGCCGCAGCATCGATGTCGATCGAGTCAACGCGGCAGCGCGAACTCATCGATCGAGTAACAACGTCCCTGAGCAACTTGCTCATGCCAGTCGGTGACCTTCAAAACCGGCTTCCCCATATTGCGTGTTTCACCGTGCCGGGGGTGGAGCCCCAACCAGTACTCATTGGCCTTGATCACGCCGGGGTCGCTGTGCATTCAGGTAGCAGCTGTAGTTCCGCGGAACTCGAGGATTCGCCGGTTCTTGCCGCCATGGGCGCCGACGCGCATCGATCGTTGCGAGTCTCAGTCGGATGGTCAACCACTGATGCCGAAGTCGACCGACTCCTCACCACCTTGCCGGCAGTACTTTCCAAACTCTCTGGCATGTCAGCCGGGAGTTGAATTCAGTGCAGACTCACACCATGGACGCGCCCAGCATCACGACCGTGGTTTTCGACCTCGACGGAGTCATCCGACACTGGAACGACGATCTGCTTGATGGGGTCGAAACTGCATTCAACCTGCCACCTCGCACCATCATGAACGTTGCGTTCGGGAGCGAACTCGGCAGGCTCGGAATGACCGGTGTGTTGAATTATCGAGAGTGGATGGATGCCATCCGGGAGCGGATCCTCTCCGCTCACGGACCCGAGTGCGCTGGCGCCCTCGACGAGTGGGAAGCCAACGTCGGGGTCGTCGACACCGAGATGGTTCAGTTACTTCGATCGGTTCGCCAGCATGCGACAGTAGCGCTCCTGTCGAACGGAACCACCCGCTTACGCCGCGACCTTCACGTCCTTGATCTGCTCGATGAGTTCGACGTCGTGTTCAACACCGCCGAGATGGGTGTAGCCAAACCTGATCCTGTGGTTTTTCGGACAGTCCTGGCACAACTTGGATCTGACGCCGAACGCTCATGCTTCATTGATGACATGCCCGGAAACGTTGCGGGTGCCGTTTCGGTAGGCATGCACGGCCATCGGCATACAGAGTTATCAACCACCGCAGCGTTCCTCAAGCAATGTGGACTACCCC
>Ga0164295_10003746_pt1 | contig 12144 bp, 7 predicted proteins | sample GEODES006metaG_FD_111798 | JGI IMG/M metagenome (GOLD analysis project Ga0164295, IMG submission 111798) | Oligotrophic lake water microbial communities from Sparkling Lake, Wisconsin, USA - GEODES006 metaG | ecosystem: Environmental > Aquatic > Freshwater > Lake | place: USA: Sparkling Lake...
GGCGGCAATACCGGCAACTTTTGACTGACTGCTATTTTGCTGACCTAAATCAAACGGGAATTCGCCGGTTTGCTCAATGCGCTTTAAAAATAAGCGGATTGCACTTGAGACATTCAATCCCATCCCCTCTAATACTGGGGTCACGCTATCTAATGTTTGTTTATCAATCCGGCACCGAATCATTGAATCCATGTTAGCCATCAGCGACTCCTTTAAACACAAAGTAGCACTATTGTAGCAACAATTTTAGAAAACTGCAAGATTTGCTTTTTCAATCTCAGAGCACAATCGAAGGCTATGCAGTCTAACGATAGATCTCTTTTCGATCCCCAATCTCAATGACTAGAACGCAAAGCACCTCATCCTGAATTTCACAGATCATCCGATAACTGCCAACCCGATATCGCCAATAGGAACCTAATGTTGGTCCCGTTAATATTTTTCCGTGTGCCCTAGGATTGCTATTAGCCAAAATTCGCTCATCCATATAATCAAGGATGCGCATCGCCGATTGGCAATCGAGCTTATGAAGCTGTTTGCGGGCCGAATCCGAACACTTAATGACTTAATGGTCCAAGCCAAGCTCAGCCCTTATTTGAGCGGCAGAATGGATCTTCTCCTCCCCTTTGCGAATTCGCTCTAGCGTGGCATCGGCTAAATAGAAGTCTTCCAGATCTTCTAAGCCACTTTCTACAGTTGCCGGAGGTAATACGCTTTCGTTCTACCGGTGGTAAGCGCTAAATGCTCCAATCTTTGCTCGGTTTTTGGATCTAAGCGGATTGAGGTAGCCATACTGATCAACTCCAAATTAAATACATGGATTCATCGTAACGCTATTAGTGATTTACTTCAAATTCTATTAAGGTCTCCAACGCACTCCAGCGCCACTCTCTGGGCTGCCAATAAATTCAATGCCAGCTTTTTCAAAGGCTTTTTTAAGCTTTTTAAGCGTTTCTACATTTCCAGCTGGTATTTCATTTCCTGCAGACTCAAGGCGAACCATTGTTGAAAAGGCGATTTCTGCTTTTTCAGCGAAAGCCCTAACAGTCAAGCCCGTCATGGCGCGCGCAGCTTTAATTTGGCTACTTGTAATCAATTGCGTTTGATCCTATAATAGGATCAATGATTTTAATTATAAGATCATTGAATTTAAATTAAAGAGTAAAAAATGCTTATTAATCAAGATTTTAGCGTAGATCGGACTAAATACATAGGCGGCTCTGACATTGGCGCTATTTTGGGCCTATCTCGCTTTCGGTCTCCTTTAGAAGTCTGGATGGAAAAGACCGGTAAAGAGACCAAGAAGCTGGACTCCTTGCCGCTGCGCTTTGGCTCTTTTGCCGAAGAGTTTGTCGCCTCAGAATACGCCCGCGCTACTGGCTTTAGGTTGATCCACGATGAATCGATCTACATCCATCCAGAGCATGCCTTTATGAGCGCCCATATGGATCGCTTTGTGTTGGACGGCAGCGCCTCTAGCCCGACTCGTATTTTGGAGTGCAAAACAGCCCATCCTTTTAGTTCTGGCGACTGGGGAGAAATTGGCTCGGATGAAGTGCCCATGAGTTATCTATGCCAATGCATTTGGTATATGGCTATTGCGAGCATCAATCAAGTCGATCTAGCCGTGCTCTTTGGTAATAGTGACTTTCGGATCTATCAGATTGCTCGAGATGCAGAGTTAGAGACAGTCATCTTGCAAAAGGCCAGCCTCTTTTGGAATGACTACGTTTTAAAAGATATCCCTCCGCCAGCCCAAAGCGAAGCCGATTGCCAAACCCTCTTTAGCAGGGGCGATCCCAAAAAGAGCATAGAAGCGCAATCAGAAACCCTGAAACTCGCAAAGAGAGTGGCTTTACTCAATAGCGAGATTAGTACTCGGGAAGAGGCGATCTCTGCTATTAAGCAAGCCATCATGAGTGAGATGGGGGAAGCAGAGACGCTCACCTATCAAGGTAAGGTCCTGGCCACCTGGAAAGCCCCTAAACCCTCTTTTAGGCTGGATAGCAAAAGACTAGAGCTTGAGCATCCAGAGATCAGTCAGAACTACAAGATCCCGGTGCAAAACAGCCGGCGATTTGTACTAAAAGTATTGGCCTAATAGGAGATAGATATGACAAGCGAATCCATTAGAACCAAATCATCAAAACGAATAGGTCAATTAACAAACGAAAAGGAATTGTCAGAGATAATTCAAAGTAATGAAAATGAAATAAAACTAAACGATGCAATAGATCGTCTAATAGATAAAGAAATTGGCATATGTGCCAAACAACTGCAGATTGAAGAGGAGGAATTAAAGGCCTGGATTCAATTGCAAATGAGCTCGCAAATCAATGTCCCCAGAAAAGTAATATTGCATCTACTTCGCACCGCGATATCCCATCAACTAGATCCTTTGCAGGAGGAAATACTGCTAAACCAACATGATGACGGCTGGCAAATTTCAATTGGAATAGAGGGTTGGATTAAGTTAATCCATCAAGACCCCACCTTTGAAGGGCTTACCTTCACCCAGTCGCCAGAAGAAAAAGATGGATTGCCGATTTGGATGGAATGCACCATCTATCGATCGGACATCAGAATACCCATCACCACCAGAGAATACTTGGTCGAAGTTCGTAACGACTCAGAAATCTGGAAAAAAATGCCAAGAAGAATGCTTAGGCATAGGGCATTACAACAATGCGCTCGTTTAGCCCTAGGAATTGCAAGATCGGATGTAAAAATTGCACGAGCAAAAAAGAGTGTATTAGTGCCTGAAAATCAAAACCTAGATACCTCTAATGATGGTCCTCATCATGCATTCGTCAATAAGAGCTGCGGTGGAATTAAGGCGCTAAAAACAAGACTCATGAATAATTGATAAATATAAATCTATAGCCAAACTGGCTTAAAATATTAATATCTTCTGATTGATAAGTTAAATGGATTTAAATTACCATGACCGCTTTTAAGCCTACTGATGTAAACCATGAGGGACTAACTGCACTCATTCAAAACCTGGGCAGAGACTGCCCTCCTAGCCAATACTTACGAGAATTTCTTAAGAATGCTATCGAGGCTTGCCAGCGCACTCAAATCCAAAACAGTGAAATCATTCTTGACTTTAATGAGGAAATCTTTCAAGAAACAGGTCATCACAAACTCTGCTTTATCGATAATGGCGATGGCATGAGCGATGAACAAATGCTACTACTACTCAACAATCTTTCTGCCTCAGGCTCAAAGAGTAATGAGCATCAAAATTATGGTGTGGGTGCCAAGATCTCAGCAATGATGCGTAATCACGCAGGCATCTTGTATGAGTCTTATCAAAATAATCAAGGGTACGCGGTCCTCATTAAATATTTACTAGAACGAAATATCTTTGGGGTGCAAGGTTTCGTGGAAAATGATCAAACGATCTACGCAAAAAAAATAGATCCAAATAAAAAACCCAGATTAATTGAAGCGCATGGCACCAGAGTTACCCTCCTGGGAATGAATCTAGACCAAGATACGATGCTGCCACCAGAAGGCTTGAATTTCCCAAAAGAATCGTGGATTTCTCAATTTCTTAGCGCTCGTTTCTTTGAGCTGCCTAAAAATATCAGCATTAAAACTAGGATTGGCTATAGTCAGGATCCCGCAAATAGCAAGCTTAACTATCTTGCGCCAATAGAGGGCTATCGGGCAGCGCTTGACCGAAATAGTCAGTCACATGGTTTTTTGCGACTAGAAGATGCGAATGCGTATTGGTGGATTATGAAAGTAGATTCTTCCATACCAGGTCATGCCGCCCTGATTAATCAAGGTGAAATTTTTGATAAAAGGGAGCCCTGGCAAAATCCTTTGGGTCCTTTTGGAATTATTGTAGGTCGGGACCGAGTTGTCATTTACATTGAGCCAGATAACGCCGAGCAAAACACTGCCAGAACGAATTTAGTTAAAAAGGATGGCTCTTCACTAAATTGGCCCGATTGGCATCATGAATTTAGAGAAAATCTGCCGCAAGAAATTAAAGATTTTATTGATGATCTGCTTAATGCCTCTAGTCAAAAAACCCACGCAAAAAATATTCGCAAACGATTAAGAGATATTTTTCAGTTATTTATTATTAGTGGCTACAAACCTATCCCTTCGCAATTTGATGAATATATTGCCTCCGAAGACTTAACTAAAGAAAAAAAGCTTGTCATCGGAGTGGCGCAAGATGAGGGCGTTGAAATTGAGTCAACAGAAGCAGGGGATGCAAAAGAAAATATTGACTCTAACTCTGAATCCGATTCAAATGAAGAGCCGCCTAACCCTGAGGATGAAAACCGACAGGAGAATCCTGGTGAGGAGTTGTTGCCAGCAGAATTAGATTTAAACTTTTTTCCAAAAGTGCAGTGGACCAATGAAGAGCGATCACCCCATGTGGTGGGTATGGCTGCTGAGTACCTACAAGAGTCCCATATCGTCCTAGCCAATCGTGATTTTAAGGGCTACAAAGACCTCATACGCTATTTTGAAGAGCAATACCCCGATGATTCGAATATGTATGAACTTATTATTAACTACGTGAATGAAGGATTTGAACAGGCATTCATGGAATCGGTTGCGGGCATACTTTCCCTACAAGGTAGCCATAGTCGCTGGGATAATAAAGCTGCTATGGATAAGGCATTTAGCATGGAGGCTCTCACAGCAAGTGTGATGCAACGCTATTGGATGACTAGCAATATTGCGCAACGTCTCAAGAATGCGATTGCTGAGCTTTAAGCCATTCACTTGTTAAGTCCAACTCAAAGACTTTGTTTTTAGCATCAATATTCACTAAATATTGATCACCCGAAATAGTACAGATTAATTGCAATGGACCTGGGGTGATGCGATTAAATTGGTTCCTACCACCAATTGGAATGGTAAATTGATTGATCAGATCTTCGGTGACTAGACTCATCAAGGTACCATAAATTTCACTGTTTAGTGAATTAATAATCTGAAAACTGCGCCATCCTTGCTCTATTCTATTTTCAGAAATATTTGGCTCAATAAATGATTGCCCAAGTGCGCTAAAAGTTTTAGCCTTGCTTACTTTGTTATGAAACCATGGATCAGTAAATTGACGCTTAATATTTAAATATTCATCAGTTAAGTAATCCCATGTCAGATGATTAGCGATAGGCTTAAGGGTAAGAACGCTTTTTAACCTCAATACATGTCTTAAATACACATCTAGTTCACAATCATGGAAATTGATGTTGTATTGCCTAATATAAGAAAGAAACTGAATTAGTTTTTTTGTTTGAATTAACTTTAGAACCCATCCGGACCTTTGAATTAAATAATTATTTTCTCTAATCCCCTTGGTAATAGCGGTTTTGATATTTTTTCCAATCTCATGATCAAAATTTATCTGGGTGGCAACACTACCAATATCTTGATAAGTATTAAAAAGAGATTTTGACTGCTCTAACCATTGCGGGGCGCACAACAAGTCCGCATCCGTAATGACTATATATTCAGATTGAATGATATTTTTTTCAAAGATGTCATTTAAATAAATATGTAGTGCATTAGAGGTGATATTTTCCTCAAAAATAGTATGGGATACAATGTTGATTTTTTCTGAGTAATCTTCAATTACACTCAAAATTTTATCTGAGTATTGACTACTATTTTCAACAATATGAATATCAACCTGGTCTTTAATGGCCAGAAAATTAGATAAAAATCTTTCTAAAATTTCGCTATAAAAAAACGTTAGGCATACTACCTGAGTATGATCTTGATGAATTTTCGAAAAATGCACCATACCGTTATTTTTTTTGAATTAAATAGGTATTAGATAATATAAAGTGATTATTCGACGCCATCCCATCCTCTTTGACCTCTAAGCAAAGGCAGTCACACTGATCAATCATGGCAAAAATAAACTGTTGCGGCAAAAAATGCATCTCTAAAGTTTCTGGGGCGGGCGATTTAAGGTATCTCTCAGCCTCAAATAGATAGGCATTTCTATAGCTTGGAATTTGTATATAGGCTGATCCTGAGCGATTTAACTTATTTAAGAGTTTTTCTAATATCCAAAGAATCACTGGTGGGGGATTATGCTGCAAAGTAATGATGGAGAAAATAAAGTCGACTTGAGCTAAATTTTCATAATCATAAATACTGGCACATCTGACATAGTCAACGTTAAGAATACCTTTCTCTTGGGATGCGCTACGAGCAAGGTCTATATGAGCCTGCGAGATATCAACGCCCAGAGTTTTCGAAAATGTTTTAGCAAGGTAATTGGTTACCCTACCAACACCGCAGCCAACGTCAATACAAGTATCATACTGATTGTAATTAATTTGATTTCTTCGCAAAGCAGCCAAACAAATGTCAATCGCGCTCTTACCAGACTGATAAAACTCATCGCGATGCGCTTCAAATCTGTTGGCCTTGTATTGATCCTGAGTCAAGACTGACCAAAAAGGCTGCTCATTTCCAAGTCTTTCCCACTGCAAATGGATGCGATCAAACATGGCAGTCAGTTGCAATGCAGTCACGCTGGTTTGCACGGGAATCGATGGTAACAGCGCGTGCTGTATGCGGATATTTTGCTGCTCGCCTATAAATTGAGTTGCAATTTGGATAAATTCTTGCGAGTTGAGAAAATGCTCTCGCAACTGCCCATAATCTCTCACATGTTGAAGCAAATTAGAGACTACTTGAGTATTTTCAGGATTGCGGCCTAAAAATAAGCGGTACGCAAGAGTGATATCTTCTTGGGATAACAAACGAATCAGAGCCTCAATGTAATGGAATTATGACAATAGTATTACAACATTATAAAACTATCGACCTTAAATGAAAGGCTTCTCGTATCCTTAGATTTTTTGAGGTGTGCGGCTGGAATAAAGGATTGGCGCGTTGTGATCAGCCAGCTTGTGAAAGAGGCTTGAGTACGTTCTGGAGCCTCTAGTTTAAGCGTGAAATCATCGTTACCAGATAACGTGACTTTTTCAAATTGCCCATCAGATGATCGTACTAATAATGTGATTTTTTCATCCGAAAGTGCTTTGGGCCAAGCAACGGAGCACTGCAGCCCAACTGCGTTAGATTGCCCAGGACGATAGCGCATTTTTATCAATAATTGCTTGCTGACCCACCCATCAGACATAACCCCTATCTGCACTTGAGAATTTGAGAGCTTTAATCTGTGATCATTTTTTAAAAGTGAAAGTAAATATTGATAGTCATCTTGGGCAAAAAAAGGTTGAATTTTGCTTAAAAAATTCTGAATAATTAAAATTAATCCTTGCTCCTCTTCAATGAAGGGGTATTTTGCAATACATTCCTCAACAAAAGTTTGGGCCCAGTGGATCGGTGGCTTAGAAAAATAATGACGAACAATTTTGATACCTTCTGTTATTACTTTTTCACGGGCACGCTCAGTAATACACAATTGATGCAACCTAGAATACGCCTGGGTCTGATTGATCATTGCAATTTGATTGGCTTTATATTTCTTAAAAAACCGAATCCAAAAATCAAAATCAAATGCCGTCTCTAATGATTCATCCAGATAACCCAGTTGCTCTAATGCTGCTTTACGAAAAAATACGGTAGGCTGGCAAATGAAGCATCCCCGCATAAACTCTTTGACCCCGACATCGGGTGATTTGGTGGGGTAATTAGAGATCACTTTCCCCATTACATCTACATGCTTAGCATTGCCATAAACCATCATCAATTTTGGGTTCTTCTGAAATGCGCTCAACGCCCGATCAACTGCCTTGGGAGCGTAATAGTCATCTGAGTTTAACCAACCAATAATATCTGAGTCTACGTTTTTAAACCCATAATTAATTGCCTGAGCAGGGCCGGCATCTTTTAATGAAAACCAACTCAAGTTTCTTTGCGATTGTTCAGACAATATTTGCAAAGTGCTATCAGTTGATAAGCCATCTACCACCAGTACCTTGGGCTTAAATGTATTCTGATCAATACTTTGTAAAGCATATTCCAAATACTGCCCATAATTTAAATTGGGTATAACTATTGTCGCCGTTAGAGAATTTGAGCTTAAAGGCATTTTGCAGTTTAAAAAATATTAGGCCTGATATAACTTGTTGGTTTGTGCAAGCATCTGCTCAATTGAGAAATGGTCTTTAACAAATTGCATGCCAGCCAAGCCCATTTTTTTTAACTTCTTTGAATCTGAGATCAAAGCTTCTATGGCCGCAATGTAAGCATCAACATCACCTGACTTGATCAATTGACCAGTAAGGCCTGGTGAGATTGCTTCGGATACACCCCCCACCTGCGTGGATAAAACAGGTATACCAAACCATTGGGCCTCGATGAGTGCATTTGGTAAACCTTCATATACCGAAGTGAGTATAAATAAATCCATCAGGCCATAATAATTAGCAATGCCTTCAGAAATCATGCCGGGTAGATGAATATTATCTTCAAGATCTTGCGCTTGAATACGCTCTATCAGACTATTACGTAGTCGGCCCTCGCCGACTAAAACAAAATGGATGTTGTCATTTTTTTCTACAAGCTGCCGCGCAATATCAAGCCATACGTCAAGCCCTTTTTCTTTTTCAAACCGAACGACGCTACCAATAACAATGGCATTTTTCGGGATATCAAAATCCTCCCTCAAAATTTCCACCTGCTTACTATCAACTGAGCCAAACCTTGAAAAATCAATGCCATTATGAATAATGCCCGAGCGGATAGCGCCTAAGTCAACACCCATCCAGTTTGCGTAACTTTCAAGATTGGCCTGACAATTATTGACTAACACCACATTTTTTTGCTCAACTAAGCTTTTATATGCCTTCTGAAAGAAGGTAAATTGGGTTAATTCACCTGGCATCATGCCAATCCGATCACCTGGCGAAACGCTACCAGCTCGCAAAATAATCTTAGGCACCTTTGAGACGATTGCGGCAATGCCTGCTCGCACACAGCACTGCGGGGTCCATAAGTGTAGATATTGAGGTTTAATGTATTGAATCGCTCTTAGATATTGTCTAATTTCTGATAGGCCCAAATACCCTGCAATGACACCGCCGGGATTATCAAACAAATCTATTTTTGGGCTATCTGAAATTTCGTTATTTAAAATAAAGTCACTGAGGGTTTGAGTGCTGACACCAGCCTGCTCTAAACGCGGAATAAAAAAGCTAGCACGTCCAGAATCAGCAGGGTCAGCTCTTAATACAATCACTTCTTTGTAAAGACCTGAATTTTTTTGGGCAATAGCAGTCTCAACAGCCTGTCTTTCAGTGCCTCCTGCGGCCAAAGAATTCACAATGTGCAATACCGTGTTCTTTTCAAATTTAATTGGTAACGCAGCAATTTTCGTCTTTAAATTACCTAAAAATAGGTCTGCAACAGTTTGACTTGAATTACCTAAAGAAACTTCATTGGAAAATTGCTTTGTAAAAAGTTGATACTCCTCAATCGCCTGTTGAACCTTACCAATATCATCAGTAATGCTTTTATTTTTTAAATCTTCTGCACTTAATTCTAAATAATATTTTTCAGATTCAGCAAAATTTGCAGTCTGGAGGCCAATCTGAATGATTGCAATAATGGCCTGAACCCTGACTTCGAGATAACTTATAAGGGCTAATAAAACAATCTTTGCCTCATCAAATCTTTCTGCTGCAATGAGCAACCTAGCGTAAAACAATTTGTCAAAAGTAGACTGCTCATTTTCACGATGGATATTTTTTAGATAAGCATCGATCTCACTCTCTTGACCAAGAGTTACATACAAATTAAAGAGTAATTGATGCCACTGTAGGCTTCTGGGATTATGAGCCACTCCCGTTTTAGCCACTACTAAGGCCTGATCTGAGCGTTTACTAAAGCTTAATATTTTAACTAATAGCTCTGCAGCTTGATAACTCTTTCCCACTGAAGCGGCGTAGGCTAATCGCTCCTCACCCTTTTTATTTTGTCGAATTTGCAACAAAATTTTTCCGGAGGAAAATAAAGCTTCTGCATCTGATGGCTCAAGTAACAGTAAATGATTCCAACTCTCTAGCGCCATCGGCAATAAACCTTGCCTGGTATATAGCCGAGCGATAGCTCTCCAAGGACCAGCGTGGCTTTCATTAATCTTGATTGCCTTTTTAAGGTCTACCAATGCCTGACTATCCTGCTCGAGGGCTACTTGCAATTCTCCAGATCGATAGGTTGCCTCAAAGTCATCTGCCAATAGTCCAAGTAATTTTTTCCAATACCCTAAAGCCTCATGCTGTCTGCCCAACCTAGATTGCGCCCTTGCGAGTAGCCTATACATTAAAGGGTCTTGTGAGCTTGATAACTCTAATTTTTTCAAAACCTCTAGTGCAGCTCCGGGATTCTGCTCAGCCAGCAATTGATTTGCTTGACTGCATAATTGTGTAACGTCAGATTGGGCATCTACGTTGATAGAGTCTGTCTCTAGTTCAGCCATAAGAGGCAATTGATACACTTTGATGGTGCGGCCAATCATGGCATCAATACTAAATCCTGTTTTTGCAAATTGAATTGCTCTTTTTTTTGCTTTGCGCATCCATTCTGGATTATTCAACATCCAAATGATTCGCTCACTCAGATTATTTGCATCGGCGTTATCAACAATCCAACCCGTCTTACCCTGATCGACAGTCTCTGGGCAACCACCCACATTTGGCGCAACTACCGATATCCCAAGAGATTGGGCCTCAAGCAGTACATTCGGCATCCCCTCCATACGAGAGGTTAACAGCAAAATATCCATCATCAAAAACCATGGGGCAACCTCAACGTGACCGGGCATGTGAACTCGATCTGATATTCCTAGCTCGATAGCCTTTTCACGGGTTTTCTGATACATCGGTCCGTCACCAGCAATGACAAAATGGACATTTGGATTATTTAATGCAACCAAATGCGCTGTCTCAATCCAAAGAAAAGGTCTTTTTTCTTCGCTAAATCTAAATACACCCCCAATTACCAGCGCAGACTTAGGAATCCTTAATTCAGATCGAAGACGATCCGTAGTAGCCTGATTTGCTTTTGCCGCCAGCGATTCAAAATCAATGCCGTTATGATTAACTTCAATAGAGCCAGAGGGAATATTGAGCCACTCCTCATAATCCCTAGCTCCAGCACGACTATTATTAAGCATTAAGACACTGGGGTGCTTAAGAACGGATTGGTATGCTTGAGCCATGAACGGCTTAAGACGTCTACGAGGATTATCAGGCCTCATACTTCTAGTATTTAAAATAATACGAGGAGTGCCTGCAAGCAAAGCAGCCACAACAGCAGTTAAGCAAGTCATATCTTGCCATGCATGAACTATAGCCGGTTTACGCCTTTGAATTTCGCTGTACCAAAACGCGATAGATGGAACCATTTCAGAAGGAAATAGATTAATGAGCTGGGCATCTTGAAAATCAATCTCATGGTGCAAAATAATATTAGCTACCTCAGAATCAAGGCGCACAATATCCAGTGGCAAATCTGCAATGTAGGGCAGATAAAAATCACGCTTTAGGCTACGAGATAAATCTTGAGCAAACAAGGCAATATTTTCAGGGCCGCGAACATACTTCATCAACCCCCGAATAGTAGTGACCAATTGCCTTTCAGCACCACCACCGGCAAGCGCTCCAGTTACCAAAACCACTCCATTTGGATTGGGTTCATAACTTCTAGGGTGGGCGGATAATGAATCAACTAAATATTTAAATAATATTTGCGGTGTTGAAATTAAATCACTTGAAGTTTGGGGGAAATTGACTTGGTCATACTTAATTTCAATTAACTCCAAGAGCTTTAAACAGTTGAGCAAGACTTTAGCATTAGTAATATTTTTAGGATCAAATTGATGGGCACTAATGGATGACTGCAGCGCCTCTTTCACTTGGCCATTGCGATAAAAAAACTCGCCTAATCTTCCTAAATACGCGGGATCCTTTTTGCTAGCATCAACATAATATTTTTCTGCTTCTTTAATTAAAACTGCGGACTCAAGACCCCTGCCAATCGAAAATAACTCTGCGGCGCTCATGTTTAAATGATTATGCGCAAGCGTCAATACTGCAGGAATTTCATTATCGCGATCAAGTCCACCTAATAAAAAAATAAGTTCTGAATAATGATCAACTTTATTTGGATAAAAATCAATCA
>Ga0164295_10003747_pt1 | contig 12141 bp, 8 predicted proteins | sample GEODES006metaG_FD_111798 | JGI IMG/M metagenome (GOLD analysis project Ga0164295, IMG submission 111798) | Oligotrophic lake water microbial communities from Sparkling Lake, Wisconsin, USA - GEODES006 metaG | ecosystem: Environmental > Aquatic > Freshwater > Lake | place: USA: Sparkling Lake...
ACGACGGTCTCGTCATCATCGACGACGCCGCCGGGCTCAAGGGGCTTGCAGAGGCGCAAGTGACGGCCGCCGCCGCGGCCGCCGACGCTCGGGGTCACAAGGGGAAATGGGTGATCCAAAACACCCGCTCGAGCGTCGAGCCGTTCCTCACCTATGCCGACGACCGCGAGCTCCGCCGCAAGGTGTTTGAGATGTTCGTCAGCCGCGGCGACGGCGGCGGTGCCACTGACAACAACACCACGATCCGCCAGATCCTCGAGCTTCGTGCCCGCCGCGCCCGCCTCCTCGGCCACGCCACCCACGCCCACTGGCGCCTCGACAACTCGATGGCGAAGACCCCCGAGCGCGCCATGGCGCTGATGGAGGAGGTGTGGGGGCCGGCCGTGGCTGAAGTGAAGCAGGAAGTGGCTGACATGCAGCAAATCGCTACTGCCGAAGGGGCGAAGATCGAGATCGAGCCCTGGGACTACCGCTACTACGCCGAGAAGGTGCGGAAGAAGCTCTACGACCTCGACGAATCGGAGATCGTTCCCTACCTCCAGGTCGACAAGCTCCGCGAGGGGATGTTTCACACCGCGGCGAAGCTCTTCGATCTCCACTTCACGCCGGTGCCCGAGGGATCTGTCCCCGTCTTTCACCCCGATGTGAAGGTCTGGGAGGTGAAGGATGGCAGCGGCAAGCACGTGGGACTCTGGTATTCCGATCCCTACGCCAGGCGCGGGAAGCGATCAGGGGCGTGGATGAACGCCTACCGAAATCAGGAGCGCTTCGACGGCGAAGCGACGACGATCGTCTCCAACAACTCCAACTTCGTGAAGGCTCCCCCGGGGGAGCTGACGACGATCTCCTGGGAAGACGCGACCACCCTCTTCCATGAGTTTGGCCATGCCCTTCACGGGCTCTGCTCGAACGTCAGCTATCCGTCGCTCTCCGGCACGAACGTGGCCCGCGACTATGTCGAGTTTCCCTCCCAGATCCTCGAGCACTGGCTCCCCACCCCGGAGATCCTCTCGGGGTACGCCCTCCACGTGGAGACGGGGAAGCCGATCCCCGAGGAACTCGTCGCGAAGATCAAGAAGGCGGAGACGTTCAACCGTGGATTCAAGACGGTCGAGTTTCTCGCCAGTGCCTTGGTCGACATGAAGCTCCATCTCTCCACGCCGACGGCCGACCCCGACGCCTTCGAGCGCGACACGCTCGCCGCCCTCGGGATGCCACGGGAGATCGTCATGCGCCACCGCACGCCCCACTTCAATCATGTCTTCTCGGGCGACGGCTACTCGGCGGCCTACTACAGCTATCTCTGGAGCGACGTCCTCACCGCCGACGCCTGGGAAGCCTTTACCGAGGCAGCGGGCCCGTGGGATCCGGCCGTGGCCAAGCGGCTGAAGGCCCACGTCTTCTCGGTCGGCAACACCGTCGACCCGGCCGACGGCTACCGGGCGTTCCGCGGCAAGGATCCGGGCACCGGGGCCCTGATGCGGAAACGCGGCTTCGAAGCCGCGGCGGAGTGACGGAGTGAGCGCCGCCAAGATCAGCGTTTGCAGCGTCTTGTCCGCCTCCGGAGACCAAAAGACGACATGATTCATCGGGAATCCGCCGGCCGGGCACGCTCGTCATTGAGGCCGTGAAGGATCTCGTCGAGCGTCCGACCGTGCCGGGCCTGACGGCGGCGCTCGATCTCAGCGACGGAGAGAGGCACGACGAGGTCGGTCGGTGGCAGGCCGTGCTTCACCCCCTCAGGGACAAAGTGCCCGATGACGCGACCGGCGCCGTCACAGAGCTCGACCATTCCGCTAGCACCGCGGAGTTGGCTGCATGCCGCAGTATCGAGTTGGATACGTACCATTCGATGCTCTCCTTACAAGACGTCTCCAAAATACGGATGTTCAGCCACCCCGGTCAAGCGCGCCCCCGAGGCCTACCGGCCGCGCCCTCAGCCGATCACCGACTCCGGCGACTCGATCGCTCGACGGAGGTCGTCGAGGAACCGGGCCGCAGGGCCGCCGTCGACGCGGCAATGGTCGAAGGTGAGCGAGAGCGTCATTAGGTCGCGGATTGCGATCGATTCGGCGCCGCTTGAGTCGGCGACGACGACCGACTCGCGGCGGATCGCCCCCACGCCGAGGATCGCCGTCTGTGGCCCATTGATGATCGGAGTGAACTCGTCGATCCGGAAGCCACCGAGATTCGTGATCGTGAACACGCCCCCCTCCATCGCCGCAGCAGGCAGTTTTTGTGTGCGGGCTTTTTCAATCAGCTCGCGTGACTCAGCCGCGATCTCCGCAAGCGTTCGCCTGCCAACGTCGCGAACCACCGGCACGAGGAGCCCGGCCTCCGTGTCGACGGCGATCCCGATGTGGAGGCTGTCTGCGTCGGGATAGACAAGGGCACCGGAAAGATCCCAGCAGCCGGCGAGGCTCGGATGCCGTAGGAGCACGTCGGCGACGAGTTTGGCGAGGAGATCGGTGTAGGCAGGCACCGGCATCGTGCCGGAAAACTTGAGCCGACTGCGAAGCGCTGCCAGGGCCGTGACGTCGGCACGGGTATGGAGCGTGACTGGAGCGTTTTCAGCTTGGCTTTCAAGCATCCGCTCGGCGATCGTCCGCCGCCGCTTCGGCAGGCCGGCGAGGCGCGAATTGGCGAGACGCCATGCGGCCGGCGCGGGCCGGGCCGCCCCGAGCACGTCGGCCTCGCGCACCCGTCCCCCCCGGCCGCTGCCGGGGAGCATGGCCCAATCAACGCCCAAACGGGAGGCCGTGGCCCGGGCCCGCGGCGTCGAAGGCCTGCGGACGTGCCCAGCGCCCGCGGCCCCCTGTCCAACGCCTGCCACGGCCACATGAAACACGTCGTCGGCCATGATCCGCCCAGCGGGGCCGGAGCCGGCGACCGTCTCCACATCGACCCCCAATTCCCGCGCCAGGCGACGGACCGTCGGCGAGGTCGGGCCGCCCACCGGGCCGGTCGGGCGGGGCGCCGGGGCCAATGACGCTGGGGCTGCGGTGGCCGCAGCGGGAGCGGGATGGCTCGGCGCTGCGGCAGCGGCCGCCGCGGTAGCTGGCGTGTCTTCGGGTGAGTAGACGGGCGGCGCTTCGCCGTCGGCGAGCAGCCAACCGATGAGCGTGCCGACTTTCACGACCGCCCCTTCCCCCGGGGCGCCGGCCGGAACATGAAGAATGCCGCCGTCGATCGACTCCACCGGCTCGACCGACTTCTCCCCTTCGAGTTCGAAGAGGGGCTCGCTCGGCTTCACCCGGTCGCCCGGCCCTTTCAGCCAGCGCACGAACGTCCCCTCCTCCATCGACCAACCGAGACGTGGGATGCGGATGTCGTAGGCCATGGTTTTTGAAGTGCTTCCTACTCGGCGACAAGCGTGCGGATCGCGGCAAGGCAGTCGTCGGCATTCGGCACGACGACCGCTTCAAGCGACGGGGCGTAGGGGGTCGGCACGAACGCTCCGGTCAGCCGGCGGACCGGGGCATCGAGAAAATCAAACCCCTCGTCGGCGACGCGGGCGGCGACCTCAGCGGAGAAGCCACACGACGCCGGCGGCTCATCGACGACAAGCAGCCGACCGGTGCGCTCCACCGAGGCAAGGATCGTCGCCATGTCGAGCGGAGAGACCGTCCGCGGGTCGATCAGCTCGACGTCGATCCCCTCAGCGAAGAGCTGGTCGCAGACACTCGACACGAGTTGCACCATCCGCGCCAGCGCCACCACCGTCACATGCCGGCCGCGGCGGACGACATTGGCGACGCCAAAGGGAATGTCGTAAAGCCCCTCAGGCACAGGGGTCTTATGCGCCATCAATTCGCGGTGTTCGAGAAACAGGACCGGATCGCTGCCGCGGAGGGCGTGCGTAAACAGCCCCTTGGCATCGGCAGCATTGGAGGGGACGACGACCCGTAGGCCAGGCACCTGCGCATACATCCCATAGTAGCTGCCGGAATGATGGGTGGCGGCACAGTGGCCGATGCCGATGCAGCCGCGGAGGATCACCGGCATCCGCAGCCGGCCACTCGACATGTAGCGCATCTTCGCGATCTGATTGATGATCTCGCCGGCCGAATCGAGGACGAAGTCGGCAAACATGAAGTCGATCACCGGCCGGGCGCCAGCCATCGCCGCGCCGCAGGCAAGCCCCACGAAGCCGCGCTCGCAGATCGGCGTGTCGCAGAGGCGTTCGGGGCCGTACTTGGCAAACAGCCCGGTCGTTGTGGCGAAGTTGCCGCCGCGGACGCCGATCCCTTCTCCCATCACGAAAATCGACCGATCAGCCGCCATCGCCTCGTCGAGCGCTTGCAGCGTCCCCTGCGCCCAGGTCCGCGGCGGGCCATCGGTGGTCACGCCGTGCGCCTGCGGCGGCACTGGCCCCGAGGGCTCGGTGACCGCATAGACATCCTCGAGCGCCGTGGCAGGCACTGGCGCCGGGCTCGCCTCGGCTGCGGCCCGCGCTCGAGTTACGACAGCCTGCACGTCGGCCTCAATCGCCGCCAGATCCCCCTCCGGGACACCCAGCTGCCCGAGGACGCCCCGCAGCCTGGCAATCGGACACTTCTGTTTCCAAGCGTCGACTTCCTCGCGGGTGCGGTAGGTGAAGTCACCCATCCCCTCTGAATGGGCCCGGGTGCGGTAGGTGCGGCATTCGAGGAGCGTGGCCCCGTCGCCCCCTCGCGCCCGCTCCACCGCCTCGCGGGCGGCCGCATGGACGGCGACGAGATCGTTGCCATCAAGCTCCACGCCGGCCAGGCCGTAGGAGGCGGCCCGGCGGCCGACCTGGGGGATGCCGCTTGAGTAACTGAAGGGGACTTCGGTGGCGAAGCCGTTGTTCTCGCAGACGAAGAGCACCGGCAGCTTCCAGATCGCTGCCATATTGAGCCCCTCGTGGAAGGCGGCGTTGTTGACGGCGCCATCGCCGAAGAAGGCGACGGCCACGGCGCCCGTCTGCTGGAGCTTGGCGGCATATCCGGCCCCGCAGGCCTGGAGGATGCAGGGGCCAACGATGCCGCTGGTGCCCATCATCCCGATCTCGGGGGCGAAGAGGTGCATCGATCCCCCCCGGCCGCGCGAGCAGCCGGCCGCCCTGCCAAACAGCTCGGCGCAGAGATTAGCAGGGGGCATCCCCTTGGCAAGGGCATGACCATGACCGCGGTGGGTGCTGAAGACGGTGTCGCTCTTCGAGAGATGCCCACAGACGCCGACGGCCACGGCCTCCTGGCCGACATACGTGTGGCAGGCGCCATGGACGAGGCCGCGCGTGTGGCTACGGGCGAGCTCCTCTTCGGTGAGGCGGATGACGAGCATCGCCCGGAAGCGGTCGAGGAGGATGTCGATATCGGAGGCAGCGGCAGAAGTCGTCATCAGGGTGGCCAGTCACGTGAAGGCAGACACGGTTGAGCGGTAAACGGACGAGCCACGAAATCAGGAGGCTGACGGGGCAAAGCCGCGGCTGCCGCCGGCGTTCATCGCCATGTTGCCACCGTCCATCGGGATCAGGGCCCCGGTGATCCAAGCGCTCGAATCAGAGGCGAGAAAGACGATCAGCCCCTGGATGTCGTCGGGGCGGCCAAGCCGGCCGGCGGGGATCCCGGAGAGCCACTTCTGCTCGATGGTGGGATCGGCGGCGATCCGCTTCTCCAGCGACGGATTGCGAACCTGCGCCGGGAGGATCGCATTCACACGCACCCCGCCGCCGGCCCATTCGGTGGAAAGCTCGCGCGTCATCTGCACCACTGCCCCCATCGCCATGCTGTAGGCGACGTGGCCGCGGCCGAGGGCCGTCATGCTCGCCAGCGACCCCGTATTCACAATCGAGCCGCTTCCCGCCGCGAGCATCCGCCTTCCCGCCTGCTGGCAGAGGGCGAAGCGGCCGACGACCAGATTTTCGAGCACCTCCCGCAGTTGCTCGACCGTCAGTTCGCGGGGGTCGGCGAGGATCCCCTCGCCGGCGATGTTGGCAAGAAAATCGATCCTGCCAAGCTCACTATCGAGCCAGGTAAACAGATCCTCGGCAGCTTTTGGGCTCGAGACATCATGCTCGCGGGCGAAGGCCGTGCCCCCGCCGGCGGCGATCGCTTCGCCGGTGCGCATCATCCCGGCGGCGTCGCGATCGAGCATCACGACGGTAGCGCCGTGGGCGGCGAGCGCCATGGCACTGGCCCGCCCCAATCCGCTGGCCGCGCCCGACACCACCGCCACTTTTCCTTCGAGATCGAACAGGCCGTCAGCCACGAGAGTCGTGCTCCAGATTCTTTCTTACCCGTAGCGCCGGCCATTCGAGCGTCCGCCACGCGACCAGCGCCATGGCGACGCCCCACAGCATGATCGCGACCAGCGGCCCGATGCCGAAACGGCCAACCATCGACGGAGCGATGATACCGCCGATGTTGGCCACGGAGTTGATCAGCGCGATCCCTGCCGCCGCCGCTACGCCGCCGAGAAACAGCGGCGGCAGCGCCCAGAAGACGGGCAGCACCGCCATCATTCCCGCCTGGGCGACGCACAATCCCGCGAGCTTTGTCCACGGATCGTCCCCCTGCCAGGCAAAGTACCAGCCGACCGCCGCGGCCGTCAGTGACCCGGCAATGAGCGTCGACCGCGACCGGGTCGAATCGGAGATTCGGCTGACGACCACCATTGCGATCACCGAGAGGATGCTCGGGAGCGTCGTGAGGAGCCCCACCTTCCAGAAGGTGCCGTCACTGGTGGCGAGGAGTGGCTCGAAGGAATCCTTGACGAGCTTGGGGAGATACGACCCGGTGACATTCGTGCCGACGGCGACGCTGAAGTAGAGGGCGATCAGCACCCAGACCCGCGGGTCGGCAAGCGCCCCGATCTTGTCATGGCCCCCGACGCTCGACCGCACGCCCACTTCGGCCATAATCTCACGCTCGAGCCAGTCGCGCTCGTCGGCGGCAAGCCAGGCGGCATCGCGGGGGCTGTCGGGGAGATACCAGAGCACCGAGAATCCGAGGAGGATCGCCGGGATCCCCTCGAGGATGAACAGCCACTGCCAGCCGGCGAGCCCCCCGCTCCCCTGGAAGCCATCCATGATGGCGCCGGAGATCGGATTGCCGAGGATGTTCGAAATCGGGATCGCGAGCATGAAGCCGGCGACGACGCGGGCCCGCTTCGCCGCCGGAAACCACGCCGTCAGATAGTAGATGATTCCAGGGAAGAAGCCTGCCTCCGCGACGCCGAGGAGGATCCGGGCGCCGTAGTAGCTCCCTGGCCCGGTGACGAAGGCCGTGAGCATCGACACAAACCCCCAGGTCACCATGATCCGGGCAATCCAGGTCCGGGCCCCGAAGCGACGCAGCAACAGATTGCTCGGCACCTCGAAGAGGAGATAGCCGACGTAGAAGAGGCCGTAGCCGAGATCGATGACGGCATTGGAGAGCGAGAGGTCTTCGGTCATCTTCAGCCGCGCGAAGCCGACGTTCGAGCGGTCGATGATGTTGAAGACATAGAGGAGCGCGAGGAACGGCACAAGCCGCCACGCCACCTTGGCAAGCGTCCGTCTCCCGATCGCTGATTCGTCGCCCGTCGTGTCCATTCCGCCTCCTTCGCTGCATCCAACGGTGGGAAAAAGGTGGCTGCCACCTTTTTCCTCGTGTCATCCGCTCACACGCCGGTGAGCCGCTCGGCCTGCTCCTCGGCCACGGGATTGGTGAGCGTGCCGATCCCCTCGATCTCGATCGACACCGAGTCACCGGCGCGGAGGAAGATCGGCGGGGTGTGGGCAAAGCCGACGCCGTGCGGCGTGCCAGTGAGGATCACCGTGCCGGGGCGGAGCACGCTCGACGCCGAGAGAAACTCGATCAGCGTCGGCACGTCGAAGATCATGTCGTCGGTGTTCCAATCCTGCATCACCCGGCCGTTGAGGACGGTGCGGATCTTGAGGGCATTGGGATTGGCGATCTCGTCGCGCGTCACGAGCACCGGCCCGAGCGGACAGAAGGTGGCAAACGTCTTCCCCCGGCACCACTGCCCTCCCCCGCCCTGCCGCTGCCAATCGCGGGCGCTGACGTCGTTTGCACACGTGTAGCCGAGGACATGCTCGAGGGCGTGTTCGCGTTTGACGTTGTGGCAGGTCTTTCCGATCACGACCGCCAGCTCGCATTCGTAGTCGACTTCGCGGCTGTCGAGCCGGCGCGGCAGGACGATCGGGTCGCCAGGGTTTTGCACGGTGCCTGAGTTCTTCATGAACAGCACCGGATGGGAGGGAATCGCCTGCTTCCCCTCCTCGGCATGGCGCCGGTAGTTGAGACCGATGCAGAGAATGTCGCGCGGCTCGACAGGGGCAAGCCGCTTCTCGATCCGAGCCACTTCCCCGGTATCGACGAGGTCGCCAAACAGGTCCCCCTCGAGGAGCGTGACGCGGCCGTCGCCATGTTCGTTGCCGAGGTGCTCGTGGCCTTTGGTCGCAAAGCGAACGATCCGCATCGGGGCTTCTCCGGAGGTGGGTCAGGGGTGTGAGGAATGGCGTCAGACGTGAGCGAGTTGTCAGTCGCCGGGAATCAATCGCCGACCAGGGCAATCGCCCGGCCGTAGCCGCCGCGCGTGCCGGCGATCTTCACCGGGGCAAAGAGGAAGAACGCGTCTTTGTCGGCGATCGCGCCGACGTTCGTGAGATATTCGATGACGGCCATCTCCGCCGTGGCCGCCGCCCAGTCGATGGAGTGCGACTCGGCAGCATCGACGCCGCCGAGCGTCGGCCCATCGGTGCCAAGGCAGCGGATGCCGCGCTTCGCGAGCCAGAGGATCGCTTCGGGCGTCGGCTGCGGCCAGCCCTCCGCCTCGCCAGCGAGCGGCGCGACAAACATCGCGTCTTTCTCCGGAGCCGCCGGGAGCGGTCGGAAGTGGTCGTCGGAATAGCCCGACCAAAAGACCACCACCTCACCGGGGAGAAACGGCCGCGTCGCCTCGTGCTCCTCGAGAAACGCCCGGTTGATCACCGGCCCGGCTGGCTTGTCGGCGTCGAAGCCCCCCGCGTTGCGCATCCCGCGGACATCGACGACATGCGCTGGCCCCATCAGTTGCGAAAGCTCCGCCGACTCCGTCCGCACCGTCGCCGCGGGAAGCGCCCCGTAGCGGGCTTCATGGGCCGCAACCGCAGCGAGGATCGCCGGCTCAGCTGCTTCGAGCTCGGCCCGGTTGGCAGGCAGGGAAAACGACGGGAGGACGAGATGCGTGCCGGCCATGCTGTCGAAGAGGTGGGTGAGCGCGAAGAACGGGCCACGGGCGGCGCCGAACTTGTTGAGCACCTTGCTCACGTACCGCCCTCCTTCCTCCCCTGGCCCGCGCCCCGGCCACACCACCGGGAGATCCTCGTCGAGCGTCACCGAGAGATCGACCACCCGCCGGGCCCGCGCCCGGGCAATCAACTCGGCGGCGAGCTTCGGGTCGGTGATTGCCAGACAGCGGCACTCGCCCCCGGAGCCCCCGGCATGCTTGGCAGGCAGGAGCGCAAAGAACGCCCCCGTTGTCGGCAGGCTCCCCAAGTTCGTGGCGCACTCCACCCACACCATCCCCCGCTTGCCACCGGCCTGGTGGGTCGCCACGGCGAGGTTCGGCAGCGGCCCCATGCTCGCACCGTCGAGGCCGAGCGTCATCACGCCACGGTCGGCGAGATAGTCCATCGTGGCGGCCGTCGGCGCGGGCCACCCCGGCGCTTCCTTTCTCAAGGCCGCCGCCACAAACCGCTCTCCTTCCGGAAACGGCTTGTAGAAGTCATCGGTGTAGTCGCTGCGGAAGAGGACGACGTCGCCGGGGCCGAGCCGGCGGTGGGTCATCTCCCATTCGCGCACCACCTCCGGGCCGACGAGCACGCTCGATCCGTTCTCGGCACTGTCGCGCCCCTGGCGGACGTCGATCACGCAGGCCTCGCCGCAGAACTGCCAAACGGGAACTTTTTCTCCCGTGACCAGCCCCATCGGCCCGGCGCCGGGGAGGCCAGAGTCGGGGGGCGGCACGAAGTGCGCGGGGGCATCCCACTGCGTGCCGGTGTGCTCGTCGATGACGAGCATGTCGCGATGGCGGCCGCTGCGGCCGAATGTCGCGGTGGGGATCACCGCCATCGGCGTCATCCCCGCCGGCCACACACAGGGGAGCTCAGGGGCGATGGTGAGCGTGAGGTCGCGGACCTGGTCGCGCGGTACGGCGACCGAGCTCCCGAGCACGAGCGTCGGCGGCGCCCGGTCTTCGTCATCGGCGGCCGCGCGAAGGACGATCCCACCGAGCAGCCCGGAGATTGCCAGCAGCGGCAAGCCCCACAGACGCATACGAAAAACCATGCAACACCCCCGGATTCCCCAAGACCCCTTCACGGCGAACTCTTCACCAAGCCAAACCAAGATCGACGATCTCCCCCGCCTCCGCAAGCTTCGCCCGCACATCGGCGGGAAGCGCGATGCCGATGGCGAGGCTGTGCCGATACTGCTCCCACTCGAGGTCTCCGGGGAGGCGGACCCGATCGCTTCCGTCGGCCGCTGCAGCCCCTCGGACCTCGGCAGCGAAGCGGGCAAGCGACTCGCCATACGCGTCGGGATCGGCGATCGCGGCTACGTCCAAGACGATGAAGCCGGCGTTGTGAAACGTCGGATCGCCAGGGGGATCGAAGAGCCAGCTCCCCACCTGCGTCGTCACCGCACCGCCGGCAAGAATGCCGGAAAGCCACTCGGCAAGGACGCCGATCCCGTAGCCCTTGTGGCCTGCCATGGGCGCCAGGCTCGCGTGCTGCGGATACAAGGATCCGTCGGCGGTGGGCAGGCCGCGCTCGTCGATCAGCCAGGTGGAGGGAATCGGCTCGCCGCGGGCCACGGCCGAATACACCTTCCCGCCGGCGACGGCAGCGGTGGCGATGTCGAGGAAGATCGGATCTCCCCCCGGTACCGGCGCCCCCCAGGCAAGCGGATTGCTTCCCAGCACCGCTCCGCGCGATCCGGCGGCGGCGACACTCGGCCGATCGTTGCCGACGACAAGCGCGAAGAAGCCCTCCCGCGCGGCGCGGACAGCCTGGGCTCCGGCGGCGCCGATGTGGCCGGTGTTCCGCAGGCCGACATAGGCGACGCCGACGTTCCTCGCCTTGTCGAGCGCCACATCAACCGCATGCCGGCAGCCGATCTGGCCGAGGGACGCATCGCCATCGAGGACGGCAAACCCAGGCCCCTGGCGGACAATCCGCGGACGGGCGTCGGGCTTCGAGCCCCCCGCCACGAGCTTTTTCAGATAGCCGGGCAGGAGCTTCGTGCCATGCGTGTACACCCCCATCGAATCGGAAAGCACCAGCGGCTCGGCGGCATGGCTGGCGTCGGTCGCCGAAAGACCGGCGCGAACGAAGGCCTGCTCGACCCAGGCCGAGAGCATCGCAACGGGGATGGGGCTCGGGCACGCGCTCGACATCGACCTTTTCCCGCGCGGGAATCCTCCGGAGATCGGGTTCCGTCAGCGCCGCTCGGCTGAGGCCACGCCGTTGACGACGCTCAGGAGCGGCTCGCCGCGGATCGCCATCACGGCAAGTTCCGCGGCGCCACTGCGGAGCCGCTTCACCGCCGCCGGGCTGACACTCGCGATGTGCGGGGCGAGGATAACGTTGCCGCGGCCGAGGATGCCGTGGGCCGCGGGAATCGGCTCCGGGGCGAAGACATCGAGCGCCGCGCCTGCGACATGGCCGGAGTCAAGCGCGGTGACAAGCGCCGCCGGATCGACGAGATCGCCGCGGGAGAGATTGACGATCAACACCCCCGGTCTCATCCGGGCCAGATTCGCCGTGCTGATCAGGCCGCGCGTCTGCGGGAGCGACGGGCAATGGAGCGTGACCAGATCGCTCTCGGTGAGCAGCTGATCGAGCGTTCCTGGCTCCGCACCGAGCTCGCGGATCGTGCTTTCGGCCACGGCCGGATCGCTGACGAGGACCCGGCCGCCGAAGGCGACGAGCCGACGGATGACGCCGCGGCCGATGCGACCGGCGCCAACGACGCCGCAGGTCATCGAGGCGAGTGTGCGGAAGCCCTCGACGCCGGTGGCGAGCCCCCAGCCGCCGCCATGGACCTTCGTCGCATGAGGGACGACCTGCCGCGTCAGGGCGAGGATGAAGGCGAGGGTATGGTCGGCGACCTCGTCGATGCAGTAGTCGGGGAT